>Ga0224558_1003253_pt1 | contig 13727 bp, 9 predicted proteins | sample 714S32024metaG_FD_180682 | JGI IMG/M metagenome (GOLD analysis project Ga0224558, IMG submission 180682) | Peat soil microbial communities from Stordalen Mire, Sweden - 717 S3 20-24 | ecosystem: Environmental > Terrestrial > Soil > Wetlands > Peat | place: Sweden: Norrbotten County, Stordalen... | reverse complement strand
ACCCGGCATCACTCATCTGCTGCGCTTGATGGTGCTCGTGCGAAATCAAGACGATTGCCACCTATGGAACTAAAAACAACCGCCAACCGGCAGATGCGCCCACCCTGAGACGCGAGCACACAACAGCATTGCGCGTCCCGTTTGTTTCTGATACGCGGTGAAAGACGCGCCGTCATCATGACCAAGCAAGAAATGCTCAAGGCAATGTGTCTGGAACTGGGCCAGGCGGACCTCAAGGCCATTGGCCAGAGCCGGGGGTTCGATCCCCAGACCGTTGCTTCGCGAGCGCTGCTGGAGCATGTTTTCCTTTCGGAGCAGGGGCTGCCCGCGGCGGTGGCGTCGCTCACCGAAGCGGAGACGCTCGGTTTGCATTTGTTAAACTGCCTGGGGGAAGCGGTGGGCCTGGACTTCTTCAAGCGGGTTTATCCCGGGTTGGTTCCCGCCGGCTATTATCAGAGTTTCACCGAGAGCCATAAGGGGCTCTTTCAAAGGGTTAAAGCGCAGTTGGTTCGCCGGGGGATATTGCTGTGCGGCACACTGCCAAAGGGCTATGAGAACCTCTCGGTTTTGGAGCGGACACGATTGGTTTTTCCCGAAGAATTTGCCTTGTTCCTGCCCGTCCTTTTTCGGCCTCGCCAGTTGGACCCGACCGCGGCCGGGCAGCATCGGGGGAATATTTTGCGGGACAAATTCAGGGAGGTTTCGCAATTGGAGGCCGCACCGGCGGGCGCAGTCGCGCGGAGCGAAACGGGCCGATGGCGGCTGGCCAACGGCGAACTACTATTCAGTGGGAAACCGTTCCGGGTGAAGCAACTGGAGGCCTGGCGGCTGGCGCAGTTTGACAGGTCGGTCTCCTACAAGGCCAAGGAGCAAGCCGAGGCGTTGCAGCCCGTTCCGTTGCTGAGGTACGCCTTCTCCCGGTTGCGGGCAAATGAGTGGCTGGCCCCCGAGGAGCTGCTGGCTTTCTGGAAAATGGCGCTGCCAGGGCCCAAAGCGCCAGCTCCGCAGACCGTGTGCGAAGCCGGATACGAGTGGGGATGTTTCGAGCGCATCGAGCAGGAAGGGAGTTTATTGTATCGCCTGCCGCAGCCGGCAGATGCCGTGGCCAAGACGTCGCCGGAGGACTTTTTGGATGCGGGTGATGCGCGGGCTGTGCGCCTGGACCTCGATCGCGCACCGTTGGAAGCCTTGGAAAGAATGGCCGAGGTTTCGCGGCTGGAGGTCGCGCACGGGGCGCTGTGGGCGGAGCCCGACCTTTTGAGGCTAAGCCATGCCTCGGCGGACACGCTGGCCGGCCCGGTGTTTCACTGGCTGCGGGAACGGCACCCGGCTTTCCGCCGCACGAGCGAAACGATCGAACTGCGGAGAGGCAAGCTAATCGTACACCAAAACCTGCTGGTGGCGCGGGTAAGTGATTTGAGCTTGAAGGTGATGCTGGAGAAGAAGTTTGGCGAGCCCGGCCAACTGGTGTCGCTCTCCGGTGAGTTTGTGGCTTTTCCCAATGGGTTGCTGCCGGAAATCAGGGGCTGGCTGAAGAAATCCGGATATGTGGTTAAGAGCCTCAACTCCGGTGAGGCATCTGCCGAAGACTCGGAGACTTGAAGAATGAAGCCATCTTCACTAAGCCTCGAGGAGATCAGCGTAACCGATCTGGAGGTGTTCGCCAATCCGGCGGACATAAGATTCGACCTGCACACGTTTGTGGAATACGCGCGCCGCCACGAGATCAAGCGTGGGCATCGCGACAACCGGGTGCCCGCGGGTCACCAGCAGCGCCTGGCGAAGTTGCTGAGCCATCCCGCCAGCGAGGCGGACATGGACGAGGACAGATGTTTTCCCTGGATCGAGCACGTGGACCAGATTTGCCTGGCGCTCAAATTTGTCAGCTACGATACCAAGGGGGAATATGCGGGGTGGTCGAGTTCCGAGCCCTCGTTTCCGGACAACTTCATGGCCGTTGAAGAGCCAGCATACAGGAGGTTTCTCGAACTACCGTTGCAGACGCAGGAGGAAAAACTGCTCGACGTCCACCTGGACTCCGGGGAGGGCGGGAACGAGTTTCTTAGCCAGGGCCCGTTGACTCGGTTGGATCGGTTTGATGGGTGGGGCAGCGCCTGCGGGGTGCTGCCGACGATTCCCTTCCCAAGCGTGCGGCGGCGTCTCCTGCAACTGCTCGCGGAATGCCCGAGCGGAATCTGGTTCAGCACCGCCTCGCTGGTCGAGCATTTGCGGCGGCACGACCCCTGGTTCCTGATTCCCAAGGAGATTCCCTTTTCCGTGAGGAAGACGACGATGTCCGAAGGCCGGTATGGTAACTTCATCGAGCGTAAGCGGGGCGATTGGGGTAATCGGAATCCGATTTCCGATAAGGATCCGGAGGGATTTGCGAAGGTAGAAGGGCGCTATCTCGAACGCTTTTTGGAAGGAATCCCGCTGGAGCTAGGCTACGCGGAAGTCGCCTACGTGAAGCGGAAAACGGAGACGCCGATTGAGCCGTCCCGCGGTCTATTGCCGGCTTTTCGAGCCACCGAGCGGCTGCGTCGTGCAATGCACAAAGAGATTGCCGCCCCCAAAGTCACCGTGCTGCCCAACTTCGAGGTCCACATCGAGTCGCTCTTCTTCCCGGCAGAAACCGAGCGGCAACTGCGTCCGCTGGGCGAATTGGTCCAACGCGGCATCGCCACCGTGTTCAGGTTGACACGCCCCAAGGTCGCCGCCGCTTTGGCCGGAGATTCCGAGACAGACGCCATTGCGACGCTGAAACAACTTTCCGGGCGCGAGCTGCCGGCTAATGTCAAGCAGGAATTGAGCGACTGGGCTGGGCACTCGGAGAAATTCGTTCTTTATGAAGGCTTTGGCCTCCTGGAAGGACGGCGGGAGGCGGCCCGCGCAGAGCAATTCATACAGGAGGCAATCTCTCTGGATTTTGCCATCATCCGGAAGGCGGAGAAGCTTTGCCAGTATTTGGAGGCGACCGAGCAGGTGCCGGTCAAAGTCCGGCACGGGGACAAGGCCTTGGCGGCCCCGGAACAGGCACGAAGCCGGTTGGCCGCTGCGGCTCCGCCCCGGCGCGCAATCACCAAGAATCCGGTGAAGGTCAAACGCAGTCTTCAAACGACCCTCTGGTTTTCGGAGGCAGAGGCCCATGCCGCTTTTTGCAAGCTGCTGCTCGACGCCAAATGCGCGGTGCCCACGGACCCGCGCGCCCTTACGGTGAGCTACTCCGGGAAAGCCGAACCGCTGGTTAAAGAGTGCTTGAAGAAACTCGGTCAGGAGTATGCGGTGGTGATCCAGGACATTGAGACCTGAATCTGCGCTTGATGGGCCTGGCTGCATTGAAGTTCGAGTCTGTTTACTCCCGTAACAGATGGCAGCCAATGGCACGTGAGCCACACAGACGCTGGGTGGCTGCTACTTGTTGATCAGGCTGTTAACCGTTCGAGCGCGCATTCTCAAGGCCTGCCAAAAACGTCCCGGATTGCGTCGAGGTACGCCTGACCCCACTGGGTGCTCGGCTCAACGTAGCTGCCCTCCAGCCACTCGTTCCATGCCTCGATTGTGACGAACTTGCGCAGTCCGCGCCTCTCGATGAACTCCTTCGACTTGCGGAGAAGGTCGCGGTAGGCATCCGGAGTGTTGTTCACCATGACGTAACTGGTCGGTCGGAGTGTCGGCTCCCAATTCTGCATTGGGCAGGTGGCCAGGAGGTAGTCGCGGACGAACGACTCCGCCATGCGACTTTGCGTCTCCTCATGACCGCTCACTGTCTGGGTCGAAAAGTCCTCGAGCCGGTCTGCGATGACGCGCCCGCTCCAGCGCCGCTACTCGTCGGACGCGCCGCCCGCCGTCAGCACGTTGTAGCCCATCGTGCCGTCGATACCGAGTTCCGCCATCTGCCCGCGCGTCGTGGCGCCAGTCACTGCGGCGACGTAGATTGCTCGATCGGTAGAACTGGATCCCGTTGAACCGCTCAGCCGCGTCTGCCGAATCGTAGAGCAGGGGAATGCGCCACAGCGCTCGTTCGGCTACCTGCTGCCAGCCGTCCCAATTATACTCCGGTTCCCACGTTGCGGCAAGCCGCTGCAGATGGCCGGCTGCGTTGAGGCTGGAGGCGTTAAGAAAGGCGCCATTTGATGTCCAAAACTCGTGGTTTGCCGGAAGTACTGCTAGAGATTGACAAATGTCGGCAGATTCAACGCGTCGGCTCGATGATTCGACCGCTGCACAACAGTGGATTCTTTCGCTGTTCCTGCGCAACGAGCGGGACATCTTCCTTTATGCGGCCGCCCTGGCGTCGAGTATAACGGATGCCGAAGACTTTGTGCCACAGGCAGTCATGGCGGCGTTGGAGAAGTTTGGCGCCTATCCTGCCCGACCCTCCACACCCCGCACATGCCGGTTTGCCATGATCACAAAGACCTCGGTGCCGTCACCGACAAGCTCACTCAGACCGTTAATTCGCACGGGGCAGGCCTCAACCGGATCCAGCCTCATAATAAGCACACCGCCCTAACGACCATAATCCCCAAGAACACTCTATGAATACAAAACTCCCATTGCTCGCGTTTGCCGCCATGGTCTTGGTCCCACTTTGCGTGGCCCAAACCAACGAGCCCGCGGACGACTGGAAGCCTGCGGCATCCAACCAGCAGGGGAAGCAATATCCCCAGGTCAACTCCGAAGGCCGCGTCCGGGCCCGCGTCGCCGCGGCCCAGGCCCAGAGCGTTATGCTTGATATCGGCGGTGTGAAATACCCTCTGACGAAGGGCGATGACGGCGCCTGGGTCGGCTTCTCGCAGCCCCAGGACGAAGGTTTCCATTACTACCAGCTCGTGATCGATGGTGCCCAGGTCCCGGACCCCGGCAGCCTGTACTTCTACGGCGCCAGTCGGTGGGGCGGCGGCATCGAGATACCCGCCAAAGACCAGGACTTCTACGCGCTCAAAAACGTGGCCCACGGCCAGTTGCGGGAGGTCCACTACTTCTCCAAGTCCAGCAACTCGACCCGTCGCTGCTTTGTTTACACTCCGCCTGATTATGATAAGGACCCCAATGCGCGGTTCCCAGTCCTCTACCTGCAACACGGCATGGGCGAAGATGAGACCGGCTGGGGCAACCAGGGCCATGCCAACCTGATCATGGACAACCTGATTGCTGATGGCAAAGCCAAGCCCATCATCATCGTGATGGAAAACGGCGGTGGCATGAGTGGCCCTCGGCGAGGTGGGCCTCCGGGCGGCGTGGCGGCGGCCGGCGCTCCCTCTGGAGCGACGAACGGCGCTCCGGCGGCCGGCGGCCGGGGCGGCTTTGGGGGCGGCTTCAACTTCAACGCCTTCCAGCAGGTACTCATAGACGACCTGATCCCCTACGTGGATAACACCTACCGCACCCTGGCTGACCAGCCCCACCGGGCTATGGCCGGCCTCTCGATGGGCGGCATGCAGACGCGAACGATCACGCTGGCCAACCTTGATAAGTTCTCCCATATTGGCATCTTCAGCGGCGGCAGCATTGCTCCAACGAATATTACCGACATGGCGGCCTTCAAACAAAAGGTCAAGCTTGTGTTCGTCAGTTACGGCAGCCGCGAAGTCGGCGGCAACCGCGGAGGTGGCCGCGGCGGTTTCGGCGGCGACCCCAAGGCGAACACCGAAGCGCTGAAAGAGGCGGGCATCAACAGTCACTATTACGTATCGCCGCAAACTGCTCACGAGTGGCAGTCCTGGCGCCGCGGCCTCTATCAATTCGCCCCGTTGTTGTTTCAGGATTAAATCACCGTGTTCATAAAATTGAGGAACGATCATCATGAAGACTGTAATTATAGGTTTCGCACTTCTGGCCGGGCTTCAAGCCACGGCCCAGACAAACCAACCGGCGGTGGAGGATTTCAAGCCGTCGTCGCTGAATCAGCCCGGCAAACTGTATCCCCAAGTCAACTCTGAGCGGCGCGTTCGCGCGCGGGTCGTCGCGCCGCAGGCCCAGAGCGTCATGCTCGATATCGGTGCCGTTAAATACCCCCTCACCAAAGGCGAGGACGGCGCGTGGGTCGGCGAGTCACGGCCCCAGGATGAGGGTTTCCACTATTACCAACTCGTTGTAGATGGCGCCCAGGTGCCGGACCCCGGCAGCCTATACTTCTACGGTGCCAGCCGCTGGGGCAGCGGCGTCGAAGTACCCGCACAGGACAAGGACTTCTATGCCGTCAAGGACGTGCCTCACGGTCAACTGCGGCAGACCCTCTACTATTCCAAGAGCGCTAATGCCACTCTCCGCTGCTTCGTTTACACGCCCCCGGACTATGAAAAGGACCTGTCCGGGCGTTATCCGGTGTTGTACTTGCAGCACGGCGGCGGGGAAGATGAAACCGGCTGGGGCAGCCAGGGTCACACTGGTCTGATTATGGACAACCTGATCGCCGACGGGAAAGCCAAGCCCTTCATTATCGTGATGGCCAATAGCTATGTTCCCGGAAGTACCGGCCCAGGTCGCGCGCCGGCTCCTGCTGGCACGACCAACGGCGCCCCTTCTCGCAACGTCACCGGTCCCGGCGGACGCAGGTTTGACTTCAGCGCCTTTGAGCGCGTTCTCATCGGCGACCTGATCCCCTTCATTGATACCAATTACCGCACCCTCGCCGATCAGCCCCATCGTGCCATGGCCGGCCTCTCCATGGGCGGCATGCAGACCCGAGGGATCACTCTGGCCAACCTCGACAAGTTCTCCCATATTGGCATTTTCAGCGGCGGCAGCATCGCCCTGACGAATATCACCGACCTGCCCGCCTTCCAGGAGAAGGTTAAGATGGTTTTCGTCAGCTACGGAAGCCGCGAGAATGGCGCTGCCGGCAAGGCCAACGTTGAAGCACTCAAACAAGCTGGCATCAGCAGTGTCTTCTACGAATCCCCCAGTACCGCTCACGAGTGGCTAACCTGGCGGCGAAGCCTATATCAATTCGCACCGTTGCTGTTTAAGAAATAATGCACCGATTAAACTTTATTGCATACCACTCCAATCCCAAGAATACACTTAACATGAAAACTCGAATTATTCTTCTAACGCTTGCGCTCTCCGTGTGCTCCGTCTGGGCAGCCAATGTCACCGGGGTGTGGAAAGCCCAATTCGACACGCAGCGCGGCCTGCAGAAGTACACCTTCACGCTCCAGCAGGACGGCACAAAGGTCGCCGGAAACGCCAGCGCTGAAGTGAACGGCGCGAAACGCGAATCCGAGCTGAAGGAAGGCAAGATTGAAGGCGACACCGTATCTTTTGTCGAGCCACTCAACATCCAGGGCAACGATCTTCGCATTACCTATACTGGCAAGGTTTCGGACAACGAGATCAAGTTTACCCGTCAGGTCGGCGACTTCGCCACCACGGAGGCGGTTGCCAAACGCGAGTCAGCGACCGCTCCGGCGCAACCTGCGCCCGCCGCCAGGACGGTCCGGATCAAAGCCGGAAAATCTGAGCCCGTCAAAGACGCTGACGGCAATGTCTGGCTGGCCGACCAGGGCTTTGAGGGCGGCCAAACCATAGAAAGGCCCGATATCCAGATTGCCAACACCAAGAGTCCCGACCTCTACCGGGCGGAACGCTACAGCATGGACTCCTTTTCGTGGCCCGCGCCCAACGGGAAGTACGTGGTGAAACTGCATTTCGCCGAAACCTTCGACGGCGTCACCGGGCCGGGTGAGCGCGTGTTTTCGTTCAACGTCCAGGGGCGCGAGTTCAAGGACTTCGACGTTTGGGTCAAAGCTGGCGGGGCTTTGAAGGCTTACGTGGAGACGGTCCCCGTCGAAGTCACGGACGGCAAGATCAAGGTCACCTTCACTCCCAAGGTCGAGAACCCGCAAATCAATGCGATTGAGATCATTCCGCAAGCAAGCGCCGAGACCAGTGCGGTCGCGCCCACGCCCGCCGCCAAGACGGTCCGGATCAAAGCCGGTAAATCCGAGCCCGTCAAAGATGCTGACGGCAACGTCTGGCTGGCCGACCAGGGCTTCGAGGGCGGCCAAACCATCGAAAGGCCCGACATCCAAATTGCCAACACGAAGAGTCCCGACCTTTACCGGGCGGAACGCTACAGCATGGACTCTTTTTCCTGGCCGGTGCCCAACGGGAAGTACGTGGTGAAACTGCATTTCGCGGAGACCTTCGACGGCATCACCGGACCGGGTGAGCGCGTGTTTTCCTTCAACGTCCAGGGGCGCGAGTTCAAGGACTTCGACGTGTGGGTCAAAGCCGGCGGGGCTTTGAAGGCTTACGTGGAGGCGGTGCCCGTCGAAGTCACGGACGGCAAGATCAAGGTGACTTTCACTCCCCAGGTCGAGAACCCCCAAATCTGCGCGCTTGAAATCATCCCGCAGACCGGAGCCGAAACAGGTGCCGCAACGCCCGCGCCTGCCGTCAAGCCGATCCGGATCAAAGCCGGGAGATCCGAGCCTGTCAAAGATGCTGAGGGCAATGTCTGGCTGGCAGATCAGGGCTTTGAGGGCGGCCAGACGATAGAAAGGCCCGATATCCAGATTGCCAATACCAAGAGCCCCGACCTCTACCGGGCGGAACGCTACAGCATGGAATCCTTTTCGTGGCCGGTGCCCAACGGGAAGTACGTGGTGAAACTGCACTTTGCGGAAACCTTTGACGGCATCACCGGACCGGGTGAGCGCGTGTTTTCCTTCAACGTCCAGGGACGCGAGTTCAAGGACTTCGACGTTTGGGTCAAGGCAGGCGGGTCTTTGAAGGCCTACGTGGAGACGGTCCCCGTCGAAGTCACGGACGGCAAGATCAAGGTGACTTTCACTCCCAAGGTCGAGAACCCCCAAATCAATGCGATTGAGATCATCTCGCAATCAGGGGGCGACACCAGCGCGGTCACTCCCGCGCCTTCCACAACCACGCCATCCACTCCCGCCGAGACTGCACCCGCTTCAACCGCGCCTGCGGGGCCTACGGTCCTGCAAATCGACGCCAGCAAAGTCACCGGCAAGGTCAGCCCCATGCTTTACGGGCTGATGACCGAGGAAATCAATTTCGCCTATGAAGGCGGCCTCTACGGGGAACTTATCCGCAACCGCTCCTTTAAGGCGGATGCGGTTGTCCCACCCGTCACCCCCGATACTTACGAGGCCGGGAAATACCTTCCTGTTACCTTCAGACCCGACACCAAGCCCAGGTTCTGGACTGTCGTCGGCGGTGCCTCGGTGGTTCTCGACACGGACAACCCTCTGAACGATTTCCTGAACGTCAGCCTCAAGCTCGACGCTTCGTCAGCCTCCGCAGCTTCTCCCGTTGGTGTTGCCAACGGCGGATATTGGGGCATCCCCGTCAAGCCGGAGACCACCTATCGCTTATCGTTCTTTGCGAAGGCAGCCGCCGGTTTCAACGGTCCGGTGACCGCGAGCATTGAAAGCGCCGACGGCAAGACCACCTTCGCCAGCGCTGAAATCTCCGGTCTGACTGCCGAATGGAAGAAATTCGAGACCAAGCTGAAGACTGAGAACGTTCCCGCCTCCAAGGAAAACGTCTTCAAGCTCACCACCAAGACCCCGGGAACGCTGTGGCTGCAAAATGTCTCGCTCTTCCCGCCCACTTACAGGAATCGCGAGAACGGAAACCGCGCCGATATAATGGAATTGCTGGCGGCCATGAAGCCCAAATTCCTCCGATTCCCCGGCGGCAATTATCTTGAGGGCAACGCCTTCAATCAGCGGTTTAACTGGAAGGAAACCATTGGCCCCGTCGAACAGCGCCCTGGCCATCCCAGTCCCTGGGGTTACTGGTCCACCGACGGCTTCGGTCTGCTCGAATTCGCCGAGTGGTGCGAGGATCTTGACATGGAACCTCTGCTCGGCGTCTTTGCCGGCTACTGTCTCGGCCGCGGTGGCGTCATCGGGGCTGGTCCGAAACTGGAACCCTACGTTCAAGAAGCTCTGGAGGAAATCGAGTATCTCATCGGGGACGCTCAAACCACAAAATGGGGCGCACAGCGCGCCAAGGACGGGCATCCCCAACCCTTCAAGATGCATTTTGTGGAGGTCGGAAACGAAGATTGGTTTGACCGCACCGGCCCCGACCGCAATTCGACCTACGACGGACGGTTCGCCCAGTTCTTCGACGCCATCAAGAAGAAGTATCCGCAACTGAAGGCCATTTCCTCGTGCGGTTATGAACAACCCCAATCCCTGTGGGTTAAGAGCCGCACACCGGATTTGGTGGACGAACACTATTACCGCAATATGGAAGAAATGATGGCGCAGTCCCTGAAATACGACACGTATTCGCGGACGAATGAGTCGAAGATCTTCTGCGGCGAATGGGCCACACGCGTCGGTTCGCCCACGCCGAATATGTCCGGGGCCCTCGGCGACGGCGCGCGGATGGCCTGCATGGAGCGCAATTCGGACATCGTTCTCCTGTCCTGCTATGCCCCGCTGTTCGTCAACGTGAGCCAACTCAACGGACAGGGTCGTTCGATGCAATGGGCCTCCGATTTGATCGGCTACGATGCCCTCACCAGCTACGGCTCGCCCTCGTATTATGCCCAAAAGATGTTCAGCACGATGCACGGCGACGAGATTCTCGCGACCGATTCGCAGAATATCCCGACGTACCCATGGCAGCCGCGGGGGCCTCGCGGAGGTGCCGCCGCACCGTCACCGCGACAACTCCGACAGATCTTCTTTGATGCAACCCGGGACAGCCGGAACGGGATCATTTATCTCAAGGTCGTGAATGTAGGCGGGACCGCACAGCGAATTAACATTCAAATCAACGGCGCCCCGAAGATTGAACCTACAGGGGAAGCCGTAGTTTTGGCTGCCAGCGCCCTGGATGGCACGAACTCCCTCAAACAACCCCAGGAGATTGTTCCCCGCACTGAAAGGGCGGACAACTTGAGCGCCGATTTCACGCGGGAATTCCCGGCCTATTCCGTCACGGTTCTCAAACTGGGGGCGAAGTAATCTGGCGGATAGTCGAGCTTGAGAAACGGTGTTCTTCATGAAGAAGTCAATGCTGTCTCGCTTCCTCCTATCCGCTCTGCTGGCCGGCAGCACGCTGTTGAGCCTCGCGGCTGGCTCGGATTCTTCCGGACTAGCTCTTGCGGCGACTAAACACTGGACTGCCGACAACGGCAACGGCACTTACTCGAACCCCTTGTTCTATGAGGAGTTCGAAGACCCCGACATCATCCGCGTTGGCGAAGACTATTACCTGGCTGGCACCACGATGCACATGAACCCTGCGGTTCAGATCATGCATTCCAAGGACCTGGTGAACTGGGAACTGGTTGGCTACTGCATGGATCGGCTGGACCTTGGCCCTGCGTTCCGACTCGAAGGTGGGAACGTTTACGGGCGAGGCATCTGGGCGCCTTGCATCCGCTATCACCAAGGCATGTTCTATGTCTTCTCTAACGTCAACGGTGCCGGACTCCAGGTTTTTCGCTCCAAGTCCATCAATGGTCCGTGGGAGCACAACCAACTCCCCGGAAGACACGACCTCTCAGTCCTCTTCGATGACGATTGTAAAATCTACGTCATCTCCGGCGGCAGCAGCCCGTACCCTATCGAAGAGTTCACGCCGGACCTTAAGGCCTTCGTCCCTGGTGCCCGGCACCAACTGGCCGGCAGGATGGGCGAGGGCCACCACCTCTATAAGATCAATGGCAAGTATGTTGATGTGTCCGCCATTCCCGGTGGAACGGTGGACCAGATGGTGGCCATTGCCGATTCCATTGACGGCCCTTGGAAGATTGAGCGCATGGTTCAAGGCGAGTCGCTTGGCGTGACCACGCTGGCACCCCTTCGCGCTCAACCCGATGACCGTGGATTGACTCTACATCAGGGCGGCATCGTTGACACCCCCTCGGGCGAATGGTGGGGCGTGATCATGTCTGACCATGGCAGCGCTGGCCGTATGGTCTCCTTGGTCCCTATTACTTGGGACAACGGCTTCCCGCTCATTGGCCTGCCGGGCAACCTCCGCAAAGCGCCCAATACCTGGGTCAAGCCCAACACCGGCTATACCCAGGATCCCAAGCCGGCGTTCGTCTACGACGACAATTTCGACGGCCCCAAGCTCAATCCGCACTGGCAGTGGAATCATGTTCCCGATGATTCCAAGTGGTCCATCACCGAGAAACCCGGCGTGCTGCGTCTCCATTCCCTGCCCGCCACTAACTTCTATTCCGCCCGCAACAGCCTCTGCCAGCGGCCGCCCGGACCTGAGTCCATTATGACCGTCGCGCTGGACACGTCGGGGTTGGCCGCCGGCGACACCGCGGGATTGGCGCTGCTGAGTTCTCCCTATGCCTGGATCGGCGTGGTGAAGACCGCCGAGGGCACGACGCTGCAAATGCTCGACACAACCGACAGCCGCGGCGGACGCCGAGGTGCCCCCCCTGCCCCGGCTAATCCCCCGACCCTGGGCCCGGCCAATCCCCCAAGTCACCTGTGGTTGCGCGTCGCGTGCAACTTTGACACCGACGAGGCCATCTTCAGTTGGAGCGGCGATGGCAGGCAATTCACGCCTCTGGGCAAACCCTTCACCATGACCTTCCAGCTTCGGACTTTCCAGGGCGTTCGTCCCTCCCTGTTCAACTTTAACGCCTCGGGCCAGCCCGGCGGCTACGCCGACTTCGACAACTATGCCGTTGAGGAGCCTCGCGCCCGTGGCCTTGAACGCATGATTCCCATGGGCAAGACCATCATGCTGACCAGCGGCGCCGATGGCAACTTCCTGGCCGCCGATACGCAGAACAACTTGCTTGTGAATGTCGCCGCCGATACGACGGATGCCATCCTTCAGAATGCGAAGTTCCAGGTCATCAACCTGGGGAAGGGCCGTGTGGCGCTGAAGGCGGCCAACAGCCGGTTCGTTTCCGCCGCGGGAGAAGCGGTTGTATTGAAAGACCTCACCGGAAGGAACCCTGGTGAGGCGGAATCTTTCCAATGGGTCAACCTGATGCGCGGCGATACGATGCTCATGTCGCTGACCAATCACCGCTACCTGGCCACCAAACCGAACGAGCTTGGGCCGGTCACGGTTTCGGCCACCGGCCCGCGTCCGGCCCGCAAGGACGGCGCGTGTTTTAAGTGGAAGGCAGTCGAATGAGAGGCGATTCGCAGCCAACTTCGCGAATGCCGCCATCCTTCATGAACTCACTCAACGAAAACACCCCACCCCCCGCCTGCTGCACCTGAGGTAGCCGGGCTTGGACGGCTGATCAGGAAGGGCATCCCCGCGCTTCCAGACGGGGCCTGGAAGCGACGAATCCGGGGCACTCGGATGTGGCCCCTGGGGTAGCATGTGACAAACCTCTCCTGCGCGCATCGCCGGCGCTTGGGGCAAGGCGGGCGGCAATCCGCCGCAACCGCTTTCGATAGTTGGGGACGGCTTGGCGGGGTCCGCCGGGAGCTGGGCGTGGGCTGGCTTGCGCTGGATTTACCCTCGGATAAAACAGTAACAACCTGAAAGAAAGTGCTGTTGATTTGCAGGCACTTACAACAATTCAGCAAGATTATTTCACCCCTTAACCGCCCCATTCCCACGACCCGATAACGTTAACGGTATGCGTAACAACGCACCCATCAACCACTTACCGCCAACACCATTTTCACCGAACCGCTCCCCTATATAGAGCCTGTCCCAAGAGTGGCGTTTTTTCGAACAGCATAAGCAATGCTGTAATATGATGAAGGCAAAGTGATGTGGTCTCACACGTTGCC
>Ga0224558_1003252_pt1 | contig 13733 bp, 13 predicted proteins | sample 714S32024metaG_FD_180682 | JGI IMG/M metagenome (GOLD analysis project Ga0224558, IMG submission 180682) | Peat soil microbial communities from Stordalen Mire, Sweden - 717 S3 20-24 | ecosystem: Environmental > Terrestrial > Soil > Wetlands > Peat | place: Sweden: Norrbotten County, Stordalen... | reverse complement strand
CGGCTCGCATCCGGCAACGGCAAAACCGCGAAAAATACCGAGGGGCCTGAGGCCGCGCTGTTCCGCCAGCTTGGCGTCCATCACTACACAGGCGCTGCTGCCATCCGAGAATTGGCTTGCGTTGCCAGCCGTGATGACGCCGCCCGGCACCGCGGGACGGATCTTCGAGACTCCCTCGAGCGTGGTGTCCGGACGGATGCCTTCATCGCCGGCGATGGTGACTTCGCGAGTCGCGATGGCGCCGCTTCTCTTGTCGACGACGCCCATGGTGGTGGTCATCGCCACAATCTCATCCTTGAACTTGCCCGCCGCCTGAGCAGCCGCTGCCCGCAGCTGACTGCGAACCCCATATTCGTCCTGCGCTCGTTTGGAGATGCCGTAACGTTTAGCCACCTGCTCGGCGGTCTGCAGCATGGTCCAGTAAATCGCCGGTTTATGCTCGTTCAGCCAGGGATCGCGCCGCATGTGCGTATTGGCCTCGTTCTGCACGCAGGAAATGCTTTCGAGTCCGCCGGCGACGATGACCGAAATACCCTCGGTCATGATGCGCTGTGCCGCGAGCGCGATGGACTGCAGTCCCGAGCTGCAGAAGCGGTTGATGCTCAAACCAGCGGTACTCGCCGGCAGACCGGCGCGCAGCGCGATCGCTCGGGCAATGTTGCCGCCCGTCGTGCCTTCACCGAAGGTCGAGCCCATGATCACGTCCTCCACTTCGGCGGGATCGATGCCGGCGCGCGCCACGGCGTGGCGCACCGCATGGGCGCCGAGCGTGGCGCCGTAGGTCATGTTGAACGCGCCCTTCCAGCTCTTGCCAAGGCCGGTGCGCGCCGTAGAGACGATGACGGCTTCTATCACGACGCTGATCCTTTATATCCGCTGAAGGTCTTGCCCTCCTGGGCGAGACTCGTGAGCAGCGACGCCGGCGTCCAGAACGACGTGTCGGCGCCGGGCGTGGCGGCAATGCGCCGCAGCCCGCGCGCGACATCGGCCAAGCCGATCTGGTCGGCGTAAAACATGGGTCCGCCACGATAAGCGGGAAATCCATAGCCGTTCAGATACACCAAATCGACGTCCGAGCTGCGCTGAGCGATGCCGTCCTCGATGATGCGCGCACCCTCGTTGATGAGCGCATAGACGCAGCGTTCGACGATCTCCTCATTGGTCACCTGGCGCGGCGTGATGCCTTTCTGTGCGCGGTACTTGTCGATGAGTTCCGTAACCTGGGGATCCGGGATCGGGTCGCGCGAGCCGGCTTCATAACGGTACCAGCCGGCCGCGGTCTTCTGACCGAACCGACCCGCCTCGCACAATTTGTCCGCCACGTTCGAAAAATCTCGGGTAGGGAATTCCTCGGCGCGGCGCTTGCGCGATGCCCAACCGATATCGAGGCCGGCCAGATCACTCATGCGGAACGGGCCCATCGCCATTCCGAAATCCTGCAGCGCCCCATCGACCTGCTGCGGCAAAGCGCCGGCCATGATCATGTCGTGAGCGGCCACGCCGTAGCGGGCCACCATCCGGTTGCCGATGAAGCCATCGCAGACGCCGGCGACCACCGCGATCTTGCCGATGCGCTTCGCCAATTCCATCGCAGTCGCCAGGACATCCCTCGCGGTCTTGGCCCCTCGCACCACTTCAAGGAGCCGCATGACGTTCGCCGGGCTGAAGAAATGCAGTCCGATCACGTCCTCCGGGCGCTGCGTGAATTGCGCAATGGCATCGAGATTCAATGCCGATGTGTTGGAAGCGAGAATCGCACCCGGCTTGACGACCGCGTCCAACCTTTCGAACACCTGTTTCTTGACCTGGGTGCTCTCGAACACGGCCTCGATGATCAAATCGGCATCGCGCAACGGCGCATAGTCCAAGATCGGCGTAATCAACGATAAACGCTTCTCGAGGCTTGCCTCGGTGAGCGTGCCTTTGCGCAGCGCGCCTTGGTAATTGCGACGGATAGTGGCGAGACCGCGGTCGAGCGCCTCCTGCGACGTCTCCAGCAGCCACACCGGCAATCCGGCATTGATGAGGGTCATCGCGATGCCCCCGCCCATGGTTCCCGCCCCGATGACGCCGACCCTCCTGATCTCTCGGATGGGTGTGTCCGGCGGCACATCGAGGATGTGCGAGGCCGCCCGCTCGGCTTGGAACACATGGCGCAGCGCCGCCGATTCGGGCGACAGCATCAAGCTCATGAACAGTTCACGCTCACGCTTCAGGCCGGCATCGAAGGGCTGTTGGACCGCCGCAGCGACCGCCTCGACGCAGGCCAACGGCGCGGGGTATCGACCCGCCGCGGCCTTGACGCTATTGCGTGCGAACTGGAAATACGCCTCGGCGTTCGGCATGACGATACTCAGGTCGCGCACTCGCTTCAAGGGGCGCCGCTCGGCAACGACCATGCGCGCGAAATCCACCGACGCCGCCAACAGATCCCCATCTGAAAACGCATCGAATAACCCTGATACGCGCAAGTTCTCCGAGGCAACCGGGGCGCCGGAGACGATCATGTTCAAAGCCGCCTCAACGCCGATGAGACGCGGCAGACGCTGCGTACCGCCGGCGCCGGGCAGCAACCCCAGCTTCACTTCGGGCAGCGCGATGCGCGCGCCCGGAACCCCAACACGGTAATGGCAGGCCAGCGCCAGTTCGAGACCGCCGCCCATGCAGATGCCGTCAATGGCAGCGATCACGGGCTTGCCGCTCTGCTCGATCGCGCGAATGAGGGCCAACAGATTCGGCTGCGCCGACGCCTTGGGCGTGCCGAATTCGCGGATATCGGCGCCGCCGGAAAAGCCCTTCCCGGAACCGATCACCACCACGGCCTCGATGCCGTCGTCGGCGGCAGCTCGTTCCAGCCCGTCGAACAGCAACGCGCGCAGTTCATGGCCGAGGCTGTTGACGGGCGGATTGTCGAGTCGCAGAACGGCGATGCCGCTGGTTGCCTCGAAAGCGAGTTTGCTCATGCCAGCACCGTATTCCACCATGCAGAATTAAGTTTTATTTTAATCTTGTAATGTAGCAGCGCGCGTTCGGCTTTGAAAGGCAACACCGCCTGCGGTACCGAGCGCTTTTTCCAAGTCAACCGCTAGGAGCCTGTCTGAGCATTCTGCGTGGCCGCACCTGCTTCGAGACGGTGGCCAGCCGCCAAGGCGATAAACATGGCGATAACGCTGCAATCCTCCTAAGGCAGCATTGCCTACGCGCGCCGCGCCACCGCGACGCCGATGCGGCCCCGGTAAACTACCGGGCGAGAAGCTGGGAAATAGTCAGCCTCTCGCCACCCGATCATCCAACAGCGGTCAAGCGGGTTTTTTGACGTAACTCAGACACCAGCCACTGCCCGCGACGCTCTTTCCCGGAAAAATTTTGCAGCCGCCCGTTGCGTCGCTTTCCTTGCCCACGAATTGTACGCAGCCAGAGCATTGCTGGCCCGGCTTGGCGGTTTTTGTGACATACCCGAGAGCCTTGGCACTCGGGTCATTTACGTCCAGCGCCGGATCTGCGGCAAACGCCGAAGCATTGACGAATAGCCCCATAACGGGAAAGAGTGACCCGGCAATGAGACTGCCCTTGACGAGGGCGCGACGTGAAATGGGTTTTTGCATATTCATGATCCTTCTGATTGATAAGTTGGTTGCTGGCCTGATCCACGATTGCTGCGAGACCGTTACCCGCGTGACCTCCAGCGGCGGCGCCCTGTGCGCCGCCGCTTTGATCGATGATACCGACGCGTTCTTCGTCACTGCACGGTGATCTGCTTCGGCTTTTGTTTGGTTGTCTCCATTTTAGGAATGTGCACGGTGAGGACGCCGTCCTTGCTGTCGCAATGCACCATGTCCGCGTTCACGTTTTCCGGAAGTGAAAAGCGCCGCTCGAAGCTGCCATAGAAGCTCTCGACGCGGTGGTACTTCTCGCTCTTCTCATCTTTCTCCTGTTTACGCTCGCCCTTGATGGTGATCATTCCACCGTCAAGAGTCACCTGAACGTCTTCCTTCTTCACGGCCGGAAGCTCGGCCCGAATGACGTACTCCTTGTCCGTCTCGCTAATGTTGGCGGAAGGCGCCCAGTCCACCTTCTTGCCGTTGCCGGGCACTGTCAGGCGTGGCCAATTGACGAACTCGCTCGGCATCATACGGTTGAACATCATATCGACATCAGCGAACGGATCCCAACGTATAAGACTCATGGCATTCTCCTTTGATGGCTTGGGACGATTTGAATTAACGCCTGCCAATGCTGAGCTTGATGATTTGATTTCGCGATCCGCGAATGTACGTATCCGCCGGCAAGCAAGCGTGACGCCTACCGGTCCCATTGCGGCATGTACGCATTGCCCTCGCGCGTGCCCACGCGGAGTATGCAGCCATGGAACTCAACGATGCAATCATGGGCCGGCGGGCAGTGCGCGAATACACGGATGCAGTAATCGATGAACAGACCATCCGTCGCATGATCGATGCGGCCGTGCAGGCGCCGAGCGCGGTAAACGGGCAACCTTGGACATTCACGGTGGTCCGTGACCAACGGGTGCTCGATCGCATCTCGCGTGACGCGAAGGCCCACATGCTGGCCACAATGACCGCCGGTCCGCATGCCGATCATTTTCATTCAATCCTCAGTGAGCCGACTTTTCACATCTTTTATCATGCGCCCGCCCTGGTCCTGATCTCGGCGATCGCGCAAGGTCCGTGGATTCTCGAAGATTGCGCGTTGGCTGCGGAGAATTTGATGCTGGCTGCGTTCGCCGCCGGACTCGGCACTTGCTGGATCGGTTTTGCGCAAAGTTTCCTCAATACAGCGGATGGAAAAGAGGCGCTGAAACTTCCCGCCGCCTGCGTTCCGGTGGCGCCGATCATTCTCGGACATCCGAAGGTCGTGCCGCCGCCCGTGCCGCGCAAGGAGCCGCAGATTCGCTGGATCGGTTGAAGGTCTGACTGAGCACTGTCTGCTCACAGCCTATTGAGCAAGCGGTCCGCATCCTCCAAAGACTGGCGATTCTCGAAAAAGTCGCTCCACGGGTCGGCAGGGCCGAGCCAAGCGGCAAAATTCCCCAGATTGTAATCGGACGGGATCAGCGCTGGTTTGACCTCCGACCAATCCAGGGGCCGAGAAATAGGCGCTTTCTCGCGGTGCCGGACAGAAAAGGGTGCCACCACGGTCTGGCCAAAACCGTTCCGAAAGGGATCCAGGTAGACACGGCCACGTCGCGCCGCGACCATATGCTCGACCGTCAATTCCTGCGGATGCGCGGATGCCACCCGGAGAACGAAGGATCTGGCGAAGGCGAGAACTTGGTCCGCGTCCGGCCCAACGCGAATCGGCACCATGACATGCAAGCCCCGGCTACCGGAGGTTTTCGGGTAGGACACCAGCTTCAAAACGTCCAAGGCGGCCTTGACGTGGAATGCCGCACGGGCGGCATCGGCGAATAAGCCCGATTCGGGATCAATATCAATACAGACCCAGTCCGGCTGCCGGGCCGAATTCACACGGCTCGCCATGACATGAACGGCAATGCAACCTAAGTTTGCAAGGGCGAGCTGCGTCACCAAGGAGCCGCCGACCACGTAGTCGGTGAACTTGCCGGTGCCCCCGACATGCTCGAGCCGTTTGGTTGGCGTTCCGGGAGGCATGCTCTGCGGTTTCTGTTTTTGATAGAAGCACTCTCCCCGCATCCCATCCGGGCAACGCTCGAGAGACAGCATGCGATCCTTCACGTAGGGCAAGAGCTGCGGAAAGATGGCACGGTAATACTCGACCAGATCCCCCTTCGTATAGCCCTCGTTGGGCCAGAACACCTTGTCGGGATTGGAGATCGGTATCGGCATTTGCGCGGGTGCCAATTCGGTGATTCTTTTCTTTGTCATACGGTCGCCTCCGGCAAGAGCACGTCCCGGGCGCTTTTGTCGTCGCGCAGACCGAGATACACCGGCTGCCGTAGCCTTCTCTCCTCGGTCAACTCCTGGTACGAGATCTGGGCGACGAGCTTCGGCTCGATAAAGACCGCGCCCTTCTCCCGCGGGGGGTCGACCAGCGCGGGTCGCGAGCGTACCAATGGCTGGAACCGTTGGTACAGCGCAGCGAGCGTCGGCTCATCGAATCCCGTGCCGACTTTACCGACGTAGCGCAGTTCATCCTTGCAATAGGCACCGAGGAGAAGGGCGCCAAAATGCTGCCGCGAGCCTGCCGGTTTCGTGTATCCGCAAATCACGAACTCATCTTCTTGGTGGACCTTTACTTTAAGCCACTTGGCGGAGCGCGCTTCCACGTAAGGACTGGAGAGATCCTTTGCGACCAACCCCTCGTACCCTCGGCGCTTCGCCGTGTGGAATGCCTCGAGGCCGTTGGTGGCGAGTCTGGACGATGGCACCAGCGTCTGGCTCGTACCGAGCGAGCTCTCCATGACGGCGCGGCGTACGGAAAGCGGCTCAGGCCGCAGATCCTTGCCCTCGTGATAAAGACAATCGAAGACGGCATACACCGGTTCACCCTCGCCCTGCTGGAGGAGCTGAAATCGGCTGACACCTTTGCTGTCAAATACCACGACCTCGCCGTCGAGCAGCAGCGTTTGAGGATGGAGAGCTGCAACCGCGGCCGCGATCCGAAAAAAGCGTTCCGTGCGATCCTTGCCGTTCCTGGATAGCAGCGTGACTCTTTCCCCTTCCTTATAGGCAAGGATCCTGTCGCCGTCATATTTTTCCTCGAATACCCATCCCGGCTTATCGAACGCCTCCGCCACGAGCGTCGCCAGCATGGGCTGAACACGAAATGGAATCCGATTCGTCACGGCTGGCCTAGCAGGTGGCTTCACGGAAAGTCTCGCATTAGATAACCTGGAAAGTGCGAACTGCAAGCCATGACGTGGGTAATCGGGTCGCGATCGTATTCGTCCCCGGAACGGTACGTCTCGAAATACGCGTTGAGGCTCCGTATTTGTTGCGGCATCGCATTCACTGCCTGCAAGCCGATCGAGACGCCATAGTTGGTGAAGGCAAACTTCACGTCGCGAGCTCCCGGCTCGCGACAAAAGTAACCCTCATCAATCCACATTCGATCGAGCATCTTCAAGGAACGGGCCCTTTGCGTCACCGCCCATCTTTCCTCTGGAAAGAACTGCGTCATCCACAACATCATGCCGAGCCCGAGATCTTGCGTGATGTGTAAATCGGGAGCCGATTGCTCGATCAGCCGATGCATATCGGCGATCTCATCGGCCAGCGCTGTCGCATCGAGAGCGGTGTATGCAACGTAACCGTCAAACGCATCCAGGGCACCGAATCCGTACCCTGGATAAGGACCGCTCAAGTCCTCTTTCATCTTCCATATCACACCACGGCCTCGTTGGACGAATGCGTCGTGAATCTGTCGCACCAACTCAACGCCCATGCGCCGGTAGTCGGCGATATGCCGGCCCAGGATGCTCAGCCCGTAAAGCCACATGGCGAGGTAGTGAAAATATTGACCATCGCGATCGGGCGCCTCACCAATGCGGATTCCGCGCGGACGCCCCAGTATGCGAACCACTTCAGCGACCAATGATTCCGCTTGATCAACGTATTTGCGCTCCCCCGATTCGGCGTACAGCGAAACGAGAAGAACCAGACCGAATGCATCAGTCCATAAATATCGCAGGCCGTTCGGCCAGATGCCTTGTCCACGCATCCACGCCAATTTGGTGATTGTATAGCGCGTGTCGGTGCAGATCGTCATGACGCCGCTCCTTGATACCTATTGCTCGGAACCCACCTCGTTGGAATTCCCCAGCCCAGCGTGCAACGCCCAACGTTTTGCCTGCGCAATGGCGATGCGAATTGCCCTGCCATCATCGTATCCCTCGGCCAACAGTGCGTTTGCAATCTCAATTGCCTTGCGGCGCACCATTGGTTCCAAGTGCAGCATCGATGATGGGTAGTGGCTATCGTTCCAAGGCACGGTATTTCCTAAAGTGACGGCCCGCGCGCTTAAGCTGCGTTCTGATCTGCCTTGGTCCCGCGAACCAATAGGACGGGGACCGGAGATTCTCGAACTACCTCCTCGGCGTCGCTGCCCATGGCAACGCGAACGAGTCCGCGGCGTCCGTGGGTGCCCATAACGATCAAATCCGCGGGCCACTGTTTCGCTTGCTCGAGGATCAAGTCTGACGCCGGACCTCCGATCGTCTCGAGCATCACCGACTGGGGTTCGATGCCCTGTTGCCTCAACATCGCCTCGGCGTCATGCAGGACCTTTTTGCCACTTTCCCGCAGCGCCTCGAGCACGTTGCTCGGATAAATTCCCGGACTGTACAGATAGTCGAACATATACTCGTTGACGATGTGGAGCAGGCGGATCTGACTTCCCTGGCTCTTGGCAATTTTGATCGCTTCGTGCAACCCGCAAAAGGACGTATCGCTGCCGTCGATGGGGACCAGAATTTTGCCGTACATGCTTAGATCCTCAAACTCGAGTTCATTACAGTGCCTTTTAGCATTCATTGGGAGGACTTGACGCGCGGAATTTCCGCCGCACGCTGCGGTATCCGCGTATCCGTTCGAACACGGGCGCCACCCGCGCGTTTGACCTACGGGGTCGACGTAGCGACGTACGGGTATTTATGGCTGTACTTCACTACTCAAACCGGCACACTCAACATCACCATTCATATTGAGCGACAGATCGAAATGAAGTCGAACGGGCTCGAGTCCGAGGTCATTCTCTATCAACTCATGGCAATTGCACGGGTTTCGGCGCTCGCGGAAATGGCCAGCGGCGTGGCGCACGAGCTCAATCAACCGCTGGGAGCGATCGCCATCTTTTCCCAAGCGGGCGAGCGCATGTTGAATCGTCCTGAGCCACTGGTGAACCGCGCCATAGCGGTCTTTCGGGAGATCAATCAGGCCGCGCTCGGCGCTGGGGAGGGCATACAGCGTATCCGCCGTTTGTTTGAGCCAGAATCGTGCGCGCGCAGTCGATGTCAGATGGTGGAGATCATCTCCGAAATGAGGCCCGTTCTTGAGGTGCTTATACGGCAAAACCATGACGCCTTCCAAGTGGACGCCGGATCCACCTTGCCTGATCTCATCGTCGACCGATTGAGAATCCAGCAGGTGCTTTACGCGCTGGTCCAAAACGCCGCGGACGCGAATGCTCAGCTTTCAAGTACGCGCATGATTCGGATTGACGTGTCCGCCGATCGTTACAACGTCGAAACCGGCATCAGCGACTCCGGCCCCGGCGTGGCTGCCGAAGTGGCCGATGCACTTTTTCGACCGTTTGTTACCACGAAACCGCGGGGCACGGGTCTCGGACTAGCCTCCAGCCGTGCGATCATCGAATCGCACGAAGGGACGATCGGATACGATAGCTTACCTCAGGGCGGTAGCCGCTTTTGGTTCCGCTTGCCGGTAGCGCAGAGTTGATTCAGATTAACGGGTATATGCCGGCATTTTGACGTACTCTCGCACTTCCGCGACTTCTTGAGTGCAAAGCGTTTAAACTCGCAGGCCTATGAAAATCTTCTTCAGTGCTACCTCCCCGTTCGTACGTAAATGTCTGGTCGCAGCCCACGAGTTGGGTTTGCGTGAACGCATCGAACTGGTCCCGGGGGCCCCACATCCGGTTAACCGAGACGCTACGATCGTCGCACATAACCCCCTCGGCAAGGTGCCGACGCTAATCGCCGACGATGGTATGGTGTTGTACGACAGCCGCGTCATTTGCGAGTACCTCGACGCACTGGGAGACGGTGCGCTCATTCCTAAACGAGGACCTGCACGCTGGCACGTATTGATTGAGCAGTCTCTGGCCGATGGCATTACCGATGCGGCGGTACTGGCGCGCTACGAAACGACAGTGCGTCCGCAGAGCTTGCGTTGGACGGACTGGACCACCGGTCAGTTGGACAAGGTGCGATGCGGGCTCACCGAGCTGGAGCGGCTGGCGCACGGTTTCGTCGACCGGGTCGACGTCGGCACAATCGCAATCGGCTGTTCGCTCGGCTACCTGGATTACAGGTACGGCTCGCTCGCCTGGCGCGAGAAATGTCCTGTTACGGCGGCCTGGTTCGAACGCTTCGGTGGGCGGCCGTCGATGCTCGCAACGCGTCCGCCGGCCGTGTAGCAAGTCATCGCGAGAATCCCAATTTTCCCAGCCACGCGAGACATGCCATGTCGAACGAACAGCCAATCTCGAGCAAAACGCGAAGCGCGGACACCCTGCTTTTTGCGCGCAACTTTTTTCGTCACCCTCGGATGCTCGGCTCGATAGTTCCGAGCTCCCGGTTCTTGATCAAGCAACTGCTCGAGCCGATCGACTGGGAACAGGCGCGCGTGATCGTGGAATACGGCCCCGGCGTTGGCGGCATCACGGCGGAAGTTCTTCGGCGCATGCGCCCGGATGCAATCCTCATTGCCATAGAAATCAATCCGGCGTTCGTGCGCTTCCTGCGCTCGTCGACCAACGATAAGCGCCTCCACGTAGTCGAGGCCTCCGCAGAGTCGGTCGACGAGATCCTGCGGCAGCACGGCCACGAAAGGGCGAGCTACATCATCTCCGGCATCCCATTCAGCACCATCCCCGCGCCGGTGCGCGAGCGCATCTTGCGCAAGACCTGCGCCGTGCTCGAGCCACGCGGCTTCTTTCTCGTTTATCAGTTCTCGACTCGCGTTCTGAAGGATCTGCAGCGGATCTTCCGCCACGTCCGCCGTCAGTTCGAACCCTTCAACGTCCTGCCCGCGCATCTGTTCTTTTGCAGGCCCGGCACGGCTTGACCCGCATCTCCGAGGCGATTGCCGGGTAAGCCGGCTGCTCGCCTACCGGCGCACCGGGATGTCGATATAGCTGTCGCCATACCAGCGGATCTTTAGAGGAATCTTGCCATCGGCGAGGGATTCCTCACTCACGTCATTCCCGGCGCCGTAATTGATCTCGCGATCCGGCCGTTTGTTGATGCCGAGAACCATGACCAGCCGGCTGCCCGTCTGCAGCTGTCGGCTCATGATTCGCTCGCTCTCGAACTTCAACGTCTGGCGTTCGCCCGCCTTGAGGAGGTGACGATGCACGCGGTCTTGCGCGTAACTTGCGCGGAATTCGTAAGCCGGACCGAACAGGCGAACATAGTCACCGCTCGGGAGAAGCTCGTACAGGCTGATGTACAAGTCCATGTCCATCTTGTTCACGGTAAAATCGAGCTGGCCTGAGAACAGACCACTGAATTCGGCGGCCCGGGTCAGCGGTTCACTCACGAACGTCTCACCATTATGAGCTGCCGCACCTTTGCCGAGGAGTTCGGTGGGCGGCGTCCAGCCGGCATCACTACGATCAGCCAGGCTCACTGTCTGCTGGAGGAACCCGGTCTTGGTTTTCTTATGCTGCAGGAGCCGGTGGATCGCGTTACCGGATGCGGCTGCGTCCAAATAGAATCGCTGCGCTCGCTGGCCCATGGCTTGCAACGACGCAACGTGCCGCCACTCATTCGCTCCCATGAGTTCGTAGTTGACGCCGTCCTTCAATAGAGACGGCGTTGCGCCGCGCTTGAAAACGTGGTCGAACCACTGATAGCGCAGTTCGCGAAGGTCTACCTGCGCGGCCGAATCCACTGGATAATCATGCAAGGTGGCCAACGGCCCATGCTGCATCGAACCATCGGCGTAAGGACCGATGAGCAGCGTGTGGTCGGCGTGCGGGTTGTACCGATGGTGCTGAGTGAAGTAATACAGGTCGCCCGGCTCGCTGTCGGCGAAGTAACCGGTCGTCGTCAACACCGGGATATTGATGCGGGCGAATTCTTCCCGGTACGGCACCATCTTTTGCCAATACCGATCGTAGCTCGGATGATTCAGCCAGCGGATGAAGATCGGATTGGGCGTTCCAAACAGCCGACCCATATCTCGGTATCGCCTCCCGCTCCGGTACCACTTCTGGTCGAGCTCGCGCCACCGCGCATCGTCGTGATCTCTTGGGCCGTCCGACGCCTTGGAGTTCGTCACGTGCAATGACCATCGGTACGCGGAGTTCTGAAAGATGTTGCCGTCCATGGGAACGTTGATTCCGGGCGCGCGGGCGGCCGATGTCGCGATGGCCTTGAGTGCCGATGGCAGGCGCTTGGCCGCCGCCCACGGCGTGAAGCCGCCATAACCCTCGCCGTACATGCCCACGCGGCCGTCGCTCCATGGCTGTTTGGCAATCCAATTGATTACCGCGCGCGCATCGTCGCCGTCGTGCTGGTAGGGGGCGATTCTATGGGCGCCTTGGCCATCGGTGCGCGTAAACGCCACTACCCCCGCATAGCCATGTGCGGCGCATTCCTTGGCGTAGTTCTGCGACTCGTGGATCGTGAACTCGAAAAGTGCGGGTAGCGCGACGGTGGGGTTCCTAGGGCGAATCACCACTGCGGAAATGCTGGCCCTATCCGGAGTCTGGATGACGAGGTCGTCATCGACGGTATAGCGCCGTTGATCGTCCTCGGCGACCAGCGAATCCACCACCGGACCAAAGGTCCGATACGCATCAAAAGCAACATAAGCCCAGATTAGCGCCACCGCTTCCGCTTCGTCGATCCTGTCTTTGCCTCGCTGCCGATCGAATGACCTTTGCAGTGTCTCGCGAAATACCGGCAGAGCAGTCCCGAACCAGCGCGTGACGGCATACGCATCCTGATCGTCGAGTTTGGACATGTCTTCTCGGAACGACTTCGCAAATGCCTCAGGAAATGCAATGCGACTTTCGGCTTCCATAGCCTTTGCGTGGGCGTAGATATCGTAAATCACCGACCGCCCTACCGGCCGGCCCAGATCCGCTTTTCGCCGTCGATCACGCAGCGATTCGCGCGACACATCGGCGGCCGCATAATCGCCGGCGGCCAATTGCAGCGCGGACAAATTCGCAAGATAGCGCTCAGGATCAGCATCCTGATAGACCGGGATGAGTCGCGCAGCCAAATCGCGCATGATCGCGGAGGTCGTCGCAGTTCCTACCGTCGCCGGTGGGCGAAATTCAAAATCCAGCGAATCCGCGCGTGCTTGCGATACGCCAGTGAGTAAAATAAATAGAAGGTAATTCGCCATCCGGATCACCCCCATTGTCCGGATTGGCATGGATGTCCTTTTCATTGGCGACTTCCGGGCCCCTTAAGGGGTGTTGGCCTGTCACGATTCGCCGGCTTGTCGGACACCAAGGTTTGCGGTCTCGTTGCTTTCACGAGATGCAGGACGATCGAGAAAAGCGGGTGCGCCTCCCCGACCCCGCCGATGTGGATGACGCTGGTGCTCTGCAGTTCCTTGGCGAAAATGTCGATGACGAGCACGAGTACGTCATCATCGAGGGACCCGAAAGTGCCGTCGATGAGCACCCAAACAGGCTTTTGAATCAGGATGCGCGCAACCGCAACGCACAGTTGCTCGTCTTGACTGAGTTCCCAATCCCACCGGCGGGTCTCATCGAGCAGCGGCGCGAGACGTTCAAGTCCCAGCCGGTAGAGAGCACGCGTGAAGGCGTTCGTGCTGAAACTGTCGGATTTCAACGGGTAGGCAAGAATCTCGCGCAACGTTCCGCGAGGCAGGTAGGGAGTGCCCCGCGGCAGGTAAAATATTTGTTCGCCTCGCGGACGGCCGATGTGCCCGGAACCCCAGGGCCACAGGCCTGCCAATGCGCGGAACAGCTGCGTTTTCCCGGTTCCCGGCGCACCCAGGATAACGGCGCGCTCCCCCGCCCTGACCACTACATTCGTTTCCTTGAGCTTGTCGGCGTTGGAGCGC
>Ga0224558_1003250_pt1 | contig 13736 bp, 4 predicted proteins | sample 714S32024metaG_FD_180682 | JGI IMG/M metagenome (GOLD analysis project Ga0224558, IMG submission 180682) | Peat soil microbial communities from Stordalen Mire, Sweden - 717 S3 20-24 | ecosystem: Environmental > Terrestrial > Soil > Wetlands > Peat | place: Sweden: Norrbotten County, Stordalen... | reverse complement strand
GGATCAGGGTCCGAATGGTCTTGGCCATGGGGTGCGCCGGGTTCAAGTCGAGGGCGTCCCGTGCCAACTTCTCGGCTTCCCGCCAATCGTTTTCCACGGTGGAGCGGGCCTGCTCGACCAAGGCGTTGGCCAGGACTGCGCGGGATAGCGGATTGTGTTCATCCAGTTCATAGGCTTCACGCAGCAATTTGATTCCGTCGGCAGGCTTCTTCTGCGCGCACAACTCCTGGCCTTCGGCCATGAGGCGGTGGGCTTCGGTTTTTCGCTTCACGCCGTCCTGGGCAAGCTTCTCGAGTTCCGTTAGTTCTGCGTCGTTGGGAAATTCGGCGGCGGCTTCATGCAACAGATCGAGCGCGCGAGCGTAGTCGCTGGAATGCAAACAGGTGTCGATCTGTTCGACCAGACGCGTTTTGGATTCGATCCGGACCTGCTGGTCGCGTCTCTTCTGCAGGCGCTCCACTTCGAACGTCAAGCCCGGATACTGGCTGTAGATGGTGCGGAGAATTTCCCAATCGTTCAGGGCATCGCCGAACGATCCCTGTTCTTCGTGAAGGTGTGCCCTGGCCACGATCGAGTTGACCAAGTCGCGTTTGTCCTGTACCAACCGCAACGCGCCTTCAAAATGCGCTTCTCCGGGATGCAGATCGAGCGCCTCTCGCAGAATGTTCACGCGCTTGTCCAGGTCCGGTTCAGCCTCCACCTGGCGATCTATGGAAGCAATGAAAGCCGAGAGTTCCAGCCGCTGATGCTCCTCGATGTCGTATTTGAGAGCCTGGAAGATGGCATTGTTGGGGTACTTGGCCAAATATGACTGGCACGCAGCCATGGCCTTGGCGAAGTTGTGCTCGGTGAGGTTTCTGCGCGCCTCGGCATAGGCAGTGTTCATGGCGTCGTGTTCGGAGCGCACCTCGTTGTAAAAACTCTGGTAGGTGGCGCCGCTCTCGAGATTGACAGAATCCGGGGCGCGGCGATCGAGGTCGAGGACCACCCCCAGTTTGGCGAGGGCACTGCTTACATCGCCCTTATGCCAGGCGTCCATGGCGGCGCGATGAAGTTTCTCTTTCTCCTGGCGGAGTTTCTTGTATTCCTGTTCCTGGCGGTCGACCTCCGCCAGCAACTGGAGAGCGCGGGCCTCCTTGGGCCGGAGTTGGAGAACATTCTGCAAGGCCTCGCGGGCATGCGGGTAGGCGTTATTGTCGATGTGCTGCCTTGCCAGGCGATACCAGTTGTCGATCTGGCGTTCGCTGCGGCGGTTTTCAATCCTGCTCTGCAGAGCCAACGCTGTGGCGTTGTCAGGTTCTATTTGCAGCGCCTCCTGTAACTTCTGGAGAGCTAGCGGATCTTCCTCTTCCTCAAAGCGCGCCCGCGCGGCATCGAGCAACTGAGAAAGTGTTTTTCGCCGGACGGCGCCGTCGAGCTGCCGGCGCAGAGAGCCAATGGAACTGTCCATATGGCCCTCGGCCTCCAGTTCGCCGAGGATCTCTCCGGCAAACTGAAAATCGCCTTCTTCCAGGGCTTTGGTGGCGCGCTGCAGCCGCGGCCGAGTACGCTCGGGATCGAAAAACTCGATGGGTTCGTTGCGCAGAGCTTTGTTGAGCGTGTCGCCGAAATCGCGGGCGCTCGCGAAGCGGTGCCAGGATTGCTTGGCCATCGCTTTGTGCAGCACACGGCTGACGGGCTGGCTCACGGCGGGATTCAATTCTGCCGCCAGCGGCGGGATCTGACGGAGAATGGCGTCGACCACCTCATCGGCTCGGGCGCGCTGGAACGGGTTCCGGCCCGTCATCGCTTCATAGCAGACCACGCTGAGGGAGAAAATGTCGGACGCGGGGGTCAGAGCTTTCAATTCGATCTGCTCTGGAGACATGTAGAGCAGCGTCCCTTTTTGCGCCCGGGTGGTATGGGCATCGGCCATGTGAGCGACACCGAAGTCGATAATCTTTACTGAGTCGTCTTCCATCACGAAGATGTTGCTCGGCTTCAAATCACGATGTACCAGACCGCGCTCGTGTGCAGCCTGCAGGCCGCGGCAGGCCTGGGAAATGATGTCGATCGTGCGCTCCACCGTTAGACGATGGCTGGCCTTGCGGATGAAATGTTCCAGCGTGGTGCCGGGGAGTAGCGGCATAACGAAGTAGGGCTTCTTCTTGCCCTCTTCTTCGAATTCTCCGATGTCGAAGATCTCAACGATGTTGGGATGGCTCATGGAGGCGAGCACGTCGCATTCCTTGTAGAACAACTGAAGTGAGGCCGGGTCGGGAATGTCGAGGATCGTCTTGACCGCTACTTCACGGCGCACGACGGTATCATAGGCCCGGTAGACCAGGCCCATCCCGCCCTGGCCGAGGATCTGCCTGACCTCGTAGCGGCCTGCCAGTTTTTTCGGTGAAGCTGGAATGTCCATGGCGCGCCCCGGTTTTGGGGCGTTAGCATCTTAACCCACATTCCCTGGCTGATCCTAGTTCTGACGCTCGATTCAGAAACCCTTACCGTGGGATTCTTTCAGGTTAGCCCGTAATCGGGGCACAATCCCAGAGGCCCCGCCAGTCGACTGCGAAGGGAGGTCACTTCTACGTGAAACCGACGGTTCGGGCACTACGCGGGCCGCTGGCTTGCTATGATGACAGTTCCTATGGTCGCGCCTTTGGCCAATGTCGCAGAGCGTCGGGCCTACGGCAAATCCTGCCGGAAGGTTCTCCACAGTGTTGACCAATGTCACTGGAAGGCGCCCAGAAGCCGGCCCGACCCAGTCGAGCTGCTGGTCAGTGCCAGCCGCGACCGGATGCCCAGACTTCTGCCCATCAAGTGGGCACGCATGGCAGCTTCGCCGTTTGGCTTTTTTCGCGGCGCGGTGCCGCTGATGGCGGCCGATTTGGCCTCGCTCCCAACCACCGGCATCACCGTCCAGATTTGCGGCGATGCGCACCTGCGCAATCTTGGCGCTTTCGCCTCGCCCACCGGAGCTTTGGTGTTTGATATCAATGACTTCGATGAAACCATATCCGGACCTTGGGAGTGGGATGTCAAGCGGCTGGCCGCCAGTCTCGTGCTCGGTGGCCGCGAAGCCGGCCAATCCGACGGCGCATGCAAGGAGGCTGTCAAGAGCTTCGTGGCTGAATATCGCATGTCGGTCCACCACTGCTCGGGGCTGACGGTACTGGGCCTTGCGCGCTACAGCGTGTATCGGCACATGGAGGCGGGACCAATTCCAGAGCTGCTCAAGAAGGCCAGGCGTGCCACGCCGGAGCACACTCTGGAGAAGCTCACCCGGAGCGGCAAGGGCGGGCGGCGTTTCAAAGAGGAAAAGCCGCTTCTGACGGCGGTTTCCGGCAAAACTCGCCGCGCCGTGCTGACCGCACTGGGAAGCTATCGCGACACGCTCTCGCGGGAGCGGCGCCACTTTCTCGAGCGCTACCACCCCGTGGACGTCGCTTTTAAAGTCGTAGGGACGGGCAGCGTTGGGACACACGACTACGTCATCCTGTGCTTTGGCAACGGGAGCGAAGACCCGCTTTTCTTGCAGATGAAGGAAGAGCCGCCTTCCGCTTACGCGCCGTATCTCAAGGCTCATGTCCCGCGCCACCAGGGAGAGCGCGTCGTACAGGGACAGCGGCTGATGCAGGCGCAGTCCGACATTTTTCTTGGCTGGACCAAAATGGACGGACGCGACTATCTGGTGCGCCAACTCGCCGATCACAAGGCCGTCATCGACGCCGAAGATCTCAGAGGCTCCGGTTTGATGGCATACGCCAAGATGTGCGGTGAGGTGCTGGGCAAGGGACACGCACGCTCCGGTGACGCCTGCGTGTTGGATGGCTATTGCGGTGACGCCGAAAAACTCGGCAACGCCATAGCCGAATTCGCCGTCGCCTATGCCGCCCAGAGCACGGCCGATTACGAGCTGTTCACCAGAGCAGTGAAGAAGGGGCGACTCGCAATCGCGAAAGGCGCGGACTGATGACCGGACCGCCCGGCACGATCTTCTTGGCCTTGCTGCCGGAGCGCTATCCGTGACGTGCTGCTGCGTCTTCAATCACGCTCTCTGCGGTTGAGGGAGAGCGCACCGCACCCGAATCCACGCCTGACAAAATTGCTGAATGCGCAGCTGATCCAACCGCAGATAACGACCACCGAAGCGGCTGGCAACTCGTATTCTGTTAGCCAGCATAGCTCCGTCCGGCCCGATAATCGTATATACTGCCTGCACTACGAAGTACCCGCAGGCGCGCGCTCGGGTGTATTCGATGGGGCCTGGGTTGCGTCAGCCTCCGGGCCGCTCCTAAATTGCATCATGGATGATTCCAGCTCACGGCCGGACGCAAAGTCTGTCTCTAAGAAGCCCGCGGCTCCCGGGGTCAGGACTCCGTTCGCCGGGGAAAGTTCCGGCAGCAATGTCCCGGTTCCTCCCCAGGACGAAGCGACGCTAGTCGATGCCGGGCCGCGATTGGATCCTGAAGCCACACTGGTAGACGCCGACGCTACGATCGCACCGGGAACTTCGTTTCGCCGGACTCCGACGCCACCCAAGCGGAATTCCACACTCGCTCATCCTCTCCCGCAGGACGAGGCCACGCTCGTGGATGCCGGGCCGTCCCGACACGATCCCGACGCCACGATCGTCGATGCTGGGCCGCGATTGGACCCTGAAGCCACGCTGGTAGACGCCGACGCTACGATCGCGCCGGGAACTTCGTTTCGCCGGAAATCGACACCCACGCCCAACCGCGTTTCCGATTCGTATGGCAGCGCCGCCGTATTGCAGATCGGCGATGTGCTGGGCGGGCGTTATGAAATTCTCCAACTGCTCGGCGAAGGCGGTATGGGCGCGGTGTACAAGGCCACCGACCGCGAACTTGACCGGTTCGTGGCATTGAAAGTGATTCGGCCTGAATTGGCTTCGAACCCCTCGATCCTGGCCCGTTTCAAGCAAGAACTGCTGCTCGCCCACCAGGTCACGCACCGCAACGTGATCCGCATTTACGATCTCGGTGAAGCCGAGGGCGTGAAGTTCATCACGATGGAGTTCATCGAGGGTAAAGATCTCCGCTCCATCATCCGCGAGAAGAACAAGTTTGCTCCCGAACAAGCCGTGGAGGTTATTCAACAGGTGTGCCAGGCCCTGGACGCAGCGCACAGCGTCGGGGTGATTCACAGGGATCTTAAGCCGCAAAACATTATGCAGGACGGCACGGGCCGAATGCTGGTGATGGATTTCGGCTTGGCCCGCACCCTGGAAGGCGACGGGATGACCCAAACGGGTGCGATTGTCGGCACCATGGAGTACATGTCGCCCGAGCAGTCTCTGGGCAAAGATCTCGATCAACGTTCCGACATCTTTGCTCTCGGGCTGATCTTGTACGAAATGCTGACGGGCAAACAACCCTTTGCAGCCGAGAGCGCTCTCGCCAGCCTCATCAAACGGACGCAAGAGCGTGCGACTCCAGTGTCGGATGTTGACGCTCAGATTCCCGGGGCGTTGAGCGGGATCGTGAGCAAGTGTCTGGAACGCGATTTGGACCAGCGATATCAGAATGTCTCGGCCATTCTTGCGGACCTGAACACGTGGAAAGACAAAAGAGCCGCCGGCACAATCAAGTTCGACGCTGCTGTCAAACCATTGGGACGGACTATTCCGTGGCCACTCATTACTGGGATTGTGACCGCCGTGGTGCTGGCGATCAGTGGGTACATGCTTCGCGACCGGCTTTTCAGTTCATCGCCCAGCACGAGATCTGCTCCTGCGGCGCCCGCGATGTCGCTGGCGATCTTGCCTTTCCGCAACGCTTCCGGGGATCCCAGCGTAGATTGGCTGGGATCCAGCCTTGCGGACATGCTGAGCACCGATGTAGGACAGTCCGCCCATCTGCGCACAATCTCCCCTGAACGCCTTCATCAGGTCCTTGCCGATTTGCGCATCACTCCCGGGACCTCTATCGATCCCACCATGGTTGGCCGCATTGCGGAATTCACCAATGCCGATACGATGGTCTGGGGACAATATGCGAGATTCGGCGGCCAGATACGCATCGACGCCACATTACGAGATCTCAAGCATGATCGCAGCGTCCCCATTAAAATCGAGGCAGTCGATGAAAAAGATATTCCCGGCGCGGTGGACCGCTTGGCCGCTTCGATCCGCAACAATCTCGCTTTCTCGCCGGACGTGATTAACGAGCTTAAGGCTAGTTCCTTCCAGCCCTCCTCAAAATCCCCGCCCGCGCTCCGCGATTTCAGCCAGGGTGTGCAATTGTTGCGTGACGGCAAGAACCTGGACGCAGTCAAAATGCTCCAAACCGCCATCCAGGAGGACCCGCAGTTCGCGCTCGCCTATTCGCGGCTGGCCGAAGCCGACTCGGCGCTCGGGTATGACACCCAGGCGGAACAGTCTTCCCGGAAAGCTCTCGAACTCAGCCAGCAACTCCCTTTGGCGGAGAAATACCTCATCGAAGCCAACCACGCGTACATCATGAAAGACAACAAGAAAGCGATCGAGGCTTTCGAGAAGGTGGCGAAAACTCTCCCCGATAACACGGATGTGGAGTACACGCTGGGGAGCCTCTACTCGGGCAATGGCGATTATGACAAGGCGCGCGCGCAGTTTGCGAACATTCTGAAAGCCGATCCCAACAACATCAAAGCACTCTGGCAAATTGGGACCGTAGAATGGAAGGGGGGGAACCCCCAAGCGGCCTTGGAGCCGCTCAATAAGGCGGTGAGCCTGGCTGTCCAGGTGGACAACCAAGAGCAGAAAGCGCTCATCCTGCAGGCACTGGGCATTTCCTATCGTATGATGAACAAGCCGGATGAAGCCATCCGGAGTATCCAGGATTCGATAGAAATTACCCGCAAGCTGGGCATGAAGCGCCAGTTGGCGATCAACCTTTCTGAGTTGGCTCTGGATCAGATCGCCATCGGCAAGTCGGATGCGGCCATGGCCAGTTACACGCAGTCGCTGCAAATCCTGCGCGAGATGGGGATGAAAAAGGATTACGGCGACATTCTGATCAATCGCGGCAATTCTTACTACACACGTGGCGACCTTGACAAGGCGCTTCAGGACTATAAAGATGCGTTGCAAATCGAGCGCGACGCGGATGACATTGACAGCCAGGCGTTGTGTCTCAGCAATATTGGTAACATCTATTTCTTGAAATACGACACGGACAACGCGCTCATCTATTACCAGCAGTCCCTCCAGTTACGGCAAAAGGCGAATAATCCCATGTACCTGGCGTTGACGCTTAGCTCGCTCGGCGAACTGTACACGGCCATGGGCGATTACGATAAAGCATTCGAGAACCTTATGAAGGCACTCGATACCAGCCGCAAGGCAAATGACACCATGGGTGCCGCATATTCGTCCCAGTCCATCGGCAAGATTTTGCTGTACCAGGGGCGTCTGGGAGCTGCCGTGGGCACCATGCAGGACTCTGTCAACGGATACCGTTCCACAAACAACAAGAGCGTGGAGTTGGCAGACTCTTTGAATGGTCTGGCGGATACCCTCACCCTTGTCGGTCGGGGCGACGAGTCCGGCAAGCTACTCGAAGAGGCGACCAAAGTTGCAAGCGAGCTCAAGAATGAAAGTATTCACAGTGAGCTTTTGAACACTCAGGGAGATGCGGCCTTCTATCGTGGAGACTATAAGGCAGCGCGCAGCGCCTATGAACAGGCTGTCCAAGCTGCGGCCAAAACGAAGGATCGCGAAAAAATGCTGATCCCCAAGATGAACCTTGCGCGAGTCTCGATCACCGAAGGGCGGGCGCAGGCTGCCATCCCGGAATTGCGCGCCGCCATCCAACAGGCCGATAGTCTCCATCTAAAATATTATTCGCTCCGCGGTTCGGTGGACCTGGCGGAAGCGCTGATCAAGAGCAAAGATTATGTTCACGCGCGACAGGAACTGGATCAAGCCCTGAACACCAGCGAAAAGCTGGGCACTCGCCTGCAGACCGCCGTCATTCATTTCCAGCTGGGGAATCTTCTGAAGCAGACGGGTGACGCCTCGGGAGCTGCCGGCCAATACCGGCAGGCGGCCACGCTGTTGGACGAAATCAAGAAAGAGCCGGGTGCGGAGCACATCCTGGATCGTGCGGACCTGAAGGTGATGTACAACGAATCGACCCAGGGTGCCGGGCAAGCAAAGGGCTAGCCCGCCCATTCACGACAACACCATCTCCCCACGAGGCGGCGTAAAACCCCGCCACAAGCTCCTGATGCCCGCACGCGGGCAAGGAGCCCGTGGCCGCCTTTGTTGAGAACTTCGCCTCCACCTCTATCAGTTTGCGGTGCCCGACAGCGAGATGGTTTGCGGACTGTTCTCGGCATTGTTCGGAATTGTCAGGGTCCCGGTAACAGTCTTCGTCGTCTTTGGAGCGAACGTGACATTGATCACGCACTCGCTGCTGCCCAGGCTAGCGGGTTCAATGGTCGCGTCTGTGCACGTCGTGCTGGTCAGTGTGAAATACCCGGTGCTGCTGCTGACCGTGGGAGTCCGGAAAATCAGCGGTGTGGTTCCCGTGTTCGTCACCGTGATCGACAGTTCACTGGTCTTATTCGTTGCTGTTGTTGGGAAGGTAAGCTTGCCTGAGCTTAAGTGCCCTGGTGAGCTAAAGTTTGCCACCGGGTTGATCACATAGGTCGTCAGAGGCACGTCGACCGCGCTCCCTCCTTTGGGAGTAATGGCGAGATAAGCTGTCGCCACGAAGGGGCTAGCGGAGGTGGATGCGGGGGCGGGGACTAGCCAGGCGTCCACTAAAATCGGACAGCTTGCCCTCGGAGCTAATGTGCCCCCTTTAGTCGACCATCCAGTACAGAGGAAGCTGAGGACGCCAAAGTAGTTGCTGTTGGTACCGCCGATCGTTACGCTCGAAATCTGGACCGACGAAGGTCCGGGGTTCGTCACAGTGACCTCGCACCTGGAGTTGGGTGAACAGGGGCCGATTTGTCCCGGATACAGGGGGGTCGTCGCTGTGGCGAAGATCAGGCTCGTTGGCGTGACCTTCACCGTGGGTGTCACCGTGAAGCTCAGCGTCGGCGACGGCGAAACCGCACTGTAGTTGCTATTACCTCCCTGCAGTGCTTCGATCGTGCAGGTGCCCGTGCCGGTCAGCGTTACAGCAGCAGTTCCGGTAGTTGCGGCGACCGTGCAGACGCCGGTGGTAAGCGACATGAAGCTAACCGGCAAGCCGGAGCTGGCCGTCGCGCTCACCAAGAGCCCCGTGGTGCCGTATACCTGGGGGCTCGTGGGTCCCGTGAAGGCGGTGATGGTCTGGGGCGCAAGCGTCGCTGTGTAGTTGACGGAGGACGCCGCATGATTGCCGACATTGTCTGTCGCGGTTACTGTGAAGGTGTAAGGCCCTGCGGCGACGGGAGTAACAGTACCACCGCTAACGACACCTCCGGTGCCGGAGCAGGCGGCGACACCAGAACCCAAATCGGAGCAGCTGAAGGTCACGGTGATGGGCTGGTTCACGTAGTAAGGTCCAGCGCTGAGCGTGGGACCCATGATCGTTGGGGCTTGCAAGTCGATCTGATATGGGCCCACAAGGACGCCGCCGCTGGAGACGCCGGTGCCGACGGCGAGGGGGTTCCCAGCGAGGTCGGTGACCGCTAGAGGTGAGGGACCGGCAGTATTCTGCGCGCCCGCGTAGGCCGCCGCATTGGTGGTGCCGAGCGCAACGTTTGTGTAAACGTTCACCGTTTCGGTTTGATTGCCCTGGATGCCACTTGGACCGCCCGGCGACCCGAAACCGGAGTAGCTGCCGTCAGTGGCGGGGGGATCCGTCACAGTGCATGAGACTGTGATGTTGCCGCCGTACCAACCTCCACCTCCAAGGTAATTGGGCGTTGGTGGAGTGCAGGAAGTTAGAGTAGGTGCCACGGTGTCAATGCCGACAGTCACAAAGGGGAACGATGCCCAGTTGGTCGTCGGGTTGGTGAGTGCCCCTCCCTGCGGGTTAAAGACCAGCCCTTCCGTCAGGGCGCAGTCCGTCGGGAAGTAGTGCACGTTATAGATCCCATCGCTCAGGCTGCTGAATAATAGGTTGCCTGAAGAGCTAGAGGTAAACGAAATAGGCGCCGAGGGACAGAGGGGTGCGACAAAGTTCGGATTGACGCCGCTGGCTGGGTAATTCGTGACGTCCCCCGTCACCGGGTAGGTCGTATCCGGAAGAGCTGGCCAAGTTGAGATGCCGTACGTCAAGCTGTAAATCGGAGCAGCTGTGAAGCCGTTTAGCGGCGGATTGGTTCCCCCAGGCGTATAGCTTGCCTCATAGGAATTGAATGTCGCGCTAATGGTCGAGCTATTGATCCAGCCGCTGGAGTTCTGCCCCGCAATGGTCGCCGTCGCGGTAGGCAGCGGATGGTTCGCAACCGGGATGTATGTCGAGTTTCCTTTGTTGCCGGCCGGAGGCAAGTCGGCCGCTCCCCTGAACTGGGTCAGGGTGTCGAGCGGGCACAGATCGCCCGCAAGGAGGCCCGAGAGGTTGCAGTTCGTTGTTGGCAAGGACGAGTATATAGTCACTGAAGGGGATGTCTGAGTATTGAATTCCGTCAGGGGTGACGCATAAGGCGTATTGGGTTCGAGCGGAGTGCAGCCGCCGCCCGGCGGGTTCGGCGCATTCGGCGGGATCGTAGAGCCCGGCGCGCACAACCACTGATCGGCCCCCAACAACAAGCCCGGTCCCGTGCCCGTCGCGCAAGTACCGTCGTTGATGCCGTTGTTCGCGTAGCCGCCTGTCATGTAGTAGCTGCATGCGTTCGTCGGCGAGTTGTACAGGTAGTTGGTTCCGTTTGCCGGCCCATCTAGCGAGTCAAACGACATGGAGAAAAACAGATTTCTCAGCTGGCTCGGCGTCGACGGGTCGCAGTTCGCTCCGCTTAGCGACGTCTGTGCCGGGTTCCAGCATTGGATCAGAACGCCTGCGCACATCGGCGCGGGGGGGTTGACAGAGTAATCCAGTTCGCTGTTCAACCTAAAGCAAACGTCAGTAGCAGCGGATGTGCCCGCAACCAGCTGCTGGAAGAGCTGCTGAGGCACGGCGATCTGCGTATAGACTGGCGTGGTTCCCGTAGGAGGAGGGTTTTGCGCACTGCTGTCCGTTATAGAAAAGCTCGACCCCGGATTGTTGTCGAACGAGGCCGTATTTGTCGGTGTGGAATTGCCCGTGACACTGCCGCCGGGCACGATTCCCGCCGGGCTGCAATTTGTGGCCAGGAAGAGTGTGGAGCTCGTGTAGTAGCCCCCCGCGTCCAAGGCTGTGAACGAAACCGGCACCGGAGTCGAGCTCGACGTGAAGTAAGAGCTGACGTTGATCGGCGGAACGCCGCCTGGGTTGTCCCCCAGCACCGAATTGTTCGGATTCGTAAACGTATCAGGATCCTCTCCGCTCAAACCGCTGGCATCATTCTGGTAGTACGTACTAAAGCAATCATTGTAAGAGTTTTCGCCGTAGGAGTCCGCTGGGCCCCCAATGCAGACGTTTCCAGGAGGATTACTGCCGGCTATAGTAACGGGTGTGCCGCTGATGGCCAACGTGAGGTAATTGTCCACAAGGACGTAGCCATTACCGTCGGGGGTATTCGAAATTGTGGCGGTGGGGCTCGTTGGACAGATCAAATTCTGCGTCGTACTTGCAATCGTGTACAGGTCGGTAAAACTGGCTGTGCTAACAGACACCGCCTCATTTGTTTCGTCCCATAGCTTGATCGCGCCATAGGCTCCGCTCAATGGGACGGGAGGAGGAGCGGTTGCGCCGGACGTGATCGAGAGCGTGAGCGTCGCCGTCTCCAACGTTGATGGGGGGGGCGTCGTGGAGTTGTAATACTTAGCGTTGAAATACAGAGTCACCAGACACGTAGCGGGAGAGGTGAATGTTTGTCCAGTACACGAATCTCCCGCAGTGGTGAAATCGGCCGAATTTGTGCCGGTGACACTCGTGGTCCCAAACATGACGGGGCTGCTCGGCGATGCACCGGTGATGTTCACGGTGACAGTTTCCTGAGCGCTGCACGGGACCATACATGGTGCCACCACGGGTGTTCCCGTAGGCACGCCATAGGATAGGGCTACTGGCGAAACCGAAACCGTCTGTGCCAGCGAGTTTTGGGCAGCAAGGCCGAGCAGCAAAACGACAAGAACGACAAAGGCCATCAGACGGAAGTTGGCGGGAGATTTCATGGTGATTTTCTCCAGAATCTATGAGGAACCAATAACCAAGCGACTTCAGCCGCCGGACATGGCACCGCATCTATTTCTTCACAGTTAATTTTGGGCGAACGCTTCTAGGCGATGGGGGGAACGCCATCCCCTTGGCGCGGCCAGACCCACACGAGCCGCCATCTTGCACCTCTGGCAGGTCGCCTGTCAACAAGAATCGCTGTCACAAGAATCGCTGTCAGAATTCAGATTGGCCGTTCTGAGCCCGGGGAAGTAGCAAGCTCCTTCACAGTATGCGCATGGGGTTGCTTCCCGCCAACCCTGGGAGCTCAGAGGCGTTCCGTTTGTCCTGCGGGAACTTGCAGGGACCCGAAGGCGAAGCGAGAGGCGCGTGCACGCCCTTTCGGTCATGATCTTCAAACTTTCTGTCGCAGGGGTTTCTATCCTGCTGCCAGTCTGATTCGGGCCGACGTGTAGCGGGCAGTCGAACGCAGACGCTTCAGCGAGAACCTTGGCGGTGACATCGGTCAGTTCACTTCTCTTCCACGTTTTCCCGCTCTCGCATCGGATCAAAGTTTCGCTGCGTCGGTCAACACCCAGTGAAAGACGTCTAGGAGCGAGAACGACTGCTGGGGTTTGGTCTGCAACTGGGTGATTCGGGCTCTGGTTCACTCCCCAGTTGCTTGCCTTTTCTGCTAGCCTGTTGCTTTCATCCACAGCGCAGGCAAGTTTGGCCTGTCCGGAGTTTCGTATGAACGAAGATGTTGCTTCAACCTTGAGGCTGCTAGATGAAGCGCTGGCGCGTTACGTTCGGCCAGACACCTTTCCCCTAGCCATCCGCATGCTCAAGCCGGGGGAAGCGGTTCCCGAGGGCGTGAAGGTCCCCAGCCAAAGCATGGGCGAGCAATGGATCGTATGCCAGTCGATCGGGGTCGCCCGGCGCTACGGATGGAGCATAGCCGTGGGCAAAGACGATGTCATCTGCCCGCTGGCGGCCATTGCCTTTGGGCTCCGCAAGCCCAACGAGGAGTATCTGAAAGGGTTCGTATCCATCGGGATGTACTGCAAGGACGAACCCGCCGCTCGGAACCTGGAAGCCAGCACCTGGAGATTCGAACCGGGCACATACGACTACGTTTGTGTTGCGCCGCTGAACCGGGCCACCTTCGAACCGCATGTGGTGGCCGTCTACGCCAATGGCGCGCAGGTGATGCGACTGGTCCATGCTTCGCTCTACAAGCGAGGCGGGCGCGTGGCCTCGACCAGCGGCGGCCGACTGGATTGCGCCGAGATCATAATCCAGACCCTTACCACCAACGAGCCCAAGGTGATTCTCCCCTGCAACGGCGATCGCGTGTTCGGCATGGCCCAGGATAACGAGATGGCCTTCGCCTTCCCCTGGGCGTATGCGCAGGAGATCATCGAAGGGTTGGAAGGTACTCACAAGGGCGGCACGCGTTACCCCATCACCGTCGCCATGCGCGATACGGTGACCATGCCCAAGTCGTATCAGAACCTCATGAAGATGTTGGTGGACCGCGAGGCGGCAGCCGCAGACAAAAAAGGCTAGGACAGC
>Ga0224558_1003249_pt1 | contig 13743 bp, 12 predicted proteins | sample 714S32024metaG_FD_180682 | JGI IMG/M metagenome (GOLD analysis project Ga0224558, IMG submission 180682) | Peat soil microbial communities from Stordalen Mire, Sweden - 717 S3 20-24 | ecosystem: Environmental > Terrestrial > Soil > Wetlands > Peat | place: Sweden: Norrbotten County, Stordalen... | reverse complement strand
GACGCGCAGCTACCGCAAAACCCGCCCTAGCCGCGATTACAGCCGCCCTAAAAGTATCGCGCTGCTGCGCGGCGCCATCGGGACCGCCTGCGCCGCAAGCCACTCCGGTTGACCACTGATCTGGGTCGGATCCTGCACGGCGTCCCGGGCGGTGTCCACCGCAAGGTGCCAAGCTTGGCTCTTGGCAATCGTCGGCAAGGCGAAGGGGATGGTGTCGGTGCCCGCGTTGAACATCAGATATATGAGGCCGAGGTCCTCTTCATGCAGCAGGCACGCCACCTGCTTAGTTCTCGGATTGGACCAGTCGGGGAGTGTTCCGCTCGGACTGAACCATTGGATGTCCTGCTCGGTATAGAATCGTTCTTGCCGTAAAACCGGATGCGCGCGTCGAAACGCGATCATCTCGCGCGTGAAACGGGCGATGTCTGCATGCGCGCTGAGATCCCGCCAGTCGTACCAACTCGTCTCGTTGTCCTGGCAATACGCGTTGTTGTTGCCGTGCTGCCGTCGGCGGCATTCATCGCCGCCGAGCAACATCGGCACCCCGCGGGCGATGAACAAGGTGAGCAGAAAGTTCTTGATCTGGCGCGTGCGGATCGATTCGACGCTTGGATCGGCCGTGTAGCCTTCCAGGCCGTAATTATCGCTGAAATTCTCATCGATCCCGTCGCGGCCACCCTCGCCGTTGGGTCGGTTATGCTTTTCACGAAAGCTCACGAGGTCGTTGAGCGTGAACCCGTCATGACAGGTCACGTAGTTGATGCTGCACTCCGGACCTTTACCGGACTTCGCATAAATATCGGCGCTGCCGCAGATGCGACTCGCAAATGCGCCGAGCAGCCCCTCATCGCCACGCCAAAAGCGGCGCACATCGTCACGAAACCGGCCATTCCATTCGGCCCACCGGCAATCTGAAAAACTGCCGACTTGATACGCGCCCGCGGCATCCCACGCCTCAGCGATGAGTTTGGTTTCGCGCAAGATGGGATCCTCCGCAATCTGTTCGAGCAGCGGCGGATTGTTGAGCAATTGACCGGTACTGTCGCGGCCCAAGATCGAGGCGAGGTCGAATCGAAAGCCATCCACGTGCATCTCGACGACCCAGTAGCGCAACGCCATCATGATGAATTCCCGCACGACCGGGTGATTGGCGTTGATCGTGTTTCCCGTGCCCGCATCATCGACATAGAAGCGCTTGTCTTCGCCCAGGATATAGAAGATCGAATTGTCGATGCCGCGCAAGCACAGCGTCGGTCCACTCTGACCCGCTTCCGCCGTGTGATTGAACACCACGTCGAGAATGACTTCGATGCCGGCGGCATGCAGAAGCCGCACCATCTCTTTGAATTCGACATGCTGTTGACCCAAACCGCCGGCGCTGCTGTAAGACGCCTTGGGCGCGAAAAAAGCCACCGGATCGTAGCCCCAGTAATCGCGCAGCGGCTGACCCGTATCAGGATCGGCGCCTCTGATCTGCGTGTGGTTGAACTCCTGAACGGGCATCAGTTCCACTGCGGTCACACCGAGTTCCTGCAGATACGGTATTTTTTCCGTGAGACCACGGTACGACCCGGGATAGTACGCGCCGGAGCTCGGATGGATGGTGAAGCCGCGAACATGCGTTTCATAGATCACGGTTTTCGACCAGGGGTGTTTCGGCGCCTGGTCGTCGTGCCAGTGAAACTCTTCGGGCGTAAAGATGCATTTGGGCATCGACCCGGCGTCATCGGTCATCGATGGCGCCGCCGCCGCCGCGGACGCCAAGACATCCTCACCCCGCGCCGCGGCAAATTCCCAAGCGCCCATCTGGGTTATCGCCGTGGCGTAAGGATCCAACAGCAGTTTATGGACGTTGAACCGATGCCCATCTTGCGGCCGGTAGGGACCGTCCACGCGATAGCCGTACAGCTGCCCCGAGCCGATACCGCCGATCCACACATGCCAGATATCGCCGGTCCGATTGCGCTCGGGATCCAGGAGGATGCTGGTTGCCGCGATCGCATCCGAGGAAGCGGCAAACAGCTCCAATCGCACGGCGGTCGCATGGCGGCTGAACAACGAAAAGTTGATGCCGCCGTCGATCTCATAGGTCCCCAAGGGTAAGGCCATGCCGCGCCGAATCTCAGCCTTCTCGCTGAACTGCGCCAGATACTCTCGAAACGACCGTTCAAGCGCCATACACGTAGCTTCCCCGGATTCAGAGCGACGCTCCGCAAGCCGACGTTACCAGATGCCATGCGCCCTTCCAATTCGCCGGGCGTACCCCTCGCTCACCGACATCCGCACACTCGAACATGTCGGCTTCGTCATGAAGGAAGGCCAGGTCTACAAGCAGGATCTTTAGGCCCGCGCTCGCTCCCGGGGGCGCGCCCCACCCTAAGCGCGGCAACGCACAGATCTTCCGGCGCTAAGCGGATATGTTGCGGTACGTCAATCACACCCAAGGATGAAATCATGATCACGGATGCACGATGGCAACAGGATCTGATCGCCGCACTCCACGTGGAGGCTTCATTCAGTTCGATGCAGGTGACGATTCCGAGCGTCGAGGAGGCTGCATCGTTGCAGCCCACTTATGCTGAGAGCGCGCACGCAGTCGCCAATATTCGCGCTTGGCGAACGTATTTACCGGAGGCCTGTGTGTCCACGATGATCAACGAGGGGTGGCAATGGTCCACCTAGGCGCTACCCTCGGCATGCGTTGAGTCAGGGAGCCGCGGCGGCTGCGGCACGGCCGGCGTGCGATGGCTCATCACCTCCATGAACGCGCGCGTTCGATGCTTCCAGAGTCACTCCCAGTAACGATGCAGCACGCGATGGTTCCCTCCCGAGGCCTTTCCTAAGTCGCCGTCAGTCGGCGTAGGCTGTGTTCCGGTATCCGATGGTCGGTAACGTGAACGCGTATCTATTTGATTTATTAATATAACCTCTCTATATGCTAGAAGGGAGACATCCGTACATACTAATTCTGATACGGACGTTTTTACTAATATATATACGACCGTATATACTAGTGTTTGCACGCCTGGCTTTACTATTAGTTACACGACACCACCATGGCAACTCCCAATGAAAAGCTCGCAGCGTCGCTCGCCAAGCTCCAGATGCTCCAGACCGATGGTCGTTGCGTATTCAGATCCTCCGAGCTATCCAAGACTCATCGAAAGCGGCTTGTGGATCAAGGCTTCCTTGAGCCTGTCATTGGCGGCTGGCTGATCTCCACTCGACCCGGGATTGAGCCAGGGGACAGCACGCCATGGTTTGCCTCGTTTTGGGAGTTTTGCGCTTACTACTGCACCGAGCGGTTCGGCACCGATTGGCACCTCTCAGCGGAGCAGTCGCTCCTGTTGCTTGCCGAAAATACAGTGGTCCCGACTCAGGTAATCGTCTACAGCACTGCGGGGATCAATAAAGTGCAGCCGCTACTGTTCGGCACTGCGATTTTGTCGATCAAGCAAAAAGAGATCCTCTCGGGTGCAGACATTATCGAGCGCGGGGGCTTAAGGTTGGTTGCGGCCGATGCCGCCTTGGTCAAGGTGCCCGAGGCCTTCTTTACCCGGAGCCCAATCGAGGCCCAGGTTACTCTGTTGGGCGTGAAAGACGTCTCGGGGGTGCTGCGCCGCTTACTCAAGGGCGGCAACTCGGTCATTGCCGGGCGGCTCGCCGGGGCCTTTCGTCGAGTCGGCCGCGAGAGTTTCGCCAAAGAAATCCTATCGACAATGAAATCGGCTGGTTACGATGTACGCAAGCACGATCCGTTTGCCGAGACTTACAAGTTTGGCACCATCACGCGCGCCGAGGCACCGATCGTAGGCCGCTTGCAGGCCATTTGGTCATCCATGCGCGCCGATGTCATCAAGAGCTTCCCCGCATCCCCCGGCTCTGCGGCGGATCTGCATGCCTACCTTCAGGCGATCGATGATATTTACAAGACCGACGCCTATAATTCCCTGTCGATCGAGGGGTACCAAGTCACGCCGGAGCTGATCGAGCGCGTACGCCAAGCCTCGTGGAATCCTGACAGCAATGCCGGGGACAAAGAGAGCCGTGATGCGTTGGCGGCGCGCGGCTACTACCAGGCATTTCTTGCCGTCAAGGAATCGGTAAGGCAGGTGATCGGTGGCGCGAACGCCGTCGCGCTTGCGCGCGACTCCTTTCGCGACTGGTACCGCCAACTCTTCCAGCCCTGTGTCACCGCGGGGTTAGTGCCGGCCGCGGCGCTCGCGGGCTACCGCAACGACTTCGTGTTCCTGCGCACTTCGCGCTATGTGCCGCCACGTTGGGAAGTAGTACCGGAAGCCATGTCGGCGCTCTTCGAGCTTCTCGAGTCCGAGCCCGAGGCCTCCGTGCGGGCAGTTTTGGGACACTGGCTCTTTGGCTACATCCATCCCTTCATGGACGGCAATGGCCGGTTGGCGCGCTTCTTGATGAACACGATGTTAGCGTCCGGCGGCTACCCGTGGACGGTGATTCAGGTGTCCGAGCGCAGTGAGTATTTGGATGCGCTTAATAGCGCGAGCCTCAACATGGACATCGCCCCCTTTACGGCATTCATTGCCAAGAGCATGGCTCGCGCCAAGGGGGTGTGAGACTCGATCGAGGACATCACCGCCAACACAAGGCGGTGACATTTCCGTCTGGGAACTCACGCCCGAGTCGCGTGCGAAAGTGCCCGACCTGATGCGACGCTACACGGATCTACCTATGGATCTAGCCGACGCATCTCTCGTGCTGCTTGCCGAATCCCTAGGCCACGGTCGCATCCTGACCACCGATCAGCGCGACTTCCGCACCTATCGCTGGAAAACACGCCGTCCGTTCGAACCCCTGCTCGGCTGATAGCGGACGCGGCTGCTGTTGCCGTAATGCGCAGAGGCGTGCACGATACCTTCACGCATGAATGAAGTCGGCTCCCACACCCGAGATCATCTGCGCCAAGCGTATTCCGACGCTTGGCGCAAACAAGTGGCGGGCGCGCCGCTCACACCCCTCGAGGCGATGATTGCGGATGTCATCGGACTGCATCCCGAGTATCAGGCGATGCTTCAAGACACCGAGGCAGCGCTCGACTTCGAACCGAACGCCGCGGGGGCACAAGAAAACCCGTTCCTGCATATGGGTTTGCACATGGCGGTGCGCGAACAGGTGTCCATCGACCGGCCGCCGGGGGTGCGCGAGCTGCATTGCCGCCTGCAAGCGCGCTACGGCGGCCTGCACGGCGCCGAGCATGTGATGATGGAGGCGCTGGGGGAAACCTTGTGGGAAGCGCAGCGCAGCGGTCGCGCGCCCGATGAGGGGGACTATCTGAAGCTCGCGCGCGCTCGATTGGCTGCGGGCTTTGCAAAATAACGGGCCGCGATGTCACGTCCCTCGAGCCATTCACAGAACGTTTTGATCGCCCACTAATGCAGATCGTTGCCATAACGCGGGTGCTCAATGAAACCGATATCGTCGAATGCTTCGTGAGGCACACTGCGCGGTTCGGCCCGCGTAAATGGAGTTAACAGGGCTCGCATAGCGACGCGCCACATCGCCTCGATAAATTTGACTTAATAACGGGTGTTCTCGCGCGTCGTACCGAAGGTTAAGGAACCTTCATCCCCGCTTCATAGGGCCAATGCTCGCTAACCGCTATTCTTGGCGGGATTCAGCGCGAGTCCGCTTTTGTTCGGGGAGTTCCACGTGCGTTTTCACCTGCGGGCCACCGCCGTTAGCCTCTGCTGCCTCATGCCGCTGAGCTTGACGTGGGCCGTGCCTCCGACGGCCGCGCCGCCCACCGCTCCCACCAAGGCTCCGGCAACGACTGCCGCGCCGACAGCCGATGGCTTTGCCGCAGCGGCGGCCGCTCGGCATGCCAAGCGCACGGCCTGTCTCAAGGAAGCTAAGGCCAAGAAGCTCGTGGGATCCAGTAAGAACGCTTACATTCAAGATTGTCTCGCGCACTGAGCGGGGCCACGCGCTGCGTCGGCGCCACCGCTACATCCACACGCGTCATTGATCTCTTGAGTGCTGCGCACGCGGCCGCGGCTACTCAACCGGCTTTGGCGTAGTACTTCGTACCCGCCGGCGTGGAAGACCGACAGTTTTTTCAGGCGGTTCGCGAAGGCCGACTAAACCGTGAAGCGCGTAGTCGCCACTCCTCGCGGCCGACGTACGCCGCTGCGCCGGCGAGCATGAGCGCAAGCGTGAACCAGGTGAGCGCATACACCAGGTGATTGTTCGGCAGCTCGATCACCGTCAACCCGCCGACGGGCAGACCGCCGGGCACCGGTGTCGCGTCTGCGTCAATGAAATACGGTGCGATCGGGGAGAGTGCACGCGCCGCGGCAATCGCCGCCACCTCGCGTGAATACCAGCGATCGGCGGCGGGATTGTTCGCGTGCAGGAAGGCTCCCTTCGGTTCGGTCACGCGCAGCAAGCCGCTGACGACCGTCCCGTCGCTGATGAGGCCCGCTGTCCGTGTCGCGGAATCACGCCGCTCGGGTGGCACAAAGCCGCGATTGACGAGTACGGTGAAGCCGCCAACCGTGCGCAGCGGCGTCAGCACCCAAAAGCCGCCGCCAAGGCGCGTCACAGCGTGCACCAACGTCTCACGGTCATTGAGATATTGCCCCGCGACGCGGACGCGCCGATAGGTGTAATCGCCGGCAGTAACCTGCGGCCATTGCGAGGGCCCAGGAGCATCGATCGGCACTGCGTGGACACGCTGCGTGATCTGTCCGATCAGATTCACCTTCCAGACTCGTCGCTCGAGCTGCCATATTCCCAGTGCCGTCAGTGCGGCGACGCTCAGCAAGCAGAGCAGACCCAGCAATGACAGCACCAGCGGCGAGCGCGCGGGCCTTGGCCGGGGGTCCGCGCTCAAGGCATCTGACTCATATCCCTGTCCGGCATCATGTTGGCGTTCAGATGATAGATGATCCATAGCGATCCGATCAGGACGATCACGACCAGAATGAGCGTGAACACCAGCGCCATGATTGACCAGCCGTCTTCCGATCGGGTATTCATGTGCAGGAAATACACCATGTGAACGGTGATTTGCACCGCGGCCAGCGTCGTGATCGCCAGTTCAGTGGCGACTTTGCTGTTGAGCACTCCGGACATGACGAGCCAGAACGGTATCGCCGTCAGGATCACCGAGAGGATGAACCCGGTCAGATAGCTGCGCAGCGAACCGTGGCTGTCGCTGTGCGCGTGTCCGCCGGCGGCATGCTTCCCGTGCACCGCATCGCTCATCGCAGCATTCCCCCCAGGTAGACGAACGTGAAGACACCGATCCAGATGACGTCGAGGAAATGCCAGAACAGGCTCAGGCACGCCAGGCGCCGCACGTTCTCCGGAATCAGGCCCCGCTGACCGACCTGCAGCATCAGGGTCACCATCCAGACCAGACCCACCGTCACGTGCAAGCCGTGCGTGCCGACGAGTGTAAAGAAGGCGGACAGGAAGGCACTGCGTTGCGGGGTCGCGCCGTCGTGAATCATATGGGTAAACTCATACAACTCGATGCCGACAAACGCCAATCCGAACAGCGCGGTGATGATGAGCCAGCCCTGCGTGGCGCCGACGCGCCCCTTATAGGTCGCCAGCATCGCGAAGCCGTAGGTGATGGACGAGAGCAGCAGCATCGAGGTATTCACTGCCACCAGCGGCAATTCAAACAGGTCCTTGGGTGCGGGGCCGGCCGCGTAACTGCCGCCGAGGACGCCGTAGGTGGCAAACAGCGCCGCGAACAGCAGGCAGTCGCTCATCAGATAGATCCAGAAGCCGAGCAAGGTACTGCCGCCGGCAGCATGCTCATGCTCGTCGGTCAGACAGAAGACCGGCAATTCTGTGGTGGCGTCCCCGCCCGTGGGTGTCATCGCCATGAGTTCAAGCCTGCGCGGCCAGCAGGCGCGTCCGCCCGGCCTCGGTGCGCTCAACTTCGTTCGCCGGGATCTGGAAATCGCGCTGGTAGTTGAAGGTGTGGGCAATCGCCACCGCGAGCACCGCCACCAGACCCAGCGCCGCCAGCCACCAGATGTGCCAGATCATGGCGAAGCCGAATATTGCGCTCAAGGCGGCAAGGATGAAGCCCGCTCCGGTGTTGCGCGGCATGAGGATGGCATTGAAGCCCGCCACCGGGCGACGAAACCCGCGATGCTTCATGTCCCACCACGCGTCGTTGTCGTGCACGACGGGTGTGAAGGCAAAGTTATACTCGGGCGGCGGCGAAGCCGTGGACCATTCCAGCGTCCGGCCACCCCATGGGTCGCCGGTGCGGTCGCGCAGCGCTTCGCGCCTGCGAATGCTGACGTAGATCTGGATCAGAAAAGACACGATGCCCAGAAGAATCAGGGCGGTCCCCACCGCGGCGATGACGAACCAGACCTGTAGGGTTGGGTCTTCGAAGTGACGCAGCCTGCGCGTGACGCCCATGAGACCCAGCACATACAGCGGCATGAATGCCAGGTAGAAACCGGTCACCCAGAACCAGAACGACATCTTTCCCCAAAACGGGTCGAGTCGGAATCCAAAAGCCTTCGGGAACCAGTAGCTGATGCCCGCGAATACGCCGAACACCACGCCGCCGATGATGACGTTGTGGAAATGCGCGACGAGGAACAGGCTGTTATGCAGCACGAAATCCGCGGGGGGCACCGCCAACAACACACCCGTCATGCCGCCGATCACGAAGGTGAGCATGAACGCCAAGGTCCACATCATCGGCAACTCGAAACGGATACGGCCGCGATAGAGGGTGAAGAGCCAGTTGAACATCTTTGCGCCCGTGGGAATCGAGATGATCATGGTGGTGATGCCGAAGAACGAATTGACGCTCGCTCCCGAACCCATGGTGAAAAAGTGATGCAGCCAAACGAGATACGAGAGAATGGTAATGACCACCGTGGCATAGACCATCGAGGTGTAGCCGAACAGGCGCTTGCCGGAAAACGTCGCCGTGACTTCCGAGAAAACACCGAATATCGGCAGAATGAGAATGTAGACTTCCGGATGGCCCCAGATCCAGATGAGGTTGACGTACATCATCGGATTGCCGCCGAGGTCGTTGGTGAAGAAATCGGTCCCCACATAGCGGTCCAGACTCAGCAGCGCCAGGGTCACTGTCAGGATCGGGAAGGCGGCGACGATCAGCACGTTGGTGCACAGCGCAGTCCAGGTGAATATCGGCATCTTCATCATGGTCATGCCGGGTGCACGCAGTTTGACGATGGTGGCGATCAGGTTGACGCCGGAGAGCAGCGTACCGACTCCCGCAATCTGCAACGCCCAGATGTAGTAGTCCACGCCGACATCGGGACTATAGGCGATACCCGATAGCGGCGGGTAGGCAAGCCAGCCCGTGCGCGCAAACTCGCCGACGAACAGCGATACCATCACCAGCGCCGCGCCCATTGCCGTCATCCAGAAACTGAAATTGTTGAGAAATGGGAAGGAGACGTCGCGCGCCCCGATTTGCAGCGGTACCACGAAGTTCATCAGACCGGTGATGAACGGCATCGCCATGAAGAAAATCATGATCACGCCGTGGGCAGTGAAAATCTGATCGTAGTGGTCGGCCGGAAGGAATCCTTCCGCGCCGCCGAAAGCAACCGCCTGCTGCAATCGCATCATCAGCGCGTCGGAAAAACCGCGCAACAGCATGACGAGCCCCAGGATCATGTACATGATGCCGATGCGTTTGTGATCAATGGTGGTGAACCACTCGCGCCACAGATAGCCCCAGAGGCGAAAATAGCTGATCACGCCGAGCAGCATGGCGCCGCCGAGCGCCACGCCCGCAAAGGTCGCGACCAGAATCGGCTCATGCAGCGGAAAGGCCTCGAGCGTCAAGCGCCCGAAGGCTATTTTCATCAGTGAGTCGGTAGACATTGAGGTCACACGTTTATTGGTCGATCATCATCATATCGTTGGCGCACGGTTTGCCCGCCTCGACACAGCGGTTGAGGATGGCACGGTAGAGGCTCGGGTCAACGGCCGCAAAGCTATGCACCGGTTCATTCTCGCTCGGCTGTTCGAGCCGCAGGTAGTCGCTGCGCCGGAGCACGCCGCCGCCGGCGCGCATGCGCGCCAGCCACTGCTCGAAGTCCCGATCCACCAGCGCTCGAAACATGAAGTGCATGCCGGAAAACCCCGCACCGCTGTAGTTGGCGGAGAATCCCTGGTAATCACCGGCGGTGTTCGCGACGGCGTGCAATTGCGTTTCCATGCCCGGCATGGCGTAGATCTGGCCGGCGAGCGCGGGAATGAACAGCGAATTCATCACCGAGGAGGCGGTGATCCGAAACTCGATCGGTCTGTCGAGCGGTGCGGCAAGCTCGTTGACCGTTGCGATGCCGTATTCCGGATAGATGAACAGCCACTTCCAGTCGAGCGCGACGACGTCCACCTGCAGCGGCCGCGCGGCGTATTCCATCGACTCACCCGGCTTGATTCTGCTGAGGCTCCGATATGGATCGAGCAGGTGCGTACCGACCCAGGTAAGCCCGCCAAGACCGATGATGATCAGTAGCGGCACGGCCCATATGACGAGTTCAAGATGTATCGAGTGGTCCCAATCCGGCTCGTAGCGGGCCGCGCGGTTCGACTGACGATACCGCCAGGCGAACAGTGCCGTCATCACCATGACCGGAACGATGACGATGAGCATCAGCACGGTCGAGTAGACCAGCAGATCGCGCTGCTGCTGAGCCACATCGCCCGATGGATTTAACACTACCGCATGGCATGCACAAAGCATCGCTATGAACGGCAGAGTAGCTATGAAACGAATACGGCCCAATACATCTCCAATCGGCGAACGCGCGCTATGCACGGCAGGGGAATCACTTGCCCTGCTCTCTCAAATCCCTACAATGTGCGCCAAGAGGCGTCGTGCAGCAGCGGCCGGCGGCGCATGTTACTGCAGACGAAGTGCAAAATGAATACCGCGAGTCGATACTGAAAGAAATATGATCACGAGCCCACAGATTTCATGAGCGCGCACACCGCGATTTCCCCGGCGTCAACGCCTGATCCAGCCGCACACCACGTGCATGGCGCTCACGACGAGCCGACGCCCGGCGAAATCGCGGTCGGCGTCATCATCGGTCGAACCTCGGAATTCTTCCACTTCTTCGTCTACGCCATCGCATCGGTGATGGTGTTTCCGAAGCTCGTCTTTCCGTACGTCGATGCGCTGACGGGCACGCTGCTTTCGTTCGCCATCTTCGCGGTGGCCTTCCTGGCTCGTCCGCTCGGCACCGTCATCTTCATCGCGATCGATCGCGCCTACGGGCGCGGCGTCAAACTGACGATCGCTCTGTTTCTGCTGGGGGTCTCCACCGTAGCGGTCGCGTTCCTGCCGGGCTATGACCAGATTGGTTCAGCCTCGGCGTTGCTGCTGATCTTGTTCCGCCTCGGTCAGGGCCTCGCGCTGGGCGGTGAATGGGACGGTCTGGCGACGCTCCTGTCTCTCAACGCGCCCGAGCGGCGGCGCGGCTGGTACGCGATGATCCCGCAGCTCGGGGCGCCGCTGGGCCTCATCGTCGCGAGCGCACTGTTTGCCTACTTCGTCGATACGCTGCCGGCGGCAGATTTTCTCGATTGGGGTTGGCGCTATCCGTTCTTTGTGGCCTTCGCGATCAATGTCGTCGCCCTGTTCGCGCGGCTGCGCCTGGTTGAAACACCCGAGTTTGCGCAGCAATTCGAGGCGCTGGCGCTGAAGCCGTCAAGTGTGCCGGAGACGCTGCGCGCCGAAGGCCGCAATATTGTCATCGGCGCATTCGCGCCGCTCGCGAGCTTCGCGCTGTTCCATACCGTGACGGTATTCCCGCTGTCCTGGGTGTTCCTGTACACGCGCCAGGCGCCGGCCCGATTCCTGATCATCGAAATGGCGGGCGCTGCGGTCGGCGTGGCGGCCATCATTGCCTCCGGCATCATCGCCGATCGGGTGGGTCGCCGTACGATGCTTGGCATCACCGCTGGGGCGATCGCTGCATTCAGCGGCTTCGCGCCGCAATTGCTCAACGGCGGCGATGTCGGTGAGGCGATTTTCATGCTGCTCGGCTTCATACTCCTGGGCCTGTCCTTCGGTCAGTCCTCAGGCGCGGTCGCCTACAGTTTCCCGATTGCCCACCGCTATACCGCCTCGGCGTTGACCGCCGATTTCGCGTGGCTGTTCGGCGCGGGCTTCGCTCCCTTCGTGGCACTGATTCTCGCGAGTCGCTTTGGACTGATCGCCGCGGGCGCCTACCTGCTGTCCGGCGCCATTTGCACGCTGGTCGCGCTCGCCCTGAGCCCACAACAGCGCGGCTCAGCACGATGACCGCACAGGCGGCGCCACGTGCCCGCATCCGCCGACCATTTCAGCACTGTGCCAACTCTCGTTCGTACGCTCGTCAGCGCCGCCCTGCTCTTATGTCTGTGTGTGGTCGTGCTGGGCGCGTACGTCAGACTGAGTAGCGCGGGACTCGGCTGCCCGGATTGGCCGGGCTGTTACGGTCATCTGACGCCCTCCGGCGCGGCGGCCGACACGCGTGTTCTCTCCTCCCCCATGGCGGGACGGCCGCTCGAGGTCGGCAAGGCCTGGCGCGAGATGGTGCATCGCTATGCGGCCGGCACGCTCGGGCTTCTGATCCTGGCGTTGGTGTTCATCGGTATCTCCCGGCGCGAACGCGTACTGCCGCTGCGCTACGTGACGAGCCTGCTCGCGATCGTGCTGGCACAGGGGCTCCTGGGGATGCTGACCGTCACCTGGCAACTCAAGCCGCTCGTGGTCACGCTGCATTTGCTATTGGGTTTCACCACGCTGTCGCTGCTGTTGTGGTTGTTCCTGTCGCTGCCCGAACGGGCAGCGTGGCGGCGTCCGGCGCCGCTCGACGCCGACGGCACCGTGGCGCGGGCGAGGCGGCTGGCACTCGTCGCTCTGCTCGCGCTCGGGGTGCAGATAGCGCTCGGCGGCTGGACCAGCAGCAACTATGCGGCGCTGGCCTGCCCGGACTTTCCGACCTGCCAGGCGCAGTGGTGGCCGGCGGGCGATTACCGCGCAGCCTTCGATCTGCGGGGCGCGTCGGGCCGCAGCTACGAGGGCGGCGTGTTGGATGCGCCGGCGCGGACCGCGATTCAATTCACCCATCGAGCGGCGGCACTCATCATCACCCTCGTGCTGTTGAGCGCGGCGCTCTCGGCGTTGCGGCTGCGCCAGAAATTTGCGCAGCGCGCCGCCGGCCTCGTGCTCGCGGCGCTGACGATGCAGTTGATCATCGGCAGTTCGATGGTGCTGCGGGGATTCCCGTTGTGGCTCGCAACTGCGCACAGCGCCGGCGCAGCACTCCTGCTCATGGCCACGGTCGGTTTGAACCGCGCCCTGCGGCCGCCGGCATGAACACCGAAGTGCAATCGGCGAGCATCGCGGCCACGTGGCGCGACTATGTGGAGCTCACCAAGCCACGGGTCGTGGCGCTCATCGTCCTGACCTCGCTGGTCGGATCGTTATTGGCCGCTCCGGGACTGCCGCGGCTCGATACGCTGCTGTTTGCGAACTTAGGCGTTGCACTCGCCGCCGCCGGCGCCGCCGCCATCAACCATGTCCTGGATCGTGGCATCGATGCCCGCATGACGCGCACCCAAGCTCGACCCTTGCCGACGGGGCATCTTAAGCCTGCGCAGGCGCTGTGCTTTGCGCTGGCTCTGAGCATGGCGTCGATGCTGCTGCTGGTACGGGAAGTAAATGTGCTCACGGCCGTGCTGACCTTTGCA
>Ga0224558_1003248_pt1 | contig 13743 bp, 16 predicted proteins | sample 714S32024metaG_FD_180682 | JGI IMG/M metagenome (GOLD analysis project Ga0224558, IMG submission 180682) | Peat soil microbial communities from Stordalen Mire, Sweden - 717 S3 20-24 | ecosystem: Environmental > Terrestrial > Soil > Wetlands > Peat | place: Sweden: Norrbotten County, Stordalen... | reverse complement strand
AGCTTGGGCCGCTGCGTCTTGTCCATAGCATGAGTAGCTTCATCGAGCGCGCGGCCGACATCGGTGCCGGGAACCGGGATGGTGTGGTCGTCGATGGCCATGAGGGCCTCCTGGAAGGCGCCATAGTCGAAGGTTAGGGGGCATTGGAGGAAGGCTTGGCCGGCGAAGGCGACGAGCCCAATGCGGCCGTGGCCGCGGCGCTGGATGTAGTCCAGGATGACGAGCTTGGCGCGCTGCAACCGGCTGGGCACCACGTCACTCGCGAGCATGCTGCGGGAGCAATCCAGAATGAAGAGGGTGTCCTGGCCGAACAGGTGACTGACCTCCGTCTGCTCGCCCCATTGCGGCCGCGCCAGGGCAAGACCGACCCCGGCTGCGGCGAGGACGAGCAACACCTGCTTGAGGGCGCGGCGGACGGGGCTGACAGTGCGGGTCAGCTCTGAGACGAAATGCGGCGCGGCGATCTGGGCGAGCTGTTTCCGGCGCGCCCAGGCGGAATAGCGCTGCAGGGCGGCCAACACAAGCGGCGCCAGCACGGCCAGCCAGAGCCAGTGCGGTTCGGCGAAATGGGGGCTGGCGAAGTTCATGGGACCCTCCTGAGCCGGGTGTTGGCGAGACCCATCTCCAGCGCATAGAGGCCGAAGGCGGCGAGCAATGGCCATTGATATAGCGGGCGGTAGGTGGTGAAGCGACGGAGTTTGATCTCGGTCTTCTCAAGGCGGTCAATCTCGTTGTAGATACGCTGCAGCTCGCGGCGGTTGGTGGCGCGGTAGAACTTGGCGCGGGAGAGCGTGGACATCTTGCTGAGCACGTCGTAGTTGGCGGGCTGCAGGATCATGCCGGGTTTGAGGTTGCCATTGGCGTCGAGCTCCAGCTTGCCGGTCGCGGGGTCGAAGAGGTTCATCATGCACGGCTGCTCGATGCCGATGCCGATGGTATAGACCTTCACCCCCAGAGCGGCGGCGAGCTGTGCGGCGGGCACGGGATCAATGTCGCCCTTGTTGTTGTCGCCATCGGTCAGCAGGATGATGATGCGGCTCTTGCTGTCCTTGAGGCTCTTGAGCCGCTTGGCGCCGGCGGCGGTGGCATCGCCGATGGCCGTGCCCAGGTCTCGGATGAGGCCGACGTGGAGACGGTGCAGGTTTTCGATGAGCCAGGCATGATTGAGCGTGAGCGGGCTGGCCAAATAAGGCACGGCGGAGAAGACGATCAGGCCGAGGCGGTCACTCGGGCGTTTGCGGATGAAGTCCTCAAGCACCTGGGAGGCGATGTCGAAGCGTGAGACTCGTTCCTGCGGCGCGCCCATGTCCAGGGCCATCATCGACCAGGAGAGATCAAGCACGAGCATGATATCGACGCCGCTGGCCTGCGTTTCGGTGTGGTCATTAGCGAAGCGGGGCCCGGCGAGCGCTACGATGCACAGGGCCACGGTGAGGAGCCGCAGAAAGAGCAGGAAGCGGCCAGAGGCGGCGCGCGCCGCGGCACCGGCGGCGCGGGCGATGTCGGCGCTGGGAAAGCGCAGCGCGGCGAGCTTGCCGATGCGCCCGCGCAGGAAGGCATAGATCGGCAGCAACGCCAGCAACGCCAGCAGCCACGGGTATTGGAACTGGAGGTTGCCAGTCATCGGGGACAGTCTAAAGTCCAACGTCCAAAGTCTAAAGTCGAAGAGCCGTAAGCGACAGGCCGACGTGGGTTGCGAGGGATCATTGCTCTAAGGCCGCATTGGGAGGGTTGACGATGGAAGTTTGGCCGGATTGAGCTGCGGCCTGAGCTAGAACAGCGAGGCGGGCTTGGGATTGGTCAATCAGTTTGAGCGCTTGGGCAACAGCGTTCAAAGGTGGGACGGGCGCGGGCGGGGAGAACTTGTCTCGGTCACAGAGGCGGAGGAAGTCGCTCAGAGCGGCTGAGAGGTCAGGCCCGATTTGAGCGTGGGCAGTAATGGCGCGGCAGAACTCGGCGGTGGTGGGTTCGCCTGGCGGCAGGTCGAAGATCGCGGCCACATAATAGCGCAGGATTTGGGAGACGCGGCTCAATAGCGCGCCGTCTTCGGGTTGCTGGAGCAGTGGCTCGAGCGCCTGGCGGGCCTGGACATCCGGTGGCACGATTATTGGCGGCTTGGGCCGGGTCAGGAACCAGGCTGCGATGCAGACCAGTGCCAGCAGGAGCGCACTGAGGAGGATAACCGACAGGCTATGTTGCTCCCAGAATGTGGGCGGTATTTCGGCATGTGGCGGACGCAGGGGAGGGATTTCATCCAGGCCGGGGGCGTTGGTGGCGGCCAATACAGGTTGGGCGGCAACCAACCAGAGGCCGAAGGCCAAAGGCCGAAACCCGAAGCCCGAAGGCCGAAGGAAGGCCGAAACCCGAAATCCGAATGAGGATACCGCGCGGCCCATGCCCCCTGCAGCGCGTGCGGCTGGGGCCAGCCGTGGCCCACAGGCACCTCGGCCTTCGGACTTCGCACCTCGGACTTCAGACTTCCTTCGGTCTTCGGATTTCGGGTTTCGGGCTCTCACCCCCGCCTCCTCCCGCGCCGGGTCTCGAAGAAGGCTTGGAGTGTCTGGGCGAAAGGCTCGGCGGTGCTGAAGCGCAGCGTATCCACCCCGGCGCGGCGCAGCGCGCGGTCGAGGTCGGCGAGGCGCTCGGCATTGGTATTGGCAAACTTCTCGCGCACGGCGGCGCGGCTGGAATCGATCTCAAGCAACTCACCCGTCTCGGCGTCTTCAATAGTCAGCAATCCAGCCGTCGGCAAGGTGCTCTCACGCGGGTCATGCAGGTGCACGCATACGAGATCGTGGCGGACGTTGGTAAGGCCGATCTCCTCGACGGTGCCGCGGCCAGCGCCGGTTTGGGCCAGGGCGGGGCCGAAGCTGTGCAGGAAGTCGGTGAGCAGGAACACGATCGAGCGCCGGTGCAACACGCGGTTCAGGAAGGCCAGGGCCGCTGGGATGTTGGTGCCGCGACGCTTGGGCTCGAAGGAGAGCATTTCGCGGATGAGCCGGAGAATGTGGCGGCGCCCTTTGCGCGGCGGCAGGTACAACTCGACCTGGTCGGTGAAGAGCAGCAGTGCGACCTTGTCACTGCTTCGCGCGGCGGAAATGGCCAGCGTGCCGGCAATCTCCGCTGCAAACTGGCGTTTGGTGCGGAGAAGCGAACCGAACGCCGAGGAGGCCGATACGTCCACGGCCAGCACCATCGCCAATTCGCGCTCCTCGCGGTAACGCTTCACGAACGGGCGCCCCATGCGGTAGGTGACGTTCCAATCAATGTCCCGGACCTCATCGCCGGGGATATACTCGCGCAACTCCTCGAAGTCCATGCCGCGGCCCTTGAAGTGGCTCAGATAAGCGCCCACCATGGTGTCGTTGACCAGGCGGTTAGTCCGCACCTCCACGCGGCGGACGCTTTCCAGCAATTCGGCGATCGTCACGGCACGGGGACAGCGTTGAATATCTTCTTGATGATGGCATCGGTCGTCACCGCCTGGGCTTCGGCCTCATACGTCAGGATGAGCCGATGCCGCAACACGTCGGGGCCGATGCTCTTGACGTCTTCCGGGGTCACGTAGGTCCGGCCCTGCAACAGCGCCCAGGCCTTGGCGGCCAGCGTCAGGTAGATGGTCGCCCGCGGCGAGGCGCCGAACTGGATGAAGTGCTTCAGGTCGAGCTTGTATTTCTCCGGCTGGCGTGTGGCGAAGACCAGGTGCACCACGTAGTCGCGCACCTTCTCGTCCACGTGTATCTGATCCACCAGCTTGCGCGTCTGGAGGATTTCCTCCAGCGGGATGACGGGCTGGACTTGCGTCTCCGGCGCGGTGAATGCCATGCGGTCGAGAATCTTGCGCTCCTCCTCGAAGGACGGATAGTCGAGCAGCACCTTGAACATGAAGCGGTCCACCTGCGCCTCCGGCAGGGGGTACGTGCCCTCCTGGTCAATCGGGTTCTCCGTGGCCAGCACCAGGAACGGCGACGGCAGCGGCATGGTCTCGCCGCCGAGCGTTACCTGCCGTTCCTGCATGGTTTCGAGCAGGGCCGACTGCACTTTGGCCGGCGCGCGGTTGATTTCGTCAGCGAGCACGAAATTGGCAAACACCGGACCCTTAGTGGCGTGATACTTGCCGTCCTGGGGACTGTAAATCAGCGTGCCCGTGATGTCGGCGGGCAGCAAGTCGGGCGTGAACTGAACGCGATGGAAGGAGGCATGGATGGCGGATGCCAGGGTGCGGACGCACATGGTCTTGGCCAGACCGGGCACGCCTTCAAGCAGGACATGGCCGTTGGCCAGCAACCCGACCAGCAACCGGTCCACCAGTTGCTCCTGGCCGACGATGACCCGGCCAACCTCCGTGCGCAGCCGGCCGATCCAACCGGCGGCGGCCTGCACTTGCTCGTTCAACGGTGTGCTCATGATTCGACGACTCTAGGCGAGGATGCGCAGTGACTCAAGTTATCTGCGAAGAAAAGGGCCGAGCTCGGGAGGGCGAGCGTCCCCGCGAGCCCAAACGTGTGCAGAGAATAGGGCTCGCGGGGACGCTCGCCCTCCCTGCCAGCAAAGCCTTCAAGCCAGCGGATCAAGCGCCTTACGCTCTTGATGCTGCTGGAGGAGAAACTCGCGCCAGGCGTCCAGGCCCTGGCCGGTCTTGGCGGACGTCTCAAAGATCCGCGCCCTGGGAGCAACGCGCCGGATGTTGGCCAGCGCCGTGTCGCGGTCATAGCCGCAGGCCTGGGCGAGATCGATCTTGCTGATGAGGACCACGTCCGCCGATTGGAACATGGGCGGGTACTTCAATGGCTTGTCTTCCCCCTCGGTGACGGACAAGAGCACGATACGCATGTCTTCGCCCAAATCGTAGGAAGCCGGGCAGACCAGGTTGCCGACGTTCTCGATGATCAGCAGGTTGAGGCCGGTCAGGTCCAACTGTTTGACGGCGCGCCCCACCATTTCGGCTTCGAGATGGCAGACGGTGCCGGTGGTGATCTGCACGACCGGCGCGCCTGACTCACGCAGCCGTTGCGCGTCGTTGTCCGTCGCGAGGTCGCCGACGATCACGCCTGTCTTCAGGTCCGGCCGCAGCTTGAGCACGCTCTCGCGGATAAAGGTGGTCTTGCCCGAGCCGGGAGAGGATAGGAAGTTCAGCACCAGCAGGCCGCGCGCCCGGAAGAAGCCCCGGTTGCGCTCAGCTAGGCGGTCGTTCTTGTCGAGAATGGCGCGGCGCACTTCAACGGTCCGGCGCGCTTCGCCGCCAGCTTCGTGGGTGTGATCGTGATCCGCCTCAGCGTGCGAGTGCTCGTGGGTGTGAGGGTGAGCGTGCGGGTGGGGATGGTCATGGCCATGGTGCTCTCCCGGACCGTGTTCATGCTCGTGAGGGTGCGCATGGTCATGCTCATGCTCGTGCTCATGGCTGTGGTCGTGGCCATGCTCGTGATCGTGCTCATGGGCATGTTCGTGGTGATGAGCGCTTACGCCGATCGGCGTTTCTCCGGGCAATCCGCATCCGCAATCTTTACACATCAGTCAATCTCCAAGGAGGCTAATTCCATTTCCCGACCGGCGCGGAGTTCTCCGCTCGGAATGTGGCAGTCGGGGCATTCGGCAAACATATCATCAGACTGGAATTCCCGGGTGCAGGTCGCACACCAGAACCGTGCGGGCACGCGCTCGACGGCCAATTCGGCCCCTTCGGCCAACGTGCCTGGCGTCAGGGCCTCGAACGCGAACTCCAAAGCGTCCGGCACCACCCCGCTGAGCGCCCCAATGCGCAGCCGAATCGTATGCACACGAACAGCCCCAGCCTGCCGCGCCCGGTCCAGCGCGAGACTCAGCGCGCTCTGCATAATTGACAACTCGTGCATGGGTTCGACTAACCAAGGTATTTCGCCGCATCCCATCTGACAAACCAATTGTGCGGCCGACGCAAACGCTGGCCGCCTCTTGACGGTAGCACCGTTCCTCGCTTTCCCGCCCTCCAGCATGCGTGATTTTCACGCATCCGCCCCGTGTTGGATACGTGTTGGATAGGAGTTGGATAGGGAGTGGATAGGGAGTGGATAGGGGTTGGCTAGCGGTACGCTAGGGATACGATAGCGAAACCCCCGATCCATGGCTCTAGCCCACCAGGTTGCCGGGCCGACCGAAAACTCGTCACGACTTGCCGAGTTTGTCCTCAAGCTGGCGGCGCACATCCCGGCCCTGGTCGTTCTTTTTCGCGGCACGGAGGAACAGTGCCTTAGTGGTCCCGGTCACAAATCCGGTGACGTATCCTGAACCGGCGCAGCGCGGGTTCCCAAGCGCCCTATGGGATGGCTTTAAGGGAGCCTGGGGTAAGCTCCCCGGGCGGCTTTGGGGCCCAATCTCTTGGCTATCAGCAGGCTCGAGAGCCTCCGGGTAGCCTCCGGGTAGCCTCTGGGTAGCCTCTGGGTGGCCCCGGGGTGCCTACCGGTTGGCTACCAGAGAGCTTGAGGGTAGCCTCCGGGCGGCTTCAGGGTGGCCGTAAACCTCTTACCAGAAGCCGACCGCGCGTAAAACCGCACGATATAAGCGGGCTGGCTTATGATACCTCACCGGATTTGTGACCGGGACCACTAAGCTGCCCTTGAGGCGGCCTAAGGCCCGGTACTGCTGGTTTACGCGCACCGACCACACATCGCCCAGCAACGGTTTGAAATAGAGTGCCGCGTTGAAGGCATCCTTCTGCCAGAGCTGGAACCGCTCGCGGGCCTGCTGCTGAACCTCCGCCGGCAGCCTCTCGAAGCAGCGCCAGAAATCCTCCTGCGTCTTGGAAATCACGGCCAGTCGCGCAGCTTGCCGTGGTCAATATCCTCATCCACCTTGGCCAGCAAGCCATCCAATTTGCCAGCGGCCAGGTCTTGCTGCATCTGCTTATCCCACGCGTCGTCCTCCCACTCGTGAAGGCAGCGGGCCACCTCGGCTCGCTCTTCCAACGTAACCGGCCATTCCATTCTCTATCCTCCTTCCGCCATTCTCTTTGGCTGCTAGGCCGGTATTGGTCTCCAGGGTGGTGCGCTTCTCGGCCTTGCCAGCGTGCGCGTGGTGGCCACCGGGGATTCTCGCGGCAATCCTGGCCAACCAACGGCCGATTTATGCACAAAAGCCGGCGAAGATGCAACACCATCCCGCCCGAAAATCCCAAGGCCGCTGGGCCCTTGAAAAGGTGTGGGGCAGGCGTCCCGCCTGCGGATTAACCGGGTTTCCCGCCCGGTGGGCGTGCCTGCCCTGGCGGGACGCCGCCCAAACCCGCAGGCGCGACGCCTGCGCTACGTTCTGGTCCGCAGCCCTGCGAAGGCCCAAACCCCCAATCCGAACGAGGCCCGCAATCCGGCTTCCCAGTCTGCGCTCCGCCACCCTGCAAACGCCACACCCTCATTCAGGCCGGCCCACCGCATCCGAAATCGGGAAAACGCCTGAGGAAACGCGGCGGTTTTATAAGTGGAGCGGCGGCGATCCTCAAATGAATGCAACAAATTCAAAATCTTGCTATAAGGGGTTGACAACAGACCAGACAGTGTGTAAATACAATGTAGATACATTGCATGGGCATTACATTTACAATTGAGCCGTTATGGAGTTTGATTGGAATAATCCGCCCTTCAATTTAGACAGCTCTTTGACGTTGCAGGAAATTGAAGAATCGTTTGAAGACCCATTCGCGATCCGGCTCTTGCCGGATTCGCCCCGGTTTTCAGTGCAGGCCCGGTACTTTAACCTGGGCGTGTCCGCGGGTGGCGATGGAATCTTCAGCGTGTATCGGACGAACGGAAAACAGGCCCGCGTCCTTTACGCCCGCCCGTTCGAGCCCGAAGAACGGTTCTTCTATCAGCGGAAAGTGGATCAGAGTCTGGCAAAGTGACCCGTGGCCGGGGGCCCGGGGGCCGATGACGGTTAGCAAGTGAACGATGAACGATGAATAGTGATCAATGAACAGTGATCGGTAATCAGTGGCCAGTGGCCTAACATAAGCAATGCGTGCGATCGCCAAATGGGAAGAAGTGCCAATCTTCGACAGCGAAGAGGCCGAGGCAGTTTTCTGGGCGGAGAACAAGCCCGACCTGCGCCTCATGGAAGCCGCAGTGGCCGGCAACGCCGAGGCCTCCGGATCTGTCGCCATCTCGCTGCGGATCGATCCGCGGATGCTGGCCCGCATCAAACGCTTGGCCCAATCCCGCTATTTGAATTACCAAAGCATGATCAAACAATGGCTGGGTGAACGGCTGGAAAACGAACTGCGCGAACGATGAAAACAGCAACCAGAAGTCAGAATGCAGAATGCAGAATGCAGAATGCAGAATGCAGAAGCCAGTGTGCGATTTCACGCACCACGCACCACGCACCACGCAACACCCCTCTGGCACCCCGCGCCTCCCGGGCCTTTACCCTGATCGAACTCCTCGTCGTCATCGCCGTTATCGCCGTGCTCGCCGCTTTGACTTTCCCGGCCGTTCAGGGGGTGAAGGCGTCTTCCATCCGCACCCGGGCGAAGGGCGAATTGACGCAGTTCGAAACGGCCATCGAGCGCTTTAACCAGAAACTCGGCTACTACCCGCCGGACAATCCCCCCAACTGGCATTTCAATCAGCTTTATTACGAACTGCTCGGCACGACCAACGTCGGAACCGTTAATGCCCCGATTTATGTCACGCTGGACGGTAGTGCCCGGATTACTGCCGCCGACCTCGGTTCAGTCTTCTTTTCCAAAGTGACCGGTTTCGTAAACTGCAGCCGGCCCGGGAGGAGCGACGACGTGCCGGGCGCAACGGCCTTTTTGAACAACCTCAAGCCAAGCCAATACATGGTAATCACCAATGGCGCCTCCCCGGCCTCGTGCTTCGTGCTTGGCTCAGGGATCGACGGGTGGCCGGGGACGGTTTACACGAACAGCCTCGGCGCCAAGCTCAACCCCTGGCGTTACAACTCCTCCAACCCAGTTCACAATCCCAAGTCCTTCGACCTGTGGATTGACGTAGCGGTCGGCAGCAAGACCAATCGCATCTGCAACTGGAGCGACAGGCCGCTCGTAACTGACGGTTCCTACCCCCCATGAACCCGCGAGCCAAGCTCAGACACTCGATCCGGAAACTGGCCCCCGCTGTCAGGGGCGGCCATCCATGTCTGAACGCCGCGGGTGTGCGTGCGCCGCTTTCCCCTCACGCCAGCCTTGCCCCTGAACCCGGTAAGGACGCGTTCCACCGCGTCCCACTCATTCCCGCCGAAGTCAGGGACGCGGTGGAACGCGTCCCTACCGGGTTCGGAGATACCAGGCGGGTGCCAGTGGCGTGGCAGGATTGCGCCTGGCAGGCGAGGGTGATCGTTCGTCCGGGACCGTCCGTGGTTCTCCATCGCGGCCTGTCCCCGAGTTGCCGCATCACGTTTCACGTCCACCCTCCGCAGTATTGCTACGGAGGACGGGCATCACGTTTCACGTTTCACGCCTCCCGTAGCACGTATTCCGATATTCCATCCAATTCTATGAAAACCCACACTGATACTCACGCTCGCGGCTGCAAATCCGCACCTCGCGCCTACCGGGGCTTCACTCTGGTTGAACTGCTCGTCGTCATCAGCATCATCGCCATCCTCGCCGCCATGCTCTTGCCGGTCATCGGCCGCGTCAAAGTGAAGGCCCAGGTGAAAAGGGCTCAAATAGAGGCTATCAACATCGTCGGCGCCATTCACAGCTACGAGGCTGACTACAGCAAGTTTCCCGTCTCCGCTGCCGCACTGAGCGCGGCCTCGACGGTCCCAGCAGCATCGGGGGGGCCTGAGGACTTCACTTATGGCACTGCTGGAGTCACTTGCGTTGGCCCTGCTGGGCTAAACTCCCCTGCCGGCAGCGGTTTCAGCACGCCAGGTGGCACTCTCCGTGTTCTTAATCCTCCGCTGGTGGGCTACAACACCAACAACGCCGAAGTTATGGCCGCACTCCTGGACGTTGAATACTGGCCCAATTCGCCCACTGTGCCGACCATCAACAAGGACCACGTCAAGAACCCGCAAAAGACCCATTACCTCAACGCGACCATGGCCGGCGGCAGCAAGTCGCCGGGCATTGGCCAGGACGGAACCTACCGCGACCCTTGGGGCAACCCTTACATCATCACCATTGACCTCAACTACGATGATAAAGCGCGCGACGCCTTTTACCGCAATCCTGGTGTCTCGGCTGACGGAACTGACCTCGTCAATAATCCCAAGCGAGGACTCAACGGCCTGATCCCGAAAGGCAGTGGCGCCAGCGCCGTTTACGAGGGGAACGGCCCGGTGATGGTTTGGTCGGCCGGCCCCGACAAACTGATCGCCCCTAACACCCCGGCCAACAAAGGGGCCAACAAAGACAACGTTCTGAGCTGGAAGTAATGATTGTGAACACCGACCATCCTGGAGAAGGTAGAATGCAGAATGCAGAATGCAGAATGCAGGGTCCGCCATCACGCGCTCCGCAATCCGCAATCCGCAATCCGCAATCCGCAATCCGCAATTCCCTCGCCTTCACCCTCATCGAGCTGTTGATGGTCATTGCCATCATGGGCATCCTGGCCGCCATCGCCCTGCCGACACTCCGGGGCCTCAAGCCCAATGCCAAAGTCGCCGCCACCCGCCAGTTGCTCGACGCCGTCGGCCGCGCCCGCCAGCTCGCCATCAGCCAGCGCACCTCTGTCTATATGGTCTTCGTCTCCACCAACTTCTGGTCGGACCCCGCGGCTGCTGCCTGGTTGCCCAACGATTGGGCCGTGGCCGGGAGCCTGTTCGACAAGCAGCTCATGGGCTACGCCTATGTCTGTTTGCGCAGCGTGGGCGATCAGCCGGGCGTGCACACTCCGCGGTATTTGTCCTCGTGGCGAACCTTGCCGCAAGGCGCTTATATCTCCCCGCAAAAGTTCACCCCCGCCACCGCCGCCTCACTGCCGGTCCTGCAGATCTCCACCAACAACGGTGCTGCCCCCCCCTACACCTACAGGGTATTCGGATTCAATTACACCACTAGTATCCCGTTCCCCGCGGAGACGAACAAGCCGGCCCCCGGGGCGCGGCCTTACGTCGCCCTGCCGTATATCGAGTTTGACGGCACGGGCCAGCTCGTCTCCGGCCTAAGCGGCCAGCCGGAGCTGATCCCGTTGTCGGAGGGGAGTGTGAGTTACGCGCGCGACCCCAACACCAAGGTCGCCCAAAAAGCGTTGCCGCAGGCAAACGAGCGCCCGGCCGGCAACACGACTGACAATTACAGCCTGGTCTCCATAGACCGCTTGACCGGCCGCGCCCGGGTCGAGCGCAGAAAGGTCCAATGACAAGAGAAGGCAGAAGGAAGAAGGCAGAATGCAGAAGTCGGAATCCAGGCTCACGCCTCACGTTTCACGTTTCACGTTTCACGCATCACGTTTCACGTTTCACGCCTCACGTTTCACGCGGCTGCCGCGCTTTCACGATGATCGAAATCGCCGTCAGCCTGGCGATCATCGGCTTTGCCCTGGTTGCGATCATCGGGGTCTTGCCCTATGGCATGAACGTGCAGAAGGACAATCGCGAGGAAACCATCATCAACCAGGACGCCACCGTCTTGATGAATGCCATCCGCAGCGGTGCCCAGGGCATGGATGATCTCACCAACTACGTCATGGCCATCACCAACGAGGTCTGGCTATACCCAAACGGGGCGGTGCATGGGACTTTCATTGGACGGTATGGGTACACGAATTCCGCCCCGAGCTCCCAGTTCCCGCTGATCAACGGCTTCCGCATCGTCGGCCTGCTGAGCACCCCGAAGTACGTGCCTCTCCCTCTGGCGAAGCCACCTGGATTTCTCAGCAACAACGTCGTGGCTTACGTTCGCTCAATGAGCGGCCCTGCCGACGAAAAGTTCCCCCAGAACAACCAGTCCATGCAGGACCTCGCTTTCAGCTATCGTCTGACCTCGGAAGTCGTGCCCTACGGAACCAACTACTACGATCTCTCCTGGGTTAATCAAGGCAACGTGCTGGTGGTGAGTAACCTCCAGGCCAACCTCCATGATCTCCGCCTCCTCTTCCGCTGGCCCCTCCGGTCCCAGGGAAAGTCCGGCCAGGGCGGCCAGAGTTTCCGCACCCTCGTCGGCGGTCAGCTCATCCAGACCAATGAGCCCGGCTTCGGAGCTCTTCAGTATAACCTCTATTTCTTCCAACCCCGGACCTACGTGAAAGCGCCGTGAACCTGACACCAACAACATTACCCCATCTGCGGACCACGCAACACGCGACACGCGTTCCGCATTCCGCATTCCGCATTCCGCATTCCGCATTCCGGACTTCCCACGCCTTCACGCTCGTCGAGATTCTGGTCACCATCGCCCTGCTCGCCTTCATCACCCTGGGCTTGTTTGCCGCGCTCGACCAGGTCCAGCGCGCCTTCCGCAGCGGCATGAGCCAGGTGGACCGGCTGGAGGCCGGGCGGGCCGTCACCGAGTTGCTCCCCCGCGAGCTTGAGCAGACCACACCCTGCGGTGGCAATGCGGTCACTTTCAGCGCCCAGATCATTCCCACCTCCGCCCCCCTGACCCAGTCGCTGCCCGGGCCATCGCTGACCGGGTCAGCGCAGGTGCGGACGAATCTGCTCCAGGACTGCTTCATGCTGACGCGCTCGAACCAGACCTGGGTCGGGATTGGGTACTGTGTCCGGATCAGTGATGCCAACGGGCGCCTTTACCTGCCCGAAAGCGGGCCGGGCCAGTTGGGTGCCGGCAGCCTTTATCGCTTCTCCGCTTCCACCAACGTTCTCATGAACAACGGCCTCCCTTCCGATCCCAGCCAGCTTTATGTCCAATTCACGAAGGCTGCCCAGGTTGGCTCGGCGGCCATCTCCAACCGAATATGCGACGGGGTCATCCACTTCTACCTGGGAGCCTTCGCTACCAACGGTTTCCCCATTGTTCTCGGCGCCAGCCACGGCACCAACGTCGCGTGTTTCCGCGCCGATGCCCTCACCGTCCCCCCGCGGTTCACTCCCGTCCACCCGGCTCAGATAGTTCCAAACTTCAACTATCCGGGCAACCTGGCGGCCCTGTATTTCTGGAGCAACGCCGTTCCCGCTTCGGTGGCAATGGAGCTTGGCCTCCTCGAGCAGCCGTCCTGGGAACGCTACAACTCGATCCCCGCGCCTGCCGCCCGCCTCGCTTATCTCCAGCGCTCGGACGTCAGCAGCCGTGTCCACCTCTTCCGCCAGCGCATCCCCATTCGTAACGTCAATCCCTTGGCCTACCAATGAAAACAGAATGCAGAATGCCGAAAGCAGCATCACGCAACCCGCATCACGTTTCACGTTTCCCGCAACACGCAACACGCAACACGCCCCACTCCGGCGTCGCCCTCGTCATCACGCTGGTCCTGCTCTCGATCATCACCTTCATGGCCGTCACTTTCCTCGTGGTCAGCCGCAGCCAGCATGGCTCCGTCGTCACCGAGACCGACATGGCCATCGCCCGGCTGGCCGCCGACAGCGCCCGCGAGCGCGCGATCGCCGACCTCCTCGCCCCTATCCAGGCCGGGACCAACGAATTCAACTACGGCCTCCGGGTCTCCGCTAACTACATCAGCCCGGCTGGGTTCCTCACCGCAGGCAGCCCCAACGGCCTCCCGTACACCAGCCCCCTGAACGTATGTTACAACTACCCCAACGGCTCTCCGGTCGCCGGCAACGACGCCCTGCAAAACCTCGCCAACCTGCTCTATGACCCCCGCCCACCAGTCTTCATCACCAACC
>Ga0224558_1003245_pt1 | contig 13756 bp, 9 predicted proteins | sample 714S32024metaG_FD_180682 | JGI IMG/M metagenome (GOLD analysis project Ga0224558, IMG submission 180682) | Peat soil microbial communities from Stordalen Mire, Sweden - 717 S3 20-24 | ecosystem: Environmental > Terrestrial > Soil > Wetlands > Peat | place: Sweden: Norrbotten County, Stordalen... | reverse complement strand
GATCCTTTCGCGCTGCGGATGATGGAAGATGCGACGGTCGCCATCGGCGAAGCGTCAAGCGGCGATGTGCAGTTCTGCCTTTACTCGGGAAACATCATCCTGATGGATGAGGACAGCGAGGGCGTAAAGGACCGCGCTCGGCAGGTTGCGAAGATCGTCAAGAATCTTGGATTTGGGGCGCGCCTGGAAACCTTCAATGCGGTGGAAGCGTGGCGCGGAACGCTGCCGGGAGATGGGTATCGCAACGTGCGCCGTATCATCCTGCATACGTTGAATCTGGCCGATTGTATGCCGATTGCGGCGATCTGGACCGGCGACCGCGTTAACTCTTCTGCACTGATGCCGAAGAACAGCGAACCGTTGATGTACGCCACGAGTACCGGATCGACGGTGTTTCGCTTCAATCTGCACGTTGGGGATCTGGCGCATACGCTGGTCGTCGGGCCTCCGGGCGCGGGCAAGAGCACGTTGTTGTGCGGCATTGAAGCGCAGTTCTTCCGTTATCCGAATGCACAGGTATTCGTCTTCGACAAAGGGTACTCGGCCTGGGCTTTGAATCAGGCCGCGGGTGGAGAGTTCTACAACCTGGGCGCTGAGGATGGCGGCATGAGTTTCGCCCCTTTCGCGGAACTCGACACACCTGGCGATATAGCCTGGGCCTCGCAGTACATCGAGCAACTGTGCGCCTTGGCTGGACATACAGTAGTGCCAGCGGAACGCAAGGAGATATTGAAAGGTCTTCGGCTCCTGGTCCAATCGAAGACGCGAACTTTCACGGAGCTACTGGTGAACTTGCAGAACCTGGCTCTGCGGGATGCGCTGCGGGTGTACACGCTTGAGGGTTCTCTCGGTGGTCTGCTAGAGGCCAAGGCGAATCAGAGTGTGCTTGGCCAAGGCCGGTTCATGGTCTTCGAGATGGAGCACCTGATGGGCATGGGCGAGCGCGCAGTCGTTTCGGTCCTCCTCTTTCTATTCCATCAAATCGAGAAACGTCTCGACGGTTCGCCTACGGCGATTGTGCTCGATGAAGCGTGGGTCTTCCTGAAGCATGAACTCTTCAAGGAATTCATCCGCGATTGGGCGAAGACACTGCGGAAGGCGAATGCGGCGCTGATGCTTTCCACACAGAACTGGTCGGACATCTTCAATTCCTCGCTCAAAGATGTCTTGATCGAGACCTGCCCCAACAAACTCTTTCTTCCCAACCCAGAGGCCACGAGCGAGACGGTGCGCGTGTACTACGAGATGTTGGGGGTCAACTCTCGTGAGATCGAGATGATTTCTCGCGCCATGCCCAAGCGTGAGTATTACCAGCGAACGCCGAACGGACGCCGGCTATTCAATATCGGTTTCGGTCCCGTTGCGCTGGCGTTCGTGGGCGTAAGTGGTCCAGAGGTGCGCGCTCGCATCGGCGAGATCCGCAAAACGCACGGCGCAGAGTGGGTCTCGGAGTGGCTGCGTGTGCGCGGTGTCGCCAACTGGGCGGATTACTTCGATACCAAATATGGAGCGAAGAAATCCGGCCCCAAACTTGTGTTGTGAAAGAGAGGAACGCATGAAAAAGATGTTTTTACGTGTCGGAATCGTCATGGCTGCATTCATGTTCACGATGGGCGTGAACGTGGACGAGGCCCATGCCGGAGTGGTTGCTGGGATCGCCACGGAGTGGACCCAGATCATGAACAACATCCAGCTTATTCTGCATTATGAAACGCAGATTCAACAGTACGCGACTCAGCTGCAACAGGCGCAGATGCAAGTCGAGCACCTGGAGCAGGCATACAAGCAAACGACGGCGATGGTGCAAGGAATTGGCAACGGCAATTTCAATTTCAGCGCCATTGCCAACGATCTTTCGGCGTTGAACGGCGCGGTGCAGTACGGAAACGGCCTGGCCTACTCGATGGCCAATCTCGACGATGAGTTTAATGCGCGCTTCCCTGGTTATGGAAGCGCGAACCCAACCAATTACGCGGGGATGTATCGCAACTGGTACAAAACCAATCTCGATACGGCTCATTCGGCGCTGAAGGTTGCAGGGCTTCAATACTCGCAGTTGAACAACGATGCCGCGCTGGTGCAGACGTTGCAGCAGCAGTCTCAGAATTCGACGACGCTGTTGCAGACGCTTCAGGTGGGCAACTCTCTTGCCGCGCAGGAACTGGCCGAAATGGAAAAACTGCGCCAGTTGATGCTCACCGACATTACATCCAAGGCGACGTATCAGGCACAGCAGGCGTCATCCGCGCAGGCTGACGGCGACATGAACGATACGTTTTTCACGGTCCCTACCGGATCGAATACGGACAGTCGGACGTATTCGCCGGTTCCACAGCAGTAACGCGGGGTGATTGAAATGAAACTGAGACACAGGTCGTTGTTGGTATTGAGCGCATTGGTGATTGCAACAGGAGCACTTGCCTATGGGCAAACTCCGGCACCTCAGTCGGGGCCGTCGGATTTGCTTGATGTCTACAAGAACGCAACGACGACCTGGGTTTCAACTTCGTTCGGCTATCTTTGCAATACTGCGCCGGGTCAGTTGAGTCTTATCCTGAAGGTCGGTGAGCAGATCTGGCAACTCGATGTCAGTTTCGTCGATGATGATCGGCGCTGCCACCCTGGTTTCTTCGGACAGTACACCCCCGCGTCCAATGGCAAGGTCGGCTATCCGAATCTGTACGCGGGTCTTGGTAATCTGCGGACTCTTCCGAATTGCCTCAGCACAGTCCTTCAGCAGCTTCTCGTTGTCGAACTGCACGCGATATGTGGTCTTATGCTTGATCCGATCCCACAGCGCCTTGAACTCCTCGCCGTGGAGAATCGCTTGGCGAGCTTTTATTGGCCGCCGTTCATCGGCGTTCTTGATGTCCAACTTTCCAGCCAGCTTACGAAGCACTTCTTTTATCTGTGGCAGCTGCGCTTGAAATTGTTCTGGCAATTGAAGCGTCCCATCCTTGAGGGCCTGCCGGAGGGTGCCCGCGCCAATGTTGTGGACGGCCTTGCCGGCGATGGACTTCTGTTCGATGGGGATGGTCAGGTCGAGGCCCAGCTTGAGCAGCAACTCAAAGAGAATGTCCTGTTCGGTGCGGTCGGTCTTCAGGTGCTCGATGGAATCGTGCAGCGTCGTGGGAAGGTCGTCGCGGTTCGGCTCCCAGGCCCGGATGTTGCTGGAGGCAAGTTTGAAGACGCGGAAGCCGAGATCACCAGCGAACATCGGATTCTCTTCGCGAACCTTCTTTCCGGCACGACGCAGACGTTCCTTGGTGAGTTCGGCGATGTTGCGAGGCTTGCCGAGTTTAGCGCAACATTCAGCAGCAAACTGCTGTTCCTTGACGCTCTGGTCAAGGACCTCAGGCAATTGAACCAAGATGTATCGTCTGTTTCCTCCATCACTGGAGTTCTGTGCAAGGATTGCATGACCTGTACTTCCGGAACCAGCAAAAAAGTCCAAAACCAAATCATCTGTGTTTGCGGAGGAAGCAATTAACGCGACTCGACGAATAAGTCGAGTCGGTTTTGGATTGGAGAAAGGAATACCAACGTCACTGAAAAGCGATTTCGTCTCTTGCGTCGCCTCCTGATTGTGCCCGCAGTCTTTGTGAAACCACATAGTTTCTGGTACGACGCCGTCACTAACGTCGGAAAGGTAACGCTTTCTTCTTGGCTTACTTGTTCCATCTGCACCAAAGGAAACCTGTCCCGTACGAATCAGATCAAGCATCTCGTTTTCAGGATGTCGCCAACTTGTACCTGGATCTGGTGTCCATTCGATGCCCGATGGAGATGTAATCGTATACACGCAGTTATCGCGATGTTCAATGCGAAGAAGATCGCTTGATGCCCACGGGCCGTGAGGATCATTATCCGGGTTTTTATAGCGAGCTGTTGCCTCCTCGCTGCGAGGTAATAGATTTCTGCTCCATATTTCTTTGCTCTTTGCGAATACGAGAACAAAGTCGTGTCGTTCAGAAAAGTATTTCTCATCGTTTTGGGGCGCAAATTTCTTTTCCCATATCACGTTCGCAATGAAATTCTCTTCGCCAAATACCTCATCGCAAAGTTCGCCCAGATTCGCGACTTCACTATCATCTATGCTGATGAAAACCGCCCCGTCTTCACGAAGCAAATTCCTTGCCAGCTTGAGCCTGGGGTACATCATATTGAGCCAGTCGGTATGAAATCGCCCGGAGGCTTCAGTATTTGAGCTGCGCTTGCGGCCCTCACCGTCCGTCTGGCCGGTGAGTTCGAGATAGTTCTTGATGTTGTCGCGGAAATCGTCTGGGTAAACGAAGTCCTTGCCCGTGTTGTACGGCGGGTCGATGTAGATGAGCTTGACCTTGCCGGAGTACGACTTCTGGAGCAGCTTCAAGACTTCGAGGTTGTCGCCCTCGATCATCAGGTTCCGAGTCGCGTCCCAGTCCACACTCTCATCAGGGCAGGGGCGTAGCGTACCGGTGGAGGGCGTGAGCGCAAGCTGGCGGGCGCGGCGCTTGCCGTGCCAGTTAAGGCCATACTTCTCCTCCCGCTCTTCGACCGCCCCGCCAAGCAGTTGCTTCAACACCTCAAAGTCCACCTTTCCCTCGGTGAACGCCTCGGGAAAGATAGTCTTCAACTGCTCGACATTTTCAGCGACCACATCCGGGGTCTTGGTTTCAGGGTCATTCGCGGTCAATGGCTTCATTTGCTCGTCCTTCTTGGATTCATAATCGATCTCGTATCAGTCAGCAAGTCGCAATGCGGTGCTACAGCAGCTCTAGCGGCGTGGAATACGAAATCCTCGCGGGATGACGTGGTGTACCCGGCTCGATGAAGGGGGCAATCCCTCGCATAGGAGTTCCAGCGCTGCTGCTGCTTCCTCCGCTATTACCTCGGCTTGGAGAACCTGTCGCCCTAGTTCCTTGAAACTAGACTGCGCCATATTCGCTTGCGTCTCGACCTGCTGCGCTTTATTGAGACGGACAGAAACAGCCTTTATAGCCGCATCGGGTCCCAGCCCAAAGTCTCGCTCATCCAATTGCTCCAACAGCGCGGATGTGCGCTCCTGAAACTTCTTCATGTCCCTATCCATTCCTTCGACACGCGTCGTCCGGTTTTGGAATTGGCTCAAGAATGACGGGACTTGATTCCATATTTCCAGCGCAGCAGCGGCACCATCCACCGTTGTCTCAAGCGGAAGGTGCATGCCCGAAAGTACTTCACACCACTCAGCCTTCCAACCACTCTCAATATCTACAAAGCCATCCTTCTCAGTCCCCAGTGCTTCAATTCGCTCGTTTACTGCCGTGAGGCGCGTGACAAGTTGGCTTGATTTTTGCCACGCTTCCGCGCGAAGTCCAAGTTCCTTTTCCACTGCTGCAAGCAGAAGGTTGACTGGCAGTGCTTCGCATTCCGAAATCCCGACTGATTGGGCGATCTGATTCAACTGGGAACGAACTTCATTGACTGCAATCTTGAGATCGCTGATTTGCCGAAGTTCGTCCAAATTGTTCTCGCGGCGTTCAAGAAGATCTCCCACCTGACCTACCCACACTGACATACGAATCGGGGCTGCTGCCTGGAAGCCAAATGGCTGCCAAAGCGTCTGCCACTCCTTCTCCTGCTGCGCGACCGCTTGGCTTTTGTCGCTGAGGAGTCCCGTCAGAGTCTCCTGCTTTGCCTGCGCGTCTTTAAGGTTCTTTAGAGCGGCTGCGTGCTTAGCTAGCCGGTCAGCATTCAGAACCGCATCATCGGACAGCCGGTCCGCAGTCCCGATTCCCTCTTCAAGCCCAATGACGTGTGCTGCTGTTTCTGCGGTCGGAAGGCATTTCGACTCTGCCAGCAGCGCGGATTTGAGCGGCAGCCAATGGTCGTCTCGCACCAAACGGGCGGCGGCGATCTTCTCTGGGGATGAGACCAGTTGCCCTCCGGCCAATTCATCTACTCTCAACAGCAATCCAGGCAGACTCTGTTCTACCTCTCCTAAGTTCGCCTCCAAGGTTTTGCGCTCACCCACAAGAGTTTCTGCGGACAAGCGGTATTCATCAATAACATCTTTGGTCGGCAGCGACGCAAGTGCCAATGCCTCCAGATCGGATACCGATGGAGAGAGTTGTGCGGCTTTTTCTTTGATTAGTGCCGATTCCTTGGCCGTCGAACGTTCAAGACGCTGAATCTCCTTCAACTGACCCAGCGCGGGCATCAGTCTGCCGAGTTGGTCTTGAAGCGGTTTTGGATCGCTGGCGGGAACACTCCCAGATTGTTGGTTCTTGAGGGTCTCTCGATTGGCGTTCTCATCCCGGATGGATTTGGCGTTCGCACTGATACTCGTGGCAATGGACCTGCCCACCTTGATCTGTTCTTTTAATCGGGCGACGAGCATTTCATCCGGCCGAACTAACGCCAAGTCCGTGTCTGCCGGCAACCCGAGCCGGATAGCTGAATCTTGTAGCTTCTCTTTGAATCCGTCGGCCTCACTTTGAACGCGTGGACGGTCTCTCTTTTTGTCAGCATAGCTACCCAGTTCGCCAACCAGTTCTTGAATTGCGGGACCAATCTCTATGAGATGATTGTCAACAACAAAACCCTCAAACACATCTTTCGCCGTGGCCTCCTCGCGCCGTAAGCGAGCGAGTTCACGCTGGCCCTCTTCACTCAAGTCCATGGCCTCGCGCAATTGCCGCACCCGACTGCCGTCCATCAAGGGCAAATGTTCCCATTCTTGAAGAGCACTTTCATCTGCGGCAATAAGATGCAGGATTGGACCAATATCCTTCAGCCTTACCAGTGATTCCCTAATTCTGATGACCTCTTTGCGGTCGTTGCGTGCCTTGTCCAACTCCTTCTTCAAGTCCGCAATAGCGGCCCGGCGGGCTTTCAAATCCCGTGCAGCAAGTTCAAGGGCACGTACCTGTTGCACCGCTGCATCGAACCGGTCTTTTGCCTGGTAGAAAGTTCTGGCTTGAGCTCGTGTCGGAGTAAAGATGTTGGAAGCTTCCACCTCCAATCGCTTTTGAATCTCAATCAAACTTTTCATGCCAGAGGCCGCGGCAAACAAACTGATGCCAGCTTCACCACCGCTCTTCAGCATCTGGAGGGCGCCTGAGGTAAGGGCTTCTTTACTGAGACCCCACGCGTTTAGAAAAACGGAGCGGTCAATCAAGCCTAGAAAAGGCGACAAAGCGTCATCGGGAAGAACCGCTCCCTGCATATCCAATAGCGTTTTACTCGTTCCCTTTCGACGCTTGAACGATAGAACACGACCATCTTTATTCGTGACGGTCGCTCCCAGAAGCAGCTTAGTTTTATCATGGACAAAATCGTAGCGTGTCCGATGGGGAAACTCAAACAGCAAGTCCGCAAACGCATTCAGCGCACTGGTCTTTCCAGCCTCGTTGGCGCCGTAGACAACATGAAGACTGGCATCCGGGCGGAACTCAAGCGTTTTCCCTGTGAAATGACCGTAACGTTCCAGTTCAAGTTTCAGGATTCTCATGCAGGCCTCTCTTCTGAAGAAAGTCCAGATGAGACCAACAACTCGCGAGCTTCGCCCAGAAGGTTGGAAATACTCTCATCGGAAAAAACGTCAGTTGGCAGGTCCATGGCTGGCAATTTTCCCTTAATCACTTCAAGAGCGGCACATGCCTCTTTAAGCACCTCGGGGGACTCGCGTAATGAATCCAGCATCGACTTTAGATCAATTGAAACTAGCGGAGAGTCCTGTCCAGCAGATGTAGTCGGGGGCTCTGAAGTCTGAACTTTCACGGATTCCAGCCAGATGGCGTCCGTGCAATGATTCGCGGCAGCCAATACTTCGTCCACAACTCTTCCAGGTTCGGCATGAAGCATTCGATGGAGCGGCGTTGAACCCGAGAGAACCATTCGGAACACGACGGGGGTACCGTCGGCCAGGTTCACTACCTTTTGAATCTCCCCACGTATGACCTCAAAGGCTTCTTCTTCCGAGGCAACTCCGGTCAAATTCGCAGAAATCAAGGCCCATTGAATTCGAGCCAGATGTAGCCGGGAGAAGTTCGAGACTTCTCCGTCTTTAACCTCTACGACAACGGCCCCCTTCTGCCCGGTTTCGCGGATACTGCGCCCTTGCAAGTTACCGGGGAAGATGATCGGTGGTGCGGAGTTGACCACTTCGTATTCGTGGCAATGACCAAGGGCCCAGTACTGATAGCCTCGCTGCAATAGTTGCTGCACCGAACATGGAGCGTAGTTGGCATGAGGTGGCCGTCCATCGCACGATGTATGCAACACACCAATATTGAACATACCGGATTCGGGGGCGGGATATGTCAGCGCCAGGTTTTCCGGAACCGCTCGATTGGCGAAGCTCTGACCGTGCAGTGCAACCTTTAGCTCTGGTATCAGGAAAGTCTCCGGCCGCCTCGAAGAAAAGACCTTAACGGAATCGGGTAGCGTCACAGCGCTGGTGATCACGCTCTCGGCGTCATGATTGCCACGCACCTTGTAGACCGGAATCCCAGCTCTTTGAAGCCTGGCCATTTGCCTGTTGAAGAAATGACCGATGGTTGTGTCTTTCCAGTCGCCATCGTAAATGTCTCCTGCAATGACAACGAATTTCACTTGCCGGATAATCGCCTGCTCAACCAGTTCTTCGAATGCCTCGCGGCTGGCAGCAGCGACACGGCGGGCAAGTTCTTCATCGTTCGATGACAACCCTAAGAATGGGCTGCCGAGATGCAGATCTGCGGAATGCAGAAAAGAAAAGTCCATATACCTTCACCGTGATACCACACCATCATACCCCTCAGAACCTGCTTGGTTCCGACAGTCCTAAAATGCAAAAAACCCGACGAATATCAAACCGGGGAGGGGGAGAACGAGCCAGAAACGGCTAGCTGCTGTAGTCGTGTCGCGCAAAATAGATCCCGTGAAATGCCCATTTCGCCAGGATGTTTTCTCGATTTCCGCAAAAACTATACCTTCCCGCTCAGAGACTCTCCAGGGTGCTATGGAGAGAGTGAACCGGGGAGCAGGTTCTCGCTTATTTAGAACGGATGTCCACTCCAGTCATTGGCTACCTGCCCTCTCTTTCTTGGTGGTGTGTTCTGAATCGGTCGCGCAACGCCCATTGTGCGGACTCGCGGACCTGCTCAACCCGTTCGAGGACGTGTTTGCGCTTCCGTTCGTCAATCGAAACGCGGAAGGATTGTCGGCCGTCTGGAGCTTTGGTGACTGCAACCGTCAGATTGCCGCCGACGTTTGCCTGCGGTTCTGGTTCTTGAGATGCCTTCAGGATTTGGAGCATTTGTTGGGAGTGCGCGGCTGGCTGGAGGCACGAAAGTAGCAGGTGAACGTCGGCTTCATTGGTGAAGAGCATCCCGCTCGTTGCCTCATTCTGCAATCTGGTTTCGAGGGCATGGAGGCGAACAGCTTTGACTTGGAGTGGATTCGCGACAAGTTGGTGCTGGTGGAGGGCGTCCCGCATCTCCGGGTCGGTGAACTCAACGAAGATGCCGTTCTCGATGGCCACTTTGACTACCTGCCGCTTCCAATCGTCGCCGCCAGAGCAGGCGATGCGCGATCCGTACTTCTGGACGGCCATCTCCAAACCAAAGACGATTGCGGCCTCGTTCTGATTGAGCACGGTCACGCGCCGCCCACGGTCGATGACGGACAGCTTCCCATTGAGCGTGTATGAAACATCTCCGGTGGTCCGGTTGATCGTCCATATCCGGGCCGTGGCAATCTGTCCTGCGAGGTCTTCGGCCTTCTGTTGAGCGGCAAGGCGTTGCTCGATGAATTCTGACCAATCGGCCTTCTCCTCATCCGTAGCGGGGCTAAGATGAAGCGCATTGGTTTCAAGCGTGGACTCCAGCCGCCGCTGGTTTCGCTGATCCGCATAGCGCCATCCACGCAATTGTGCCGCCGCCCGCGCATCGCCTTCGGCGGCGCGCTCCGCAACCCATGTACGGAGAGTATTCGGGGACTGCGCTTGGCGCGTCTTCTGCGTGGACATTTTGAGCGTACGCAACTCGATGACGGAGGCGGCGACAGCCTCGGACAGCAATATCTTCTTGGCGGGCCACGGTTGCGCCGATGCGCGGATTTCCTTTTTGCGTTGGTTCAGCCGGGCGAGGGTTTGTTGCCGGTCCTCTCTGCCCTTCGCAGTAATGCCTTTGCAAAATGCCCTTTGCTGATTTCGGTATTGATTGTATTCAAACAAGAGGGCTTTTCTGCCCTGGAGTCGTTGCTCTCTTCGTTCGGCGCGTAGTGTCTGATTACGAACAGCAGTACGTCCGGTATCTGCCGGAGGAAGCTGAAGCGTGGTCGCGGGTTCTTTCCACAAACCAAGGATCTGTTCGGTCGCCTTACGATTCTCTTTACCAGCAAAATTGTGACGGAATACATCGGAGGCTTTCACGCGGATGGTGTGGTCGATTGCGAGAAGGGTGTACCCGCCCGCTTCCCCTTTTTCCATGCGCAAATGATATTTCGCTAGCAGTATATGTAGAGAGTCCCACGAGGCATTCTGGCGGGTTAGCAGCGTTCGTACACGCGGAGCGACTTCTCGGCGCACATAGGTCTGGAGGGATTCTTCATCGTGATAGTGCTCGTACTGTGCTGCGGCGCCAGTTGGGTGTTGCTGAGCGGATCGTGCCGCATCGCGTTCTGCTTTCGATGCCAGCACTGCCATTTTCCTATCCTCGTCCCATCGCATTGGACCGGGTGTGTGCGACCAGCCATACTTGGCTTCCAGATGGCGTATTGCGCCATCAAGAGTGATCCAATCTCGGTACGGAGTAAGAGCTTTGTATGTTTCGGGATGAACTCTGTTTGCCATAACGTGAATATGAAAGTGCTTCTTGTCGTCGTGAGCGACGAGAACGTACTGGTGTTCCTTGAATCCAAGTTGGCTCAGCGTGTATAAGGCACAATCAATCCACTCTACTTGCGACGGACGTTCTCCTGGAGGCCATGCCAGTTCATAGTGTAAAACTGCGTCGTTGCAGCGTGGATTTAGAGATTCGACGCCTTTCATCTCCGCTGCCGCTGTGTCGATACCAACAAGGTTGTTCGACAATATGGCTTCGCCACGAAGAAGAGTTTCCCCGGTCTCCGGGTCGAGTTCTTTCGTGAGGTAGTTCAGGAGTCGCTTGAAACTGCTTCTCGACTTCTGCTTGCTCGGTTGGACTTTGGCAATCACGTATACTCCCCGGCGTTGGCCAATTTGGCGATCATTCTGAATCCTCGTCATTTTTGACAATGGTCCGCAGCGTTGCGGTGATCCCTGCGAGAACCGAATTCAGTTCACTGCGAAGTGTGCCCTCGTTGGGAAGTCCAGCTATTTGCATGAGCAGATGTTTTTGCAAGCCACACAAGCTGCTCAGGCGAGCGACCGCCTTGTCGCTTACTCGCGAATGAATTCGCTTATTCAACGAACATCTTCGCAAGTATTCGCTCACAGTGAGTCCGGCGCTCTGTGCTTGTGTATGCAGAATTTCCTTTTCGTTACTCGTGAGACGTATGTGGATTTCCGATGTGACGCCTTGCGCTCGTTTTGGTCGTGGCATTGTGCATTGTCCTTTCCGTGGGGTCTCGGGGCGTAGCCCTGAGCGAGATGCGCAACCATTTCTCCGAGTAGCCGCAGGCGGATTGGAGAAATGGTGGTGTAGACGCGAAACCCCGCAGGGGTTTTGTGGCTACAGCGCCTACCTCGCCGTGTCTCTTAACGATTCCGGCTTCCCCGGCAACAGTTCCAACTTTATCGTATTACATATATTCTGTCAAGAATGTGCTATACTGTTTTCGGCTCGTTGTTGGCAAGGAAAGGAGGAAGGCAGATGGAAAATCGCCGCCGCAAGCCGCAAACGCTTACCTCAGAGCAATTCGAGGTCTTTCGCACTCGTCTGGATGAGAGAGGGAATGAACCTCCCCCGCAACCCGATTCCTACATGATGGGGGAGATTGTTCGGGGCGTATACCCTCAGTTGAAAAAGTTGCGGGAGAACGGCTACACGCTGAAGATGTTGGTCCGTGTTTTTGAAGAGAACGGCGTCACAATCACAATCCACGCCCTTTCGACCTACCTGAAGAACCTGGCGCAACCAAAGGAACAAGCTCCAGTAAAAGAGGCCAGTAAGAGCACGGTGGGGTCACCAACCGTTGAAGTAAGGCCTGGGCAATTCCAAATGAAACCGGACGTAACACTGTAAGAAAGGAGCAAGGTATGGCAAGAGTTTTCTTTGTAACTGGCAGTAAAGGTGGCGTGGGGAAGTCGGTGGGTGCGATTGCACTTCTCGACTATTTCGAGATGAGAAACCGGCACGTCTCGCTGGTGGAAACAGATACGGCCAACCCAGACGTTGGCAAAGCCTACCAGAAGTCCGTGAAGTCGTTCTCACTCGTAAACCTCGACGAGAACGAAGGTTGGCTCGATCTTCTGGACATCGTGGACGCAAGTAAGGACGATGAGGTTGTGGTCAATACCGCCGCCAGAAACAATGATGGCGTGAACCGCTACGGTTCAATGTTCGATGAAAAACTGAACGAGTTCGGATGGCCCTTCATTTCGCTGTTCCTCATAAACCAGCAGCGCGACAGTTGCGAAATGCTGACCGAATACATGAACGTGGTTCAGCACGGCAGGATTCATGTGGTTCGCAACCGCTTCTTTGGGATGGCCGCCTCGCTGTTTGAGCTGTACGACACCTCGCCTCTGCGCAAGGCGGTGGAAGAGAGGGAAGGGTTGTCGTTGTACCTTCCGCAATTGGCCACGCGGGTCACCAATCTCGTACAGAGCAGCCGACTGACACTGGAAAAGGCACGGGAATCTGCAACGCTCGGAAGCCGCGCAGAGATTGAACGGTGGCGTCGCGAATGTGCTCGGAACATTTTCGATAAGGTATGCGACGATGCCCCAAACAAATGACGACCTGTACAGCGTTTTTCTTGCGGATCTGTCGGAGAAGGAACGTGACCGCGTTCGGCGTTACGCAGACAACTTTGGCATCGAACCGACAGATGCCGTATGGGCCTTGATGATCGTGCTGGGCTGGTATGGCGACCTGTACGAGGCAGTACCGCAAAAGATCAATGTAACCGTGCAGGGCATTCTGGAGAAAATTCAATCGGTCGCTGCGGCTGAAGCTGAGTCTTCTAGGGTCCGCTTGCAGGCGTCTTTAACGGATGCCGTAGTTGGCGCGGCAGAGTCCGTGGCGGCCAGGAATGGCCGCCGCGAACTGGTGAAATGGAGTGCCATTGCGTCCACGGTAGCGGTGTTCATGCTCGCCTGCGTTTTTGTTACTGGGTATTGGCTGGGTTTCGATCACGGTCGCGCCCGCGGTTTCAACGCTGGCGTCGAGGGGCATCTTGCGGCGTCGTGGGCGCAGTCCGTAGATGGTTTGCAGGCATACGAACTTTGGAAGGCCGGTGATCTGGAGCATCTGACCGCCTGCGACCGGCCCGGCTGGAAGTTGGAATCCGGGGTCTGCTACCCCAAGGCTGACGACGGCAAGCTGTATGGTTGGCGCGTCCGGTGATGCCGGACGTAAATCTGGTGCAACTCAACAAACGGGAAAGGTGAAGGACTAATCATGGAATCATCTCCGCGTTCTCAATCATTTGCCGACAAGAAACCTGAAATTCGCGTCGAAGAGAAGTTGCTCCTGAGTCGGCGGGATGCTGCGCAGGTTCTCTCCATTAGCCAGCGGGCATTGGACTATCTGGTGGCGACTCGGCGCCTGACAACGAGAAGAATCGGCAAGCGCGTCCTGATCCCAGTGGCCGAGCTGCGGCGGTA
>Ga0224558_1003243_pt1 | contig 13765 bp, 13 predicted proteins | sample 714S32024metaG_FD_180682 | JGI IMG/M metagenome (GOLD analysis project Ga0224558, IMG submission 180682) | Peat soil microbial communities from Stordalen Mire, Sweden - 717 S3 20-24 | ecosystem: Environmental > Terrestrial > Soil > Wetlands > Peat | place: Sweden: Norrbotten County, Stordalen... | reverse complement strand
CACATTTACCCCGATAACAAAGCCTTCCCTGATGCGGTTCCGCATGCCGCGCCGGCGGCCATTCTCGCGCGCTACCATGCGTTGCGGCCGACGTCGCCCGAGGCGCTCAGACGCTTCGTCGAGGCGCAGTTCTCGCTGCCCGCGGAGGTCCGCCCGGCGCCTGCAGCATCCGACACGGTCTCGATTACCGCTCATATTGATCATTTGTGGGGCCCTCTGACCCGTACCAACAACCGGGCGCCGCCGCATGACTCGTTGCTCGCGCTGCCGTGGCCCTACGTGGTCCCAGGCGGGCGCTTTCGAGAACTGTACTACTGGGATTCGTACTTCACGATGTTGGGTCTGGCTGAAAGTGGCCGCAACGATTTGCTGCAGGACATGGTGCATGACTTTGCCTATCTCATCGATACCTACGGCCACGTACCGAATGGGACGAGGACCTATTATCTCAGCCGCTCGCAGCCGCCATTCTTCTTCAAGATGGTCGAACTTGTCTCGATGGACGATCCGGCGCGCGCCTTCGCCCAGTACCTGCCGCAGCTGAAGCGGGAATACTCGTTTTGGATGGAGGGCTCCCGCGGACTAAGGACCGGGACAGCGCATCGACGCGTGGTCGCCATGCCCGACGGATCGATCCTCAACCGCTACTGGGACGATCGCGACAGTCCGCGCGATGAATCCTACGCGGAAGACATGGACCTTGCGCGCACGAGCCGCCGCCCGCCGAGGCAGCTGTTCCGGGATATTCGGGCAGCCGCGGAGAGCGGTTGGGATTTCAGCTCGCGCTGGTTCGCGGATGCCGGTGACCCCGGCACCATCGATACCACGGAAATTGTACCCAGCGACCTCAATAGTTTGTTGTTCGGGCTGGAGAATGCGATCCGAGCGGGCTGCGCGCGGCAAGCGAATGCCGCCTGTGTCAAGGAGTTCGCCGCACGTGCCGCGGCACGGCATGCAGCCATCGATCGCTACCTGTGGGAAGCGTCACTGGGCGCCTACCTTGATTATCGCTGGACACGCCGCGCGCGGATTGAGCGAGTCTCGGCCGCGACGCTGTATCCGCTGTTCGTTGGCCTCTCGTCCGATGCTCAAGCGACGGCAGTGGCGAGTACCACGGAAGCGCAACTACTCAAGCCCGGCGGCATCGTCACCACGCCGCTGGACACGGGTCAACAATGGGATGCGCCCAACGGTTGGGCGCCGTTACAGTGGATTGCCATTTCCGGGTTGCGCCATTACGGTCGAACTGCACTGGCCGAGACCATTGCGTGCCGTTGGATGCGTAACGTCAACACCGTCTACGACCAGAGCGGCAGGTTAGTCGAGAAATACGATGTGATCCGCACGGGCCGCAAGGGTGGCGGCGGCGAATATCCGCTGCAGGATGGATTTGGCTGGACCAATGGCGTGATGCGCAAGCTCGGCGCGCTGTACCCTGACTATGCCACGGCCAGCTGCGGCGCTCGCCGTCGCAGCGCTGCGAGGAAACCGGCCTTGTCCTCGGGCGAGATCAGCAATACGCGACCGGCGCCGAAAACGATTTCGAGGCGGTCCATCGACAGCGCGGGGCCCGATCGCACGCTGCCCGATTCGCGCACGGCGGAAATCTCCTTGAGCGGGATGCGCCAGCAAAAGGGACCGGAATGGGCCACGAGCGTATCGCCCTTGAACTCATAGTATGTCGACAGGACCATCCAGACGACAATGGCGGCAACGAGTACCGTTGCGATAACCGGCAGCCACAGCAGCCCGGTCGAGAGCCGCGGGCTGGTGATAATGGCGATGAGCGCCACGGCGGGCATTGCGAGCCCGATCGCCCAGAGTTTGGCATCGACCTTTGAGCGGAACACGATCGTCATTCAGTCACCCGCCGGCGAGCCTTGGGCGTATTGACCGGTGCCCCGAAAGCAATGAATGTCACGCAAAACCTCAGCGCAGTTGGCTATCCTTGCTGCCGCGGCGGTTGTACCCGGTGAACCGTGCAAGCTCACGATCATGGGCATCTTGACAGGCAAGACATAGACGAACCCCACTGATCGCAGTGCGCCGTGCCTCCGGAATTTCGCATCCGCATTCGGCGCAATGGGTCAGGCTCGGCCCTTGAGGTAATCGGCTCTTTGCACGATCGACCCCATCCTTCACCGTTGCGTCTATCTGATCCTGTACAGCGCCCTCGGCTGCCCAACCCGTCGCCATCCTTTTCTCCTAAAGTGATGTTCCTCAATAATACCTTACAATCATCATGGTTCCCGAACGCCGATTTACAAGCGGCTCTCCAGACCAATGGCCGCCCGGAAAAGCCAATGAATTCAACGAAGCGACATGCACAGATCTTTGGGACATCGGTCCTGGCGCTGCTGGTGGGCTGTATGGTCGGAGTGCAACCGACGCGCAGTGCGGCGCGGCTCGCGGCGGATGATATCGCCGGCACCGTCACCAGTGCTCACGGCGCGGAAGCCGGCGTCTGGGTGATCGCCGAAACGCATGATTTTCAAACGCGATTCGCGAAAATAGTCGTGACCGACAAGGCCGGCCGGTACCTCATTCCGGAGCTTCCCAAGGCGACATACAGCGTCTGGGTTCGCGGCTACGGCCTCGCGGACTCGCCTAAAGTTGATGCCACCCCCGGACACGCTCTCGACCTGACCGCCCTCATCGCTCCCGACGCCGGCGCGGCGGCCAAGGCCTATCCTGCCGCCTATTGGTACGCGATGATGAAAATTCCTGAGGAGGCGCAGGTGGCAATGCTGCCGGGCGGACGCAATGGCTATCTCATGTGGATGAAGAACATGGGTTGCGTCGGGTGTCATCAGCTGGGGAATTTGGCGACACGCACCATCCCGAAATCCTTAGGTCCATTCGAGTCATCCGAGGCGGTTTGGCTGCGGCGCGTACAGTCGGGACAGGCTGGCAGCCAGATGATCAACATCGTGCAAGGCGCACTCAAGGGCATTCCGATTCACTATCTAGCGGATTGGACCGACCGTGTCGCGGCCGGCGAATTACCGGCGGTAGCGCCTGCACGTCCGAGCGGAATCGAGCGCAACGTCGTGGCAACCGTGTGGGACTGGTCGGATGGCAAAGCGTATGTACACGACCTGTCGGGGACCGATCGCCGGCATCCGACGGTCAATGGCTATGGTTTGCTGTACGGTGCTCCGGAACTGAGCACCGACAATTTCCCGGTGCTCGATCCGCTCCACAACATAGCCACCACATTCAAAGCATCCGTGCGCGACATGAATACGCCGACCACCCACGACGACCCGGTGCTCAGTGCCTCGCCGTACTGGGGCGAAGAGCGAATCTGGGACAGCCGGGCGGTTGCGCACAATCCGATGCTGGATCGATCTGGCCGCGTTTGGTACACCGCAAGGATCCGGGCGGCGGACAATCCGCCATTTTGCAAAAAGCCCTCGTCCCACCCGTCCGCTCAACTCTTTCCCATCGAGGCGTCGGACCGCCAACTTGCCGTGTATGACCCGAAGAGCGGCAACTATACGTTCGTCGATACCTGCTTCAGTACCCACCATCTACAATTCGCCGAGGACGCGAGCGATACGCTGTGGACCAGCGGTGGTCGTGAGGTAGTGGGCTGGCTGGACACCAGGAAATTCGATTCGACCGGCGATGCCGCTGCGTCTGAAGGATGGGCGCCGTTGGTGATCGACACCAACGGCAACGGCAAGCTCGACCCATGGGTCGAACCCGGTCAGCGCGTGAACCCCTTGCTTGACCAACGTCTCGCGGTCAGCTTATACGCGATCATGCCGAATCCTGCCGACGGTAGTATCTGGGGCTCGGTCGCGTTTCGTTATCCCGGCGCCATTGTTCGATTCGACCCGCGAACCCGGCTCAGCGAGATCTACAACGTAGCGGCACCCGGCTTCGGTGTACGCGGCGCCGATATCGATCGCCACGGCGTGGTATGGGTTTCGTTGGCGAGCGGGCATTTGGGGGAGTTCGATCGGCGCAAATGCAAGGCCCCGCTCAGCGGGCCCAGCGCGACGGGCGATCACTGCCCGGAAGGGTGGACCTTCCATCGCTTGCCGGGACCCGGTTTCATCAATGTTCCACAAATGAGCGTCGAATCGAGCTATTACACCTGGGTGGATCAACATGACACGCTGGGGCTCGGCGCCAACGTGCCGATTGCCACGGGCAATCTGTTCGACGGGGTGCATGCGTTCGTCAACGGCAAGTTCGTGACGCTGCGCATTCCGTATCCGCTGGGTTTTTATGCCAAGGGGCTCGACGGGCGTATCGATGACGCCGCGGCGGGTTGGAAGGGACGCGGCATCTGGATCACGAGCGGCGATCGGACGCCGTGGCACAAGGAAGGGGGCAAAGGCACCAAGCCCATGGTGGTTCACTTTCAGGTTCGCCCGTCCCCGCTGGCCGATTGAATCTGCACATGCGCTCCGTCACGAAACGCTGCGACGATCAATCCCTGCTCGACACCTGTCATGCACGGGCCATCGAACTATTGAAGCGAAATTTGGTGCCCGACGGCATCCTGGCCGCTTCACCCGGCGTGCGGGCCAGCAAACGCGGGTATACGGCAATATTCGGGCGAGACGCAGCCGTGTGTGCGATCGGCATGGCGCTGTCCGGCGACAAGTTGCTGGAGCGCGCGGCCGCAGCGGGGCTGCACACCCTGGCGAAACATCAGGCGCCGAACGGACAGATTGCGAAGTTTGTAGACCTGCACCGGCGGGAGGCGGACTTCTGGTATCTGGGGTGCATCGATTCGACATTATGGTGGCTGGTTGCGCTGGCATTCCTGGATCGGCGCGGCCGTGCCGGCGGGTTGCGGCGGCAATACGCCAAGCGCATCAAGCTCGCGATTCAATGGCTGCTGGCACAAGAGCATCAGCGGTTCTTTCTGCTGCAACAAAACGAAGCCAGCGATTGGGCCGACATCATGCCGCGCTCGGGTTTCGTTCTCTACACGAACGCGCTGTGGTTTTTCGTGAAGCGGCTTTACCGCATCGCGCACGCGCAGGAAACGCACCAGAACTTCAACGGTCTGTTCCATCCGTTTTCGGCGGCCATCGCGGAGTATCGCCGGGCGCAACTGCTCAATGACTACGTGCTGCGACGGGCGCGCGATCGTGACTTGTACCTGAGCTTCGTCAACTTCTCGTTCTTCGGCGAGGAGGGCGATGTGTTCGGCAACGTGTTGGCCGTGCTGCTGGGCCTCGCCGACGCGCGGGCGACCCGAAGAACGCTTGACGCGCTCACGATGGCGCAGGTGAGCGATCCGTACCCCGTGCGGGTGGTCACTCGGCCCATCAAAGAAAACAGTTCGCTGTGGCGGCCCTACATGGCGCGGCATCGGCAGAACCATGTCTGGCAGTATCACAACGGGGGCATCTGGCCGATGGTCGGCGGATTCTGGGTAACGGCACTCGTGGCGGCAGGCCGTGTCGAGCAGGCGAAGTCGGAGTTGGTCAAATTGGCGCGTGTCTGCGCGCTTCGAAACTGGGGGTTCACGGAATGGCTGCACGGGAAAACGCTCGCGCCGCGGGGAATGCCAGGACAGTCATGGAACGCCGCAGCGTTTCTGATGGCGGAACACGCGGTTGCGGCGGGCGCGAGCGTCTTCGGCAGCGCCATTTCCTGAGAATCGATCAGGGATATGAAACAATAGGACGGTACCTCGCGGGTTCACGGTGTGCGGGGCAAACACGGGGGTCGCTGTGACACTCGCGAAGATGTTGGGCGAGATGACGGCTCCGGAGCTTGCGTGGGATTTCATGCGCTACGGTTTGCTGGGGCGTTGCCTCGCACTTGCTGGCTTCGGCGCCGTGCTCGGCCTCCTCATCATTCTCGGTTACGATTTGCGTGATAAGTCAGAGTTGTTGGCCACCATTTGGCCGGCCGCAGGGCTGCTCTTCATGGCGCTGTGGACGTCGCCGGGCCGCAACTGGATCTGGATCATCGCAGTCCAATTGATCGTGCAGATCGGGATCTACGTGGTTTACGCTGACCGCGTCAATTGGCAATGGGGTCCGCTGTTCGCGGTTGCGAATTCCTTCGACGGCGTCGTCGTCGCAATCGTTGCACGGCGGCTGATCAAAGCGCCTGCGACACCCGAGATCCAGCAAGCCTTGCTGTTGCTGGCGGCAATCGCACTTGGCGCGGCGTCGGGTGCATTGATCGACGCCTACGCCTCGATCCACACGTCGGTGGGCACCCACTTTTGGCGACAATGGCAACTGTGGTGGGCCGGTACCTGCCTCGGATCGCTGTTCGTTGCGCCGGTGGTGTTGTCATGGGCGATCCGTTTGCGATCGCTCGATAAGACGTTGTCTCCGCCGCCGGCCGCGCTTGACCTGTTCCTGACAGGCGGCGCATTACTCGGCATCACCTACTGGACGTATTCGTCGCCACCCGGGGCGCTGTCGTCCATCTTCCAGTCGCCGGTGCTGGTGCTGGCGCTCGCGATCGTTGCCGCATTTCGCATGCCGCCGCGCTGGGCGACGGCGCTCACCGCGCTCGCCGTCCTCATCGCCGCCTACTATTCCAGTCGACACTGGGGACCGTACTCGATCTATTCCGATCCCTTTACGCGCATCTCAAGAGTCCAGTTGAACTTGGCCGCTTTGATCGTCATCAACTACATGTTGGTCGTTGTTTTGTATGAAATTCGCAGCACCCTGCGGCTTCTGCGTCAAAGCGAAGAACGGTACCGGAACTTCGTCGAAAAAAGCTCCGAGGCGGTGTGGCAGATCGAGCTTGCCGCCCCCATGGCGCTCGGTCTGGAATTGGAGGCGCAAATCGAATGGTTGCGCAGGTTCGCCTACGTTGACGAATGCAATCTAGCCTATCGCCAATTGAGCGAGCAGGGGGGTGCAGCCCACGCGGAAGCGCGCGCATGGCGCGCCGATGCGCCCTGGTCGGTGATCTACCTCGAACACCTCGAGCAGGCTGCGCGTCAAGGTTACTCGATCGATGGCCTGCAATTTTCAATGGCGTCGGGTGTCGGCCGCAAGACCTACCTCACTGGATTCACCGGGGTCATCAAAGATAACAAGCTGCAGCGGATCTGGGGCGTTGCGCGCGACATCACTCAGCTCATGGAACTCAACGAATCGTTGAAACAGAAGCAAGCTCGGGTGCAAATGTATGCGCGGCAATTGACGAACGCCGAGGAGCGCGCGCGACGGGCGACTGCCGTGGATTTGCACGACGGCATCGGCCAGCAATTGACGGGGCTTGGCCTGACGCTCGACGCTGCGGCGGCGCACTCGCCGCCCGGAGTCCGCCTCTTGCTGAGTGAAGCGACTCATACATTGCGCCAAATCCATGCGATGACGCAGCGCGTGATTGCCGATCTCAGCCCGCCCGGGCTGTACGAACTGGGGCTGGAAGCGGCACTGCAGTGGCTCAGCGTCTACATGCGAGGCAGCGACGCTCTACAGGTCGAATTGCAGATCAGCGTCGATGATTCGGCATTGGATCTGGAGCTTCGTATTCTGGCTTTCAAATTGATCCGCGAACTGCTTCGAAACGTCGTCAAGCACTCCGGCACGAAGTGGGCCAAGGTGACGGTGACCATGACGTCGCAGGAATTATTCATCGATGTCGTCGATCATGGCGTGGGCTTCGAGTCGCAGCTCAGTCTTTTCGAAGCGCGCGCCGGAGGATTTGGACTGTGGAGTGTCGCTGAACGGGTGCGCGAAGCATGCGGCGAGTTGACGGTCGACACGGCGCCGGGGCAGGGGTGCGTCGTATCCGTGACGTTGCCGCTGACACGTCACGAGGAGAGCGGACACACCGCGTCGGACGCCGCGCAATCGGGATATGAATCGCGGCGACTCGGTTAGCCTTGCAAGAACGGATTGATGACATCCGCGACACTGCGTGGATCTTCCCAGAAAGGGTTATGTCCCAGCCCCTCGAAGACTTTCACTTTGGCGCCGGGCAACGCCTGACGCAACGACTGCCGTGCCGGCTCTTCGCCGCCCTCAGCGACGGTTCTTCTTCCATTCAGCGTAGGAAATCCGCGGCAGTTCAAACCGATCAGTCGTGCGACAGTACATCGAGGGTGAACCGAGTCGACCGATAGGAGCGAAATTATCAATGCGCAATCGCGGACCCAGCAAATGGTCAGCGACATGAAACATGACCACTTCACCTATAAACAGCGTATTCGTGCCGAGCGACACCGATTGGAACAGCCGACACTCAAGACTCACCTGCGCCTCGGCCAAGCGTGGGGTTTTGACGCGAAGAGAGGCTGCCGCATGCAGGTCGGCAGCAATTAATTCGCTTTGGTCCGGTGGAAAATCCGCCGCCGAGACATTCATCGCGCTGAGCAAATCCTCGGTCACTAGATTCACCACAAACTCGCCGCTGACCTCAATGTTTTTAGCCGTGTCTTTCGGTGCGCCATCGTCGCGAAAGCCAATACTGACGACCAGGTATAAAGGATCGCTGCCGACTGCGTTAAAGAAGCTGAACGGAGCAAGGTTGATGATACCGGTTTGATTTAGGCTGGTGACCCACGCGATCGGACGCGGAACTATTACATTGGTCAATACTTTGTAGTTGTCAGCGTACGAATGCAGGGCAGGATCGATTTGCATGAGGCTTATTACCTTGTGACGCGGGATAGATGGTCAGTGCATAGTCGATCCTACCCCATCCCGGCATCGAACTTCGCCATGCGTGATCTGCGGGAACGGCAGGGATAATGCGAATGGAAATAACAGCCGTCAGAGGATTTGCGTCAATGCCCTTCCGCCGGTCAGCACCGCCAACAGCATTAAGAGGCGCAAGACCCAGCGTCGAAAGTCCCCCGAGTCCGCGTTCTTGAAACCGCGATTGCCCAGCCAGATACCGGCAGTCAACGCCGGCAGAAACAGCAGGGCGCGCCAGAGCGTCGCCCGGCTGAGCAGTCCGCTCCAGCCCTGGCATGCAAGTCCAATAACGTCGGTCATCAGGAAGAAGGCGATCATCGAGGCACGGCCCGCTGCCGCACCGGCGGGCGAACTGAAGAAGAACAGGATCACCGGCGGGCCGCCGATTCCAAAACTGCCGTTGAAAAGGCCTGAAGCCGTGCCCGTGGCGAAGGTGGCAGCGGGACCGGGCAGTGACTTTAGGGCATAACCTCGGGCGAGCAGGATCGCAGCGATCAGCACGAACACCGCGAGCGCCAGGGTCATAGGGGCAGGCGGCACATGAGCGAGCGCATAGACCCCAAAGGGAGTGCCCACTAGGCAGCCAACAGCGAGCCAGAGAAGCGGCCGCCAATGGATATCACGCCACACGCCGGGCAGGAGATGCAGGCTTGCCGCGACGTCCATGATGAAGATTGACGGCACGATCTCGGTCGGCGGCAGAAGGAGGGAGAGCGATATTATGGCGAGCAGCGAGAAGCCAAATCCACTGTACCCTCGCACGACGGCGGCGCCGAAGATGCAAGCAACAGCATAGACGAGGATCAGAGCCTGCATGGGCCAAACTGCTGCGATGCCCCCAGTGGCGCTAAGGGGCGCTCAGGCGCAAGTCAAATTGAATCACCACCGCGTCCGCCCGTGTCGTGATGTTCACAATACGAAACTCGTCGAGGCGAGCCGGCGAGCCGCCGGCTGCGATCACGTCCTTTCTCACAAGATCGGACACGTCGATGTTCGCGGCATGAGGCATGACTTGCGGGTCGAGCTGGAGAGCAAGATTGAGGGCATTACGGGTCGATTCATCGTCAACGCGATCGATCCGGATGTCGTCCAGGATCAGCAAATGTCCACCGCCATGCAATCTGCCCGATAGCGTGATATTGGATGCAAAGTCTGCGCCCGCACACATGTTTCCGATCGTTTGACCCAGCCTTGACGACAAATGCGCATGCAGGACGAGGCGCTCGGCAGCAAGCTGCGTACGTGGCGATTCAAGATAGGTATAACAGCGACCATCATCGATCAGATACCAGCGACCGGCTCGGTCGAATAGCTGCTGAACGACCAAGGTTTGCACACCAAGCGGACCTAGTGAAAGTACCGACTGTGCTGCAGCCGGCAGGGTCCAGGCCAATGCAGATAAGGTAACAACGGCTATGCGCACCTGCGCAGTCAGTCGCCTACATGTGGGGGTACTCATACTGATGTTGCAGTTTACTCGCAATCGTCTTTGAACATGCTGCCGTCAGAACCCTTGGGGTCGTGCGACATGGGTTGCAGAGTCGTAGCCAAATCCGCCGTGCTACCCTCCGAGATCAAACAGCGCCCGGACTAGCAGGACGTAAGGCCACCATGAAAGCAACAACCGGAACAGACTTGCCGTATCGCGTTGGCGAATGGCTCCCATCGGATCAGGCCTTTCTCGATAAGTGGCTGGCAACGATGATCCAAAAGACGCACACCGAGGACAGGGCACTGCATCCTGTGATCGTCGACTTTCAAAGGCTCATCGAGGGCGATTCGCAGATCTTCATGCTATTCCACCAGATGTTTGAGCAAGTCCCCCGGAAACCACCATACAACAAAGATCCCACGGGCAAACCGCAGGTGAGGGACTACCGTCATATGCTCCAGCTGTTGAATACCATCATGACGCACGCGCCTGAGTTCAACCAATCGGGTCTGGTCGGATGTCCCGTCAACACGATCTTCGACTGGCCGATGGGAACTACAGCGGGATTCGCCGCCTTTTTGAACAACGCAGTCAATGCCCAATTGAAGAAAATGTTGAATGCGTGGGCGCTATTCTTGAGCTCGAGTGATTCCACATACGTCCTGAACGAAGACCCTCGTCGGGGCTGGTTTGGCGAAGACGCCAAAGAATCCATGCCGACCTTCGACCAGGACTTCAAGTGCGATCCCACCCAACCCCATCACGGCTTCAAGTCGTGGGATGATTTCTTCACTCGGGAATTCCGACCCGGAGCGCGCCCAGTCGACCTGCCCGATGACGAGGCCGTCATCGTCAACGCCTGCGAATCCGCCCCCTACAGAATCGCGCGTCACGTCAAGTTGCACGACAAATTTTGGATCAAATCCCAGCCGTACTCGATCGTGCATATGCTCGCGAACGACAGCTTGGCGCCTCTGTTCGTCGGCGGCACGGTTTACCAGGCCTACCTGAGCCCCCTCAGTTACCACCGCTGGCACAGTCCTGTAAATGGCACGGTGACAAAGGTATACCTCAAGGACGGGACCTACTATTCGGAGGCGCCATCGGAGGGCTTTGATCCCGCCGGTCCAAATGATTCGCAAGGCTACATCACAGCAGTGGCAACACGGGCCCTTATCTTTATCGAAGCGGATAACCTAGCTATCGGTCTGATGTGCGTACTGGCCGTTGGGATGTCCGAAGTCTCCACCTGCCAGATTACCGCATACGAAGGGCAACCCGTCAGGAAGGGCGATCAGATCGGAATGTTCCACTTCGGCGGGTCCACCCATTGCCTGATCTTTCGGCCGGGCGTGAATCTCGAGTTCGACCATCACGGCCAAAAGCCCGGCCTCAACTCAAACAACATCCATGTCAACCTGAGGATCGCCACGGTGCTCAGGAAATGACGCCCTCGGCCGAATCGACGGTCGCGCTCTGTAGTTCGAGCGCGGGAGGGGATTGACTGATGCTCGTCTAGCCACCCGTTATGTGGGCGGGTGAGTTTCAAGACCTGCAGACGGCGAAGACTCGACTAGCGGTGTTTGTACCAATGAGTCTGGTGCTAATATTGATTCTGCTCTACAGCCTGTTCAATTCGGTGCGTGACAGTCTGCTCGCGTTGGCTGGAATACCCTTTGCCGTCGGCGGTGGGGTGCTGGCGTTATTCGTGAGCGGGTTACCGTTCAGCGTTTCTGCGGCTATTGGATTCATATCCCTGTTGGGTGTTTCAGTCATGAACGGGATTTTGATGCTCACCTACTTCAACGAACTCAAAATGCGGGGCATGCGCCCCGTAGATGCCATGGAACATGCTGCTGAAAAGCGAATGCGCCCGATGCTGATGACGGCACTCTCTGCCTGCATCGGTCTAGTCCCAGCCGCATTCTCAACAGGCATTGCGCCGACATTAAATGTCGTCGCGAAGGTCTCGGGAAATGCCGTGAGCCGCCATGCCGCTGTCGCGTCTGTAATCGGCGGCCAGGCCCGCAATGACGCCAAAAAAGGGCGCGGCGATTGGAGGTTCAATGATGAGGCGCAAGCGTTAGTCTCTAATACGTTTGGGCTTGCTTGGTTTTTGGGCTGTATGTTTATTTGCATCATTCGCAATACGTGAGAAGGTTCGACGCCCGCTACGCTCTTTGGGGCGTGGCTCTTCTCCTGCTCGCCGCGCTCCCAGCCTTCGCCGGCTTTGTCAGCTTTGGCTGGGAACTCTCTCAGATGGCCGGGCTCGTGGGTATCCTTGCTTGCATCGCTCTCTGTGGTTCACCAATACGGCCGCGCGACTCGGTGCCCCCGACTCTAATGTCACTGCGCCTTCATACGCTCATCGGCTGGGCGGCGCTGATTGCAGTAGCTGTTCACGTCGGCGGCCTCGTTCTCGCCGACGGCACGGTCGTTGAGTACCTGAAGCCCACGACTCCGCTTTACCAGCTCGCTGGGATTGCCGCGAGCATGCTGCTTTTGATTGTCGTCCTGAGCTCGATCGCGACAGTTCGCCGTCTCTGGCCTAGTCACCGAGGCTTCCAGGCCACGCATGTGATACTCGGTTGTCTGCTCGCCGGTCTATCCGCTGTGCATGTCATGACGACGGACCGGTATGTCGGCGGGCGCGGACGCAGGGTGTTGCTCCTCGCGGTCACGATTGGTGCGCTTCTGATGCTGCTGCGTTCCCGCCGACCAAGCGACGCTGCTGCCGGCGTCGGATCCAGAACGCAGCGGCAATTCGTCTTTGGGCGACATTCGACCTTAATCCTCAGCGTCGTGGCGATTACTGGAGTGGCTCTTGCTGCACTTTTACCGAGTTCCTCAGCCGCGGGGCTGCGCGAGTCTTTAGTTCACCGCGCAAGTACCATTCCACTCGACTTCCCGCACGGTAAACACACGGCGGTCAATTGTCTCAAATGCCACCACAATTATGCTGACGGACGAGGCTTCGACCGGTGTGTTGGCTGTCACCAGAGCAGCCGAACGGACCTCAAAGAAGGTGTCGAGGCGCGATTCCACGGCTTCTGCTTTGATTGTCACCGGCATCCGCCGGCGACATTCGAGCACCATGGCCCCGTTTCGGGGTGCGTCGCTTGCCACCAACCGCCCGGCACGCACCAGTGAAATAACGACGGAACACCGCAGACCGTGTGGCCTTATCGCAGCCCAAGACTTCCGATTCTAACTAGCGCTCCGGCAAGTGAATGACCGATAGAGTGTTCGTGACGTCATCTACGGCAGCGAAGTTGAAGCCATTGTGACCTTCCAATACGGCGTCAATTCCGAATGCACCGCCCTGACTCGAGTCGACGTCGTACTCGCGGACGAACGTTCCCCAGCGTGTGAACTCGACGATTTCACTCGGATGCAGCACGTCGGCATCGACCGCATCCCCATTCGCAGTCAACAAGTCGCCATTGGGCGCGAAACGCAGCGCGAGCGGCCCGCGTAGATGGGGGTCTGAGAAGATGAGTGCGCCCTTATCGGCGGCGGCGGATCGGTGGTTTGCGTCATTTATGGCGTAGATCGCATTGTCGGCGGTCGAGGCAACGTACAACGTATCGGTTCCCGCATCGAAAGCCAGTCCGGTCGGGCCGAGAACGACGGCTGCGGCATTGGGAACGTGCGTGTAGCCCGTTGCGATCGTGGTTTTCTTTTG
>Ga0224558_1003242_pt1 | contig 13766 bp, 8 predicted proteins | sample 714S32024metaG_FD_180682 | JGI IMG/M metagenome (GOLD analysis project Ga0224558, IMG submission 180682) | Peat soil microbial communities from Stordalen Mire, Sweden - 717 S3 20-24 | ecosystem: Environmental > Terrestrial > Soil > Wetlands > Peat | place: Sweden: Norrbotten County, Stordalen... | reverse complement strand
ATTATCCGGCCTTCTGGGCGGTGTTGCTGGCGGTCCCGGTGGCATGGGACCTGCGCGGGGTCTGGCGGCGGCTGGCGTACTGGGGCAGGCGGATCGGCTCCGCCGAGTTGCGCCCCCCGGGCGAGCGTGCGGCCTTCGCGCTCCTGGTCTTCGTCCTCCTGATGCATTGGTTGGTGGTGCTCAAGCCGGAAGCCAGCGCGGATGGCCTGGCCATGCACCTGGCCATCCCCGCCAACATCGCCGCCAACCACGCCATGACCTTCGAGCCCAGCCGGTTCCTTTGGTCGGTCATGCCCATGGGCGCGGATTGGTCGTACTCCATCGTTTATCTTCTCGGTGGCGAGTATGCGGCGCGCTTGCTGAACTTCGCCCTGCTACTGATGGTGGAGGCATTGCTGTACTGCGCGGTTCGCCGCTGGGTGGCGCCGTCCACCGGCTTTCTCATACTGGCTTTGTTCGCGGCCACGCCCATGGTCCAACTCGTGACCGGGGAACTTTTTGTCGAGAACCTGGTGGCGGCCATGGTGCTGGGGATGATGACGGCCATCTGGCGCTTCGGCGAGGATGGCAACAAAAGACTCCTCTACCTGGCGGCGGTGCTTGCCGGAACAGCCATCGCCACCAAAGTGGGGGGCTTGGCATTCCTGGCGGTGGTGATACCGTTTGCGGTGCTGGAAGCGCGCCGGCACAGGAAATCGGCGGCCGTATGCGCGGTGGCGGTCCTGCTCGTTGTGTTGACGGCGCTGCCGACTTACGCCATCGCCTGGCACAAAACCGGCAACCCCGTCTTCCCCTTCATGAACCAGAAGTTTCCATCGCCTCTGCTGGATCGGGCGGCGGACCTCAGTTTCGACCAGAATCACAAGCCCCTGAGCTGGCGCCTTCCGTTCGATCTGACGTTTCACACCAACCAGACTTACGAAGGGCAGGACGGCTCCTTCGGTTTTCAATACCTGCTCCTGGCGCCGCTGGCAGTGGTGGCGCTCGTGGTGGTGAGGCGCCGGCCGGTAGTGAGCGGCGCGGTGGTGGCGCTGGGCGCCGCCATGGTCATCATGCGATCCGAACCGAACGCGCGCTACATCTACGCCGCGCTGCCTCTTCTATCGGTGCCCTTCGCGGCGCTGCTGGGGTGGCTGGACGGCCGCCAGCGCTGGCTGGCGCGCGTGCTCATCTGCTACGCGATCGCGTGCACGGCTTTGAACGCCTACTTTATTCCGTCCTCGAGTTACTACCATAAAGACTTCAGCATGCGATCGCCGCTCTCGCGCGCCGGGAGGGAACAATACATGGCCTACACCGCTCCCGTCCGGCTGGTGATTGGCTACCTCAACCGGGCGCACCCGCGTGCGGCGGTGCTGCTCACCTCGGGCAGCGACATCGCCGGCCTCACGGGCGAAGTGTACGAGAATCATTGGCATCAATTCGCGACCCTCGACCAGATTCGCAAAACGCTCGACATGGCCGCGATGCTCAAGCTGGTGGATGGCTGGGGAGTCCGATACTTCATCGCGCGCAAGCCCTCCGCCGGCGAGTACGCGCGGCCCCCGGCCCTGCGGGAACTGCTCGAAACCTGCACCACGCCGGAGTACGAAGCCGGCGATTTCTATCTGGCCCGGCTGGAGCCGAACTGCGTCCCGCGGGTCAAAAACGAGATAGTAGTTCCGCCAGGGTACTACGACGACCTCGATCCGGCGATTCGTTATCGCGGCGACTGGACCAGCAGCGACAAATACGATGGCCCGTTCCTGCATACCATCAGCTTCACCAATATCCCGGGAGCCGAAGCCGCCTTCGCGTTTGAAGGCAGTTCGCTGGTCTACATGTACACCAAAGCGCCCAATCGAGGCTTGGCGGCGATTACCATCGATGGGGTTAGCCAGGGCACCATCGATTTGTATGCTCCGGCAGTCGAATGGCAGAACTCGTCCCGGTTTTGCTGCCTGGGACCTGGCAAACACGTGGCCGTGATCCGGGTGCTGGGCCAGAGCAGTCCTCATTCGACGGGCCAATTTGTGGATCTGGATGGGTTCCGGGTGGAATGACAAAACCGCTACACTGTAGCGGTTGTTTCATGTAGAATCAATGGGTTAGCTGGGAATTTCCGCTACGGCGTAGCGGTTTTCGCTGCTCCTCGATCAGGTGATCGAGAGCGATAACGCCGCCCGCGCCGCGAGCAGCCGATCGGTTTTAGTAAGGCGTTCCACACGCACCAGAGTAGCAGGCCGTCGTCCGCGTTTCGGGTGATTGAGAGTGGCTGAGCTTTTGGAATGTAAGAGATAAGAAAGTTGAAAAAGTTGTGACCGAAAACCGGCCAATCCAGGCTTTTCCGAAAACTCAGCGCAAGCGATTGAAAATAAGCCGGTTGGCCGGTTTAACATTCACAAATCGGGGCGTGCAGGGCCGGGCATGTCCCGGGGAGTTCCCGGCTCCTGCGCGAGTTGGCGCTTCCAGAAACCCGGCCTACTTGGCCAAAAGCTGCCGCGCCGCTGTGCGAACGGCTCGTGCCAGCATTACGGCACGCTCGGCTTCGGCGCGCGATATCTCTTCCCACTCACCCGGATAGCGCGCCTCGATAGAGTAGCGGTTCAGCTCGACCATGTCCTCCATGCGAAACAATACGGCCAGATTCGCCGGCAGCCGCTGAAGCAAAAGCCGAAGATCATGAGTTCTTGGCGGTTCGCTGCCGGCCTGCAAGAGCAGCGCCTTCAGATACTTTTCGGCGCACTGTTGGGCGTGAAAGTAAACGGTGTCGAAGGGGCAGTCCTCTTAGAGCGTCAGGGTGTATTCCGCGTTCCGGAAATCGTGGCCGGCCTTGGAGGCCCATTGAGCCACCGACCTCGCGAGGTCAGGCGGGCCGCTCATACACCACGCGCCCTTCCTGAAGGGCCAGCTTGATGATCGACCCAGGCACACCTTGGAGGCGTGCAACTTCATCCGGAGTGGCCACGATCACATCCGTGGGCATATCGACGCCCACCAGCGCCAACTCGATCGCCGCTGCCTGCTTGCGCCGCGAGCCGGTGACGGGCATGACCACCAACAAGTCCAGATCACTCTCGCGTGTCTGATCCCCCCGCGCGTGCGACCCAAACACGACGATCCTGTCGGGGGAAAAGCCAGCGACAATACGCCGGACCACTTCCTCGACTTGCACGCGCGCCGATTCTTGTTGGGTCATCGCTGGTGACTACAATTATCACAGATCGGTTGGGGCCGGGCATGCCCGGCTCCTCTGGGCGAACCAATTTGACAACGACTGGCCCGCACGGACCGGCCGACGAGTTTCCAGCTAGACGAGCGTTACTGCACCGCGATGGTGACGGAATTGGATGCTACACCGCGGATGGTCAGCACAACGGGAATATCGGTTGCCGAGCGTGTGTTTGCCGGAAGACGGACGTTCACCTGATTCAGTCCCACACAGCAACCCGACAAGCCTGCGAAGTCCGGGACCACCATAATACCGTCGATGGTTAGAGCAGTGGGAGCCGCGGTGGCCGACGTACCGCCCGGCAGCGAACCCGTGGGTACGGACGGTGTCACCTGTCCGAGGCCAGTGGCATAGAGAATCACCAACTCTGCCGCATGAGCCGGGTTCTGCTGGGTCACCGGGGAGCCGTCCACGTGCGTGAACGCACCGGATCCTTTGCCATCCGAAGTGAAAGTGAAGATGCCAGGTGAGACTGGGGCTACCGCAACGAGCTGCGGTGCGCTGGCTTGCCCGCTGACCGTGACTTGAACCGTTGCGGAGGCCCCTGTCAATTCGGTAGGAATTTCAACCCCAAGCTGGTTTGGCGACGAATAGAAAATCGGTGCCAGGATACCATTGACGGTTACCTGTGCCCCGGTCATGGTGGTATTAAGCCTTCCGTTGCTTCCAAACGTGGGATTGCAGGACGGTGCAATGCAGGAAGTGCCATCGGTCAAGTCAGTCCCAAAAATGGCGACAATAGTACCGGGCGCAACCGCATTAGATCCCGCGCCGAAGGTGGCCCCGTTGACCGTGCCTCCTGGGCTAAGAACAGGGAGTATATTGATGGCGAAGGTCAAGACATTGGAGGTTCCGCCGCCCGGCGCGGGGTTGAACACAGCCACCTGGGCCGTCCCACCCGACGCAATGTCACTGGCCGGAATCGCTGCGGTCAACCGCGTCGCGCTGACAAAACTAGTCGTCCGGGCAGTGCCTATCCATTGCACGATGGAGCCACGGACGAAGTTCGTGCCTGTCACCGTCAAGGTGAAGGCTATATCGCCAGGCGTCGCGCGGGAAGGCGAGAGAGAACCAAGTCCTGGCGTCGGATTGTTAATGGTGAAGGTCAATGCACTGGAGGTGCCACCACCTGGCGTTGGGTTAAATACCGTGACCTGAGCCGTGCCCGCCGACGCGACATCACTTGCCGAAATGGAGGCCGTCAACTGTGTACTGCCGACAAAGGCCGAAAGCCTGCTGCTGCCGTTCCATTGGACTACCGATCCAGTTACAAAGCTGGTGCCAGTGATGGTCAACTTGAGGGTGGACGAGCCAGCCGTGACGCTGCTCGGGGAGAGCGTACTCAAGGAGGGCGCAGGATTGTTCATGGTGAAGGACAATGCACTGGAAGCGCCGCCACCTGGCGTTGGGTTAAATACCGTGACCTGGGCCGCACCCGCCGACGCTACATCACTTGCCGAAATGGAGGCCGTCAGCTGCGTGGCACTAGCAAACGTAGTTGGACGATTACTCCCATTCCACTGCACTATCGAGTCCGTCACAAAGTTCGAGCCGTTGACCGTTAGGGTAAAGCCCGCGCCACCGGCTTGTGCGGCTGAAGGGGAGAGCGAACTAGCCGTAGCGACCCCCGTCGGCTGCCAACTGGCGCCCCCGTTGATGCTCTTGAAGACTGTACCTGACCCCGTCCCGGCATAAACGGTGGCCGGACTCGACGGATCGATGGCCAAGGCATTGACTTGGGAGGCCGTGAGGCCACTGCTGCTCGCGATCCAACTGGCGCCCCCGTTGATGCTCTTGAAAACCCCTCCAGAAGACATTCCTGCATAGAGATTAGCCGGGTTCGCGGGATCAATGGCCAGGGCCAAAAACTCGATGGGATAGGTCGTGATGAGGCCGGTGTTGCTCGCGCTCCAGGTCGCGCCCCCGTTGATGCTCTTGAATACGCCAGGATCATACGCTGTCCCGGCATAGAGGGTGGCCGGGTTCGACCGGTCAATGGCCAGCGCCCGAATATAGGAGTTCGCCGATGAGAGGACTGGGAGGCCGGTATTGCTCGCGCTCCAAGTGGCGCCCCCGTTGCTGCTCTTAAAGACCCCATAACCATCATTCTTCCCGGCATAGAGGGTGGCCGGGTTCGACGGATCGATCACCAGAGCGAAAACAGGGCAGGAGGAGACCGTGAAGAGGCCGGTGCTGCTCGCGCTCCAACTGGCCCCACCGTCGCTGCTCTTGAAGACCCCACCCCCATCTATCCCGGCATAGACGGTGGACGGGTTCCACGGATCGACGGCCAGGGCTCGAACATCGGACGGGAGGACGGTGTTGCTCGAGTTCCAGCTTGCGCCTCCGTTGCTGCTTTTGAAAACGCCTCCCTTAATTGTTCCCACGTAAAGGGTGGCCGGGTTCGACGGATCAATGACGAGGGCCAAAACACCGAGGTTGGTCAGGCCGCTGCTGCTGGCGCTCCAACTGGCGCCCCCGTTGCTGCTCTTGAAGACCCCGCCTCCGTATTCCGCGGCATAGAGGGTGGCAGGGTTCGACGGATCGATGGCTAAGGCCTGCTGGGCGTAGCCTTCTTGGATGGTTGCGCCTAGAGCCACGACCCCGGCCAGAGCCCAGAATGCCAATCGCCGCAGAGTACGCTCAATATGGGCTGATTGTGACTTCACGCGAGTAGCTCCTAAGCTCATTTTCTAACTCCGCAATTCTCGAATCACGCTCCGCCAACTGCCCCTCCAATTCCCGTTTACTCTCTTCAAGGAGAGATATCGTTTTCTTGAATCTGCGGCGATACCAAATACCGATACTCACGGCGATTAGCACGACCGCCAGCACAAGCCACAAAATGGATGGATGGTGAAGGGAGGGTGCGCCTATGGGCACTCGACCGCCATTGTTCCATGGTCTAATGCCAATAGAGAGAGACAGTGCAGAAGCCGCGCCAAGAGCGGATACAGCACTGCATGTAAGCCCAAGGTTTTGCTTCCAGGGTGCTTCTGACATTCCATCATTGTACTTCATAACAAACTCAGGGTGGGTCCTTGTCCTGGTGGGCGCGGATTTCCGTTCTCTGCAGAATGACGGCCGTGCTCGGTCTGATCGATCACGGTCGCCAGTTTGCCGCAAGCGATAGGAGGCCGCACGGTCAGAGGTCCGATGTCTGACAGATTGAAATACGCAATCCTTACGCTTCTGCTGCGGCACCTTTAGGATTTGTACTTCTCAGCCCAGATCGCCTTTTGCATATCGTCTTCCGTGATTAGCCCTCTCGGACTCTGCCGTCCTGGTGATCCCATCTTTTGCAAAGGTCGTTTTGATTCACGCTCTCTCGTAAATTCCTGAGCCAATCTAATGAGCCGAACCTGATCCGCACGGGCAACTTCTCGCCCTAGCCTATGACACGCCTGGGTTTGTATTGTGAGAGTTTTGCACAATCGGCGGGCATCAGGGCTTAAGTTCTCGTAACACACCTTCAGCCGACTAATCATCGTTTCGGTAAGCCCAGTCAGGGTTGGAAGTCTCTGCTGATCTACACGGTGATTGGCAAGTAGCATCACGATTGCTTCGCCACGTTCGACGCATCCACGCTTTTTGTCTTTAGCGTCTTCAACCAGGTTTTGTTGATTGTCGGGGGCCTGTTGCGTAGTCATACCCCAGTGTAATCATTACAGATTAAGATGTCAATAATGAAGTTGAGGCGGCTCGAAGTTGACAGTTTCCAATTTCATGAGATCCTAAAGGGCCGGTGGCAAGACCACCGGCGCTACAGAATCTCCAGAATCAGACATTTCAGGTAGTGGGTCTCGGGCACCGTGAGCAGAATCGGGTGGTCCTGCGACTGCGTGCGGCGCTCCAGTACGCGGACGGTCCGGCCGGCGTCGAGCGAGGCTTGCGCGATCAATTCCAGGAACATCGCCTCGCCGAGATGGTGCGAGCAAGAGCAGGTGACCAGGATTCCGCCCGGCCCCAGCAGGCGCAAGGCGCGCAGGTTGATCTCGCGATAGCCGGTCACTGCGGCTTCCAGGTTGTGGCGGGACTTGGCGAAGGCCGGCGGGTCCAGCACCACGAAGGAATACTGGCGGCGCGCGGCGGCGTAGCCGGCCAGCAGCTCGAAGACATCGGCTTCCTGAAAATGAATGTTGGCGATGCCGTTGGCTTCGGCGTTCTGGCGCGCGGTGGCCAGCGCGGGGCCGGAGCTGTCCACGGCCTCGACGTTCTCGCACTTGCCCGCCAGGTGCAGGGCGAAGCCGCCGGTGGAAGTGAAGCAGTCGAGGGCCTTGCCGCCGCGGGCGTAGCGGGCGGCGGCGAAGTAGTTCTCGCGCTGATCCAGAAAGATGCCGGTCTTCTGGCCGCCCAGCAGATCGGCGCGCAGGTTGAAACCGTTCATGTGGATGGCCACCGATTCCGGCACTTCGCCCGCGATCACGGCGGTTTCGAGCGGCAACTGTTCTTTGGCGCGGACGGGCACGTCATTGCGGGCGACGATGCCGCGGGGCTGGAAGATCTCCTCCAGGCAGGACGCGATGTCGTTTTTGACGGCGTCCATACCCTGATCGAGCGTCTGCATGACCAGGTAATCGCCATAGCGATCCACGATGAGCGCCGGCAGCAGGTCGGCTTCGCCATGCACCACGCGATAGGCGTCGGTGTGACGAACAACCGTGCGGCGGTGTTCCTCGGCGGCGCGCAGACGGCGCAAATAGAAATCGCGGCCGATCTCCTCGACCCGCGGCGACAACATGCGGAGCGCGATTTGCGACGCGGAGCTGTAATGCGCCGTGCCCAGCGGGCGGCCGCGGAAGTCCGCGACCTTTACGGCTTCACCGGGCTGGGCGCCATTGCGATCGGCGATGTCGCTCGAGAAGATCCACGGGTGGCCGGAGGCAACGCGGCCGGCTGCCTTCCGGTTGACCCGGACTTCGTTCATCGCATGGCCTGCAAACGGGCGATGCGGTCGGCGGTCGCGGGGTGCGTCGAGAACAGGCGCATCATCATGTTCTGGCCCGTGAACGGCTTGATGATGAACATGTGGGCCGTGGCCGGGGATGCGTCCATGGGGATGCGCTTGGACCAGGTCTCGAGCTTCTGCAAGCCCCCGATGAGCGGGTAAGGCGAACCGACGTACTTGGCGGAGGCGGCGTCGGCGTCGTATTCGCGCGAGCGCGAGATGGCCATCTGGATGAGCATGGCGGCGATGGGCGCGAGGATCATCATGAAGAGCGTGCCCAATATGCCGCCGCCGCGATCTCTGCTGTCGCGCGAGCCGCCGAAAAAGAAGGCCATGCGCGCCAGCATGGTGATGGCCGCCGCCAGCATGCCGGCCACCGAGCTGATGAGAATGTCGCGGTGCAGCACGTGGCCCAGTTCGTGCGCCACCACGCCCTCGATTTCCGTGTCGCTCATGAGATTGAGGATGCCGCCGGTGAACGCCACCGAGGCGTGCGCCGGGTTGCGGCCGGTGGCGAAGGCGTTGGGGGAATCCTGCGGGATGAGCCAGAGTTTGGGCATGGGGAGACCCATGCGCTGGCAGAGGTTGCGTACAATAGGCGCGACTCGGGCGTACACTTCGGGGTTCTCGGTTTCACTCACCGGCTGCGCGGAATACGACATCAGCGCAATTTTGTCGGAGAAGAAATAACCGGCGAAGTTCATGGCGAACGCGAAGAACAGGCCGATGTAGAGGCCCTGGGTGCCGTAGAGCGCCTCCCCGGCGACGAGCAGGACGGCGCTGAGCAGGCCCAGCAGTGCGGCGGTCTTGAGAGTGTTGGTGGTCATAATGGGTTACACCTCCACGGGCACGAGCTTCGAAAACTGCAACTCGCTTTCGCCCTCCTTGGCATCCACCGTGACGGTGTCGCCTTCTTTGAATTCACCGTTGATGAGCTTGAGCGCCAGCGGGTCCTGGATCAACCGCTGGATGGCCCGCTTCATGGGGCGCGCTCCGTATTGCGGAACGTAGCCGTCGGCGATCAGCATGTCTTTGGCCGCGTCCGTGACCTCCAGTTTGATCTTGCGGTCCTTCAGGAGCTTGCCCACGTTGTGCAACTGGATGTCCACGATCTGCCTGAGATTCTCGCGCGTCAACGCATTAAATACAATGATATCGTCCACGCGGTTCAGAAACTCGGGGCGGAACTGCTTGCGCAGCTCTTCCAGCAGGCGTCGGCGCGTATCGTCGGTCCGGCTGTCCTTTCCATGCACCGAAAACCCGAGGGTGTTTTTATCCATCATTCCGGTGCCCACGTTGGAAGTCATCACGATCACGGCGTTCTTGAAGCTAACCGTGCGGCCCTGGCCGTCGGTGAGCCGTCCATCGTCCAGAATCTGGAGCAGCATATTAAAGACGTCGGGATGGGCCTTTTCGATTTCATCGAGCAGCACCACCGAGTAGGGCCGGCGGCGGACCTGCTCGGTAAGCTGGCCGCCCTCTTCGAAGCCGATGTATCCGGGGGGCGCGCCCACCATGCGGGCCACCGCGTGCTTCTCCATGTACTCCGACATATCGACGCGGATCATGGCCTTTTCGTCGTCGAAGAGGTCTTCCGCCAGGGCGCGCACCAGCTCGGTCTTGCCGACGCCGGTGGGGCCGAGGAAGATGAAGCTGCCGATGGGCCGGTTGGGGTCGCCCATGCCGGCGCGGTTGCGCAGAATGGCGTTCGCCACCAGGCGCACGGCTTCATCCTGGCCCACCACGCGGTCCTTGAGCCGCTCGGGCATGTGGACCAGTTTCTGGATTTCGCCTTCCATCATGCGCGTCACCGGAATGCCGGTCCACTTGGCCACGATGCGGGCGATATCGTCTTCGCCGATCTCCTCTTTGAGCAGCGCGTTTTCCTTGACGGCTTCCATCTCCTGCTCGGCGGTCTGGATGTCCTTCTCAATCTGCGAGAGGCGGCCGTAGCGTAGCTCCGCGGCCTTTCCCCACTCGCCCGCGCGGCTGGCCTTTTCCACTTCCTGGCGGAGCGCGTCCTGCTCCTCCTTGAGCTGGCGCACGCGCATGATGGCGCCCTTCTCGCGGTTCCAGCGCTCTTTCAAAGTGGCCGATTCGCCGCGCAGGCGCTCGAGCTCGTTTTCGACGTTGCGCAGGCGGTCGCGCGAGGCGGAGTCGCTTTCCTTGCCCAGGGCCTGGCGCTCGATCTCGAGGTGCGAAATGCGGCGGTCGAGGTCGTCGACTTCGATGGGCATGGAGCCGATTTGCAGGCGCAGGGCGGAGCCGGCTTCGTCGATGAGGTCGATGGCCTTGTCGGGCAGAAAGCGGTCGGCGATGTAGCGGTGCGAGAGCACCGCGGCGGCGATGAGGGCGGAATCCTTGATGCGCACGCCGTGGTGGATCTCATACTTCTCCTTGAGGCCGCGCAGGATGGCGATGGTGTCGTCTACCGTTGGCTCGCCCACCATCACCGTGCGGAAGCGGCGGGCCAGGGCGGCATCCTTCTCGACGTACTTCCTGTACTCATGGAGGGTGGTGGCGCCGATGCAGCGCAGATCGCCGCGCGCCAGGGCGGGTTTGAGCAGGTTGGCGGCGTCAATAGCGCCCTCGGCCGACCCGGCGCCCACCAGCGTGTGCAGCTCGTCGATGAAGCAGATGATCTCGCCGTTGGAATCGACGATCTCCTTCACCACGGCCTTCAGGCGGTCCTCGAATTCGCCGCGGAACTTGGTGCCGGCGATCATCGAGCCCAGGTCGAGAGCCACCAGCTTCTTGTTCTTGAGCTGGTCGGGGACGTCGCCGCGGACAATGCGCTGCGCCAGGCCTTCGACGATCGCGGTCTTGCCCACGCCGGGCTCGCCGATCAGCACCGGATTGTTCTTGGTGCGGCGGCCGAGCACCTGCATCACGCGGCGGATCTCGTCCTCGCGGCCAATTACCGGGTCCAGCTTGCCCTGGCGGGCGGATTCCGTCAGGTCGTGCGCGTAACGTTCCAGGGCCTGGTATTTGGATTCGGGATTCTGGTCGGTGACGCGCTGGCTGCCGCGGACCGAAACCAGGGCTTTGAGGATGGCGTCGTGCGTGGCGCCGGCGCGGTCCAGCAATTGGGCCGCGGGGTCGCCGCGCTGCTGGGCGATGGAGAGAAGCAGGTGCTCGGTGGACACAAACTCGTCCTTGAAACGGCCGGCTTCGTCGAAGGCGCGCTCCAGGACCTCGTTCAGCGGCTGTGAGAGGTACGTTCCGGGCTGCATGCCGGCGGTCTTAGGCAAGTTGGCCACGAGCCGCCGGCCCTCCGCCACAATGGCAGCGGGCTGCACATTGCACTTGGCCAGCACCGGCCGCACGATTCCTTCTTTTTCTTCCGCCAGGGCGATGAGCAGGTGCAGCGGGAAGATCACCTGGTTTTGGTTCTGTTCGGCGATCGCCTGCGCCTGCTGCAAGGCCTCCTGGGCTTTCTGAGTGAGTTTGTCCAAGCGAAACATGGTGGCCCCCTATAAACAAATATAGGGCCGGGCGCCCCTCAAGGCATCCCGGCCCGAAAAACCGCTCTCTTACGTTCGCGGCTCTGACAGTTCGATGCTTCAGGCCTTGACTTCGACTTTGACCTGGCGCGGCTTGGCGGCTTCCTTCTTGGGGAGAGTCACGCTCAGCACGCCGTTCTTGAAGTCGGCGGCGACGTTCTCGGTGTCGAAGGTGTTGGGCACCGAGAAGCTGCGGACAAAGCTGCCGTAGTTGCGCTCGATGCGGTGATAGCCCTTGGTGGTGTCCTTCTTTTCGAAGGTGCGCTCGCCGGAGATGGTGAGCGTCTGGTTCTCCACGCGCACATCGATGTCCTTCAGGTCGACATCCGGCAAATCGGCTTTCAGGACCAGTTCGTTTTCGGTTTCGTAAATATCGACGGCCGGCGCCCACGGGCGGTTGGTTTGGGGCTCGGAGAGCATCCGCGAGAAGGCGTCTTCGAACAGGCGCAGATTGGCTAACGGGTCGTAATGGCTGAGAGACATGGTGTTCAAACTCCTCTTAAAGTTTAGTTTGGAGGCCGCATGGCGACCTCATCCAATTACAATAATATAATATGAGCATATCAGTGTCAAGTTTTATTTAGTCATTTTCTAGAAGAAGTTGCGGCTTGACAACTCCTCCCGATTCTCAAATAATCGGGAAGCTATGATGCGACGACGGCATTTCCTTGGACTTGGCGGCATGAGCGCTCTGGCCAGCGCCGCGCCCCTTCCGTTCCAGACCGAAAAGAGCAAGTTGAAGATCGACAGCGTCCGGCTGGTCCACACCCGGCCCAAGCGTCCGGTTCCCTCGTACCAGCCGGCGCCGGGCTCCTGGTCCACCAGCGGGGTGGAAGTGGCCAACCCCATGTCCATCTACCCGGAGTACAAGCCAACGCGCTCGCTGTTCATGCCGGACCCCGGAAAGCTCGATGGCTTCACCGTCGAGATCTCCACCGACAAGGGCGTGAAAGGCTATGGCAGCGGCGGCATCGCCGGCGGCGAGGTGGTGATGGGCCATTTCGCCAAGCTGCTGGTCGGCGAAGACCCCTTCAACATCGAGCGTATCTGGGACATCCTGTTCCGCTCCAGCATGTACTACGGGCAGGGGGGCGTGGTCCCCAACGCCATCAGCGGCGTCGATCTGGCGCTTTGGGACTTGGTGGGCAACGCCCTGGGTATGCCCGTCTACAAACTGCTGGGAGGCGAGACCAAAGCACGCATTCCCACTTACTGCACCGGCAACGACATCGAGCAGCACATCCAGTTCGGCTACCATCGGCTGAAGCTGGCCGTGCCCTACGGCCCCGCGGACGGCCGCGACGGCATGCGCAAGAATACCGACCTGGTCAAGCACACGCGCGATTTGCTCGGCCCCGATGGCGATATCATGCTCGATTGCTGGATGGCCTTCAACGAGCAGTACACCATCGAGTTCGCGGAGATGGTGGCGCCCTACCGCGTCTACTGGATGGAGGAATGCCTGCCGCCCCACGACTTCGAAGGCTTCGGCCGCTTGCGTGAGGCCATCAAATCCACGCGCATCGTAACCGGCGAACACGTTTATTTCCGCTACGGGTTCCGGCACTTGCTGGAACACAACGCAGCCGCTATCTGGCAGCCGGACATTCACTGGTGCGGCGGCCTGACTGAGCTGCGGCGCATCGCCGCTCTGGCCTCGGCTTACGACATCCCCGTCATCCCGCATGCGGGCGGCGTCGAGGATTGCGTCCACTTCACCATGGCCACGGTCAACGCGCCCTGGTCGGAGATGTTCATGCCGGCTCCGGGCGGCCCGCCGGAGGTCTACCGCCGCTTCGAGGAGGACAACCAGGTGACGCGCGGCCCCGAAGGAATCTACATGCGCCCCTCCGAGCGCCCCGGATTCGGCTGGGAGATCGAAGTCGGCTAGTGGCGCAGCCTCTCAGGCTGCCGTCTCCGCACTCCTGCGGAGACGTTTTGCAGGCCGCGAAGAGCGTCCCCAAGAGTGGGGACGCTGCAGAGTGTGCCCAGCATGGGCAGAATCTTATTGGATGAAAGGAGCCAATCGGGGCCGATGACGGCAACCGTAGCCGAACCGCAAGGCGTAGCTGTGAGGCGAAGCTGAAAGAAGCGGGAGGCAAAC
>Ga0224558_1003241_pt1 | contig 13771 bp, 10 predicted proteins | sample 714S32024metaG_FD_180682 | JGI IMG/M metagenome (GOLD analysis project Ga0224558, IMG submission 180682) | Peat soil microbial communities from Stordalen Mire, Sweden - 717 S3 20-24 | ecosystem: Environmental > Terrestrial > Soil > Wetlands > Peat | place: Sweden: Norrbotten County, Stordalen... | reverse complement strand
GCAGAGATTTTTAGGGTGAAGATAATTGGACATTTGCCGGCGTGATTTGTTTTGGCGGACCAGGGCAGGAGGTCTAATTAAATATGGCGGTAGTGTTGAGCCAAATCCCAGCCTCACCCCCTTTCGTCTCCTCTGCGCGCACAGGCCAGCCCCATCCCGCAGCCAGACTTAGTCCGCCATATTTAATTAGACATACCTGCTCTCCGGTGTTAGGCTGTGGCCACTATGAATATATCCTTCTTTAGAAAACATCTCCGGTTCTCCGGTCCGGCTGGCGCCCTGGCCGTCAGTGATGACGACGAGGTTTCCCGCCGCCTGGCCATGCTCATTGTGGGTGAATGCGAAGGCAGGGGCGCCACGCAAGCCGCCAAGCAATTCCACTTCAGCCGCCAGCGCTATTATCAGTTGCTGGAGACTTTCAACGCCAATGGCGCTGTGGGTCTGGCTCTGGAACCGCGAGGACCTAAAACCGATTACCGCCGCACCGATCAAATGATCCGCCTGGTGATCCGGCATCGCTTCCTGGATGCCGAGGCTTCCGCGGAGGTCATCGCCCAGAAGTTGCGCCAACAGGGCAACCCCATCAGCCAGCGCAGCGTCGAACGCATCATCGCCGATTACGGCCTGCAAAAAAAAACTCTGCGCGCTTAACCCGGCCCATCCGCCCCGGTTTGTCCAGGTGCAGCGAAGCCGCAGCCTGCAACAAACCCGGCCGGCCGACCCGGCCAGTCTGGAGCGCCAGGTGCGCCAATTGCTGGCCGACAAAGTCTCCGGCAATCAAGTGGGCATTTGGCTCCTGGCCGCCGAGCACCTGCGCCTGGGAACCTGGGACTTATTGTTGCGCTGGAGCCGGCAGCCGGCCCAGGGGCTGGAACCGCGTTTGGCCCTGCGCCTGGTCAATGAAGCGGCCTTGTGCCTGTGTTCCTACCGCCATGGGCGCACACTCTCTCAGAAGGGCTTCGAACTGGCCAATGGCCTGCCCTTTGTTCCCACCGACGCCGCCATCCATGATCTTTTGGACCGTCATACCGTCTTGGAAGCTCGGGAAATGCAAATCGCCTTGGGCAAGCTGCGCCGGGCGGGGGGTCATTTTGGCGGCAAACTTCTGGCAATGGACCCTCACCGCATGGCCAGCTACACCCAACGGCAAATGCGCCGGCACCGGTTCAGCGCCCGGGAAAAACCCGCCAAGATGGGCCAAACGTTTTTCCTGCTGGATTGCCAGACCGGACAACCGGTTTGCTTCACCCTGGCCTCCGCGGCCCAGTCGGTCTTGGACGCCAGCCCGGCCCTCTTGGGCATGGGCGCGGAGATTCTCGGAGCGCCAGCCGGGGCCTGCCCCAAACCGTTGGTTCTATCCGACAAGGAACACTACAGCCAGGAACTCTTCCTGGGGGTCCGGCAACAGGGTTGTTTTGATTTGCTGGCGGCCCTCTCGGCCTATCCGCAGTCCCTCAAACGCTGGAGCGCCATTGCCCAGCGGGACTTCACGCCCCGCTGGCCCGGTTACGCCATCACGACGCAGCCCTACCGGTTCAAGAACCATGCCGATCTTTATTACGAACTGGTTCAACGAACAGGCGTCAAGAAAAAGGAGTTTTACCATCAGGGGTTTTTGAGCACGATCCGGCTCCCGGAGGAGCAAACCCTCACCAGGGACTATCCGCAGCGATGGCATGTCGAGGAGTTTTTCAAATTCGACGCCGCCTTGGGCTGGCATCGCACGGGAACTTTGAATCTCCATATCCGTTACGGACAGATGACCCTGGCGTTGCTGGCTCAGGCCGCCATCTATCAGTTGCGCCAGCGCATCGGCCCGCCGGTGGCACAATGGGATTCGCCCCATTTGGCACGCAACCTTTTTCAGGGCCTGGAAGGGGACATTCGTGTCGAACAAGACACCATTGTTGTGACCTTTTACAATGCGCCCAACGTGGAACTCTTGCGCGCCCACTACGAAAACCTGCCCGCCAAACTCCAGCACCAAAGCGTCGATCCTCAAATCCCCTGGCTCTACAACTTCAAACTCGACTTCCGTTTCAAATGACTCGCGCCCATGGGAACGACCGGCAAATGTCCAATTATCTTCACCCTAAAAATCTCTGCTGGAGGAGAGGGCAGGGGTGAGGTCGAGCCCCGAAGAATTCTTCTCCCCCAGGGAGAAGGAGGAGCGGGCGCACAGTTCTGGAGTTGCGAATGATCGTCCGGCAAATCCAGTCGCGTGCTTTTTCGATGCAGCGGTGGATGATTCTCCCTCTCCTGGCTTGTCCCGCCATAGCCGCCAGGCGACGGCGGAAGGAGAGGGCAGGGGTGAGGTCGGGCCCCGAAGAATTCTTCTCCCCCAGGGAGAAGGAGGAGCGGGCGCACGGTTCTGGTGTTGCGAATGATCGTCCGGCAAATCCAGTCGCGTGCTTTTTCGATGCAGCGGCGGATGATTCTCCCTCTCCTGGCTTGTCCCGCCATAGCCGCCAGGCGACGGCGGAAGGAGAGGGCAGGGGTGAGGTCGGGCCCCGAAGAATTCTGTCTCACCCCACGCGAGGCTTTGATTTATTGGCCGCCTGCTTTATACATTGCGCATGAACAGGCCCGATACAAATGGCGGCATGACTCGCTCCAGGGCCGTCGCGGCGATCTGCGGCGCCGCGGTTCTCGCCGGCTTGGCCGTGTTCCTGGCCCGCCAAAGCGCCATCGACAGCCTCGCCGCGCGGAATGAGTTTCTGGCGCGGCAATTGCAGGAAGCACAGGCGGCGCGCCAAGACGCTTTGGACAAAGCCGCCGCCCGGGAAGCGGAGTTGCAAACCGTGCGCCGGGATTCGGCCGTGCTCGCGCGCCTTCGCGCGGAAATGAAGACCAACCCGCCGGCCGCTCTCCCGCCTTCGGGCTTCTACGTCGGCAAAGACCCGCCGATGTATGTCAGCTACGGAACACCGGACCCGCTCTTGCAGGTGTTCATTCAGTCCGTCATGGCCGGCGGCGATGATCCCGCAGCCAAAGGGAGGGCGATCTTCGCCAAAATCTGCGCTGCCTGCCATCAGGCTGACGGCGCCGGCAAGGATGGCGTGGCGCCGCCGCTGGTTGGCTCGGAGTGGGTGCTGGCGCCGGGCGGCGAACGCCTGGTTCGCATCGTCTTGAACGGCTTGACGGGGCCAATCGGCGTGCAAGGGCGAGATTGGAACCTCCCCATGCCGCCCTGGCGCGAGAATCTCAAGGACGCCGAAATCGCCGTCGTGCTCACCTACATCCGGTCGAACCTGGGCGGCAACAAGGCTGGGCCAATCACCGCGGCAATGGCCGCCGCCGCGCGGGCGCAAGCGCATCCCGGCCCGGAAACCTCTGAAGAGCTGCTGCGCATTTCGGAGCAGTGACCCGGCTTCCAACCCACTTCACTCTCCGCCCGGTTCCGCCGCGGGGCGGAAGTTCTCCAGAGCGAGCGGCGGCGCGTAAACGCCCTTCAGTTCCCGGCGCCACCATTGGCCGGTCGCGCGGCGGGTGGGGATGTCGGTGAAACGGTATTCGTAGAGCATGGCGCGGATGTATTTGGGCGGCGCGGCGGGGAAGGGATTGCGCTCCAGCAGCGCGAGCACGGAAGGGGTGTTTTGGAGCAGGCGCCATTCCAGGCGCAAAAACCACTGGTTGCCCCGCGCGCTGCCCAGCGCCGCAAACCACATCTGCCAGTCCAGCCGCGGCTGATACGGCGCGACAAATCCCGGACGGCGCATCACATCGCCGGGTTTGTACTTGAATTCGTACGCTTCCCAGCTCCGCCCATCGTTGCTCCCCTCAATGACAATTTCCGGCCGCGTTTGCGTCATCACCGCGAACAGCCCATAGGAGTTGAAGCTGCGCAACGGTTCGAGCCAGCCGCAAAGCGCCACCACAGGCGCTGGCCATCTCTTTCCGACGCCCGCCACCGCCAGCACCTGCATCCACGTCACCGTCACTATGAGAGCGGTCAGCCCGAGCATCACCGGCCAGGGCCAGCGCGCCGGGCGGAGAGGATCGCCAGTGGGCGCTTGCCCGCCTGCGCGGCGGAACCGCCGCAGAACGCGGTCGTCCAGGAGGGGGACGCACAGGAGCAAGGCGAGCCAATTGAAGAACGTGTAATTGCCGGTCAATAGAATCGCGACTTGCAGCGCCGCAAACGCCGCCGCGGCCACCAGCCGGAACCGCCGCCCGCAAAAGATCAAGGCGGGCGCCCCCAATTCAATCGCGAACAACAGGATTTGCGCCAGCGCCAGGACGCCGGCGGGCAGTTGGTGCGCATGCCAGCCGATTGCCGTAGGCAGCGGCTGGGTTTCGAAGTGGACGCGCAAGGCCTCCAGGTTCCACCACGACGGGTCGCCGCTCATTAGTTTGACACAGCCGGATTCAAACATGAGGCGGAACAGTTCCCAGCGCAGCAGCCACACCGCCAACGCCGGCGGACGCGCCTGGAGCGAGGGCCGTTCCAGCCATTGCAACGGCGCGTAAAAGATCGCCAGGAAACCCGTTTCCAGCAGAAGGATGTCCCATTGGAAATTGAAAAACGGACTGCCTATCGTGCAGAATGACAGGTAGAGCGCCCAGAGCAGCGCGAGCATCAGCGGCGGCGCGACGCCCGCCAGCAGCGCCAGGGAGCCGCCCACTCCCAGCGCGCATTGCCACCGCAGCGCGCCGTCGCCGTCGCCCCACCAGGCCAAGGTCGGAAACAAATGGAACCGCTCCAGTCCGAGGTGGTTTTGCGCCGCCGCCACCTTGACAGCCGACATCAGTTCCCGGGCGGGCATGATGCCGTGGCTGCCGATCAGCCCCTGCATTTGCGCCCCAAGCGAAAGAAACGCTATCAAATAAATCAGCGCCAGCCCCCGCAGGAAGACCCATCGTACCCGGATGCCACCGGGCGGTTCCAGGCCCGGCCCCGAATAGATTCGGTCGAGCTTCGAGAAAAACGTCCTGTGCAGGGCCACTTCCTCGTAGAGCGTTTCGCTCAACTCGGCAAACGGGCGGAATTTCTTATACAGACCCCACATCCACCGCTCCCGCCCGCCCTCGGACAGCGAACGAAACACCGCCTCTGCCCCCCGGCTCACCGTGCCGTCGGGCAGAATCAAGTGGACGGCTTCAGCGAAGTCCGCCGCCGGAATTTCAGGGAATTGCGCGGCTATTGCGGGGTCCTGGAAAGGAAGATAATCCACGGCCCCGCCGGTCGCGCTTTTCCAGCGGACGACCCAGCGGCGGCAGAATTGGCAATCGCCGTCAAACACCAGCAGGGGCCTGGGCGGCGGCGATTGAACTCGGCTGATCTGTGGCACACGCGCAAGGCAGGCCCATCCCCGCCGGCTCAGTTCTTCTCCAAAAGAAACAGCTTCGAGGATTGCCGTCCCAAGGCCGACTCCACCTTGAGCATGGCCGGATAATCCTTCGGATCGACAATGGCGGGAGCGGTGTTGAATTGATGGGTGATGACCCATTTCTCCGCCCCGCCGCTGGAGCTGACCCGCGCCTCTCCGGCGCCGTCCGGCTCATCGAGCGTCTCGCTCCGCGGCGCGATGACCAGGCGCCGGAAGCCCGCCGGCCATTGGATCTCCGTCCGCACCGAATTCTCGCTCTGGTGCGCAATGAACAACGGCAGCGTCCGCTGGTCCGTCCCGGCCGGCAGAAGCCCCGGCTTGAAGGGGAGATCGAAGTAAAAGTAATTTCCATCCACCACGCTGTAATTGTCCACTTCCACCGTGAATTGTTCCAAGCCGGGATAAGTGTCAAATTGCGTTTTCAGGCCGCCGACCGCCCGCGCCCCCTGCGCGACGCCCGAGACGAGCTCCTGGAAGTAGCGCCTTTTCTCCTCGGGCGGCAGTTCGGAGAAGTAGCGGTTCATGGAGCCGAAGGTCATTCCGTAGTATTGACGTGTCACCCCCACCCGCGTCTTCCCCGTGTCGTCCGGCGAGAGCGTGTAAACCGTCTCCGTCTTGTTCCCGCAGCCGCGGGCGGCCCGGATGACTTCGCAACGCTGGCTGGAGAGAAACAGACCCAACTCTCCGTCCGAGCCGGTGGACCCCATTTGCGCGTATTGATCGGTGTCGTTGAGGTAATACGGCTGGCCGTCCACCTCGACCCTGACCAAGGGTTGTTCAAAGGCGCTGGGAAGCGGAAACGACATCGCCACGTTGGTGATGCCCGCGATGGGCGGCAATCCCGAAGCCAGGACAAACTCCGGCTTGAACCCGTCCGCCGCCAGCATTGCGTGCAACAGTATCGCGCGATCCGCCGCGTGGCCGTAGCCGTCCGCCAGCGTCGTGTCCGCCGGCGAAAGCTCGCTCAAGGGCAATTGGGTGAACGAAGGCCCGGCCAACCGAATGGACTTGGCGACAAAATCCCGGATGTATTTGAGTTGCTCCAGTTTGGACGGGGCATTGGTCTTGGGAACGAACTGCCGGGCCTTCTCCGACGCCCGGTCGCTTTGCGTTGAGCGCCGCAGCAGCGTGTCGTTCAATTCTGTCAAGTAAGACTTTATGTCGCCGGCGAAGTAGGCCACGCCGGGGTCGTAGGCCCAATCCGGGGGGAGCTGGGTTTCGGCGGGCAGGGCCGGGACGGCGCCCGCCTGCCAGCGAAACGTCTGGCCCTGGCCGTTGGTCCGGTCCTGCTCCTGGATCACCCCGGCCCTGCCGCTGACCATTTCGTATATCTTCAGGTCCGCCGGCGCGGTCAGCGTGAAGGTTTTCCCCTCCAGCGCATCGGGCAGTTGGAACGATTCAAAACCGGACACGAAAGGCAGGCCTTTGCTGGTGATCTTAAACTCGACCTCGATGGTCGATCCGATATCGACTCCCGGCAGGTTGGCGACCAGGATCTTGCCGCCGGTGTAACGCTTGGCCGAGGTGTTCCACTCGGCGTCCATCGCGTTGATTTCGTTGGTGGAAATCTCCTGCCGATCCCCCGTTTTTGACACCACGACGCCGCGCGTGAATTGGGCCTCCTGGCAGGCGGGATTGTAGCCGATCTTCACCTCCGCCTCTCGTATCTTGCCGGCGTAATTGAGGATGCGCTTGGAATAGCTCACCGTATAGACCGAGGAGTGCGGGTCGATGACTTCCAGTTCCTTGTGGACATCCAATATCTTCGCGTTGGATTCCACCGGGCTGGCCGCGCTCTCTGGCGCCTGCGCCTCGGCCGGGGCCGCCGGCGATTCAGGCGCCGCCAACACCGGCGCCTTGCGCTGGTCGTATTCCATTGATTTCAACGTCTGCTTGAGCGTCAGGTATTGCGCGGGGGAGAACTCGACCACTTTCAACTTTAATTGCCGCGCGCAATCCAGCATGCCCTCCTTGTCCTGGCAGGATTGCTGGTAACTCACGCAACTGTCCTCCACCGGCGCGTACACCGGCAGGGAGACGGCCGCGCCGAAACCGGCGCCCAGCTTGAGCGAGAGAGCCTCCTCCAACCCGCAGGCGACGCTTGTTTGCATGGGATATTTTCGTTTGTCCAATCCGGCGCCGCCCAGGATGAAGTTGACAATGCCAAAACTCTTGCCGATCCACGGCAGGCTCACCACCGCCTTGCCGTTGCCGCTGGCCGTCATGCCATCGACGGAATACTCCAACTCCGCTTTCAACACCGATGCCATGTCCATCATGTCCTCCGGCGTGAGGTTGAGGGATTTCAAGCGCGCCCCCGGCATCGTTTGTTTGAGTCTCGTCTCAAAAAACCGCCGCCGGTCATCGGGCTTCATGTGCGAGAAGGCGTTCCGGTATTCGTCGTCGTTGACGCCCTCAAAAACCAATTCCGATTTCGCCTCCAGCGCGCCCGCGGCGGTCAGCTCCCCGGTTGTTTTGATGCGGATCAAGTGGTCTTCGGGCGGCTGGATGGGGCTGGTCATGAGCTTCTCACCCTCGGGCCGGCAGACCAGGAAACTCTGGTTGCAATCGTACGTGGGCAACAACTCCCGTGTGTTCTCATCGGTCGGGTCCATGAGCACGTACGTCCCCGGTTGTGTTTCCGCGCCTACAATGGCGTGGTTGAAAAACGGATCGGGCACTTCCGAATCGCGGCGCGTGCCAACACTGATGAGCACCGGGTAGGCGTGCAATCCCGCCTCCCGCAACATCGCCACCAACAGCGCCGCCTTGTCCCGGCAAACTCCGTACTTCTTGCCAAACGTCAGCTCCACGTCGTGCGGTTCGAACCCCGGACGGTCCTTCTCCGGCGTCAATCCCATGTAGCGGATGTTCTTCGAGACGTTGTAAAAGACGGCCTTGATCCGCTCCATCTCGCCCGTCGCGCCCGCCGTCAGTTTATCGACGGTCTTCTGCATATCCGGCGTTGTGGCGTCCAGGTGCGGCTTGCTCAGGTTCCAGTACCATTTGGAAACGTCCGTCCAATCCGGCGTGGTGCTGATGAGCACGCGCTGGAGGACATTTTCGTAGGGAGGCATGTCGGGTTCATCGAACATGCGCGGCACATCCTTGACTTCCCAGCGGTGAATCAATCCGCCCGCGCCGTCCGGTTCATTGGTGTAGTGGACGGTGCCGGGGACCTCGTCCCGCAAGGCGATGCGGGTCAGCGGCCTGTCCCCCGGCGCGCGCACCTCGTAAGAGATATGGCGGATGTAACCCGGCCCTTCAAAAACATTTTCATCGGCGAATTGGCCGGGAATATAAGGCACTTCGGTGGTCTGGCGCATCACCGAGTGGACCACGTCGCCGATCTCAACCTGCGGCACATTCACCCGCAAGACCCGCATGTGAGGATCAGCAATGTTCGCCTGCATTTCGCTGGCATCTATCGCCTCCTTCGAGTTGGCCGCCACGTCCACCGGCGTCGTTTCGCCGTTGGGATGGATCACCTCCAGCCGCGCCACCTCCACCGTCGCGTAGGGCAGCATGAAACTGAACGACAGCGTGCGGTTGTTGCGCTTGCCCTTTTCCGTGAGCGCCTTGACGAAAGTCTCGTCCTGGCATTCCCCGGTGCCGTCGGCGCGATAGACCTCCGTGATTTTCCTCTCGACCGTCGCCTGGTCGCAATCCGGGTATTTGGCCAGGGTGATGTCGTTGGCGGCGGCCAGGACCGTCCGGATGTCCACCGGGTCCCAGATGCCGCCCGCGTAGCGGTTGGTTTGGGCGCGCGCCGGGCCGGCCGGGACAAACAAGGCCAGAAACACCATCGCGGTCAAAACGGCAGATAATTTAATCTTCATAAAATGGCTCCAAGCCCCTTTATCATACAGATTCCCTCACGCCGCGCAAGACAAGCGCAAATGAGATGTCCTAATTTCTTGAGGATAGCGGCAAAGTACTTGCGGATATTTCTTGCTTTTGGCGGCCAGCGGGTTCGGAGAAAGAAGCAGTTCTTTTACAGTTTAAAATTTGCGTGGCGTTGGCCGCTACATAATCCACATGAAAAACCCGCTAATTTTTTCAAGGCATAAGCAGACTGAGGCCAGGCGCGCCCGAATGGGCGCCGCCTGTGCTTTCCTCTGCGGGTGCCTTAGCGGGTTGCCTACCGTGGGTGCACGGGTGTGCGCCTTTCAGGTTTTCAGTGGTTCAAACCGCCTGAACAACAAAGCACACAATGAGCATACATAAGGCAATTCTAAAGAGCTTGGTCACCACAATCCCGGCCGCCGTGTTAGTGGTTTTTCTTTTCCTGTTGCAGCGAGCCTACGGGATTGAGGGACTGACAATTTCCGTACAAAACGGAACAAACATCGTTCTCGGCTGGCCCAGCGCGACGAATGAAACCTATCTCATCAATACCGCGCGTCGCTGGAGACAAACGGCGACTGGCAAGATTTGACCAATTATTTTCTTTTTTCAGGGCTGAGGACACGCGCCTATATCGGATACACGAAAGCGATCAATTTCAATCCAAATCAGCATGCTGAACGTGCTAACAACCAACATTGAGGAAGTGGAACAGTATAAGCAATGGGAGAAGATGCCATCATTGGTCGGATCGAATGAAGCGTATCACCTGGCAACAAATTGGCTTTCTCGTGTGTCCGTGGATGTGTCCAAGCTGAACGGGAAATACCCTGTTCACGTCGGTCAACCATCTTGGAACGACCAAGGAGTTATCACACCGCTTCCGCTCCATTGTGTCACCTGGGGCGAGGGAGATTATCAGGCGGCCAAAGTCGGAATCTTTGGGCCAACCAAGAAGATGATGGGCTTGACGATTAAAGATGAATCACTCTCGACCCGGATATTCCTACTGGTGACAAACCAGAAAGAATTGATAGAGATGACAAATATCCCTTCGAGGCTTATTGAGACAAATAGCAATCGTTGAGTGGCGCATGCAAGCAAGTGTCCTCATGGTCGTATTGCAGTGAATGCGCTCTCAACATGCGTCAATCTTGTGGTCCCTGTGGCTGTATTAGTGCCAATTCTCTCATTGTTCTTGTCCAAGCGGGGCCGGGACCTTTGGTTGGCGGTGATCTTTTGCAAGTTAATGCGGATGGTTGTGCCAGAGGATATGGGGGCGTTCCAAGCCGTGGGCCAGCATCAGTGGCTCGTCGTTGAGCAATTCCGTGGTTGGGCCGTCGGCCACGACCTCGCCGTGATCCAGGACAATTGCCCGCGAACAGAGTTCCACCGCCAGTTCCAGATCGTGCGTCGCAATGAGCTTGGTGGCCGGAATCTGCCGCAGAAGCGCCTTGAATTCCCGCCTTCCGCGCGGGTCCAGATCGCTGGTCGGTTCGTCCAGAACCAGGATCGCCGCGTCGCATGCCAACACTCCTGCCAGGCAAACACGCCGCTTCTCCCCATGACTCAAATGGTGCGTCGCCCGCCGCCCGAAATCCGCCATTCCAACCTGCGCCAGCGATTTGCCGACCCGCTCCGCCACTTGCGCGTCATTCAAACCCAGTTGTTGCGGGCCAAACGCCACGTCTTCCTGGACCGTTGGGCAAAATAACTGGTCATCCGGGTCCTGAAACACCAGTCCGACCTGACGCCGCACCGTATCGAGCGTTTCCGCCGTGACGGGTTGTCCGAGGATTTTCACGGTGGCTTTCTGGCCCGTTTTCTCCGGCAAAATTCCGTTCAAGTGCAGCAGCACGGTTGATTTTCCGGAACCGTTTGGGCCAAGCAACGCCACGCATTCGCCCGTCGCGATGGAAAAGCCGACCCCCCGCAGCGCCTCCGTGCCGTCGTGGTAGCGGTACTTCAAATTGTTGACTTCAATCGCGTTCATTTCCAACCCCGCGCGCACATGGCGTCGTAGATGCGCTCGGCCCGTTCCGAGGCGCGGATGAATAATTGGCCGACGACCGTGCCCAGAGTGTGCCAATGGAAGGGCCGCCTTTGCGTGAAGGTCCGGCTGGCCCGCGCCCGGCGCATCCGCTCGGATTCATCCAACAAGACGAAGAGGTAACGATGCATGAGCGCGATGGTCGTGATCAGCAAGGAGGGAACGCGGATGGATTTGAGCACCCTCAATATCTGGCTGAAAGGTGTCGTGTTGGAAACCAAAATGACCGTCAGCAAACACAAGCCGCTCTTGACCGCCAGCGCCAGCCAGTTGGCGCGGCCGGCCGGCTGCCACGCGTTGACCAGCACCACGCCCAGCACAAACGGCGAGAGCATCAACAATCGCCGGGCCAGGAACAGCAGCGGCAGCCGGCTCAACAACACCGTCAATAACAACACTCCGGCCACGCCCGCGAACCAGGCGCGGTGTTCAATCGGCATCAGCACCGTTGCCACGATGAGGAGCAGCGCGAACCCCAGCTTGGGCGCCGCACCCAAACGGTGGATTGGGCTGCCGGGCCGCCCGTGATGATGATCCCAGGAAACGTTCACGATTCGGTTGATTTGGGCACAAGCCACCGCCCCATCAGCAACGCCAGCGCGAAAACAACCAGCGAACCGATCGCCCCCGCCACCGCCGTGGCCCCAACGGCCCAGTGCATCCCCGGCACTTGATAATCCGGCGCTGGCGCGGGCCACAACGGCGCCGCCAGTGTGTGTTTGATGCCGAACTTTCCCGCCACCGAGTCCAACCCGTCCGGCCAGGAACAGGCAAAGGGCGCCACGAAAACCGCCACCCCCAGCGTCGCCAGCAAACCCTGCCGCACCAATTCACCAAACCGCTTCGGCCCGCCCCCTGCCTGCGTTTCGACGATCAAATCAGGCCGCGCGCGATAGACCGCCAGGAACACCAGTCCGCTGATCAACCCTTCTCCAACTCCAATGAATAGATGCACCGCCGCCATTGCCGGAAACGCCGCCGCCCACGGGATCGTGCCCGACCACGCCAACTGCCCCGCGCAACTGATGGCCGACACCACCGTCGCGCACCACGCCGCGAAGGCAATCGCCGTCACCCGTCCGCGAATGCCCGTCAGCCAATGGCACACCGCCCGGTACACCGCGTATCCAACCACGGAGTTGAGGATCGCCATGTTGAAAATATTCGCCCCCAGCGCCGTCACGCCGCCGTCCTGGAACAGAAAACATTGCACAATCAGCACCGTCGTGACCACCACCACCGCCGCGCTCGGTCCCAGCAGCGCCGCCACCAGCGTGCCGCCGACCAGGTGGCCGGACGTTCCGCCCGCCACCGGAAAATTCACCATTTGCGCGGCGAACAAAAACGCCGCCGACAGGCCCAGCAGCGGCGCTTTCCGGGCGGGCAGCTCCCGCCGCACCTGGCGCAACGCCAGGCCCACGCCCGCCGCCGACAGCGCGGCGCTGACCGCCGCGGTCTTGCCGTCAATAAATCCGTCTGGAATATGCATAAACGCCACCTGATGAATCCCGCCAACACGCGTTCCATTCCGCGTCACGTCCATTCAATCGGTAATACATTCTCCTGCAAGCGTAATACTTGTCCCATGCCCAGGTCAAGCGCCGATCCTGCCGGGGGAGCGGGCGATGCCCCGGCGGCGGTTTGAATCGGCACTGGGGGCGGCGCTGAAGCCGCCAGAAATGACTAATGTCCAAGCGCTAATGACGAAGGAATGACGAAGTCCGAATGACTAAAAGCGGCTTCGGTCATTTTCGTCATTGAGTCATTTGGGAATTCTTTCGTCATTAGGGCTTCGACATTCGTCATTTTCCCCCGCGGTATTGTGTTTTCGGACGTTGCCCGTGCCGGCTCAAGTCCAAAAGAGAGATACCCTCCCTTGGCGGCTTGACACGGAAATGGCGCCTGGTCAGCCCGGCAGGTCGTGGCCGGTCGTCGTCACGGTCAACTTGCCGTGTTTCACCCCTTTGGCCGCGATAAGCGCGTCGGCAATTTTCCGGATCGGGCCCGCCTTGCCGCGCACCAGAATCACCTCCAGACAATTGTGGTGATCCAGGTGGACGTGGACGGTGGAAATGATCACGTCCTCGTGATCGTGTTGAATGTCCGTCAAAACGGACTGGAGATTATGTTTGTGATGGTCATACACCAAGGTGATGGTTCCGGCGATCTCCGCGCTGCTGAACTTCTGCCGATGCTCAACCAATCCGTTGCGAATCATATCCGCGATCGCCAGCGAGCGGTTGTCATAGCCCCGTTCGCGGGACATCTGGTCCAATTGATTCAACAGCGGACGCGGCAGAGAAACACTGAAACGGGCGACAGGTTCAACTTTCATGCCGTTGATAATGCCGCAAAAGAGCCGGCGGGGAAAGCCGATTTTGGCGATTCCGAGGCCGCGGTTTTTGAGCGCAAATCTGTTTTTGTGAATGGCTCGCCCTCATCCTGACCTTCTCCTCCAGCAGAGATTTTTAGGGTGAAGATAATTGGACATTTGCCGGTCGTTCCCATGGGCGCGAGTCATTTGAAACGGAAGTCGAGTTTGAAG
>Ga0224558_1003240_pt1 | contig 13776 bp, 13 predicted proteins | sample 714S32024metaG_FD_180682 | JGI IMG/M metagenome (GOLD analysis project Ga0224558, IMG submission 180682) | Peat soil microbial communities from Stordalen Mire, Sweden - 717 S3 20-24 | ecosystem: Environmental > Terrestrial > Soil > Wetlands > Peat | place: Sweden: Norrbotten County, Stordalen... | reverse complement strand
AAGAACTACGAGGTCATGAAGATGCTGATGGACCGTTGGATCGATCTGGCCACCGAACTATCCAACCTCCGCCTGGCCAACAAGCGCTCCTGATCCCAACCGAGAACTTGGCACTGTCCAGTTCTTTATATGGTGGCTTTTATATAAGGAAAAAGCCACATGAGGGCAATGGTTTCGGGGTACAGCAGTTGGAGAACCGCCGTAGCGTACCGGCCCTGATGGCCCTGGCGAACTCCTAGTACCGTGACTGCATGATTTGGAAATGTCGACCAGAGCAGAATGGGTGCCCCAGGTCTCGATTTTGAGACCTGGGAAGTACAAATTCTGGTGGCCGTGGTACTAGGTGAACAATTTCCCCATTTAGCCGATACGTCTACCAATACCGGCATCCTGGCTCAAGAAAGTGGAGGGGATCGTGAGAAAACATCTGGCACTCCTGGCAATCGTTGTTTCCATCGCCTTCGCTGCCGCGCAGAAAGCTGCCTCTGCCCCGGCTCCCGCTTTAGCGGACCAAAAGACGACCTCCGAACCTGCAGCACGGACAAAGCTCATCAAGCCTGCTCAGACTCCTGCCTCTCGCCCCAAGGGGCACACTTTCCAGGTGAACGACGAGAAGGGTTTGCTGTTGACATGCGTCGCCCCGGAACTCGATACCAACCCCGATACCGATATATTCAACAGCTGCACCCTGGCGCCGGGCCGGACACTGGACGATGTGATGCATACCTTTATCCAGGCAATCCACTTTGTGCAGAATGAGCAGGCAATGGAACGTGCCGAGTGGTACAAGGACCAGAAAGAGGAATCGGTCGTGAAGCCCGCACAAAAATAGCGAAGCGGCTAAGCCCCGGTCAGGATTTCCATTGCATTGTCCCACTTGGCGGGCGCCCCATCCTTCCGCCTTCTTTCCGGCGAGACGGACGGGAGCCACCGCTTCCCCGTCGGCTATCAGCGCCGGCGCCGCGCCATGCGCGACCGCGATTCCGAGTTACTGAACATCCCCGGCGTAGGCCCCCAAACCCGCCAGCGATTACTCCCCCAATTCGGCAGTCTCCGCGCCATCCACGAAGCCTCCGCCGAATCCCTGGCCGCCGTAGTCCCAAGAAAAACCGCCGAAGCCATCCGCCGCCATTTCCACCCACCCCAGCCCGCCGCCTGAAGGCCATCCCGCCGAGCTAGACCTGGCGATGTATATTCATTCCCATCGTGCAGGGAACCAGGTGGCTGCAGAATTGCGCGGCCTCAGCCGATTTTCGTTTTGACAAGTCCTCAACTTTGATTGTCTAATGAGGCTGTTTCATGCTTTGCAGCATGTCAGTTTTCCCCGGGGCAACCTCCACCCGCATTTGCGCTTCCTCGTTCTCGCCGGAACTTTTGATCCCCGCTCCCGTGAAGGAGTCGTATGAGCAACATCAATGGCAAAGTCTATGCTATGAATGCCATCACGCCGATGAAGCCTTGGAAGACGTGGGTGGTGAGGGCAATCTTCTTTACGCTCGGGCATGTGAAGTCGCTGCAACAGGACTTGATCAACCTCTCGTTCATCGAGTTTGCGCGCTGGGTCGTTGTTCCGCGCCAACGGTTCCCTTATCTCGGAAACGGGCAGGTAAAGGAAGACCTGAAGTACGACTATCTCCTGTTCTTCAGCAACTTCAACGGCACATGGAATCAATACATCGACGCGTTCTCGGCCGTTCTCAGCAATGGATTGAATCTGGTCTGGCGCTGGAGCGAAAAGTTTCCTGGATCCGTTCCTGTAACTCTGTTCAAGGAATACATCGCGCGCGTCCAGTTCGACACCGACTACTATTTCACCGCCTACCCTCATGCCACGGCGAACGACTTGAAATCAGCCCACATTGTGCAAGCCTCTCTGGACAGCTTGGTTCAGCGCGCCCCGAACTGCACTCCTGAAGAGTTCAGAAGTGCCTATCTCAACTTCGTAATCCAGGTGCAGGCCCACCTTGGTGACACTGGTGAAGCCCCTGTCATTTTCTAGAGAAAGCTGCCATGCCGAATCAAAACGGTAGTGTCTACGGACTTACAATTCTCTCCCCTATCATCAACGATGAGAGGGCCACCCCGTCGCATGATTTGCAAATCCGCAACTATCTCGCCACCGTACCCACCGGCGAAGGAAGCCCATTTGCGCTGGCGCCCGGCACGCATCTGGCCCGGCTGGTCGTGATGGACGATGTCATCTATGTTGGCTCGCCCTCCATCGAAGAACACCTTCACTCCAAATACCTCGTGTTTGAGTCCAACTGCGACGGCGATTTGGACAGCTACCTGCTTGGACTCGCCACCGCAGTTCCGCAACACCTTGACGCCATTTGGAGTCACTGTGTCGGATACCCGGGCGCTGCCAATCCGCAGGCCTTCGCCGCTTACATGAAAGCCTGTCAGATCGAAACCACATTCTACTTTGCCGCGGTCAACGACAAGTCTGTCCCTGAGACGCTGCGCGCGCTCCAAACGCAGCGTGCCGTCTCAGACTTCATTGCCCGTCATCAGGGTATGAACGCGGCCCTGCTGCAAGCTGAATTCGCGCAGTTTGCAACCAGACTGAAATCCGAGCCTCTTCCTGCATCGGGCTCGATGGGTCCCCTTCGGGGACTCAAGACTGGCGGCCGAAATGAGTAAGCTCAACGAAACCGATATACAAGGGTTTGTCCTGCGAGGCTATAACCTTCCCTTCGCCCGGTACCTCTTCCTCCATTTTGAAGATTCCGCGCGTGCACGCGCGCTCGTTGGCCGTCTGCTTCCCGTGATTACCACCGGCCAGCGCTGGGATCACGGAAAGCCGCAGAGCACGGCGAACATCGCATTCACCCATCGAGGACTTGCCGCATTTGACCTCCCTGAAGCGACCCTCCTGAGTTTTCCCGTTGAGTTTCTGCAAGGCATGAAGGACCGCGCCGCCATCCTGGGCGACACTGGGATCAACGCTCCTGAACACTGGGACAAACTCTGGCTCGACAACCACGTTCATGCCTGGCTCGGCATCAACGGCCAGTCACCGGAAGCCGTGGACGCCCGCTGCTCTCAGATTCAGGCCCTGATGCAGGAAACTGGTGGAGCAATGCAGCTTGCCTGGCAGGATGCGGCCGCGATCATGGACGACGGCAAGCCGACATCACGAGAACACTTCGGTTACACAGATGGCTTTGGCAATCCTGACTACCTTGGCGTGGAACGAAGTACGCAGCCGGGACAAGGCAAGCTGATGCCGGATGGGACATGGGCTCCACTCGCTACAGGAGAGCTCCTGCTTGGCTATGCCGATGAAGCAGGCGAGCTGCCCGTCGCACCGGTGCCGCACATACTTGCCTGCAACGGGACCTTCATGGTCTATCGCAAGCTCCATCAAAACCTCGCTACCTTCCGGGCCTATCTCGAGGAACGCTCCGCGCAGTACGGCGGCGGCATGGAAAAGTTGGCCGCCAAGTTCATCGGCCGGTGGAGAGACGGGACCCCCGTCGAACTTTCCCCTGACTGGCCGGACCCAGCGATCGTCCAGGATCCGAACCGGAACACGAACTTCACCTACGGCGCCGATCCCCAAGGAACGCGTTGTCCCATCGGGGCTCATGTCCGGCGCGTTCATCCCCGCGACGCCTTCGGATTCAATGGCAGGCTGATCGATCGCCGGCGCATTACACGCCGGGGACTTCCCTACGGCCGCCCCGTCCCGGAGGGCGAGCCCGCCTCCGACGCCGAGGATCGCGGCATCGTCTTCATGGCGCTCAATGCCAGCCTCTCCCGCCAGTTCGAATTCGTTCAACAGCAGTGGATCGAATACGGCAATGATGCGCACCAAGGGAACGACAAGGACATGCTCATCGGCAACCATCGTGGCCACGGCAAGTTCGTCGTGCAGGGAGACCTCAGCGCCACCAACCCTCCCTTCCTCTGCACCCATCTGCCCAATTTTGTCGAACTGCGCGGCGGCGACTATTTCTTTCTCCCCAGCATCACAGCCTTGGGAATGATTGCCATGGGCCTTGTCGACCCGCGTTAGCGAGTGCAGCACGGTCCGTCAAGAAGGCCCTTCGCCTCAACAGCCCAGAACTCCTCACGGCCCCCTTCAACCAGCCGTCACAAACTCCCGATGCTTGATGGCAATCCGCTTGCCGCATGCATGGCAGTCAAAATCCTTGGCGTTCGCGATGCTGTTCACCGCGGCCCCGCACCAGGGGCATTTCCCTTTCAGCGCCCCCAACCCAATCATCGGACCCAGCAGCGGTGAAAACACAGCCGCAAGAATCATCGGAATCCCCAGAATTGCGCCCAGCCCGGTCAGGCAAAGCAGTGTCCCGACGATAACCAAAATCGGCACTGCCAGCATCCCATAGAGCAATCCGCCGAACGCGCCTTCGACCGGCGCCTTTTCATGCTCCTCCGGCGCTGCCTTCTTCTGGATTTCGTGTGTGCTTGCGGCCCCGCAATGAGGACAGAACTTCCACGGCGACTCCAGTCGCGCTGCGCATTTCGAACAGTGTCCTTCCATGGGACGACCCCTCCTTTACGGTCAACAGCATCCGGCTCAGGACGCGACAAGAAGGATTCGGCTGGGTGCCCCTGGGCCTCGTCCGCCTCGTCCGCCGCGGCGCAAGACCTGGGGCTCTCGCGGACCATCCACCCCTATCCAGTCCCGGATCGTCTACAGACCGAAATCCTAGTCAGCCGCAGCTTCCCCGTCCGTGCCCCTCATCACTCCTCATGCCTCTAGCCCTTCGCCGAGCGCCCATCCATGCGCCTGGCTTTCGAGAGGCAGACCGGCGAAAGGGCGAGAATCCAAAAACCGCGCCCCGGCAAGTTCACGAATCTGCCCACCGAATTTGCCGCCAATCCGCGCAACCCTCAGTGAATCGCGGGAGCCGATTCCCTGGCCGCCGTAGTCCCCCGCAAAACCACGGAAACAATCCATTGCCGCTTCCACCCATCCCAACCCGCACCCTGACCAATCCTCCATCGCACGCACGGCCCATTTTGAATCCACAGGCCAGGCACGCTCCATTCAGGGCAACTCCAGCCATCGAACGGGTCTCCTATCACCTAAGACGAGAGCGGGCCGCGCGCAGAGAGCCTCCTGTATTGCGTCATAAGTACTAACGTTTATCGATCTTGTGCGTCCATACTATTGGAGGACGGTATGCGCACGGCACCCCGGGTTGAACTCAGCCCCGAACAGAAAACGACGCTGGAGCGTCTGGCGCGGCAGCGCTCGCTGCCGGCGCGTGTGGTGGAGCGGGCGCGGATCGTGTTGCTGGCGGCCGAAGGTCTGGAAAACAAACAGATCGCACAGCGTGTGGGCATCTGGCCGGAGAAGGCAGCGCGATGGCGGAGGCGCTTTCTGGCAGGCGGCATCGCCTCTCTGGAGAAAGACGCGCCGCGGCCGGGCAGAACACGCACCATCACCGATCGCCGCGTGAAGAAAGTGGTGGAGATGACCCTGCATCAGAAGCCGGCCAACGCTACGCACTGGAGCACGCGCACCATGGCGGCAGCGGCAGGCATCAGCGAGGCCAGCGTGCGGCGCATCTGGCGCGCCCACGGGCTGAAGCCGCACCTGGTGAGAACCTTCAAGCTCAGTCGCGATCCCGAGTTCACCGCGAAACTGGAAGACATCGTCGGCCTGTATCTAAATCCCCCCGAACATGCCATCGTTTTGTGCGCCGACGAGAAGAGCCAGATTCAGGCACTGGACCGCACCCAGCCCGGCCTGCCGATGAAGAAGGGGCGCTGCGGCACCATGACCCACGACTACAAGCGCAACGGCACGGCCACGCTGTTCGCGGCCCTCGACGCGCTCGAAGGCCAGGTGATCTCCATGTGCGACGACCGGCACCGCCATCAGGAATGGCTCAGGTTCCTGCGCGCCATCGATGATGTGATCCCGGCCGACAAGCAGATCCACATGATTGTGGACAACTATGCGACCCACAAACATTCGACGGTTCAGCGCTGGCTCTGCCGCCATCCTCGCTTCCACATGCACTTCACGCCCACCGGCTGCTCGTGGCTGAACATGGTCGAGCGCTTCTTCCGCGATCTGACCGAGAACCGCCTGCGCCGCGGAGTCTTCCGCAGCGTGGAGGAACTGATCGAGGCCATCGGCGAATACATCGACCATCACAATGAAAGCCCCAAACCCTTCATCTGGACCGCCAAGGCCACCGACATCCTGGAAAAGGTCAAGCGCGCCCGAGCCGTGCTTCATAATCGGCAATCTGCATGACGCACTACACTACCGAGGACCCGGCAGAACGCAATCCCTCACCAGGTGAGCGATTCTGTACAGCGCTGACGAATCAAGCGAGTGAATCTAAAGGCCGGCCCCACCAGGCAGGAGTCGCTCATTCTTCCGGACTCGCCCCTGGCGCCAATCAAAGGACAATTATGAAAACGACTAAGTTGCTCGTTGCCGTGCTCGCACTTCTTGCAATTGGGACAATCGCACTTCTTGCAACTGGGACAATTGCGGGCTGCAAGGGGACCCCCACAAAGTCGCCGGATGTTTCCGACAGCATCCGTAAATCGCTGGATCAAGCAGGCCTCAAACAAGTCTCCGTCACTCAGGATACAGACAAGGGCATCGTGACCCTCGGCGGACAAGTCGCCAGTGACGACCAGAAGTCACAAGCCGAATCCCTGGCAAAGTCCCTCGCGGGCGGAGAGGTCGTCGCGGACCAGATTGCCGTGATTCCCCCGGGTGGAGAAAAAGATGCAAATGCCGTGAATTCCGACCTGGACCAGGGCATCGACAAGAATCTGGACGCCGCGCTGATCCAGAACAAGATAAAGGGTTTAGTGAACTACTCGGTGAAGAACGGCGTAGTCACCCTGACTGGAGAAGTGAGCTCGGAAGATCTGCGCACGAACGCTGAGAAGGCGGCGACCGGGGTGCCGAACGTGCGGCAAGTGGTGAACGCAATTGAGGTGGTCAAAAATCGCAAAGCCAGTTCATCACAGTAGGAACTGCGAAGTCGATCGATGCCTGGGAAGGAATGGCCGGGCGCCCCGCCCCTTCGCCCGATTTTTGAGAAGAATTTCGAGAAAGAAACTGGCGAAAGGGTGGGAAACCACAAATCCCGCTCGCCAAAATCTCTGACCCGTCGGCCCCGCTAACTTGTTGACTTGCTGACTTGCTGTTCCCTGTTCCCTGTTCCCTCGTGCTAATCTCACATCACCGCATGAGCGAGCCCCACTCCGCGCCATCACACCCACTCCCCGCCGACCTGCCCCGCGTCCTCGGCGCCAGCCAGGCCACGGCCATCGTCGTCGGCACCATCATCGGCAGCGGCATCTTCCTCGTCCCGCGCGAAATGATGCAGGACGTCGGCTCGTCCGCCCTCGTCTATCTCGCCTGGATCGCCGGCGGCCTGCTCTCCCTCTTCGGCGCCATGACCTACGCCGAACTCGCCGCCATGCTCCCCTACGCCGGCGGCGAGTTCGTCTACCTCCGCGGCGCTTACGGCGACTCCACCGCCTTCCTCTACATGTGGACCTGGTTCGCCGTCGCCAAGCCCGCCTCCATCGCCGCCGTCACCATCGGCCTCGCCCGCACCCTCGGTTTCTTCCCCGCCTTTCACTGGCTCAGCGCGCAAGCCATCGGCGGACCCATGCCGCTGCTCTGGTCCCAGATCTTCTCCATCGCCGTCACCTGGTTCATCACCGGACTCAACTTCCTCGGCATCAAGAAAGCCGCCGACTTCCAGCTCGTCTTCACCATCCTCAAAGTCGTTCTCATCCTCATCGTCGCCGGCCTCTGTTTCGCCTCTCTAACCGGCTCACTCTCCAACTTCACCACTACGCTGCCCCACGCCGTCGGCGGCCTCACCGGCTTCATGGCCGCCCTCATCGCCACCCTCTGGGCCTACGACGGTTGGAACGACCTCACCATGGTCGCCGGAGAAGTCCGCCGTCCCGAGCGCTCGCTCCCCATCGCCCTCATCGGCGGCCTCTTCATCGTCGGCTTTCTCTTCATGGCCACCAACGCCGCCATTCAGTACATCCTTCCCGCCGTCCAAATCGCTTCCAGCGACCGCCCCGCCGTCGCCGCTCTCACCGTCGTCGCCGGTCCCGCAGGCGCCGGCTTCGTGGCCGCCGCCATGGCCCTTTCCATCTTCGTCACCCTCAATGGAACCATCATGTCCGGCGCCCGCATCCCCTTTGCCGCCGCCCGCGACCGCCTCTTCTTCCGCCAGTTCGCCCACATCAACCCCCGCTGGCAGTCACCCTCCACCTCGCTCATCGCGCAGGCGCTCATCTCCACCGTCCTGCTTCTGTTTCTCAGCCGCTTCCAGCAGTTTTTTGAGCTGGCCGTCTTTGCCGAGTGGCTCTTTTACATGCTCACCGCCACCACCGTCTTCATCTACCGCCGCACCCGTCCCGACGCATCGCGCCCTTACAAAGTCTGGGGCTACCCCATTCTCCCCGCCATTTTCGTCCTCTGCGCCACCGCCGTCCTGGTCTCCAGCTATTTGAGCAACCTGAAAGGCTCCCTCCTCGGCACCGCCCTGATCCTCCTCGGCCTTCCTGTCCTCTGGCTCGTCCGCAAGCTGTATGGCCCCTCCGCTCCCCTCGAAGGCCGCCCCCAAAACTGAAAAAGGCGCTCAACCCGCGAGCGCCTTCTCATAGCTTCTCCTGTTTTCATTCTTCAGACCGGCGCTCTCTCCATCGAGGCTATGAATTGAATTCCCGGCACACGCGCTGCTGTCAACCGGTCATCGTTCGTGATAAAGAGGTCGCAGCCCGCGCTAGCCGCCGTTGCTAATTGAATAGCGTCTGGAGCCTTAATGGCGCGGTCCCGACGTATTCGCGCGAATATTTCACCTGCCGGCCTGTCGAACGCAAGAACCTTCACCTCCGGCTCTCGCAACAGGTCTCTGTACTTCGTCTCCAACGCACGATTACCCGTTCGAAGGGGCTTTACCAGCACCTCCCCAACTGAAAGAGCGGAGGTGAGGATTGTGTCCTTTCGACGGGAGAGCCGCTCGAAGATGAAGTTGGCGCGATGTCCGCGCGGCCCAAGGTCTTCGAGTTGGTAAATGAAGAGATTGGAATCGAGGAAAACCCTGCTCATTCCCATCCCTCGCGCAACCCCCGAATGTAGTCGTCGGGGTCGATCCCTTTAGCCATCTCCGCCCCAATCCCACGTGCCTGCAGCAGCCCCTCCAAATGCCGTGGACGTGGCTCCTCCTCCTGCCCAAAACAGGCGAAAGGAACATATGAATTACCCCGCAGTTGGCGAACCCGCTCATCCGGATCGTCAGCCCAAATGCCCGCTGCGGGACGGCCCTTTTCATATCGTTCCCTGGCCCACTCCAACAGCGGCAGGTATTTCTCAGGAACCTCGCCCGGTTCTGGAAAGATTTTCCCGGTCCGTTCTGGGTGTATTTCGTCGCCCGGGAGCAACAATCGCCGCGTATGCTTCCCCGTCGCAAATAGCATCCTATGCTTGGCGGGATTCGGCGCCTTGTTGGCCACGCAGTGCTGCGAGGCATGAACATGCACTCCCGGACGGAGGTCGCCAGTGATATTCTCCGTTGCAGCTCTTTCCAGGACCTCCTGAATCGTGAACTCAGGGCGGCCGGGGTACTCCTTGTGCAACGAAGCGATCGCCACAAAAACTTCGACGGCGCAAGAGACTTCTACTGGTGCTAACACAGATCCCATCGAATCAATCTCCCTTCTCAGACGCGTTAATGAATACCATTCGACGATGGCCGAAATGCCATCCGCCGCAATAACGACACCGATATGGTTGTAAGGAACTCGCGCCAGACCCGCCGCCTAGACGTTGAATTTGCCGAATTCGACCCACTGCGTGCCTCGCCTTGCTGTAGCGGGTTTTCCTCCCGCATCCCGATTCCCAAACGCAGAAACCCTGATAATCGGTCATGGAATGCGCCCTCCAATCCGCCAATGAGGAATATGAAAACATTTTATACCAATTCTTCATGATGTCAAGGCCGTTGAATGAGATATTTTGAGAGGCGAGATTCACGCACAGAAAAACAAACCAGGCGCCCACCCTGCCCCTCGCCCCTGCCCTGCTTGCACCACCCACCCCCAGCCAGTAAACTCAACCGGAGCAGCGGCCTTGCGGCAATTCTTCATCCATGCGGCAGCCAAGCTGGACTGTATCATTAGAATCGGCAGGAGTTAACACCATTGCGAGTAGCCTTATTCACCCGCGAATATCCCCCTAAGGTCTACGGTGGTGCCGGAGTCCACGTCGACTACCTCAGCCGTGAGCTGGCCCGCGAGATCGAGGTCGAAGTCCACTGCTGGGGGCCGCAGCATTCTGACCGCGGCAACCTGCACGTCCGCGGAGCGGAGCCCTGGGCCGAAATCTCCACTGGCACCAAAGGCAAGTTCAAGGGGGCTCTTGAGGCCTTCAGCCTGAACCTGACGCAGGTCAAGGCCCTCCAGGGAATCGATGTCGTCCACACCCATACCTGGTATGTGTCGATGGCCGGCTACCTCGCCAAAAAACTCTACGGCGTGCCCTTTGTCCTCACCACCCACTCGCTGGAGCCGTTGCGCGCCTGGAAGGCCGAGCAGCTCGGCAAAGGCTATGCTATGAGCTCCTGGATGGAGCGCACGGCGATTCTCGATGCCGACGCAGTCATCGCCGTATCCCAGGGCACCAGGGCAGACATCCTGAAGGCCTATCCCGGCGTTGATCCCGGCCGCATTCAAGTTATTTATAACGGCATCGACATTGCCGAATACCAGAAGACCCCGGATACCCAGGCTCTGACCGATTACGGAGTCGACCCGGCTGTGCCGTATGTTTTGTTTGTCGGCCGCATCACGCGCCAGAAAGGCGTCACCCATCTGGTCGACGCGATCGGCTACCTGCCCCCGGAAACGCAGGTTGTGCTCTGCGCCGGCGCGCCGGACACTCCTCAGATAGCCGCCGAACTGCGCAAGAAGGTCGAAGACGCGCGCCAGCACCATCCGCGTATCGTGTGGATTGAAAAGATGCTTGCCAAAAAGGAGGCCATCCAGCTTTACAGCAATGCCCGCCTCTTCTGCTGCCCTTCCGTCTACGAACCCTTCGGCATTATCAACCTCGAGGCCATGGCCTGCCGCGCCCCGGTTGTCGCCAGCGCCGTCGGAGGCATCAAAGAGGTCGTGGTCGACGGAGAAACAGGCTATCTGGTGCCCTTCGATCAGGACCCCGTCACCAGTTTCCCGCTCCATCCCGAGACATTCGCAAGGAATCTCGCGTCGCGCATCAATCAACTGCTCGAGGATCCGGAAAAGTGCCGGCGCTTCGGCGACGCGGGACGGCGCCGCGTGGAGGAAACTTTCAGTTGGACTGCCATCGCCCACCAGACCATCGGCCTTTACCAGCGCCTCATCGAACAAAGGAAGGCCCGCAGCTCTAACCAGCACTGATCCGCGCGGGTCGCGCCGTTTCATGCGGCGCGCCTGCTCAACCCTGGCGCAGGCTTACAATCGAAGTAGACGGCACTACGATGACAGTCACTCAATCGGATGGGCGCAGGCGCGTCATCATTGAAGCAATCTCCCCTCAAGTGGACGGGGGACGATTTCCCGCAAAACGCATCCTGGGCGACCTGGTCCGCGTTGAAGCCGACATCTTCGCCGACGGCCACGACGCCATCGCCGCCTCGCTGCTTGCGCATCGCGAAGGCTCCGGCAAGTGGGTCGAGATTCCCATGCGTCCCCTGGTGAACGACCGCTGGACCGCCGCATTCCGCGTCGGCGAACTGGGCCGCTACGGTTTCAAAGTGCAGGGTTGGGTCGATCATTTTGAGACCTGGCGCAGCGATCTGTTGAAGCGCATCGCGGCTGAAACCGACGCTCCTGTCGACTATCTGATCGGCGCCGCCCTGGTCGCGGAGGCCGCAAGCCGGGCTTCCGTAGCCGACGCCGCCTGGCTCAGCGAACGTGCATCCGTGCTGCGCTCCGGCAAAGAGCCCGCCGATCTTCGCATCCATGCCACCGACCCCACGCTGCACGAACTGGTGCTGCTCTACCCTGACAAGCGTTTCGCTTCCGAGTCGGACCGCGAGCTCACCATTGTTGTCGATCCGGTGCGCGCGCGATTCAGTTCCTGGTACGAGCTCTTTCCCCGCTCCACGGCTGAGCAGGCCAGCGCTCACGGTACGTTGGCGGATTGCGAAAAGCGCCTGCAATACATCGCTGAGATGGGTTTCAACGTAGTCTATCTCCCGCCGATTCATCCCATCGGCCGCGCCTTCCGCAAGGGCCGCAACAACAACCCCGAGTGCCAACCAGACGATTGCGGCAGTCCCTGGGCCATCGGTTCGGCAGAAGGCGGACACAAGGCGATTCATTCCGAACTCGGTTCCCTCGAAGACTTCCGGCGCTTCGTCGCCAAGGCCGGGGAGCTGGATCTGTCCGTTGCCCTCGATATCGCATTCCAGGCAGCGCCCGATCACCCCTACGTGCGCGAGCATGAATCCTGGTTCCGCAAGCGGCCCGATGGAACCATCCAATATGCTGAAAATCCTCCCAAGAAATACCAGGACATCTATCCGTTCGATTTTGAGAGCGAAGACTGGTCCGGCCTGTGGAAGGAGTTCAAGAGCGTATTTCTCTACTGGGCCGGCTTGGGAGTTACGATCTTCCGCGTCGATAACCCCCACACCAAGGCTTTTCCCTTCTGGGAATGGGTCATCGCCGAGATCAAGCGCGACCATCCGGATGTCCTCTTCCTGGCAGAGGCCTTCACGCGCCCGAAGATCATGTACCGGCTTGCCAAGGTCGGTTTCAGTCAGTCGTATACTTATTTCCCGTGGCGCAATGGAAAGGCCGAAATCACGGCATACCTGACCGAGCTGGCCCAGACCCCGGTGCGCGAATTCTTCCGCCCCAACCAATGGACCAACACGCCCGACATTCTCACCGAGTTTCTACAGATGGGCGGCCGCGCGGCCTTCGCCATCCGCCTGCTGATGGCGGCCACGCTGGGCTCTAACTACGGTATCTACGGTCCCGCATTCGAGTTACTGGAGAATCTTCCTTTTCGCCATGGCAGCGAAGAATATCTCAACTCGGAAAAGTACGAAATCCGCCACTGGGACCTCGATCGGGCTGACAGCCTTCGCCCCCTGATCGCGCGCGTCAATGAGATACGAAACAATAACCCGGCTCTGCAAAGCGACTGGTCGCTCAAATTCCATTTTGTCGACAATGACCAGCTTCTCTGCTACAGCAAGGAGTCGGAGGACCGTTCAAATCTCATCCTGACCATCGTCAATCTCGATCCGCATCATACCCAGGCCGGGATCGTCACGCTGCCGTTGGATGAGCTTGAAATCCCCCTCGACCGCGCCTACGAAGCTGAGGATCTGCTCACCGGCGAGCGCTACCTTTGGCATGGACCACGCAACTACGTGGAGCTGAATCCCTCGCGTCAGTCCGGCCACATTCTCAAGATCCATCGCAGGATGAAGGTCGAGACAGACTTCGAGTACTTTCTCTGATCCCGGCGCCCGGCCAAATCAGCGTAGAGCGTGTTTCAAAGACCCGCTTTGTGTCAGTCGTCCACCGGCTTTGCCGACCCGCGGAGGGATGAAACTTGCGTCGACCAAAGCCAGCGCTAACTTGCTAACTCGCTAACCCCGCGAAGCGGGGGCTAACTCTAATACTGTTCACTTAACTATCCTGATGGCCTTTCGGATGTCGATCAGGGGCAGGGGCTTACAGTGGCGCGGACGGAGCGGGAAGTTGCTCATCTTGCGCTTTACCCCGCGGAAATTGCGGCGG
>Ga0224558_1003238_pt1 | contig 13777 bp, 12 predicted proteins | sample 714S32024metaG_FD_180682 | JGI IMG/M metagenome (GOLD analysis project Ga0224558, IMG submission 180682) | Peat soil microbial communities from Stordalen Mire, Sweden - 717 S3 20-24 | ecosystem: Environmental > Terrestrial > Soil > Wetlands > Peat | place: Sweden: Norrbotten County, Stordalen... | reverse complement strand
AACGGCTTCACCCTGGCGGACCCGAACGACCGCGGAATGCTGGATGTTGTGGGCTTTGACACCAGCGTGCCAGCGGTCATCTCGGACTTCATCAGGTCCTAAATAATGGGCGACCTCATTGGTTCAAGGACGCCAAAAAGCAATCAACGCGGGCGGATGGGCGACTATCCGCCCGCTCCTTTTAAAATGTCCCGTTGGCCGAGCAGCCCAGGCAGTGGTCCGCAAAACCTCGCAGGTGAGTGCGACTCTCACACGGGACTCCATTTTTTCCGAGCATAGGTGTTGAGAGATACACGCCGGTCTTCCAAACCGGAATACAGGGCGCAATACCGTGATGCTCGACCATTTCCTTTTCCCCAGTTGAACTTGGTGTGCCGGCAGAGACCTCGCACGGTCGAAGTAATGGCCGGATGCCGGGTTCAGTGCGCTGGGGAGTGTTCTTCAGAGCGTAGCCTAAAAGTGAGGCGCCTGCTTCGGAAGTAGGAGCAAGCGGGGGCGGTACCCGTCGCTCTGACCATTTCACGCGACGCGAACACCGGTGCCGGCCAGGATCCTCACAGGCCTGACTGCGGCGGTTCAACTCCGCCTTCGTGTCGCGATTGGGTTGCAAGCATTGCAGCGATGCAGCGGTTTCTTAAACCGCAGAGCACGGGGCAGCACCGTGGCGACCCACCATTTCATGCCGGCGTGGCTCAGCAGCGACAGCAGCAGTTTCGTAAACTGCCGGGCGATTCGCCCCACGGGAGTGCGAGTCTCCCCGTCGGCCCCATTTCATGCTCCCGTAGCTCAAACTATCAGAGCGGGCGGCTTCGAACCGCCAGGTTGCAGGTGAGATTCCTGCCGGGAGTGCCATTTACGTTGGGCATGTGGTTTAACCCGAATAGCAGAGGGTCCAGATTCAGAATCTGGCAGCCTTGGGGGTGCAAGTCCCTTCATGCCCACCAATTTCACGGCGCCTGGCCTCAGAGGGAACAGCAGACCCCAGCGACTTAAGATCGCTGAGCCTTCCGGGTGCAAGTCCCGGGGCGCCGACCGGCGTGTGGTTAACCGGGAACAGCAGACCGGTTCGGCTCAAACCCGAACAGCCTTGGGAGTGCAAGTCTCCCCACGCCGACCATTTTTGGAATACCAATCGGGCAAGCGAACCGGGCCTCGGTGCTAACGAGTGCGTGCCTTCGGGCAAGTGGCGCAAGTCCACGGCATTCCGCCATTCATGCGCGCGTAGTTCAAAGTCGAACCGTCAGTTTTATAAACTGAGTCGCACTAGATGAGTGCCTGGATCCGGAGCGTTACCGGACGCGCGTACCATTTCGAATCCCTGAACGCGAAGTAGCTCGAGCGGCTCAGCCCTTTCATTATTGATGCAGATTTGGAAAGCGCTGGGTGTGAGCTGGTGGAAGAGACCAGCCAGAGGTTCGTTTCCTTGTCCCCATAGCTCAAAGCACAGAGCGGGAGTGTCCTAAACTCGATGTTTCTGGTGAGAGTCCGGCTGGGAACACCCTTTCAAGCGGGTGTGGTTCAACAGCAGAATGCGGCCGTGCCAAGGCTGAGACGACGGCGCGACTCCGTTCACCCGCTCCATTTTGGGGACGTAGCTCATCAGCAGAGCGCTCGTTTGACATGCGAGAGGCAAAGAGGGCAGCACTCTTCGTCCCCACCATTTTCGAGGGCATAGCTCAGCCAGCCAGAGCGGATGCGTCACATGCATCAGGTCAAAGGTGCAAATCCTTTTGCCCTCACCATCTTTTGTCCCTGTGGTGTAGTCCAGTCAACATGCCTGCCTCTCATGCAGGAGATCACCGGAGCGAAGCCGGTCAGGGACGCCATTTACTCGGCGCGTGGTTCACGGGGAATAGCAGACCCACCTGACTTAGGATCAGGCAGCCTTGGACGTGCAAGTCGTCTCGCGCCGACTACTTTCGATGTCCCCAAAGCATTGTCAGCGATGCATCTGCTCGGTAAGCAGGCCAGCCTGGTGCAACTCCGGGTGGGGGCTCCATTTCCATAATCCAAACGCAGTCGAGCCAGCGCTCAAGCAGGTTTCATAAGCCCGCCTCGCCCAGGGCAGCACTGGGGATTGCGACCACTTTTTTCGAGTCCATGCCGGTTCAGAACTAAAACTCGAACAACGGGCAAGAAGCGTCACCCGATTTGAGGCGTCATAATCTGAGTTTTCGTCGCAGCACTTCTTCAGCGGCCAATCGCTTGGTTGGGTCCATTCGGCGGAGATTGTAGAGCTTCCATCGCGGCCCCGGCAACCGCTCAACGCCGGGCATTCCGAGCAACTCTCATTTCGGTTCGAGCCGTTTCATGGATAAAAGGAATTCCCGCTCGGCGGTTGTCAGGTCGGTATTGATCCGCTCGATCAGTTGCTCGCGCGCGTTTTCGAGTACTGTGAGCGGCACCGGATCTAAGGTCATCCCTTCAAATTGGTCGGTGAAGACCTGCTTCAAATCCTTCCGATTCGGGTTGAGTAGTTCACTCATCGGTCGGTCGTGGCTCGCCAGGAAAATTACAAACGAGAGCCGGATGTCGTCGGTAATCCCCTCGGCCTGAAAGAGACCATGCACATCGAAAAAATCTCGCGGGTGTTGTCGGTCGAGGGCCGCACACAGCTTGCCTCCTTACAACTCTGCCAGCGACACGACGCGCATCGTGGCTGACCGGCCGAATACCTCAACGGCTCTTGATGTCAGATTTCGCTCTGTCGTTGGATATAGTGTCCCACGCAGAATTGTGTTGGGCTCGATTTTTACCTCGGCGCCGCTCGGTGCACGCACGGTCAACTTCACCAAGAGATTATCAGTTGCGAGTTTTTGCTCCCTCACCTGCGCGGTTGGCATCGCACGGCGGATTTTCACAGCGATCCGCTGAAGCGCCGCGTCGATTCCACGCAACGTGGTGGGGCGATCTTCGACTGGCAGGTAAACAAGATCGATGTCCATAGACAGGCGCGGGAAATTGCGCACGAAGAAATTAATCGCCGTGCCACCCTTGAGCGCAAAGCATGCTTCCGTGTTCACGAATGGGATAACCTGCACGAGCAGGTCGGCCTGCTTAAAGAATGGGCTATTTATCACGGGGCGTCGTGTGGAGTTTCAGCCACTGCTGGGACGGTGATTAGGTATTTAGGATCGAGCCGACCGCCGGCAACGAACACCCGTTTGCCGCTGCCGAGCGAAACCTTTGCCAACTTCAATTGCTTGAACCAAGCGTGGCCGTGCTTTTCCGCCAGGTGGAGAAAAAGCCGCTTCGCTTTCACCGAGGTGCATGCCTCAAGGAGCGACTGCACCAAGTCCGTCCGCAGCGTTCCGAGTCCCTCGAAGAGGAGATTGGCGTGCTCATATTCGGAATCGGTGGGCGGGAGATGCTGGATAAATTCGAGCGCAGCACGCTCCGGGGCTGACACGCTCACGACGAGTTCACCCTCGCGGTATTCGCGTAACCCGAGTTCGCGCGGGAGGAAGTTCGTGCTGACATGGCGCACGCGATTCGACCACGGCAGGCGTTTGAACCAAGCGGGAAGCCTCTCGCCCGTACGGCTGAAGAGGTAGAGAGGATACGCCTCGCCTAACGGAACGAAATGCGCGAGGCCTGCGAGTTCCAAGGCCGTGCGCCCGCCCGGATGAAATGACTTCGATCTCTGTTGGAGACCGAAGACCGCGCCCAGCCATGTTGGGGCTTCGGATTGAACGGCGAAGGCTCCATCACCGACACGGTGCAACCAGCCAGATCTGGCGTAGTAGTCTGCCAGACGGCTAGATATCCCTTGGTGCTTAAGCCATGCAGAAGTAAGCACTGCATTGGCGGGTGCAGAGATCAGGCGCTGGTTTATCCTCTTGCGTTCTGAACCAGTATTATTGGTCATATCTGCTAATAAATAAACCACGGGGTTTGCTTTATAGCAAATAAAACAAGCATTGCTAGGTTAAGCAGCAAAACAATAAACCCGCACTCCAAGGAACCATTGCTCAAAACTCCCGGCGATAGAGTGCGCCACCATCGAAAATTGCGACCATTTCCGGGCTGCATTATGCCGCGGTCTTTCAGACCGCAAAACATGAAGCAGTACTACCGGCGGCCCACCATTTCTTTGCCTCTCCGCAGCAGCCTGCAGGCTTTCTTTGTAAGCAAGTCGTGCCGGGGCAGCACCGGCGAGAGGCTCCATTTTTTGCTCCTGTAGCTCAATTATCAGAGCGCAGCCCTCCGAAGGCTGATGTTGCCGGTGAGATTCCGACTGGGAGCACCAGTTTCCGGGCGAGTGGTTCAGAGGGAATAGCAGACCCCACAGATCGAGAATCTGTGAGCCTTGGAGGTGCAAGTCCTCTCTCGCCCACCATTTTTGTGGAGCTGAAGCCACAGCAGACCGGCACCCGACTTTTAATCGGGTATGGTGAGGTTGCAACTACCTCCGGCTCCACCAATTTCTTGCCGGGTCGTCTAATTAGCAGGACATCGCCCTTTGAAGGCGAGCGTGGTGGTGCGAGTCCATCCCCGGCAGCCAGTTTCCGCTCGGTGGTGAAACAGGATCACATCTGGCCTACACCCAGAAATCGGAGGGGCAGCACCTTCCCGAGCGACCATTTTGCCGCTGAGTGTGGAAGTCTGCACACCTGTCTCTGAAACAGGGAGAGCTGGAGCGTTACCAGCAGTGGCAGCCAATTTGATCCGCGCCGATTTCAACAAAGAGCAAACACCCGACCGCCCAGGGGCGGTGGTTGTCTGTATTTTTATGAACATATTGACGAAAGCGACCGTGCTGGTGCTGAACCGCAACTGGCAGGCCATTAATGTGCGCACACCTCAAGAGGCGTTTTGCATGATGGCCACCAACGTGGCCACCGGCCTCGAAATCGAGGGTGAGGACCATATCCGTCCAGTAACCTGGGAGGAGTGGATCACTCTGCCGATCCGCGATCAAGACGAGGCGGTGCATACCGTTCGCGGCCAGATCCGTGTGCCTACGGTCATCGTGGCAGTGAACTATGCCAAGGTGCCCAAGAAGCGCCCGAAGCTGTGCGCCAAGGCCATCCGCGAGCGCGATGGTAACCGCTGCCAGTACACTGGCCGTGTGCTGCACCCGAACGAGGGTAGCCTGGACCACGTCGTGCCCCGCTCGCGCGGTGGCAAGGACGTCTGGGAGAATCTAGTCTGGTCGGCCAAGGAAGTGAACCAGCGGAAGGCCGACCGTTTGCCGCACGAGGCCGGCCTGAAGCTGCTCTCGGTTCCGCATGCTCCGAAGGAGCTGCCGGTTTCGGCGCTCATTCGCAACCCGGCCGAGGTCGAGGACTGGAAACTGTTCCTGAATGAGTGAACAATGAGAGAGCGGGCATCAAAGCTCGCTCTTCCACGTGAAATTTAATAAACTCAAATCGCCGCAAATAAACTTTTAAAGTCTGAATCGATAGATGAGTGCAGATTCACTAGGTCCTGGCTTTGGTGTCACCGCGAATGACGTCCGCGCCTACGACTGGCAGGCGCTCGTGGCAGGCGCACCGTCGCGTGAATGTCAGGCCTACTGCGATGCGCTCGGGAGGCAGGCGGCGACTCTCAAAGAGACCGCTGATGAGCGAGGCAGCCGCGTTTTTCGGCTACTCTCGGCTGTGGCGTCTTTCTGGCCGAATTACGATGACAATGCAGTTCCGTATCGGCCTTGGAAGGTTTGGGATGGCAAGCGTTCGGCTGTTCCTGAAGACTTAACACCAGCAGATTTGGCTGCCCTTACCGGCATTCTCGCCGAGATTCGCGATGCCGAATTTCGAGCGCGAGTTGCGGATGTGCTCTGGATTTGTCCGCCCAAGAATTACAAAGCCGCCCAAGCGGCAGTGGACGCCTATATCGAATCTGCCAGCACTTTGGAGATCGGCGAATTCTGGTCACCGTCGGCTGAACGCCTCCAACGGGCACGTCAGATCGGTGCGCAGATTGGCCGATTACAGGCTTTCCATCAGAAGGCCATTCAAGCCATTGAGGAAACAATCACCCGGCACGAGGCAACGGAGGTCACGTTGCGCTGTGCGCGGTTGATGCACATGTTGCTGGGTGACGGCGTAGGCGACGCCAAGCGATATGCATAGTTGTCGGAGACGCTTGCACTCAAAATGGAGGCTATTCCCAACTGGCACTTCGCCCGTGAGTATTGGCAGTTGCAGGGCGGGTGGAATGCCAAGGGAGGCAAGCAGGAGGAAGCCAGACTCGCGCAGCTCAAAATCGCAAACACCTACGTCAAGCTGGCAGAGGGTTTCACCACTGCCGCCCAACCTTCATATTTGGGCGCGTCGCACTGGATGGCGAAGGCGGTCCACACCCTGCGCGAAGCCCAGGCCGATCCTGTTGAAATCGAAAACGCTCATCAACGCCTCCTGGATTTTCAAAAGCGCGGCATGAGCGAAATGCAAACAATCCGGATTCCGCGCGAAGGCTCAGACCTGGAGGAGAAGCTGGAACAGTCAGCCAAAGCGGCGGCGGAACTCATCAAGGGCCACGTCTTCGAGGAAGCCATTCTGCGCCTCGCCTATGTGTCTGACCCGTCCCGTCCGACCGAATTGCGTAAGCGCATTGAAAGCAATGAAGGCGGCGGGGTGTTCACTCAAATTTTCGGCGCAAGTACGGTGCGGACTGATGGACAGATTTCAGACACGAAGCCGCCTCTGGATTCGGACGATCCAAAAGACCGCGAAGAAGCCGTGGTGAAGGAAATGTATTCGCAGGCCCGCACAATTGACTGGCCGGCTCGAGTGCAGTTTTTGATCGAGCCGGCGCGCCAACAGCTTATCGCAGAACACCCTGCCCGGCGTGTCGACCTGCTGTTTCTGGTGCAGGACAACCCGTTCATTCCCCTTGGTCGCGAAGGCTTATTCCTGCGCGGACTGCACGCCGGTTTGCACGGCGACATCGTGCTCGCGCTGCATGTCTTGCTTCCCCAGGTGGAGAACTCGATTCGCGAAATCTTCACCGCGCATGGCGTCATCACATCCAAGCTCGAATCAGACGCCACGCAGGACGAGCGTGATTTGGGCTGGATGCTCACCCGTCCTGAAATGGCGAAAATATTTGGCGAAGGCATGGCGTTCGATTTGCGCGGACTGCTCGTGGAGCGTTTTGGCCTCAACCTCCGAAACGACATTGCTCACGGTCTTTTGGCAGAGCCGCAGATGATAACTCCGGGCGCAATGTATGCTTGGTGGTTGGTTCTTCGACTTTGTTGTATCCCGATAGTCAAAGCTAGGAATGAAGCATCCGAATCGTGAACGACACGACTGGTTCGAAAATGAACACCAAAGATTTCATTCGTCTCGGAATTCCTCTGGGTGAAGCCACCCGACGCGCAACTGGTTTTGTCACCAGTTTCATTCTGGCCGGCGGTGACAAGACTCGCTTGGAGGAAGAAATGAAGGCGATCATCGCCAACCCTTCCAATTTTGTTAAAGACAATCTGCGCGGGGAATTTGCAAAAGCTCTTCTGAACGCCCCGCCTCCATCACGAGCCGAACCGGTCAAGTACCGCCAGTGGGGTGAAGGCCTGGAGCATGAGGCCGTGATGCAAATGGAGAAAGCCTGCCTGCTGCCCGTGACAGTGGCCGGCGCCCTCATGCCTGACGCACACGTGGGCTATGGCCTTCCAATCGGCGGCGTGCTCGCTACCGAGAACGCAGTTATTCCGTATGCCGTCGGCGTGGACATCGCCTGCCGCATGAAGATGACGGTGCTGGATGTCCCGGTCCGCGAACTGGAACGGCATCCCGAGCGCCTTACGCGGGCCATCGAAGCTGAAACACGCTTTGGCCTGGGTGCCAGCTTCAAGAACCGCCGCCAGCACGAGGTGCTGGATGCCGATTGGGACGTTAGCCCGATCACCAAACAGAACAAGGACCGCGCTTGGGCGCAACTCGGCACTAGCGGCAGTGGCAACCATTTCGTGGAGTTCGGTTTTTTCACCTCCCACGGACAAATTCATGGGCTCGAAGCGGGAACGTACCTGGCTCTGCTGTCGCACAGCGGCAGCCGCGGAACCGGTGCCGCGGTGTGTGATCACTACAGCAAGATGGCGTTCAGCCAGTTCCCGGATCTGCCGAGCGAGTTGAAGCGGTTGGCCTGGTTGTCCTTGGACTCCCAGGAAGGCAAGGAGTATTGGGAAGCGATGGAACTGATGGGCCGTTATGCTGCGGCTAACCATGCCCTCATCCACAAGCACGTAGCGGCGAACCTCGGCGCTAAGGTTTTGCTCGACCTGGAGAACCATCACAACTTCGCCTGGAAAGAGAAACACGTGATCAACGGTGTGGAAAAGGAAGTGATCGTCCACCGGAAGGGTGCGACGCCAGCGGGTCAGGGCGTGCTGGGCATCATTCCCGGCTCGATGGCCTCTCCGGGGTTTGTGGTCAGCGGCAAAGGTAACCCGGAACCGCTCAACTCGGCCTCTCATGGCGCTGGCCGGGTGATGAGCCGCACGCAGGCAAACAAGACGTTCGATTGGAAGAAAGTGAATGCCTTCTTGCGCGAGAAGGGCGTGACCTTGATCTCCGCCGGTTTGGACGAAGTGCCGATGGTCTATAAAAACATCCACGAGGTGATGGCCGCCCAACACGATCTGGTGACTATCCTCGGCCAGTTCGATCCCAAGCTCGTTAAGATGGCGCCGCATGGCGAGCGGGCAGAAGACTGACGCGATGATCACCATTGATGGTTCACAGGGTGAAGGCGGAGGTCAGATTCTACGCACGTCGTTGGCGCTGTCCCTGGTAACCGGCCAACCGTTCCGGATGGAGCGAATTCGAGCCAAACGCCAAAAGCCGGGTCTGTTGCGGCAGCATTTGACGGCAGTCGAGGCGGCCAAGACGGTCGGTTGCGCCGAGGTTGCGGGAGCGGCCATGAACTCGCAAACGCTGGAGTTTCGGCCGGCGGCGGTAACTCCCGGCAATTACCGATTCGCCGTGGGCACCGCTGGCAGCGCCACCTTGGTCCTGCAAACAGTACTGCCGTCACTACTGACAGCCTCTGGCACAAGCACGTTGACCCTGGAAGGTGGAACACACAACCCATTGGCCCCCCCTTTTGATTTCTTGGCGCGAAGTTTCATGCCTTTGATCCACCGCATGGGACCGAGCGTTGAATTGGAGTTAAGGACACCCGGCTTTTTCCCGGCTGGCGGCGGTCGTTTCCATGCTCGGATTGAACCGGTGAAGAAATTATCCCGACTTGTCCTCTCCGAGCGCGGGGCGATTCGTGGACGACGCGCACGGGTTTGGCTGTCCAAACTTTCGCCGGATGTAGCAGAACGCGAATTGGCAGTGGTTCACGACGAACTGAAATGGCGAACGGATGAATGCGGCGTGGAAACCGTCGCCTATCCAAAAGGCCCCGGCAACGCGTTAGTCTTGGAGATTGAGGCGGAGCACGTGACTGAGGTGTTCACCGGCTTCGGTGAGCGTGGTCGGCCCGCTGAGGAAGTGGATAAATCAGCTGTCGAAGCCGCCAAGGTATGGCTTGATGCAAACGTGCCAGTCGATGAACACCTGGCCGATCAACTTCTCATACCGATGGTGCTGGCGGGTGGCGGCTCATTCCGGACCACCAAACCTTCCCTGCACACGACCACGAATGCTGAGGTAATCCAAAGATTTCTGCCCGTGCCCATTCGCCTCGAGCAGGATGGCCAACTGGCCTGGCGCGTAAGCGTGGGGATCGACTGACACGACGTCGCATGCGCCTCCACGTCCTTAGCGATTTGCATTTGGAATTTGAGCCCTTTACGCCACCGACAGTTGAGGCGGACGTCGTCATTCTTGCAGGCGACGTCAGCACCGGCCGGAACGGCTTGAAGTGGGCCTTGAAGACATTTCCTGACCGACCGGTTGTATACGTGCTTGGTAACCACGAATTCTACGGCCAAAAGCTTCAAAAGCTCATCAAGGAACTTCAAGAACTGGCCGACGGCACCAACATTCATCTGCTGGAAAACGAAAGCTTCTGCCTGGCGGATGTCGTCTTTCTGGGGGCGACGCTGTGGACGGACTTCGCTTTGAACGGAAATCCGGTCGTTTCCGAGGTTGTGGCTCAAACCGGAATGAATGATTACCGGCGGATTCGAACCTTGCCGCGATACAGCCGATTGAAGCCCTCCGACACGCGGAGGATTCACATGGAGTCGCGGCGGTGGCTTGAGGATCAGGTGTTCGGCCTGAAAGGCAGAAAAGCCGTCATTGTCACACACCACGCCCCAAGTCGGGAATCCGTTCCGCGAGCCTTCGAGGGAGACGCTTTCAATCCTGCCTTTGCTTCCGACATGAGCCGATTCATTGCTGAGAGCGAAGCGCGCCTTTGGATCCACGGGCATATTCATCATCGCTGCGATTACACGGTTGGGAACACACGAGTTCTTGCCAATCCACGTGGTTACCCAACCGAGCCGCGGGTAGGCTTTGATCCCGGTTTAATAGTAGAAGTTTAAAGGCATGTCCCGAAGCAAACATACCGATCCTCGTTTGATCCTGGCTACACGCCGTATTCAAGCTCCACTTGAATCTCGTTCCACAGGGGACCTCAGGCGTCGCCGCGCTTGGGTGGTCCAAGTCTCATCCTTGTTCCTGGTTCAGAGCACGATGCCAAATGCGCTGCGAATCTTTATACACCTCCCGCACGCGGTGGAAGGGCACCCGGTGAATTTGCCCCTCGGCATCGGTGAATTGAAAGGTTTGCGGGCTTTCAGGCGGAAAACCCACGTCAGTGAGTGGGACCAAAATGATGCGGTTTTCCGCTCGGTCGTAATACCCCATCTGAAAGCTCCCTTTGGCAAACTTCGGGTCCCACCGGATCCGGTTGAGCAATTCGTGAACGGGAATCATCCAATAACCGAGATTTTGACGAGTTGGCCCATATTGAAATAGAATAACATGTGTGGAAACCACCAACTAAATGAAAACGGTGCTGATCACTGGGGCCTATCGGGGTCTGGGTTACGAAGTGGCGCGGCAGTTCTCCGAAAGAGGCTGGAAGGTAATCTTAACCGCTCGCGGGAAGGACCAGGGTTCCTCCGCCGCTGCTAAACTGAAGAACGCCTCGTTCCTGGAGCTCGACATCACCGTCGATGCCAGCGTAGCCCGTGCTGTCAAAGAGGTGCCGAGGCTGGATGTGCTGATCAACAACGCCGCGATCATCGCCGAAGGCGACCAGGACATTCTGACCATCCAGCCCGAATTGGTCGCTCGCACCATTGCGACAAATGCCTTGGGAGCATTGCGGGTTTCCCAAGCGTTGGTGCCTCGCTTACTCAAGAGCTCGGCGGGCCGGATTGTGAATGTCTCCAGCGGGGCTGGTCAGCTCAGCGATATGGGGACTTGGTCCCCAGCTTACGCTTTATCGAAGACGACGCTCAACGGCATAACCGGCATGCTTGCAGCCGCCCTTAAGGACAAGGGCATCTCCGTCAATTCGGTTTGCCCCGGGTGGTGCCGCACCGAGATGGGTGGTCCGACGGCACCGCGCTCGGTCGAAGAAGGCGCGACGGGAATCGTTTGGCTGGCGGCTGATGCACCGCAGGAAAAAACAGGCCTGTTCTGGCGAGACAAGGAAATCATCCCCTGGTCAGCACCTCGCGCTCTTGCTTTTATCGACTTATGCCTCTCTTAAAACTTGAAACCACAGTCGTTCTCCCCGAGGAAAAACGAAAAAACCTGCTGGCTGCCCTTTCAAAAGCGATCGCTGGAACGATCGGGAAACCCGAGCAGTACGGAATGGTCACGATTGGCTCCGCCGCAATCCTGATGTCTGGGAAACCAGGTGACGCAGCTTTCGTGGACATCCGCAGTATCGGCGGCTTGAACGGTGAAGTGAACCGCAAGCTTTCACAGCAAGTCTGCAAATTGCTCAACGATTCTCTTGGCATCCCACCGGGCCGTGTTTATCTGAACTTCACTGACGTGGACGCTGGAAACTGGGGCTGGAACGGGAGCACGTTCGGCTGAAGACCCGTGGACCTGCCGGAGGACAAGGGAATCTACGGCCAGCTTTGCCGCAAGAACTGGCGTGAAACGTGCCAGCCTGGTGGTAAACTGGCCACGTGAAACGCGAACGCCCAAAGCCCGATGACGAGTTCCCGCTGCTAACCAAGCGCCAGTTGGCCGAACTGGAACGGCGAGTGGCAGACGCTATGGACCCGGTGCGCTATGTCATCGTCTCGTCCTTCCTGCCGAAGTTTTCTCTGTTTTATTGTCCATCCGATGGAATGTTCGTGATGAATGAAATACCCGACACGGCTCTGTTCAAACGGAAGGCCGAGGCCTTGGCCCTGGCCCGAGCACTGAAATGCGGGCAACCAAAGAGAGCAAGGAGGCTGCGGGTAATCCAGGTTAAGAAAACGAAGCGTTCAGTGCGCATCCTCGAGGAAGTGCAGGTCGATGGTCGTACCTGGAAGCCGAAGCTGAGGCGGAAGTAACCGATCAGAGATTCCTTTGAGGCACTTCCTGCATCGGTCAAACGCTACCGCAACTTCCCATTGTTTCATATGGCCTTCACCTACACGACACGTCACGGAAAGACCTATCACCTTCACCCCGGTCCCAAACGGGGTGGAGGCATTCAACACTATGTTTCGACCGACCCGGCGGGCCCAGTTGCTGACGCAATTCCCGAGGGCTTCGAGATTCACGAGACGCCAAATGGCCAGGTGTACCTGCGCAAAAAGAAACCTGCCCTGATCCAGCCCGCCGAATTGGCCCTGGTCGAGCAAGCACTGCAAAAGCGCCAGACGAGAGAGCATTACTACCTTGCGGAGATCAGCGACGAAAAGATCATTATCCACGAAGGCGACACTCGGATCGATTCTTTGCGTGAGATCAACATGCGGTTTTCGGCGCACGGGCTTGAGGAATATGCGGTGCGCAACGCTCATTATGTGCCGGTGATGCGGTTCGTGCTGCAGGACAAAGCCAAGCGCGTCTTTCGGCCGGAGCGCTATTGCTTTCGCGGCAGCGTTGAGGACTGGATTTCCATCGCCCAGCCCGCTCAACTGGATAAGTTGACAGCGAAATTCCTCAAGCATCTGGGAAGAGACTCCATTTATGAGCTGTACTGAATTGGACTGCAGCGGAGATGGCCAATTGGTGATGGAACGTGAAGTCGCTCGGTACTTCGCAACTGGCGAATCGGATCCGCTCGGGAAAGCTTCTCCCGGCAACCACACCTTCGAGCGCTTAACTAACTACGAACACTATCTTCGCGAGGCGCTCATCCAGGAAGTTCAGCGCCGGGAGTGTGGTCGCCGGCTCCAATACATGCCGGAACGCTTCGATCCTGTCACTAGGACCCGCCGAAAAGTGGAGCCAATGATCGCTGGGCTATTCCCTGCGGCGGAACGAGAGGTGGTGCTTGGAGTGGCGGAGCGCTCGATTGTGTTTCTAACCCAGGAAGCTGCGCACCAAGCCATCCGCAAAACCCCGTTTCTGAGTAGCGCCCGGACCATCGCCAACGTCTATTTGCACAGCCTCGGTGCTCCTACTTTGGGAGATGAACCCCGCCCAATTGTCGGATTGAACCTGGAGAGGGAGTGTTATGTCTCCATGGACTACTTCGCCGATAAAGACCCCTTCGCGGATTACGTCACGCATGAAGTAGCGCACGTTTTCCACAACTGCAAACGGGAGACCGTCGGATTGCCATATTCACATTCCCGAGGGTGGCTACTTGAAATCAGCTTTGCCCACCGAGAAACTTTTGCCTACGCCTGCGAGGCCTACGGTCGCATTTTGGAGCAGGCGGGCAGAAAGCAGCGCCGGCATTC
>Ga0224558_1003235_pt1 | contig 13780 bp, 6 predicted proteins | sample 714S32024metaG_FD_180682 | JGI IMG/M metagenome (GOLD analysis project Ga0224558, IMG submission 180682) | Peat soil microbial communities from Stordalen Mire, Sweden - 717 S3 20-24 | ecosystem: Environmental > Terrestrial > Soil > Wetlands > Peat | place: Sweden: Norrbotten County, Stordalen... | reverse complement strand
CCAGCACCACGACCGAATCGTCAATCAGCCGGGAAAAAGCCAGCGCCAAACCGCTCAGCAGCATGACATTGATCGACCCGCCCATGGCATTCATGAGCAAGAAGCACACCAACGTGGAAAGCGGAATGGAGAGGAGCACTGCAAAAGTGGCGCGTGGGCTGCCCAGGAAAATGAGAATCATGATTCCGGTCAGCACCAGCCCGATTCCGCCTTCCTTCATTACGTTCTTGATGGCACTTTTGACAAAGATGGACTGATCGAAGACGACCGCCGTCTTGAGCGATTTCGGAATGTCCAACAGATCCTTGATCGCCGCCTTGATTCCATTCACAATCGTGATGGTATTGCTGTCGCCGCCTTGCTTTAGCACAGGGATGTAAACCGACTGTTGTCCGTCGATACGGACGATGTTGGTTTGGATCGCGCCCGAGTCCTTGGCCTCACCCACGTCGGCAACCATCACCGACGCGTTGCCCACGGTCTTCAGCGGTATGCGGTTGATCTCTTCTACGTCAGGCAACTGCGCATTGGCATAGATGTTGTAATCTCTGGGACCGATGCGAACATCCCCCGCCGGAAGAATCAGGTTGGAATCATTCACCGCGTGAACCACGTCCATCAGGCTTAGCTGGTGCGCCTCCAGTTTGACCGGGTCCACATAGACCATAATCTGGCGGTAGCGCCCGCCAAAGGGCTGAGGCACAGAGGCGCCGGGTACGTTGGCGATCTGGTTACGAACCTGGAATTGCGCCAGATCTTTGAGCCGGGTCTCATCCAGGCCTTCCCCTTTCAGCGTTACCAAACAAACTGGAAGGCTCGAGGCATCGAACTTAAGCACCACCGGCGGCAAAGTACCTGGAGGCAGACGTCGAAGATCGGCCATCGCCAGATTCGCGATGTTGCTAAGAGCGGCATTGCCATCGCTCCCCGGCTTGAAGTAAATCTTGATCAGGCTTACGCCCGTCAAAGAGCGGGATTCGATGTGGTCGATGTTGCTGCCGAGGGTAAAAAAACGCTCGAACGTATCGGTAATGTCCGCCTCGACTTGCTCCGGAGGCATCCCCGCGTAAAAGGTCGCAACCACCACCACTGGAATCTTGATCTGCGGGAACAGATCCACCGGCATACGAACCACAGTCGTCACGCCCACGACGGCGATCACCAGACAAAGCATGATGACGAAGAACGGATACTTCAGAGCGAATCTCGGCATTACTTTCGCTCTCCCGTCTGGCCATCGCTCGCATCAGTCGACCCTGGTTCCAACTTCGGCTTCACCACTTCGCCGTCCGTGTAGTCGGATTGACCGGCGCTGATCACTCGCTCCTTTTCCGAGAGGCCGTGAACGATCTCCACGGTGGTAGAGGTTTGCTCCCCTAGTTCAACGTTCCGCGTCTGCACACGATTCTGATCGTCCAGAGCCAGCACGTAATGCTCGTTGCCTTCCTGGACCACGGCTTGGACGGGAACCGTGAGCGCGTCCTCGTTCCCGTGCAATACCAGCTTGACCTCGGCGTACATGCCGTCGGTCAAAGTGTTTTGCGGATTCTCCACGTCAATCTCGGTATGCATGGTCCGCGTCTCCTCATTGAGTGAATCGGCGAAGCGGGCGACGCGCCCCTGGAAGTCTCGATTTAAATCGAGAACATGCACTTGCACAACGCTGCCCAAGTGCAGCAGCGGCACGGAGGATGCGGGAACCGGGATCACCAACCTCAACAGTGACCACTCCTCTAGTTGCACCACTGGCTGTGATTGAGTCTCCGACGAGGTTCCGGCTGAGATCAGGGCGCCGGTATCGACGTACCGTTTGGTGACTACGCCCGCGAAGGGAGCGGTGATGTGCGAATATGCCTGCAAGGCCGACAGGCGCTCGAGAGTAGCTTGCGCCATCCCGAGCTGGTTATGCGATTCAGCCAGAGCGGCGCGAGTGCTGCTGATCTGTGCCTCGGTCTCTTTATCTTTGGCCAGCGAATCGTCCAATTCCTGCTCGGCGACCAACCCCGGACGCTCTTCTGACGCCTGTTTGAGCCGCGTATATGCTGAGTGGTAAGCCTGGTGCGTAGACTCCGCTCGTTCGATTTCACTTTGGGCGCGGCGAATCGCGTCTTTGCTGCGAGCGATGTCCGCCTGGGCACCCGCGACCTGCGCATTCAGTTCGGGGACCTCCAGAACGGCCAGCTCCTGCCCGGCGCTAACCTTGTCCCCCACATCCACAAAAATGTGACGGATGTAGCCCGATACCTTGGCGTGAACGTCAACTTGCTGGAATGGACGGAATTCACCGGTGAGAGTAATGACGTTTTCCAGTGGACGGCGAGTGGCGAATACGACCGGCGCAACCCGTCGCGCAGGTTCATCGGCCTTCTTGGCTTTCGCGTCACCAAGCGAATGCATGAGCAGCGTGATCGCGATCGCCGCGACAAGCGCTACAACTCCAATCAGTATGTGTTTTCGTTGCAGCGTCATTTCTTCATTCTAAGATCTGCACAGCTCCGGGTAGTGAAAAAACCCCCTACCCCCGTGAAAGGGGAGGACCAAACGCGGGGGTAGGCTCGTACACGCTACGGTAAGCAGCAGCGGAACGAAAGTAAAGACAATCCCATCCAACCCATTCCTCCAGGGGAAGAGCCCAGATCGCTCGGGAAATTGCGATGGAATACGTTGCGCTCCCAAGTTCACTTGGCTCGTTTAGAACTCACTCAGGCTTGGCGCCAGTCGTGGCAGAGCCACGTCGCCTCAATCAGTGACTGAGCTAAAGTTCAGTAGGAATGACTAGCTATTGAAAACGAGGGAAAGATCAGCAGGTGGGAGGCGGTCGATTGTAGAGACTCTTTTCCAGAAAAAGAGTTGGAAGAGGCGGGCCAGTCGGCGCCACACGGGAATAAAACGTGGGAGCCTGCGATACCGTGACTTTAGCTACAGGCGCAGCCCAACGAATCGCATCGCGATCCATGTGCTGCCGCACAGCTTGCGAGTCACCGGACTGAACCGTTGTATTGTAGGAAAGTGTAACGTGGAAAGTTCGTGTAGCCAGTGTCAAGACCAGAGAAAACATGACAACGCTGACGAGCGCCCAGTACCACCACGGCACCGAACGAACCGCAACGTTTGTTGTTTCCGCTTTCACCACGACAACCTCGAGATGATTATAGAATCCACGCGTCCAAAAGCAAGGTTACAGCGGCGTTGGAACTGATCTGACTAATACTACGGGCGTTCCCTATTTCAAAGATGCGCCAGGAAGTTAGCACCACCGGCCCGAGCCAAAACCGGGCCGGCGGCGCTCTGAAGGGAAGAATCCCGTCAGAAAGTTGAGAGGCCGTTAACCTGGTGCTCCCTCGTCAGACCTTGACGCGGGACCATTTGCGGTCTTACGGCAAGTAGTAGCGGAACGAGGTGAAGACCATGTTGTCCAGTCCTTCCGGCGAGAGTGCTCCTGGCGTGGCCGTGCCGCCGGTGGGGGCGGAGGTGGCGCCTGACCAGGTCTGACGCGTGACATAGGAGTACTGTGCACCGAACCGGAATCTGCCCTTGGGCCCCTGGTAGAAGCTGTACCAGAAGCCGGCCGTACCCTCAATCACCGCACGCGTGTCAGCGGTGCAATTGGCAGGAGAAGTGGGAGTGAAGCCGGTGTTCACGGTGGGAGGCATTTCGGTGTAGCAACCGTAATTATTGAAGGTCGGCGATCCATAGCCGACGTACTGCCCTTTCCCCTTGTTCGCGAGAGGATCGAAGTTATAAGTCCGGGCAGCGTACTCCGCTCCGGTGTAGGCGTATAGATCGAGTTTCTTGCGGTGATACTCCAGCGTAGTCAAGCCCTGGAGACCCTTGATCAGATGAATCGTTCCATCGGCATGAATGGCAAGATCGGAGAGTTGTGCTGTTCCATAACGGCCGATCCCACTACCGCCGAAGCCATGCAAACCGAAAACGATGCGCTTATTGTCAAAGTACCAGCGGGCGTTGGCGCCCAGGCCGCCGCCTTCTTTCGAGGCGTTGAAGGCGTTGACTGCGCTGGCCGGGGCCGCAGTCAGACTACCGCATGCCGCGCTAGCGAAGTTCTCCACGCACGGGAAGATACGGTCTGTGAATCGGTCGGCCAGGCCGAAAATCTCGTAGTGCCCGAAGCCGGGATCGAAGGCGACCTTGGCGATGAGATCGGGCGCAGGATTGGCTGTGTAAGTACCTCCAGTGTTGTAGCTATTGCTGGCGCCCGCCTCGCCGAGCAGGAAATTATCCGCGTTGTTGTGCGTGGTGAGCGTGCCTTGCGCGTTTTCCATGGCGACGGCGACGGAAACTTTATCGCCGAAGTCTTTGGTTAGGCGAATCCCATACTGACGCGCGAAAGTAAAGCCGACGTTGTAACCCGGGTCGATCGTACTGGGCCGTGCATCATTGACTTTGCCCAGGTCGTCGCTGGGGGCGATTCCCACCTTGCCCTCGGTCACCAGGCTCCACATCTGGCCGCCGAGGAATTTCCAGCCATTGTCAAACTTGACTTGACCCCACGCCTGGCGGAGACGAAGAGTGTAGCTATTCGTCTGAGTAGCCGTGGAGGTGACCCCGGCGGAGAGAAAGTCACCAGATATGTAGCTGGAGAGTTCCACATTTTTCAAGCGGCCCTGAACAAAGAGGGTAGGCCGCGACTGGCGGGCGGAGCCGAAGAAGTCCGACAGATGGTTCTGCGAAGCGCCGGGCATGGTGAGCGAATTGAAGGGAGTCGTAAGATCAGCTCCCAGCTCTCGCGAACGCCGCACAAATTCGGCTGCCACAAAGGCGCTGGTGGTAAAGCTGATTCCTTTGTAGTGGATCGACAGGGGGTTCTGCAGCGTCGAGTCGATGGTCTTCTGTGTCTCCTGCAGCGTGAGCGCCGCGTTGGTGGCGGTCGTCTTGAGGTCGGCCAGGTCGCCCTTCAGCTCAACCACCGTCTGCTGCTGTTGGCTGGCCTGGGTTTGAGCGGCAGCGGCCTTGTTGGCAGCGTCGGCCGCGGCCACCTGCGCCTGCTGCCAGTTCTGCTGCGCCTGCTGCAGTTGCTGGGCAAGTTGCTGGATTTGCTGCTGCTGGGCGGCCAGGGCGTCTTTCAGCGCCTGAACGTCGGCAGCCGTGATCGCCGGCTGCACTTGCACCACTGCCGCTGGCTTGTGCTTCTTCTTTGGAGCCGGTGCGGTTGAGTCCGAGGTCTGCGCCCAAGCGCCGGCTGAAAGTGCCGCCAGCGTCAGAAACGTGACCAACAGGTGCTTGGTGGATTTCATAAAATGTAGTCCTCTGTTTATTTGAGGTTTAGTCGAACAACACATCCCGGGAAGAAACAGAAAAACTTTTCGCAATCGGAGGTCGCAACAATGGCGACCCTTATTTTTTCGCCGGCGTTTCCCGAACAGCGCCTCGCCATAGCCGATGTATGCAATTAGTACAATCAACTTACCTACATTCAAAAAACTTACCGCCGGTTCCTTATTGAGTGCTAAATCGCAGAAACCGGGGGAAGGTTATTATTCCATGAAGTCCATCGAAATAATAGACTTTATTGACATTCCGGAGGTAGCACCCGCTGTTCCATTCCGTCCGGCCCTGGAAGGACCCACTAAACCTCATGCTTTTAGCGGCTTACGGGAATGGCTGCAAGTTCACAACGAGGGAGAGTGTGCACCGGATTGCAGTTCGAAGAACGAAAGATTCTCAGCCTCGAGCGATGGAGGCCGTTCCGGCTTTTGAAAACAATCCCTCGCCCCCATTGGCAAAGGGTGGGAATTCTGGGGGCGAGGGTCCATACAAATTACGGCAAGTAGTAGCGGAACGATGTATAGAAGATGTTGTCGATTCCGTGTGGCGTAACGAATGTGCCCGCCGTAGAGCCAGCGCCCGTCCAGGCGTTTCGGCTTAAGTAGGAATATTGCGGCCCGAACTGAAGTCTGCCCTTGGGCCCGTTGTAGGGTTTGATCCAGAACCCGAAGGTGCCTTCGATTACGCTTTGAGTCTGGCCACTGCAGCTGCCGAGGCCTCCAAAATTGTACCCGCCGGGGCTCGACGACGAGGGCAAGGTTTCGGTGTAGCAGCCCCCGTCAGCGTAGCTTGGGGCCCCATACCCCACCACCTTGCCGGTACCGAGGGTGTCAGTTTGATAGCGGCGTCCCGAATAGTCCTCGCCGCCATTGAAGTACACATCGAGCTTGGGAAAGTGAAATTCCAGTGTGGCCAGACCCTGATAGCTGCGTAGCGGAACCAGCTTGCCAAAGGGATCGACGGTGGCATCCGGCAGACCGGACGCGCTGTACCGGCCTATGCCGTTCCCATAAAGGGCGTGAAGCCCGAAGTCCACATGCTTGTGCGCCAGGCTGACGCGGGCATTCCCGCCCACTCCACCCGCGCTCCTGGAGTAGTTGTAAGCTCCTGTTACCGAATTGGTAGTACCGCACAATGTCGGGTCCTGCGACGCTACGGCACAGGGATAAACGCGGTCGCGGAACCTGCTAAAGATACCGAACACTTCATAATGGCCGAAACCGGGTTCAGCGGCCGCCTTGACGATAATGTCCGGCATGGCGTTGAAGGCATAGTTGGATGCGTTGGTACAAACGGTGACGGGGGCGCCGCTGGAGTTGAGGGAGGTAGTGCAAGCAGTGATGCCGGGATTGTAGAGCCCGGCACCCACACCGTCACTGCCCAAGGCGAAATTGTTATTAGCATTGGTTGCCGTGAAGGTCGTCTGAGGATTTTCCAACGACGCTGCCAGCCAGAAACGATCATTGAAGTTCTTGACCACGCGGGCGCCGTACTGCCGCGCAAAACTGAAGCCGACATTATAATTCGGGTCGATGGTCATCGGCCTGGCTGTGCTTAGGTTGTCGATGCCCTTCCTGTTTTCCGTCAGCAAAGTCCACATCTGACCGGCAACGAAGGACCAGCCATTGTCAAAGGCAACCTGGCCCCATGCCTGCCGTTGACGCAGGGCGTAACTGTTTGTCTGGTTATTGTTCGAAGTAGTGCCAGCCGCAAGAAAGTCAGCTTCATAATAGCCGGTGAGCTTCATGTCGCCGACCTTGCCATCAGCTCGCATCGTGATTTGCGACTGGCGGCCGGAACCAAAGAATTCAGAAATCCTGTTCGCACCGCTGCCCGGCATGAAAATACTGTTAAAGGCAGTGGCATCCCCACCTGTCGCCCGACTGCGATACACCGATTCACCCGCGAGGAATCCGCCGGGAGTGATCGTGATTCCCTTGAAGCGAATGGCGAGCGGGCTCTCCAGGTCCCCCATGCGCTTCTGCGTTTCCTGCAAAGTCAACGCGGAATTGGTAGCGGTGGTCTTCAAGTCGGTGACGTCACTCCTGAGCGTCATCACCGTTTGCTGTTGCTCGGTCGTTTGAGCCACCGCAGTATCCGCCTTGGTCTGCGCCTGCACGGCCACGGTTTGGCTCTGATCAAGCCGCTGTTCCAGTTGCTGAATCTTTTGATCGCGGCTCTGCACTAAATCGCTCAACTGCTTGATCTGCTGCTGCTGAGCATCGATCGCCTGCTTCATCTCACTGAGCTGCTCGGAAACAGTCGGCCCAGATTTCTTGGCTACCATTTTTTTCCGCGTGCTCTTCGTCGTCGTTGAAGTGGCCGTACCTTGCTGGGCCTGTGCCGCGATCACGCTCCCGGCGAGCACCATCGACAGCACCACCAACATGATTCGTTTCATTGTTTTCATCTCCTGAAAAGTAAGTGTTGTAGATAGCAGACAATGCCGTGAAAGAAAGGCTTGCAGCGCGTAGTTCATTGCTTGGTGAACCGTAAACCCAGTCCGCCGCTTGTTAATAGCTGACAATTTCTTCGCCGAGTCCCCATGTGCGCAAAGTTTCCCTTCTGTTCCGGGCACATGTCCGTCTCCGGTACGCAAGAATCTCCAGGTTTCCATAGGCGTTCTAGTGAATCTGCTTGATCGACGCTTTCACCTTCTCCACCACGCTCGCCGGCAGCGGCGCGTAACTGAGCTGGCTTGTCATCTTCTGACCGTCGCTGACCATCCAGTCCAGAAAATCGGCGATGATCTTCCCTTTCTTCGGGTCCTTGGCCTGCACAGGAATTAAGAGCCAGGTGAAGCTGGAAATGGGGTATGCCGTTTTGCCGGGAGCATTGGTGATGGAGACGCGAAAATCGGCGGGCATCGTTTTCGCCGATGCGGCCGCTTCGGTCACGCTATCCAGCGTGGCCTTCACGAAATTGCCGGCGGCGTTCTTGACCGGTCCGTAGGTAATCTTGTTTTCCACGGCATAGACCAGTTCGACGTAGCCGATCGATCCCTGCAACTGCCGGATCTGTCCGGCGACACCTTCGTTACCTTTGCCGCCGATCCCGACCGGCCACTTGACGGATGTTCCCTTCCCGACGCCACTGTTCCAGTCTTTGCTGACCTTGGAGAGATAGTCGGTGAAGATGAAGGTGGTTCCGCTGCCGTCGGAGCGATAAATCACGATGATTGGCTTGTCAGGAAAGTTGACGCCAGGATTGGCCTGAGTAATGGCAGGATCGTTCCACTTCTGGATTTTGCCAAGAAAGATGCCAGCTAGAGCTTCGGGAGTGAACTTGATTTCTCCGCTGATCCCCGGGACGTTGTAAGCGGGCACGACCGCACCCAGCACGGTGGGGACGTGCAGGATCTTGGTCTTGGACTGCGCCAGTTGTTCGTCGGACATGGGGCCGTCGCTGGCCCCGAAATCCACGGTGCCGTTCAATACCTGGCGAATGCCGCCGCCGCTGCCGATCGACTGGTAGTTGATCTGCACGTCCGGGTGCAGCTTGTTGTATTCGCTGAACCACTTGGAATACATGGGATACGGGAAAGTGGCACCGGCTCCGTTCAACGTGGTCTGGCCCATGACGGGCAGCGTCAGCGCAAGACTTGCCAACAGCAACGCGATGCGATGGTTCACTCGACGAGCCCTCCTCGTGCTTAATTTAAGTGTGCAAGTTTGTTTTGTCGGCGAAGTAATAGTTTTATGGGCGAAGTATTAAAGGAAGGTTACAGCGGGGTGAATTTCTGATGAACGTGACTTGATTCCTAGCACTTAGCGGCTGCCGATCTTGTCGAGTCGCGGTTCGTGAGGCGGCATCTAAAGATGTGCTGGATTCGATGCACACTTCCTTGTTTCCGTTGGAAATCAAGCACAAATCCGCATCTTCTGGCAAACTGCTTGACGGTGAGGACGACCCACTGTGAGCGATGATCATCGTGATGCACCCAGTCATGCGCCGGGCTGGCCCGGAATCGAACCGCGCTGGACTTCGAGCGCCAAGACCGGAATAGGAACTGCGCTGAACCTGCACAGCCGGGTTTGGTTCACGCTGAGTCATGGCATTCTCAATGAAATCTATTTTCCGCGGGTGGACCAAGCCTGCACCCGCGACTTCGGCCTGATTATTACCGACGGTCGTGGTTTTTTCTCCGAAGAAAAACGCCATTGTACCTTCCAAAACCTTCCGATCGAACCCGGAGTCCCGGTCTACGAACTGACCAACACCTGCACGCAGGGCCGGTACCGGATCGAAAAGGAAGTGCTGACCGATCCGTGGCGAAACGTGGTGTTACAGAAAATTCGATTCGTACCGCTCCAGGGAAAACTCGGCGACTACCGCCTCTACGCACTGTTGGCGTCGCATCTGGGTAATATGGGATCTGGCAATACGGGGTGGGCGGACAACTACAAAGGGCAACCGATGCTTTTTGCCCAGCACGATTCCTGTGCGCTCGCCCTGGCCTGCTCCGCGCCGTGGCCAAAACGCTCCGTTGGATTTGTCGGCGTATCGGACGGGTGGCAGGACCTCTCGCAACATTTCCAGATGACGTGGGAGTACGACCGCGCGGAAAACGGAAACATCGCGCTGACCGCTGAAATTGATTTGACCGCCTGCAATGGCGAGTTCATCCTCGCACTCGGCTTTGGCGGAATCTGGGCGGAAGCCAGTCAGCAAGCCATCTCTTCCCTGCTCACTTCTTATGAAACTCTCCACAAAGACTACGTCTTTCACTGGCAGAAATGGCAGCGGACACTGAAGAAGCTGGACGAGAAGCCGCGGGAAAAAGATTTGTATCGGGCCAGCATGGCGGTTCTGCGCACGCACGAATCCAAGGACTTCCTCGGCGGAATCATCGCCAGCCTCTCCATTCCCTGGGGCTTCAACAAGGGCGACGAGGATCTGGGTGGCTACCACCTTATCTGGCCGCGCGATCTGGTGGAGAGTGCCGGCGGATTGCTGGCAGCGGGCGCTCACGACGACGCTCTGCGCGTGTTGCATTACCTCGAGGCCACCCAGGAAGCCGACGGACACTGGGCGCAGAACATGTGGCTGGATGGGCGTCCGTACTGGAGCGGCTCGCAAATGGATGAGACCGCTTTCCCGATTCTTCTGGTCGATCTGCTGCGCCGCGAATCACCCCGCTGCTTCGGCGACAGCCGTCGCTGGTGGCCGATGGTGCGCAAAGCGGCCGCATTCATTGTGGCGAACGGCCCGGTTACGCAGCAAGACCGCTGGGAAGAGGACGGTGGCTATTCACCGTTCACCCTGGCAGCCGAAGTCTCTGCCCTGCTGATTGCCGCTGATCTCGCGCAGTCAATGGGCCAGTCCGAGCCTGCCGAATTTTTGCGCCAGAGTGCTGACACCTGGAACGAAAACATCGAACGCTGGACCTACGCGGGCAACAGCGATCTCGCCCGGCAGATCGGTGTGGAAGGCTACTACGTTCGCATCACACCTCCCGACGAGGATGGAGCCGCATCACCTCTACAGGGATTCGTCCCCATCAAGAATCGTGCCGTCGGCAATTCGAAAGCGCCGGCGGTAGAGATCGTCAGCCCGGATGCGCTGGCGCTGGTGCGCTTCGGCTTGCGCGCGCCCGACGATCCGCGGGTGGTAAATACGATCAAGGTCGTCGATGAACTTTTGCGCGTAAACCTTCCGCAGGGTCCGGGCTGGTACCGCTACAACGGCGACGGATACGGAGAGCACGAGGACGGATCTCCGTTCGACGGCACCGGGATTGGCCGCCCATGGCCGCTGCTGGCCGGTGAACGAGCCCACTACGAACTGGCCGCCGGACGCGCCGCTTCCGCCGAGGCCTTGTTGGGCGTGATGGAAAATTCGACGGGAGCGAGCCGCCTGATTCCCGAACAAGTTTGGGACACAACCGACATCCCGGAGCGTGAACTGTTCGCGGGAAAAGGGTCGGGGGCGGCGTGCCCGCTGGTGTGGGCGCATTCCGAATACATCAAGCTGCGGCGGTCGCTCGTCGACGGAAAGATTTTCGATCAGCCACCGCAAACAGTGGAACGCTATCTAACGAAGAAAATATCAGCGCAGTACTTCAACTGGCGCTTCAACAACAAGGCGCGCACCATGCCGTGCGGAAAGAAGCTTCGGATTCTCGTGATGGAACCGGCCATGGTGCACTGGAGCTTTGACAACTGGCAAACCAGTCAAGACAGCAACTCCGAGGAAAGTGGATGGAACCTTCAGCACGTCGGTCTGCCGACGGAAACTCTTGCCGCAGGGCGACAAATCATTTTCACGTTCTTCTGGAAAAATGGCGCGCGCTGGGAGGGGCGAGACTACGAGGTCACTGTCGAGTAGCATTGCTCCGGAGCCTAGCGACGCTGCTAAACTTTCCACACTCCCGAATTCACTTCGAGGCACCGTGCGCACTCTTAGCCTGTTTGTTATGGTCGTACCGATGATGACGAGCATTCTCGCAACAGCCCAGACTCTGCCGGCACCCCCGGCCATCACTGACCCGAAACAGATCGCGTCCAAGCCGGATGCCCGGGTGGAGAAGGGTCTTTCGATTGAGAAGCTTTACATGACGCGCCAGGTCGGTGGTTCGACCTGGTCGCCGGATGGGAAGACAGTTGCCTTCGTCAGCAACTTGAGTGGCCGCAATAATCTTTGGCTCGTGCCCTCCGAAGGTGGATGGCCGATGCAACTCACGGTGAGCGATCAGCGCCAGACCAGCCCGACGTGGTCACCGGACGGCAAGTGGATCGCGTATATGTCCGATTACGACGGCGACGAGCAATGGGATATTTTTCTGGCGTCGCCCAAAACCGGACAGGTCGTGAACCTGACTAACACCCGCGAGATCGCGGAGGAAAGTCCCGCTTGGTCGCCTGACGGGCGTTACCTGGCTTACATGGTCAAACCCAAGACGTCGTCAGTGTTCGAGATTGACGTTTACGACACGCTGATGCGCGAAGCGAAGCACCTGACCAGCGGAACCGCCAAAGACCGCATGAACGTCGCGCCCATCTGGTCGGCGGACGGTGAGTTCATCGTGTACACGCAGGAACAGTCAAAAGGGACAGACTCGAATGTGTTTCTGGTCGAGGTGGCCAGCGCGCAAAGCACGCTTCTGACGCCGCATGATGGCGAACACACTTACTCGGCAAATGACGTTTCGCCCGACGGCAAGAACGTTCTGATCACCTCCAATGCCGGCGACGGCTACGATAACGTCGGCTTGCTCGACATTGCGACCAAGAAAATCCACTGGCTCACGAACGAGAAGTGGGAAGTTTCTGGCGAAAGCTTTTCTCCCGATGGCAAGTTTCTGACTTACGCCGCGAATGCAGATGGCAACACGGACATCTATCTGTATGACATCGCAGCGGGCAAGGCGCGCGCCCTGCCCCTGGCCAAAGGGGTGAACCAAGTTGCTGGCAGGACCTCGCCTTTCAGTCGCGACAATTCGCGGCTGCTTTATTACCACACGGGACCGACCGCTCCCGGCGATATATGGGTATACAACCTGGCGGAGGGCAAATCTCATCAGCTTACGCACTCGCTGGTGGGCGGCGTGCGATCCGAGGACATGGTTGAACCTTACCTTGTGCACTATCCCAGCAAAGATGGTAAGTGGACGATCTCCGCGTTCGTCTATGTGCCCTACAACCTGCCGCGCAACGGCGAGCATCCCGCGATCGTGTTTGTTCACGGCGGACCTACGGCGCAGACGATGAACACGTTCAATCGTTTCGTGCAGTACATGGCCAACCAAGGCTACATTGTGATCGCGCCCAACTATCGCGGATCGACCGGGTACGGAAAAGAATTCCAGCAGGCGAATCTTTTCGATATGGGCGGCGGCGATTTGCAGGATGTGCTCGCGGCGGCCGACTGGATCAAGCAGACTGGTTATGTCGATCCCAAGAAGCTCATTCTGATGGGCGCGAGCTACGGCGGCTATTTGACGATGATGGGCGTTACCAAGGCTCCGGAGTTGTGGGCGGCGGGCGCTCCGATTGTGCCTTTTGTGAACTGGTTCACCGAGATTCAGAACGAAGACCCCGTGCTGCAGCAGTCGGACCTGGCCACCATGGGCGATCTGGAGAAGAACAAAGCGCGGTACGAAGATCGTTCGCCCATCAACTTTGTCGACCAGATCAAGGCGCCGCTGTATTTATTGGCGGGCGGGAATGATCCTCGCTGCCCCAAGGAAGAGGCGCAGCAGGTGGTGGACGCGGTCAAGAAGCGCGGCGGCGCGGTGGAGTACAAATTCTACGAGAATGAAGGCCACGGCTTCGCTCGGGTTGAAAATCAGATCGACGCCTACAAGCGCGTGGCGGACTTCCTGAAAGCGCATGTGCCGCCGGCGGATTGCAGTTGCTCGCTGAATGAGTAGGGCAGTTCTCAGTTCCCGGTTCTCCCCGCAATGCTGGGCTCTGGGCTGCGCCGCCCTCTATGTTTACTCATGAGGTATTAATGCGTGTTTACCACCCCCCCCCCCCCCCCCCCCCCTGGGATA
>Ga0224558_1003234_pt1 | contig 13786 bp, 6 predicted proteins | sample 714S32024metaG_FD_180682 | JGI IMG/M metagenome (GOLD analysis project Ga0224558, IMG submission 180682) | Peat soil microbial communities from Stordalen Mire, Sweden - 717 S3 20-24 | ecosystem: Environmental > Terrestrial > Soil > Wetlands > Peat | place: Sweden: Norrbotten County, Stordalen... | reverse complement strand
TCATGTTTGAAGCGTTAGTTCACATTAGTTCACACCCGTTAGGGGGTCTGAAAAATCACCGACACAATCAAGTTGACGCCGGCGAGCCGCCACGTGGCTGGCACGCCGACGCGCAGCCCGTGTGCTGGCGCGCCCGTCGCACAGCCCGCCCGCCGCCCCGTTCCCGCGTCCGCCTCCCGTGGTCCGTCGCCGCGACCGCCGGCGTGCGGCTGGGGATGCGGGCGGGGCGGAGGGCGCCGCGCACCCGTGGTTTGCGCGGAGCCGACCGGCGACGACCACTTTCGTGCCCGTGATCCGGAGCGTCGGGCGAGCGGCCACTTCACCGGCATGCCGACGCGCAGCCTGCACGCCCGTGGCGCGGGTGCGCCGGGCGAGAGCTTCCAGGTGCCTGGGTTGAGTGGCATAACGCGCTTCGCGCCGCGCTATGCTCGCCGGCCCGCCCCACCCGCCGCCGGCCGTGGTCCGTCGCCGCGACCGCCGGCGTGCGGATGGGGATGCGCGCGGCGCGGAGGGCGGCGCGGCCATGATTGGCGGGCAGGGCGGGCCGCCGGGCGGCTACTTCACCGGGACGCCGACACGCGGTCTGCACGCGCGTGGCGCCGGGCGATACTTCCGGACGGCCGCAGTCCTGCATGCCGGCGCTGCTGCTGGCCGAAAATCAGGTAGATCGCGCCCAACGCCTTCAGGGGATCAACAGCGCGATCAGGCACGCCCGCCGTCACTCCGATCTGCCGGTGGATGCGGGAGACACCCCTCACCCGCGGTCGCGAATCAACTCAATGATCTCGTCCGCGGTCGGCAGCCGACCAGTCTGTTTTTTGGAATAGATCTTCTGCCCGTCAACGAAAACGTCCAGCGCGCCTGGCCCGCCCAGGCGGATACGAGTGGGAATCTTCAGTTGGCCTTCAATGCTCTCTTTCAGGCTCACGGCCTGAGTCTGGATATCGTGTCAATAGAAACAGCGCTTGATTTCGACTTTCATGGTGGGCTCTTGAAGATAATAGCACGCACATCCACCAGCCGAGGCGCTTCATAGACGCCGCAAATTCGGACCGGCGTCGCCGCGCGGCGGGCGTCCGCATCCATGATCGGCGCGGGCCGGTCGGCGGGTGGCGCACCACTATTGCGAGCACGCCATGATCCAGGGACGTCGGCGGGCAGCCACTTCGCTGGGATGCCAACGCGCAGCCTGCACGCGCGTGGTGCAGGTGCGTCGGACGATACCTCCAGGCGCCCGCGTTGGGTGTCCTACCTGAGGACGGCTTCGATGCGTTGTGAGAGTTCGGCTTCGGTCATGCGGGTGGGCCGGTACATGCGCACGATGCCCTGGCGATCGATCAAGACCAGCGTGGGCGTGGAACTGACGCCGTAGCGCAGCATCATGGTTTCGCTGATGGGGTGCGGTGCGCCGTCGAGCGCGGCGTAGGAAGTTTTCCACACGTGCTCGATCTCCTGGTCTTCCTGCTCCGCGGTGGGATGGTCGACTTTAGGCACATCTCCGTAACGGCGCGTGGGCGCCAGCACGCGCAGGCCGCGCGGTTCGTACTTCTGCTTGAGGCGGGCGACGACGGGGCTCTGCGCCTTGCAGTCGCTGCACCAGTGCGCCCACAGGAACAGCAGAACGGGACTGCCGCGATAGGCGGCGTCCAATTCCGGCGCGGGTTGGCCTTCGAGCGTGAGTAAGTCCAGGTTCTTGTGGATGCGCGCTACGATCCACCAGGTTTTCCACTGCGGCAGCTCAGATTCCAGGAAGGCGACGGCCTTGCCGCGATTGCCACGCGCCGCCATAATGCGCGCCGCCACTTCGATGGATGCGCCGGCGGCGGTCTCCAGGAAATTGTCGTCGTCTACAGGTTTGGTTTTCAGCAATTCGGCCACCAGCGTCTTGGTTTCGGCGAGGTAGCGGGCGGCGGTATCGGTTTGGCCCAGCGTGAGTGCGCCGCGCGCCAGCCAGGAGACGGCGGCGGCGTACTCGGAGTTGGTGCCGTTAGCCCGGTGGTAGTCTTCGACGAGCGCCTCGGCGCTGGACAGGTCGCCGGCCGAGAGCTTGAAGCGCACATCGGAGATCACAGAGGCGGAGGCTGGGGCCAGCATCAGGAGCAGCGGGAGATACCGCGACATGAAGCACATGGCCACTCAGCATAACAGGCACTCGCGCGGCGATGCCTACTTGCTTACCAAGAATCGTCAAACAAGAACAGGCCGGAACAGGGGCGTAAGGGCCTGATGGCGCCCTGATCAGGGCCCTGATGCGCATAGGATTGCGTGTCACCCACGCCTGTTCTTGACCTGCTCGGCGTTGACCCACGCTTACAGCCTCTTAGACCAACGATTTCAAAAATCTCAAGACTCACCGTTGCGGCACGAACCTCAATGATTACAGGGTTCCGCGACACCGCGGCGGGTGAGCCGGCATTTCTGATGGTGCGAAGTGAGGTGGCGCTGTTGCTTGTGGAAACGGACGCTTGCCGCACGCCATCGGCGTTTGTCGCACACCACGCCCAGGCCGCCTCCTGCTGCAGCCCAGCAGCATGGCAACGCGCCTACCTGAGGTGGCCGGTTCCGGCCAATTCCAGCGCCCGCCGCGCGTGGTCTATCGCCGCGACCGTGCGGATAGGATGCGCCGCGGGCGGACGGCGCGCCGCATCCATCATTTGCACACTGCCTGGCGGCCAGTTCCGAACACCAACCGCCCGCGGTCCTTCGCCGCGACCGCCGGCGCGCGGATGGGATGCACGCCGGGCGGAGCGGGCCGCATCCGTGATGTGCGCGGTGCCGACTGGTGGATCGCGCACCATTGCGCCGCGGAGCGTCGGCGCGCGGCCACTTCACCGGGAGGCCGACGCGCTGCCTGCACGCCCGTGCCGTAGGTGTGCCGGGGATAGCTTCCGGATGGCCGAAGTCGGCGGGTGTTGGGGAGCAACGGAACAGAGAACTCGCTTAAGCCCGCCCAGCCCACCTTCCGAGTGGCGCGTTATTCGCTCGGAACCGTTCCGCTTCGCCTCCGATTCGCGTTCAATGTGGTCAAATCCACGAGATGGCGACTTATCTCGCTCAGGTGGATTGCTTCCGAATTGCCTATCCGCCCGGAACCCGTTCGGTGCCGTTTTCAGCGTGACTGCTACGAGCCGAGTTACACCTCCACGAGAGGCGGCGCCAGGTCCTATGTCCTTTCTTGAGCTAGACTGAATAGAAGCGCAAGGCGAAAAGGCCGATATGTCTTCTGAGCAACCCGGGCCAAGCGATCGGGACGGCCCGGGCGCAGAAGGCCCAATATCCCCTGCGGGTGGCGAAACGCAGTTCGCCACCCGCACGATCGAACCGGCGGAGGCGCCCCCCGGCACGGTCATCGATTCCTATCATCTGCTCCAGTTGATCGGCCAGGGCGGCATGGGTGAGGTGTGGTTGGCCGAACAGAAGCAACCGGTTCGCCGCCGCGTCGCTCTCAAGCTGATCAAGGTGGGCATGGACACGCGCGAAGTAGTCGCGCGCTTCGAGTCTGAACGGCAGGCGCTGGCGCTCATGAACCACCCGGCCATCGCTAAGGTCTTCGATGCCGGTTCTACCCCGCAGGGCCGGCCGTACTTCGTGATGGAGTATGTCACCGGCATGCCCATCACGGACTATTGCGACAAGCACAAGCTGGCCATGCGGCAGCGGCTGGAGTTGTTCGTCCTCGTTTGCGAAGGGGTGCAGCACGCCCATCAGAAAGCCATCATCCATCGCGATCTGAAGCCCTCCAACATTCTGGTCGGCGAGGTGGACGGGAAGGCGACGCCGAAGATCATCGACTTCGGCGTGGCCAAAGCCACCGCGCAGCGCCTCACCGCGGAGACCATGTTCACACGCGCCGGGGCGATTCTAGGGACGCCGGGGTATATGAGCCCGGAGCAGGCGGACGCGGCCGGCGTGGATGTCGACACGCGCACCGACGTGTATTCACTGGGCGTGGTGCTGTATGAACTGCTGGTCGGAACTCTGCCGCTCGATTTCCGCAAGATGGCCTTTGACGAAATTCTGCGCAGGCTGCGCGAGGAGGACGCGCTCCGGCCCAGCACGAAGCTGGGTACGCTTGCCGAGGCATCCAGCCTGGTGGCGCAAAACCGGGGCGCCGATTCTCCTACGCTCGCCCGGCAGTTGCGCGGCGATCTGGACGCGATCGCGCTAAAAGCTCTGGAGAAGGACCGCTCGCGGCGGTATGCCACGCCCCTGGGACTGGCGGCCGATATCGGGAGATATTTGCGCGATGAGCCAGTGTCGGCTCGCCCGCCCAGCCGGGCATATCAGCTCCGGAAGCTCGCGCGGCGCAACCGTACGCTGGTGACCAGCGGGGTCGCAATTGTGCTAACGCTGATTGTTGCCACGGGCGTGAGCACGCGCGAAGCGATTCGTGCCCTTCGCGCCGAGCGTAGCGCCGCCGCGAGCCTGAAACAAGCGCGGCAAGAGGCGGCCAAGGCGCAGGCTGTCAATTCCTTTCTGCAGGAGATGCTCCAATCCGCCGACCCCCGCTCGGCTACCAGGGCGGATCCCGCCGAAGGGCGCGATGTCACCGTCGCGCACGTCCTCGACGAAGCCGTTCGCCGTCTGGATGCCGGCTCGCTCCAGGCTCAACCGCTGGTAGAAGCCGCCGCGCGTGAGAGCCTGGGCAGAACCTTTTCCGGTCTCGGCCGCTACCCCGATTCCGAACGGCAATATCGCGCCGCTCTCGCCCTGATACGCTCCGTGCCGGGCCACGACGCGGACGTGGCGACGAGCGAGGCAGGGCTGGCCGAGCAACTGACATTCGAGGACAAACTGCCGGAAGCCGAAACCCTGCAGCGCGACGCCCTGCGCCTCCGCACGCGGTTTTTCGGTCCCGATAACCCTGTGATTTCAGAAAGCCTAACCGACCTTGCCATTACGCTAAGGCGCGAAGGCAAGCTGCCGGAGGCGGAAGTGTTGTACCGCCAGGGACTGGCAATCGATCTGAAGAATCACCTCGCCGAAGAATCCACCGAGGACGAGCACAATCTTGGTGTTCTCCTCCGTACTGAAAAGCGTTCGGCTGAAGCCGAAGCCATGCTGCGCCGCGCCCTCGCTTCCCGCCTGCAGATTTCCGGCGCCGAAAACCCCTCCACGGCCCAAACCATGAACCAGCTCGCTTACGCCTTGCACGACGAAGGAAAGCTCGCCGAAGCGGAGCAGTACGCTCGCACTTCTCTGGCAACGTCGCGGCGGCTGCTGGGCGACGAACATCCGGACATTGCCGTCGGTTTGAATCACCTCGCGACGCTGTTGCAGGATCAGGGCAAGCTGGATGAGGCCGAGTCCATGTTTCGCCAGGCTGTTGCCGTCGCGGAACATGCCTGGGGCGCCGATCACACGGATACGGCGAGAATCGAAACCAATTTAGGCGATCTTCTTGCCAGGCGCGGTAAGCTCCAGGAAAGTGAGCGGCGGCTTCGCGAGAGCCTGCGCGCCCGCCGGAAGATACTTCCCGCCAATCATCCCGACATCTTCGACAGTGAAGCTCGGCTTGGCGGAGTGCTCGCCCAGGAAGGCCGCTTTCAGCAGGCGGAACCGTTGCTGCTGAGCGCCTGGCATGGGATGGAAAATGCTTCCGCCGCGCAGTTACCGCGCAAGCGTCTGGTGCTGGAGAAGATCGTTGAGATGTACACGGCGTGGAACCGCCACGCGCCCAATGCCGGCAAAGGAAAACTGGCAGTCGACTGGAAAGTACTCGAATCGCAGACCAAATAAGGTGCTCGGGCTCGGGCAGCATCAGGTGTCGCACCCTCCCGCCATGGCGGGAGTTTGCCCGCGGCGCGCGCGTCCTGCTTGGAGTGCTGGCGGCGTGCCGGATCGCGCACCAGATCGCCGGGCAGAACCTTCAGCGCCACATCGCTATTCAGGAGCCCGCGGGTGCGGTAAGCATCGCCCACGCCCCTGCGCCGATGGGGCGAGGATTTCGCGGGGACAGGCGGATAGGGAATCGATAACGCGCCAACCGGAACTTGGGCAGACAGATCAAGTTGACGGGAAACGCCCGTTGCTCCGAAGTGCCGACTCGCTACCTCCCGGTGGATGGTCAGCCACTCGGAGAGAGCAGCGCGTGCGTGCGGCCGGAGGATTACTCCTGGTTTGAAATGCGCCGTGTCCTGCAACGTCGGCGCGGTGGGGCGGAGAGCGTTCTATCCATGGCGCCGGTGAGCGGCCAATTCGCCGGCCGACGTGCGGCCGTGTGCCTCCACGCCCGGATGCGCGAAGTCCGCGGGTTCGGGTTGCCATAGCGCGCTTCGCGCCGCCCGATGCCTGCGCCCGTTCCGTCGCCCGCCGCCCGTCGTCGTCGCCGCGGCCGCCGGCGTGAACTTCGACCACTTCGGTGCTGGCACGGTCACTCTGGCCGATGACAAGCTTTTGTTAATCCGAGAAGACGGCGAACTGATCGTGGCACTTGCGACTCCCAAGGAGTTCCGGCCGCTTTCACGCGCCCAACTGTTGCCCGCCACGGTGCGGTCCTATCCTGCCCTCGCCAATGGAAAACTCTACGTGCGGAATGAGCGGACGCTGGCGTGTTTCGATCTGAGGTAGTGGCCGAGGGTCGCCGTGTGCCTGCCCGCGCCCGTTCCACCGCCCGCCGCCCGTCGTCCATCGCCGCGACCGCCGCGCGCGGATGGGGATGCGCGGCGGGGCGGAGGGCGGGCGGCCACTTCACCGGGACGCCGACGCGCAGCCTGCACGCCCGTTGCGCGGTTGCGCCGGGCGATAACCTCCGGCTGCCCCGGGTTCGGTGGCATAACGTTCTTCGCGCATCCTGATGCCGCAGCCCGCCCCGGCGCCCGCCGCCCGTGGTCCGTCGCCGCGAGCGCCATCGCCCGGGGGATGCGCGCGGCGCGGAGGACGACCGCGGCCATGGCGTGAGCGGGGCCGGCCGGGCGGACGGCGTGCCACTTTCCAGAGTGCGCCGTAACTTCGGCAAGCGGCCACTTCACCGCAGCGATGGGCCTGCACGCACGTGGCGCAAGTGCGCCGGGAATACCTTCCGGATGCCCGACATTACCGGGAGCTTCGGGCAGCGCCTCGTATTCCACGTTAAGATCGCAGCTATGCGATGCGGCATTCTGCTCTTTGCGATGGCGGCGGGGCTCGCTGCCGACAGGCCCTTTGTCATCAGGGTTCTCGACAGCCAAACCGGGCGCGGTGTGCCGCTGGTCGAATTGCGCTCGGCCAATCAGCTGTCCTGGTTCAGCGACAGCAACGGTACCGTGTCGGTTTTGGATGGCTGGGCGATGGGGCAGCAGGTGCTCTTCCAAGTGCGTAGCCACGGTTACCGCTTCGAGGGAAAGGTGTTCGACGAGTCCGGGGTAATCCTGGCGGTCAAGCCGGGCGGGAGCGCGGAACTCCTGGTCGTACGCGAGAACATTGCCGAGAGGCTCTATCGCATCACCGGCGCCGGGATCTACGCCGATACCGTTGCGGCGGGCATGCCGGCGCCAATCCGCCAGCCCCTTCTGAACGGGAAAGTCACGGGACAGGACACCGCGATCGCTATCCCGTATCGTGGGAGAATCTACTGGTTCTGGGGCGACACGTTTGGGCCGGCGAACATGAACTTCAACGTCTCCGGGGCGACCTCAGTGCCACCGGGCGACGGCGGCCTCGATCCCGACCGGGGCATCGACCTGGAGTACTTTGTCGATCGCGACGGCTTCAGCCGGCCCATGCTGCCGCTCGACCGCCCGGGGCCGGTGTGGCTGGAGGGCCTCATGATTGTACGCGACCCGAAGGGGCGCGAACGGCTGGTGGGGACCTACACGCGGACCAGTAAGAAGAAACCCGTCGAGGAGCGGGGGATTGCGGTGTTCGACGATGATGCCCAAGTCTTCCGGGTTCTGGCCCAGCATCCCCCGGACCGCGAGCATCGCTCCTCACATCCGGTGCGAGTAGCAGAGCACGGGCGGGCGTGGTGGTACCTGTATCCCAACTACCGCGTGCCCGACGACTGGAACGCCATCCAGAACGCGGATGCCTACGAAGCGTACGCCTGCGACGGCAAAGACTGTACCTGGAAGGCAGGAGCGCCGTTTGTCGATGGCGCCGAGGAAGAACAGAAGCTTATCGCGAGCGGCAAACTAGCGGTGGAGGCGATGCGTTTTCCCTTCATCGACGTTGACACTGGCAAGCAGGGTGCCTTCGCAATGGGGTCTATTGCATGGAATGCTTATCGTCAGCGCTGGATCATGATCGCCGGTGCGTGGGGCGACGTGTACTACTCTGAAGCGGCGGCGCCCGAAGGGCCGTGGAGTTGTGCCAAGAAGACTGTGCGGCACGAAAAGTACAACTTCTATAATGTCGTCCACCACCCATTCTTCGACCAGAGCGGTGGCCGCGTGATCTATTTCGAGGGAACCTACACGACCACGCTCATCGACGGCGCGCAGCCCACGCCTCTATACGACTACAACCAGATCATGTATCGTCTATCGCTCGACGACCGGCGGCTGACGCTGCCGTCGGGGTGTGTGGTCCAAAAATAGCTGACCTGCCACGCTGCAGATCAGCCGCCTACTCCCAGTCCCTTACCACTTCGCAGCCCATCACGGCCTGGCAGGCATTGTTGCGGGCGGATCGCGCCTGGTTTACGGCGCATCCGGACAGAACCTGGTCGTGCGCTTCGCGCATCCTGATACCGGCCGCCAGTTCCGGCGCCCGCCGCCCGTCGCCCGTCGCCGCGACCGGCAGCGCGCGGATGGGGACGCGCGGTGGGCGGAGGGCACTCGCATCCATAACCCGCATGTGTCGATCGGCTCCAGCCGTTCGAGGCTGGCCACGCCTGCCCGCCGAGGATCGCCGTGCAAATCACGTGGTACGTTCGGTACTGCCAGGAACATCATAGCCGCATCCACCTGCTGCTGGCGGACGCGGTCGTGCCGGAGATAAGCGGACCGCAAGCTGTAGAACAGACTCGGATGCGGCACCCCGATATGAGGGTGTTGTTCATGCCGGGCTACACGGACGAAGCCATGGCGCATCACGGCATTCTGGCTTCCGGCGCGCCGTTTTTTTGCAGAAGCCGTTCTTGCCGGAGGCCCTGGCGCGCAAGGTGCGGGAAGTGCTGGCGGCGCAGACTTCGACGGGCTGACCGCACACCGGGAAGCCGGCGCGGTCATGGGCGCCCTGCGTCGCGTGGGTGGCCGGAAGAGCCTTCCCCTTCCCGAAGCGCCTGAGCCGGCCGGGATTTAAAAATGAGAGAAAAGGGTTCTATTTGACACAATTAGGCGTATAATCGATGCTGGCGACACCAGAGATTCCGGCTGGAATGTCGCCACAAGATTACTCCGGCCAACACTCGGCCGAGCTTCGGTCTCTCGAGTGAAAAGAAAGGAGGCGGATTCTTGCCGTTCGCTCGGCTGAAACCGCGATCCGCATGGCCTTGCCTCAGGATGAGTGGCACGTCGTCTTCTTTCGTCCGCCTATGCGCATCCCGGCGGGCGCCTTCTCCACTACGCTTCTTGCGATCATTCCGCTGTTCTGCGGACTTTTCGCCAGCGCCGGCCCAGTGGGGGCGCAGATTATCGCTACCGTTGCCGGGGACGGCACAGCGGGCTATTCCGGCGATGGGGGACCCGCCACCAGCGCATCGCTCCACAACCCAGTGGCAGTAGCGGTAGATTCGGCTGGCAACTTCTATATCGCGGAAGAACTCGGTAACCGAATTCGGAAGGTGTCGGGCGGGACGATCGCGACGGTCGCCGGAAATGGAACTGCGGGTTTCTCTGGCGACGGAGGCCCCGCCACCAGCGCATCGCTCGGCAACCCCTATGGAGTGGCGGTCGATGTGGCCGGCGACCTTTATATCGCCGACCAACAGAACCAACGGATTCGGAAAGTGTCGGGCGGGACAATCACTACGGTTGCCGGCAATGGAAATTTTGGATTCTCCGGCGACGGAGGGCCCGCGACCAGAGCGTCGCTCTCCTACCCCGCTGGAGTGGCCGTAGATTCGGCTGGGAGCCTGTACATCGCCGACTCCTTCAACAACCGAATTCGGAAGGTGTCGGGCGGGACGATCACGACGGTCGCCGGAAACGGAAATCAGGGCTTCTCCGGTGACGGAGGGCCCGCCACGAGCGCGTCGCTCTTCAGCCCGGTTGGGGTGGCCGTCGATTCGGCAGGCAACCTCTATATCGCCGAGGGCGATATACTAGGCAACAGCCGGATCCGGAAGGTGTCTGGTGGGATCATCGCAACGGTCGCCGGAAATGGAATCGACGGATTCTCTGGCGACGGAGGACCCGCCACAAGCGCGTCGCTCGACGCCCCCATTGGAATGGCCGTAGATTCGGCTGGCAACCTCTACATCGCCGACGCGGGCACCAACCGGATACGGAAGGTGTCGGGCGGGACGATCACGACGGTCGCCGGGAATGGGACTGCGAACTTCTCTGGCGACGGAGGGCTCGCGACCAGCGCATCGTTCAACTTCCCCACTGGAGTGGCTCTTGGTTCGGCTGGCAGCCTCTACATCGCCGACATAAACAACGAGCGAATTCGCGAGGTCCTCGCGCAGTCCGCCCCGGCGCCCAGCGTGACCTCGGCAGGCGTGGTAAATGCCGCGAGCTTTCAATCCGGAGCGGTCGCTCCGGGCGAGATTATCTCCATTTTCGGCGCCGGTATCGGTCCGGCCGCGGGCACGTTGTGGCAGATCGTGAATGGCATGGCGCCAACGACGTTGGCCCAGACGCGGGTGCTGTTCAGCGGCGCTCCGGCTCCGCTCATTTATGTCTCGGCCAAGCAGATCAACGCCGTCGTGCCGTATGAGGTGGCCGGCCAGAGCACGGTTTCAATGCAGGTTTCTTACCAAGGGAGCCTGAGTAACAGCGTCTCGCTGAATGTCGCGGCGACGGCGCCTGCCCTGTTCACCGTGGCTTCATCGGGATCTGGCGGGGGAGCGATTCTCAATCAGGATTACAGCCTGAATACCGCCGCCAATCCCGCGGCTGCGGGCTCCGTCGTGCAGATCTTTGCCACGGGCGAGGGGGTGACCACACCCGCGAGCGCGGATGGCAAGCTTAACAACCAGCCCTTGGGCCCCACGTTCCCGATGCCCGCCGCCCACGTATCGGCGACTATTGGCGGACAACCGGCCACGGTGCAATTCGCCGGTACCGCGCCTGGCGGCGTCGCCGGTTTCTTGCAAGTGAATGCGTCTGTTCCGAATGGCTTGCCGGCCGGCCCCGCGCCGATAGTGCTAAAGGTGGGCAACGCCAGCAGCCCGGCGGGCGTCACTGTGGCCGTACAGGGACAAAGCGCTCAGCGATCTACCCTAACTGTGACAACGGCTGGGAGCGGCGCCGGAACGGTGGTATCCTCTCCCGCCGGCATTAGCTGCGGAGCAACCTGCTCCGCCAGCTTCACCCTTGGAACTGTCGTGACGCTCACCGCTACACCCAACTCGGGATCGGCTTTTGGCGGCTGGTCCGGGGCGTGCTCGGGAGCGGGCGGTTGCACCGTGACGATGAACTCCAGCCAGGCGGCTACCGCCACGTTTAACCTATCCGTTGCTCCAACCATTTCAATCAGCATCTCTCCGGCTGCGGCGACGATCCAGACCGGCGGAACCCAGCAGTTCACCGCGACCGTCATAGGTACGACGAACACTGCGGCGACTTGGAGCGTAAACGGTATGGCCGGGGGAGATTCTTCGGCCGGCACGATCTCATCGAGCGGCCTCTATACAGCCCCAGCGAGTGTACCCAGCTCCAACACGGTAACTATCGCCGCAACGAGCGTGGCGAATCCGTCCGCGGCCGCTTCGGCGATGTTGCTCATCAACCCCGCCTGCCAGGTACCCGCAGCCGCCATGACAGATGCAAATGGAACCGCGACGCTCTGCGCCGGCGGCTTCGTTTTTCCGATTCAACTGACCGACGTGGACTCCGGGCAGCCAATTGCATCCGGCTTGGCTGTCTCGGCCGCGGTGGATCCGGCTCTGCCAGGAAGGGCAATCGTTTTGATCGCCGATCCCGCGCAAAATTACCCCTTACAGTTTGTGCTTCTCGATTCGCCGCCGGCGGCCGGCGCAACGGCTGCAAGGCGCGAGGCGGCCGCGGATCGGCAAGCGCAGGCCAGCGGCTCCACCATCGCCGTGCCCGCACAGAGCGGAACGGCAGCCGTTCTTACCGCCGTCATTCAAGCCCTGCAAACCGGTCTTCTTCCCGGCGCTTTTCCCGCTCCGAAACCCAACACGCAGAGTTTCGCTAATACGTTTCTGACAGTCGTGCAGGAGATGACAAACAGCTCTCAGGTGCTTCTCCCGCCCCCACTTTCAGGGGCACTGCCTTCGGTCACAACGTCTAGTCCCGTCTCCATCGCCGAATATCGGCAGAGCCTCGTAACACAGGTTGGGGCCGATGCTGCGCAGAACCTCTTGACTTGGTATCTTACGCTCTTCGACGAGGGCATGGGCGGACTTTACGGTGGACTCGCAGCGGCGGTAACTGTTGACATAATGGACGACGTGCTGGCGACTTATTATCAGGAAATAGGCGCTTCAAGCGTGGTGACGGAAACCATCCGCTTTGGCGGGATTGCCGTTCAGATTCCATTGCCCGACTTCACCGCCCCAATACAGAACATCATCCCTCCCAAACCGAACCTGAACATTACGGTGCAGGCTCCAAACGGTTCCGCAGTCTCAAAGGGCTCGGTGCAGTTGGTTAGCAGTGGCGACCTTGGGCTTGGAATCCTCGGGAACGTTGGTGGCAACGGACTCGCCGCCATACCCGCGCCGCCAGGGCCCTACACGGCCCGGGTTGACTCATTAGGGTTTCAACCACAAACACAGAACGTAACCGTTCCTGCCTTGGGTGGTACAAGCCTCAGCTTCGCGCTTCAATTCCTCCCGCAGCCGGTGGCATTGTCATTTAACCCCGTCACACCTGTGCCGGCGATGCTGGGGATGCCGTATCTGTTTTCTTTCTGCGCGCCACCGCTAACGAATCCAGCGCAGCTTTGCGAGGTGCCTCCAGCCACAAACCCAAGCGGCGGTCAGCCGCCATATCACTTTCAACTCGCCACGCTGGGCGGCTTCCCTCCGATGGGAATATCTCTGAGCCTCAACGGCTTGCTGACAGGCGCCGCGAAGACCGCGGGCACGACCAATTTTCAAGTCTGCGCGGTCGACCTTAGCGGGGCCTCCGTGTGCCAGCCCGTATCCCTCACAGTCGATCCGGTCCTTACCATAACGACGTCCGGGGACGGCACGGTCGGCTCTTCTCCTCAAGGGACTCCGTGCGGCTCAGGTTGCTTCGGCTTCGCCCCCGAAACGGTCGTCACGTTGACCGCGACTCCCAACACGGGCTCCACATTTACCGGATGGTCTGGCGCGTGTTCGGGAACGGGATTGTGCACTGTAACGATGGGGTCTAGCCAGACTGTGACGGCGACTTTTAGCGGGGCCGCCGGCGGTATGACCTTGGTATCTAACACTCCGTTCACCTGTGTAGCGACCAGTGGATTCGGTATGAACTGCAGCGGCTCGGTCACGACCAATATCAGTCTGCCCATGGCCGCCGGAACCGCCCTTGCTGTAATCGTCAGTTCCTCTATTGACGGATCCTTTTTTCCGTCGGCGTCCGTGACGACGACCCAATCGCCTCCAGGAAATCTGACTTTCCCTATCCAGGCGAGTGTGCTATCCTGCCCCGCGGCGCAGACCGATCTCGATCTTTACCAAGTCATCGACGGCGTAGTCACTGGCCCTTCTCTCGCCAGCGTCTCCGGATTGAATATCTCTTTTGCGTGC
>Ga0224558_1003228_pt1 | contig 13821 bp, 11 predicted proteins | sample 714S32024metaG_FD_180682 | JGI IMG/M metagenome (GOLD analysis project Ga0224558, IMG submission 180682) | Peat soil microbial communities from Stordalen Mire, Sweden - 717 S3 20-24 | ecosystem: Environmental > Terrestrial > Soil > Wetlands > Peat | place: Sweden: Norrbotten County, Stordalen... | reverse complement strand
ATTCATCAACGCCGCCGGCAACCACGTTACGGATGCTTTCAAGTTTTATGTCCGGCCGCTTTTAGGGTCAGGGCTCCAATCGCCGTCGCAGCTTCGAGCGCCCCGGGTCGCCAAGTTGATGATGGAATATAAATAAACTTTACTCCGTCAGACTGATCGACCGGTTCCCGGTTTAAAAGACGGGTGATCAGCCTACTCTAGAGAGAATGGATGAGGTTCCAGAATGAGCGATGTTTCGTATCGCTTAAAGGCCCCTTGCATTATGAACTGCCCCCTGTCAAGTAGACAGTAAAAAATCAAAAGCCCTAAGCAACATCAACGGCTTGGTTCCGAAATTCAATCGGAGCCAGGCCGTTTAGTTTGCCTGATAACGTTCGCAGTTATAGAAATAGATATATTGAGGACGTTTTTCGATTATTTCCAGTCTTTCCACACGTCCGGTTTGTAGCCTATAGTAGCCTGCTTGCCGTTACGCACAATTGGCGAAACATACAATCTTGAATTATTTAAAAGCATTTCTTCTATCGTCTCACCGGTGATGATATATTTCAAATTCAACCGTTTATATTCCTTACCATCAATATCCATCAGATTGTCAATGCCTATCGCTGCTATTACACTTGTAAGCTCGCCTTTGCTTAGACCATACCGGTCTATATCAATACTTTGAAACTTAATATTGCGTTCCTTAAAATATCTTTCAGCTTTTCGGGAGTCGAAGCATTTGCTTCTTCCGTATATTTGGATATTCACAGTGAAACCTCACTATTAATTCTTTCTAGTGCAGAACAAGGCAGCCGCGCCTATCCTGGAGCTAACTTCTGATTCCTTCGCCATGCAACAGCGACATTGTTAGGGCATGACTGGGTATTATAGGATATGCTTCACTCTGCCCACAGCTCCATTGATAAGTCGAACCTTTATTCCATGAGGGTGGGTAGGAGAGCTCGTCAGAATATCTTTAACTATCCCTTCAGTTAACTTATCTGTTCTTTGATCTTGTTTTTGTATTATCATAACGCGCATGCCTGGCTTAATATTTTCACGATCATTTCCATTCATTCTATGACCACCTATACTTATTCAAATGCAGAGAGTGAACAGCGCTTTGCGGTAAGTGCAATCTTCTTTCTTTCCAGATCAACCGATATTACCGAAACGGTGATGATGTCTCCGATAGATACAACGTCCATCGGATGCTTTATATACCTCTCGGATAATTGGGAAATATGTATGAATCCATCATTCTTGACTCCTATATCTACAAAGACACCGAAGTCAACCACATTGCGAACGGCCCCTTTTAATTGCATACCGGGTTTTAGATCCTCAATGCCCAGGACGTCTTTTCTGAAGATCGGCTGCGGGAGATCCTCCCGCGGATCCCTGCCGGGCCTTAACAAGGCCTCTGCTATATCCCTGATGGTGGGGACCCCGGCCGACAAGTTCTCTGCAATCTGATTGATATCAAGTGCCAGCAACTTATTGCGGAATTCCGGCGTTCTTATCTCATCTATGCCGAGCTTGGCTAAATCCAAAAGCCTAGATGTCAATTCATATGATTCTGGATGTATCGGCGTGGCATCGAGGAGATTATCACCATTATTGATCCGCATAAAACCGGCGCACTGTTCATAAGCCTTGGCCCCCAAGTGTGGAACCTTTGTAAGCTGGCGCCGGTTTCTAAATCTGCCATACTGTTCCCGGTATTGGACAATGCTTTCGGCAACGGATGCATTAATTCCGGATACATATTTGAGGAGTGACGGTGAGGCGGTATTCAAGTCCACCCCGACATGATTCACTGACGATTCCACCACCTGAGTCAAAGACTCCTCCAATCTTTTGGGGGTGACGTCATGTTGGTACTGGCCAACCCCGATGGCTTTCGGATCGATTTTAACCAGCTCGGCAAGCGGATCAATCAATCGGCGGGAGATCGATACCGCGCTCCTTTTCTCCACCTCTAACTCAGGAAACTCCCTGGCTGCCAGTTTGGAGGCAGAATACACGCTGGCGCCGGCCTCGTTTACAATTGTATAAGAAAGTGCGGGGCCGTTCAGCTTCTTGATCAGATTGGCGACAAACTGCTCTGTTTCCCTGGAACCCGTTCCATTACCGATGGCGATACATTCAATATCATATTTTTCGATCAACTTGGTGAATATCTGTTCAGATTCCATGGTTTTATTTTGAGGCGGCGTCGGATAAACTACCCCCACTTCCAGCATTTTTCCGGTTCCGTCGACTACAGCCCACTTGCATCCGGTTCTATACGCCGGATCAACCCCCAAAACCATCCTGCCTTTTATCGGGGGCTGAAGCAGAAGGCTGCGCAAGTTTTTAGAAAAAATAATGATCGCTTGTTTTTCGGCCTTGTCAGTCAATTCACTGCGGATATCCCTCTCGATAGCAGGCGCCAACAGCCTTTTATAGGCATCCGACACGGCCGATCGCACCAGCTCGACCACCATGGAGCGTTCGTTTTTAATAACCTGCCGGCACATCCAGTCAATTAGGGGGTCATGACCGATCTCGATAGATACATTCAAGATCTCCTCTTTTTCCCCGCGATTGATCGCTAAGATCCTGTGAGGAGGGATCTTGGCCACCGGCTCTCTGTAATCGTAATACATGCGATACGCAGAATCTTTTTTGACGTCCCTTGCTCTTACGCGCAGTATTCCATTTGATTGGGTATACTTGCGCACCCATGATCTGATGTCCACGCTGTCGGATACAGTTTCCGCAATGATGTCCGATGCGCCCTGCAGGGCGTCTTTGACGCTTAAAACCATCTCTGTCAGGTATTTCTCCGCTTCCTGTGTCAGAGATCCGCTTAGGGGAAAGGATAGGAGATACTGCGTTAGCGGCTCAAGCCCCTTCTCCCTGGCGATCGATGCCCTGGTTTTACGCTTTAGTTTGAATGGTTGATAGATATCCTCAACCTCTACCATTTTCGTTGCCTTTGCAATTTGAGAGCGCAGATCATCTGTAAGTTTTCCCTGTTCATCGATCAGGCGAATCACATCCGACTTGCGCTGCTCAAGCGTACGGTAATGCTTCAATAGCTCCTCTATGTCCCGAATCTTGACCTCATCCAATTCGCCGGTTATCTCCTTCCGGTATCTGGCAATAAAGGGGATGGTGTTGCCGGCATCCAAGAGGGCGATGGTATTAGACACGCTTTTCAGAGGGATATTTAAATCTTTGGCAATTACCTTTTCAAGCTCAATCACGTTGAATCTCCTTTGAGATAATTATTTCCATACGTGAGCTGGTTGCCTATTTCAGCGTCTGCATCGCCTGAGAGAACGTTGGGGCGGGTGGGTGTTTTCATCTACCATTATAGGTGATTTTCCGATAACAGTCTTCAAGAAAGGCATAATATGGTTTCCTCCTTGATTTTATGGTTAAATTAAAATATATTTAGTACGGAATTTCTGTTTGGTATTTGGGATCAGCTCAGTATAGTTATGGTAAGTAAAAGGTGATATGCATGAAAATAGGGAGTAAGCTTAAAAGAATACGAACAGAAAGATGTTTGACATTGAGGGACTTGGCAGAGTCCACCAATCTTTCCACTGGTTTTTTGAGCAATATCGAACGCGATATAAATAGTCCAACCATCAGCTCTCTGGCAAAAATATGCAAAGCCGTTAACGTTAGCCTTGTAGAAATGCTTTCTGATAGCAATAATAACGAAGTTGAAGAAATAATCACGCGTAACAATGAAAGGGTACCTGTGTTCTCTTCAAGGAAATCTAAAATACGATATGAGCAAATCTGGGGAGGGAGAAAGAATTTAAAAACATATTGTATTGTTGTCGAACCTGGTGGTGATTACGGCGCTGTCTCCACATTAGGCCATAATGCGGACGAGGTTGGCTTTGTTATTGAAGGCTCCCTGGAGGTTACAGTTGATGAAGAAACTTACATGCTTGAAGAAGGTGACAGTGTGTATGTTTATGCAAATAAACAACACAAATACCGGAATATAGGAACTGTTAGGTGTGTGAGTTTATGGATACGAGGTAGCAATTTTGATGAATGGAATATAAACTATGGAAAAGGCTTTATCTGACAATAGTATCATAATAGGAAAATAAACCGCTTCTTTGCTCAAAAAACCTTATGATTCTCTCTGAGCAAAGAGGCGGTTTCTATTTAATATTAAGCTTGTATTCCTTGAGTTTTCTGTATAATGTCGAACGACTGATACCTAATGAAGTGCAGGTATTATTAATGGCATTACCATTGTTTGCGTGGGTAGCTATGGCATCAGAAATTATTTTTCTTTCCAGGTCTTTAACGCAATAATTAATTCGCTTATGCTCAGCAAGGATTCTTTCTGGTAGAGAAGAAACACTTATTTGGGCACCTCTTTCCATATTAATGGCATATTCAACCATGTTCTCCAATTCCCTGACGTTCCCTGGCCAACTGTAGCTGTATAGCCTGTCTAATACCTCTTTGGTGGGATAGCCAATACTCTTCTTGAGTAGAGTATTGTACTTGTCTGTAAAATGTATTGCATATGACTCGATGTCTTCTGGACGTTCCCGGAGCGGTGCAATGTGCAGCGGAATCACATTCAGCCTGTAATACAGGTCTTCCCTAAATTCTGCCGATAAGAGTAAACGCTCAAGGTCTTTATTGGTTGCCGCAATAATTCTCACGTTTATAAAAACAGGTTTAGTCCCACCAACCCTCTGTATATGCCTATCTTCAAGTGCCCTCAATAATTTTACCTGTAAGTGCAACGGCATATCACCAATCTCATCTAAAAACAGGGTGCCGTTATTGGCTAGTTCAAATTGACCGGGCTTTCCACCTTTTTTTGCGCCCGTAAAAGCACCTTCCTCATAGCCAAAAAGTTCACTCTCCAATAATCCCTCAGGTATCGCACCACAATTTATGCTGATCAGAGGCCTGGACGCCCGGGAGCTGGCGTAGTGGATCGCTCTTGCGAACATTTCTTTTCCAGTTCCGCTTTCACCAGTTATCAAAACCGATGAATCGCTGCTTGCAACCTGGAAGGCGCGCCCCTTAGCATTTTCAATTGCTTGACTTTTACCAAGTATGTCCACCATAGTAATTTTTTGTTCTTTACCTAAATAGTTTCGAACTAAGTTAGGCATGGCCTCTATGCTCTTGAAGCAAATCACCAGGCTGTTATTGCCATCATAGCTAATAATGGGTGTGACCGTTCCGAAGTAATGCCCTGCCCCCAATGTAGCCACAGTAAAGAATTCCATCTCCACTGTCTTCAGCATTTTCAAACATCTTAGGATATCTTCAGGCGATTGAAATACATCGCTTATCGATTTAGACGTCAGTGCTTCCTGAGAAACCCCGATCAGGCTGGCGGCAGATCGGTTTACGAAGGTGATATTTTCATGGGAGTCTATGGATACAAGCCCCTCCTGAATAGAATTCATGATTGTTTGTTGAGAATTGATCAACAGGGAAACCTGTTGATTGAGTTCGTTGGAATGAAGTGCGTAGGCTAACATCGCGGATATTTTTTCAATAAAAATGAAGAGATTGTCTTTCTTGGCAATCAGGGTTTGCTGTTGTTCCTTTTTCTCAGCAATGAAAGCGAGCACTCCCACACAAATGCCTTCTATTAAAATCGGATAACAGATCTCGGCCAGATCAATGCACGTGGTGCGATAAACACATTTCATACAGATCTCGTGCTTTCTAGCCTGTTCGATGATAATTGGCTGTCCCTTTTGCATGACATAATGGCAGGCGGATGTGGCATCAAATACCTCATTGATCTTGGTGAAGTATATTCCAGTTCCGGCAATCAACCGGAGATGGCGATCAATAACCTGCACCTCGATCTCCAGGACTGCGGCAATTGTCTGAGCGACCTGCTGCACAAAGTCGGCAATTTGGCCCAATTCTACCATGAGTCACATCCCCCCTCGTCAAGCCCTTGACCAACGCAGACAATGTCATAATTGAGATACAGTCGCAGACGTGATACAGATTCAAAATTTGTTAAAAGCCGTGAACACGGCTTTTTAAGGGTATTCTCTCATCTTAACGGGTTTGGCACGCAATATGCATGTTCAGTATACTAGATATGCTGCTCATTGACAATAATAAAAGTGGACAGAGACAGCGAACAACTAATTGTCCCATCAATACGCAAATGAAACTCTATCGTAGTTAGATCGTGAGCAAGGGTGGTTTTGGTGGTCCGCCGATATCGTCTTCAAGGCCATCACGGTTCACGGTATCCGAATTGGAAGTGGTGGTTGTTGACCCGTTGGCGGTGGAACACTGAAGAGGTAGCCTGGCTTCGGAAGCGCAGACTGGCTTAGAAAAGCAGGAAAAATGAGCGTTGCTCAAATATTATTGCAGATAAAAGAGGGTAAATGATGAAAAAGATCTTTATTACAGGCGCTCTCGGGCAGATTGGTTCAGAATTGACAATGGATCTTAGAGAAATCTATGGTAATGATAATGTAGTCGCAACTGATATTAGGAAAGTTAATGGCAATTTAATTGTGGATTCTGGACCTTTTGAGATGCTAGATGTACAAGATGCAAAGGCTATGGCAGAAATAGCTAAGAAATATAATGTGGATACCATAATACATCTTGCTGCACTTTTATCAGCAGTAGCGGAAGCGAAGCCTGTATTGGCCTGGGAGATCAATATGGGAGGACTATTTAATGCTTTGGAGGTGGCTAAAGAACTTCAGTGCTCATTTTTTACCCCGAGTTCTATTGGCGCTTTCGGGCCATCAACTCCTAAAGTCCAAACGCCTCAGGATACAATACAGAGGCCTCAGACAATGTATGGAATTACTAAAGTAGCTGGTGAATTGCTCTGTGATTATTATTATAAAAAATATGCAGTAGATACAAGAGGGGTAAGATTTCCTGGGCTTATTTCATATGTTACTCCTCCAGGCGGTGGAACAACAGATTACGCTGTGGATATCTATTATGAGGCATTAAAAAGTAAAAGGTACACTTGCTATATCAAGCAAGGTACTTTTATGGATATGATGTATATGCCAGATGCGTTGAATGCTATTGTAACACTTATGGAGGGAGATCCAGCCAAGCTGGTGCATAGAAATGCCTTTAACATATGTGGCATGAGTTTTGAACCATCACAGATAGCTGACGAAATAAAAAAATATATTCCTGATTTTCAAATTGTATACGATGTAGATCCAGTTCGACAGGCAATAGCTGATTCTTGGCCGGATTCGCTCGATGATAGTGCTGCAAAAGCTGAATGGGGATTCAAGGCCAGATTTGATTTAGCTTCTATGACGGAAGATATGCTCGAGAAACTCAGCAAAAAATGTAGAGTCGCCTAAGGACGATTAAAATGCCGATGATATGCTAGAAATTGCAGCTTTAATCGACTGCACTCTGGAAGATACGAGCTAAAGAGCAGAACATGGAGCATGTGTACGAACTGTGTGGTGAACATCCTATCTTTCGAGATTAGCACAATCAATAAGCGGCGGCCAAAGTGGGAGAAGCTAGGGAAAGCGCTCAGGAACCTAGAATAATGTCGTAAGGTTGTATCTGAATTGGACAAACATTAAAGTGGGAGGATAAAAGATGAAAACAGCTATAAATTATATAGTACATGAAATAGAAGCTATTAAAGAGGCAGGAAATTATAAGGATGAGCGGATAATACTTTCACCTCAAGGCAGCAGAATAGATACTACCAGCAAGAAGCGAGTGTTAAATATGTGCGCCAATAATTATTTGGGTTTGGCAGATAATCCTCTTTTGATCGATGCTGCAAAAAAGAGCCTCGACAAGTGGGGCTTCGGACTTGCTTCCGTTCGCTTTATTTGCGGTACTCAAGAGATACATAAGGAACTGGAGAATGCTATCAGCAACTTTTTAGGTATGGAGGACACCATATTATATTCCTCCTGTTTTGATGCTAATGGGGGTTTGTTTGAAGTATTGCTGGGAGAGGAAGACGTAGTTATCAGCGATGAATTGAATCATGCAAGCATTATTGATGGGATTCGTTTATGCAAGGCTAGGCGTTTAAGGTATAAAAATAACGACATGGAAGATTTAAGAGCTAAGCTTGAGGATGCAAAAAATGCAAGAATTAAATTGATAGCAACAGATGGTGTTTTCTCCATGGATGGTTATATTGCCAACCTGTCCAACATTTGTGACTTGGCAGACGAATATGACTCATTGGTTATGGTAGATGACAGCCATGCAGTCGGTTTTATGGGAGATAAGGGTCGGGGTACTCCTGAATATTGTGGCGTCATGGGACGTGTGGATATTCTTACCGGTACTATGGGTAAGGCATTGGGCGGCGCATCCGGTGGATATACCAGCAGCAGGAAAGAGGTAATTCAACTGCTCAGGCAGAGAAGTAGGCCTTATCTTTTTTCCAATACTCTGGCCCCTTCTATCGCTGCTGCAGCCCTGCAAACCTTGAACATGCTGGATAGTACTACCCAATACCGGGACACATTGCAAGAGAATACCCACTATTTTAGGGAGGAAATTGCGAAGATAGGTTTAGATGTACTGCCCGGGGTTCATCCTATTGTTCCCGTTATGCTTTATGATGCAAAAATCGCAGCAGAATATGCCAATCGGATGCTGGAAAAAGGGGTATATGTAACGGCTTTTTCTTATCCTGTCGTACCTCAGGGAAAAGCTAGAATTAGGACTCAGGTCTCTGCCAGTCACAGTAAAGAGGATCTGGATTTTGCTGTTAATTGCTTTAAGCAAGTTAAGGAAGAAATAGGAGCTTCACCTTCCCAACCTAGCGCCAATAATTAGAACAGCGAAAAAATAGCAGGATCACTAATATATTCACTTACTTAGCCAATTACATTTATGTAAATATCTAGCTATATTTGAATAGCAAATTGCGCTAGCAGCTAAGTGAATTTTTGAATGATTTCTGTAATTGATGCTAAAACACCTATTTAATTCTTTTCATATTAGCTAAATAGGATATTCCATATTAAGATTCTATATATGGGCTTAACCTATATTTAGCGGATACCCCCGTATAAAAGTATTTCATTTCCATGAAGGAATTATTAAGTTTATGTCAAACTATATTTTTATATATTTTCAAGAATATGAAAAATGAAAGAGAGGGTAAAGAGGCATCCTACTGCCATCAATGAAAATGTCCAGATGCATGTAAGCCTTAACATGGTGTAGCTTATGCCATGAAAAAGACTAAATGGTTAAATTTCCATAAGGCAAGAAATAGCCAGAACACTTCTTGCTCAGTACAAAATTTCATCCTGTTGAAGGTGGTTCTTGAATAGGCGGGGAAGTGCCTTAGAAAAGATTAAGATCATTGGAGCACAGATCAGGATAATTTTCGGGGTAGGACAAATTGCGAGAGGGGAAACAAAGGGATGGAGATATTTACGCAGCAACTTATCAATGGGTTGATTATAGGTTTGATGTATGCCCTCGTCGCTTTAGGCTACACGATGGTCTACGGTATCATTCGACTGATCAATTTTGCTCATGGTGATATTTTTATGAGCGGCGCCTTCATCGGTTATTTCGTCTTTGTTATATTAGGGTTCTACTCGGTGCATTTTGGTTTCCTGATTATATTCCTCATGTTCATAGTGGCCATGCTGGTGGCCGGGCTCTTGGGGGTAACGGTGGAGAGGCTGGCTTACCGGCCGCTCAGACAGTCAGCCAAGATTATCGTCCTGATCTCCTCAATTGGTGTCTCTTACACGCTGGAGTACACGGTCCGGGTTTTTTACGGGGCGTCGTTTTTAGCATTTCCGAGCAATATAGGACAGCAGATAATCCACCTGGGGTTCCTTCAGGTGACCTACATTCAGCTTTTCATCATCTGCATCTGCTCGCTGTTCATGTGGGGAATCACCAGGTTTGTGAAAAGTACGTTGACCGGCAAGGCAATGCGCTCCATCGCCATTGACCAGGAGACGTCCCAGCTAATGGGCATAGATGTCGATAAGGTGATCGCCGTCACCTTTTTTATCGGGGCAGCCATTGCCGGGGCCGGAGGCGTGATGTTCGGATTCTACTACGGCGAGATCAACTTCCTGATGGGATTCTTGTTGGGGCTCAAGGCCTTCACGGCTTCCATCATCGGGGGTATCGGCAACATTCCCGGGGCTTTTGTGGGCGGGATCGTGCTGGGCATGCTGGAGACATTCGGCTCTTCCTATCTGGGGGGGCAATGGAAAGACGTCTTTTCTTTCGTGGTCCTGATCGCTGTTCTGATCCTTATGCCCACCGGCTTGCTTGGTGAAAAAGTTGCTGAAAGGATGTAGGCAATGGGCGGTAAAATGCTTGGCAGCATTCAAGACCTGTACTGCGGCATCAGCAGGATGATGATGAGGGTTCCCAGGCCGGTAGCACTGGGCGCGTTGGGGATTGTCCTGCTCGGGGTTCCACTTATCGTGCAGAACGCCTATTATCTCGACCTCCTGTTTCTGATCGGAATCTACATGACCCTGGCCATCGGCTTGAGCATCCTGCTGGGTCAGGCTGGGCTTTTTTCCATGGGGTATGCTGCTCCCTATGCCATCGGGGCCTATACGGCGGCAATCATGTGCCAGCGCTACGGCGTCTCCTTCTGGATCACCATCCCCTGCGCGATCTTGACTGCCGGACTGTCCGGGGCGGTGATCGGCTGGCCGGTGCTGCGTGTGCGGGGCGATTATCTGGCCATGGTGACCCTGGGCTTCGGTGAGATCGTCAGGATCACCCTGAATAATTTGAAGTTTACGGGTGCCGCAGACGGCATATTCGGGATTCCCGCCCCCAGGATCGGTCCCTTTGTTTTAACCCAGTCATGGCAGTTTTACTACCTGATCCTGATCGCCGTCGTGTTGTCGTGGATTGCGGCAAAACGCCTGATTAATTCCCGGATCGGGCGGGCCTGGAACTGCACCCGGGATGATGAGTATGCCGCAGAGTCCATGGGCGTCAACACGATCTGGATGAAATTATTGGCGTTCATCGTCGCCTCCGCGTGGGCGGGCATAGCCGGGGCTATCTTTATTGCGAAAATGACCGCGGTGGCGCCGGAAACCTTCACGTTTATGACATCTTTCATGATCCTGTTGGGTGTTGTGCTGGGAGGCATGAGCAACATTTCCGGAGTGGTGATCGGCGCTGCCATCGTTACACTCTTGCCCGAGTTGTTCAGGACATTCGAGGATGCCAGGCTGCTTGCTTTCGGAATTGCCCTGGTGTTATTGATGATTTTCCGGCCGCAGGGCCTGTTCCCGGCACGCGACAAGGTTACTACGGAGGAAGAATAGGACATGTCCATCATGGAGATTGACAACCTGACTTTGAGTTTTGGCGGCTTGAAGGCGCTAGATGATTTGAGTTTTCAGGTGGACCGGTCAGAGATCTTCAGTATTATTGGACCGAACGGCGCCGGCAAGACCTCGTTATTTAACTGCATTTCCGGTTTTTATACTCCTGACGGAGGAGCGATCAGATTCGAGGGCAAGATATTGAACGGCCTGAAACCCCATAGCATCACCAGTCTGGGGATCATTCGAACCTTTCAAAACCTTAGATTGTTCAGGGATATGACAGTTGAAGAAAATGTCATGGCCAGTCTGTACTGCCGCCAAAAATCCAATATTGTTGATGCGCTCCTGCACACAAGGCGCTACAGGCGCGAAGAAAAGATGGCCAGAGAGATCGCCCAAAAATACCTGACCATGGTGGGGTTGCACAAGCTCAGCGGCAGGTTGGTAAAAAAACTTCCCTACGGAGTTCAGAAGCGCTTGGAAATTGCGCGGGCGCTGGCTATTGAGCCCGCGGTAATCATGTTCGATGAGCCTGCGGCTGGATTGAACCACAAAGAAAAGGAAGACCTGATGCGGATTATTGGTGACATTAAAAAGATGGGCATCACAGTCCTCCTGATCGAACACGACATGGGCCTGGTGATGCATATTTCTGAACGAATAATCGTCTTAAACTATGGAAAGAAGATTGCAGATGGTACTCCTCTCGAGATCAGAAATAACGAGGCAGTTGTGGAAGCGTACCTGGGGAGGGAACAATAATGCCCCTCTTGGAGATCAGGAGCCTGCACACCTATTATGGCCAGATCCATGCGCTGAAAGGGATCTCCTTTGTTGTTGAGAAAGGGGAGATTGTCACTCTTTTAGGAAGCAACGGGGCGGGGAAAAGCACGACCCTGAAGACGATTTCGGGGCTGGTCAGGCCAAGATCGGGGGAGATTATCTTTGACGGCAAGCCGATTCATCACCTGCGAGCGCACGAGATCGTGAAGCTGGGAATAGTTCAGGTGCCTGAAGGAAGACGGGTCTTCGGCACCCTTACCGTGGACGAGAACCTGGACCTGGGCGGCTTCGTGCTGACCAGTAAAACCGAGAAGGAGATACTCAGGGCCCGGGTTTACGAGCATTTCCCCCGGCTCAAAGAAAGGCGCAATCAATTAGCCGGCACCTTGAGCGGGGGAGAGCAGCAGATGTTGGCCATCGGCAGGGCGGTGATGACAAAGCCGAGGCTCCTGATGCTGGACGAGCCGTCGATGGGACTGGCGCCCACCCTGGTTAACCTGATCATGGAGATGATCCGGACCATCAGCCAGGCGGGGATCACCATCTTGCTGGTGGAGCAAAACGCCAGGGCTGCTTTAAAGCTGGCACAGAATGGGTATGTTTTGGAGACGGGTGTAGTGACGCTCTCGGGTACTGCGGAGGAGTTGAGCGTGAATGACAAGGTCATCAAGGCATATCTGGGGTTGTAGGTAGAGAAGTAACGATTTTGTCGGCTCAAGGAGGTGAATATCTCAGCCACAGGCTACTGACGGGAACACCGGTGTAGCCTTTTCAAGACCAGGGGCATGGGGCACTGCTTCTTGTATCGAATTGTTTACAAAGGTAAAATTTAAAGGGGGACTTTGAATGTTCTTTAGGAAAACCTCTGTCAAAGCGCTGGCGCTGATCTGCTGTCTTGCGCTGCTGTTTGTCGCCGGCTGTGCCGGCAGCCAATCTGCGTCGAGCAACACAGTAAGGATTGGCATGTCTGCCCCGCTCACCGGATCTCAAGCCACGGCCGGCCAGGACATGGTCAACGGGGCGCAGATGGCGGTTGACGCCCTCAACGCCGCAGGTGGAATCATGGGCAAAAAGGTGGTCCTGGTGACCGAGGATGACGCCTGCGACCCCACCCAGGCGGTAAACGCCGCCACCAAGCTCACTACCGAGAACGTGAACGCCGTTATGGGCTACTACTGCAGCGGCGCCTGCAACGCCTGCCTCCCGGTATTGAGCAGGGCCGGATTGCCGGTCGTGCTCTGTGCCGTGGCTTCCACAAGCCTGACGCATCAGGGCTATACGAACATAGTCAGGATCCAGGGCTATAACGGCCAGCAAGGACAGGTACAGGCCAATTTTATAGTGAATACACTCAAAGCTAAAAAGGTAGCCATCATCCAGGATGGCACCGCCTCCCCCAGGGAACAGGCGACGGTTGCCGCTCAGGATGCCCAGCAGATAGAACCCGGCATTCAGATCCTCGCCGATCAGATCACCCCGGGCGAGAAGGACTTCTCCGCAACCGCCACCAAGATCAAGGGCTTTAATCCGGATGCCGTGCTGTTTACCGGGTTTTACGCAGAAGGCGCCCTCTTGTTGAAGCAGTTGCGGGCGGTCGGTGTCACTGTTCCGTATGTCGCCGGCGACGGGAATACCGACCCGCAATTTATCGCAGTTGCCGGTGCTGATGCCGAGGGTGTGTACATGACCAGCCCACCGATGACTACCACCATTCCGGCGGCGGCCGCCC
>Ga0224558_1003227_pt1 | contig 13824 bp, 13 predicted proteins | sample 714S32024metaG_FD_180682 | JGI IMG/M metagenome (GOLD analysis project Ga0224558, IMG submission 180682) | Peat soil microbial communities from Stordalen Mire, Sweden - 717 S3 20-24 | ecosystem: Environmental > Terrestrial > Soil > Wetlands > Peat | place: Sweden: Norrbotten County, Stordalen... | reverse complement strand
GTGTTGTTGATGGTGGTGGGCTTGCCGTACAAACCGAAGTTGGCCGGGAACGGCGGCTTGAAGCGCGGCCTGCCGGGTTTACCCTCGAGCGACTCCAGCAACGCGGTTTCCTCGCCACAGATGTAGGCGCCCGCGCCGATGAACATGTGCAGATCGAAATCGACTCCCGAGCCCAAGATATTCTTGCCCAGCAACCCCGCCGCGTAGGCTTCCGCCAAAGCCGCTTCGAACCGCGGAATCGGCTCGCCCAAGAATTCGCCGCGAATGTAGTTGTAGCCCACCGTCGCCGTCATCGCATAGCCGCCGATGGCCATCCCTTCGATCACCGAGTGCGGGTTGTAGCGCAGGATGTCGCGGTCGTGACAGGTACCCGGCTCGGACTCGTCCGAATTGCACACGGCATACTTTTGTGTCGGCGATGAGCGCGGCATGAAGCTCCATTTCAGGCCGGTGGGAAAAGCTGCGCCGCCGCGGCCGCGCAGCCCGGAATCCTTGACCTCCTCGATGATTTTCTCGCGCGGCGTCCGTTCGCGCAGAATTTTCTCCCACGCCTGATACCCGCCGAATTGCCGGTAGCCTTCGAGCGTCCACGGCTTCTCGCATTTGAGCGCTTCGAACAACACGAGATTCTGCTCGTAAGCCATCTACAGTCCCTCAGCCGTGTCGCGCAATGTCATGTCAGCCCATCCAGAACTTTATCGATGGACTCGGGCGTCAGATTCTCATAATAAATGTGATCGGCCATCATCATGGGCGCGCCGGTGCAGGCAGCCAGACATTCCTCTTCGCGCTTCAGGAAAATCCGCCCGTCCGGCGTGCTTTCGCCCGTCTTGATTCCCAATTTCTTCTCGACGTAATCGACGACTTCTTGCGCGCCGCGCAACATGCAAGAGATGTTGGTGCACACCGACACGTGATGCCGGCCCACGGGCTCGGTCGCGAACATCGAGTAAAACGTGGCGATCTCGTACACCTGAATGTTGGGCAGCCCCAGATACGCGGCAACCGCGTCCATGATGGGCGCGGTCAAGAATCCCTTGTTCTCATGCTGGGCGGCATGCAGCGCGGCGATCACCGCGGATCGTTTGCGGTCCGGGGGAAACTTGCCCAGCCAACGATCGATTTCGGCTCGGACGTGATCCGACAATTGGACAGTCATTTCGCTACCACCGTCATCACTCCGTAGTCATCGGTCGATCTCGCCGAATACGATGTCTTGCGTGCCGATCACCGCCACCACGTCCGCCAGCATATGGCCCTGGACCATTTCATTCAGCGACGCGAGATGCGCGAAGCCCGGGGCGCGCACCTTGAGGCGATAGGGTTTGTTGGCGCCATCCGACACCAGGTACACGCCAAGTTCGCCTTTCGGCGCCTCCACGGCGGCGTACACCTCGCCTTCCGGCACGCAGTAGCCTTCGGTCATCAGTTTGAAATGATGGATCAAGGACTCCATGTCGCCCTTCATCTCCTCACGGCGCGGCGGACGCACCTTGCGATCATCGATCATGACCGGCCCCGGGTTTTCTTTGAGCCACTTCACGCACTGTTCGATGATGCGGTTCGACTGGCGCAGCTCTTCGATGCGCACCAGATAGCGGTCGTAGCAATCGCCGTTGAGGCCCACCGGAATATCGAAATCCATGTGTTCGTACGCTTCGTACGGCTGCTTCTTGCGCAGGTCCCACTCGATGCCCGAGCCGCGCAGCATGGGTCCGGAAAAACCCAGCTGCATAGCGCGCTCCGGGGTCACGACGCCGATGTTGACGGTGCGCTGTTTCCAGATCCGGTTATCGGTGAGCAGCGTCTCATACTCATCGACGCAGGCAGGGAACCGTCGCGCGAAGTCCCCGATGAAATCCAGCAATCCGCCCGAGCGGCGCTCGTTGAGGCGGTCGGCGTCCTTCTTGCTCCGCCATTGCGACTGCTGATATTTCGGCATCACGTCCGGCAGGTCGCGATAGACGCCGCCCGGCCGGTAGTACGTCGCGTGCATGCGCGTGCCGGAAACCGCCTCGTAGCAGTCCATCAGATCTTCGCGTTCGCGAAAGGCATAGAGAAACACCGTCATCGCGCCGATATCGAGGGCGTGCGACCCCAACCACATCAAATGATTGAGAATGCGGGTGATCTCGTCGAACATCACGCGAATGTATTGGGCGCGCGGCGGCGCCGCAATCCCCAGCAGCTTCTCGATCGCCATGACGTACGCGTGCTCGTTGCACATCATCGATACGTAGTCCAACCGATCCATGTAGCCGATCGACTGGTTAAAGGGCTTGCTCTCCGCCAGCTTCTCCGTCCCTCGATGCAGCAGGCCCACGTGCGGATCCGCCTTCTGAATGACCTCACCATCCATTTCCAGAACCAAGCGCAACACGCCGTGCGCGGCGGGATGCTGCGGTCCGAAGTTCATCGTGTAATTTCGAATCTCAGCCATTCGGCGTCCCGTCGGGCTTCGCATTGGTGAGGGCCGGGTCATAGCGATTGTCATGGCGAATGACCTTCGGCACGAGGATCCGGGGTTCGATGGTCACCGGCTGGTAGACCACCCTGCCCTTCTCAGGGTCGTAGCGCACCTCGACATTGCCCGACAACGGAAAATCCTTGCGGAAAGGATGCCCGATGAAGCCGTAATCGGTGAGCAGGCGGCGCAGATCCGGATGGCCTTTGAATAGAATACCGAACAGATCGAAGGCTTCCCGCTCGAACCAATCGGCCGCAGCCCAGATGCCGGTCACCGAATCCACCATGGGCTGCGTGTCGTCGGCGCAGAAGACCCGCAGGCGCACCCGATGGTTGTGCGAAATCGACAGCAAATGATAGACCACCGCGAACCGGCGACCGCTGACCATGTCCAAGCACGCACTGCGGCGCGCGACGCCGCGACTGAAGCCCGATGACGTCGCAGCCTCGGTCTTCCATTCGGCGCGGCCGTGCTCGAGGTAATCGACGCCGCACACATCCATGCACATCTCGAATTTCAGATCGGCGTGGTCGCGCAACGCGGCGGCGATTTCCAACAGCCGATCGGCGGGAACTTCGTAAGCAAGCTCATGGGTGTGGCTGGCAACCGGCAGCAAGCCGTCGGGGAATACCCGCGAGATTGCCTGGCCCAGGGCCTCGAGGCGCGTCGGCGTGGCCACCGCCGCACTGGACCCGGCGTGGTCGGTCATCGGACGATGGCCTTGTTGCGCTTGATCTTGTTCTGCAGTTGGATGATGCCGTACAGCAGCGCTTCTGCCGTGGGCGGGCATCCCGGAACGTAGACATCCACCGGAACGATGCGATCGCAGCCGCGAACCACGGCGTAGGAATAATGATAATAGCCGCCGCCGTTGGCGCACGATCCCATGGAGATCACCCAGCGCGGCTCCGCCATCTGGTCGTACACCTTGCGCAACGCCGGCGCCATCTTGTTGACCAGCGTCCCGGCAACGATCATCACGTCGGATTGGCGCGGACTCGGGCGGAACACCACGCCGAATCGGTCTAGGTCGTAGCGCGCGGCGCCGGCATGCATCATTTCAACGGCACAACACGCAAGACCGAACGTCATCGGCCACAGCGAACCGGTTCGCGCCCAATTGATGAGCTTGTCGACGGTGGTGACTTCGAAGCCGCGAACGGTGGGAATGTCGGCTGACACGGCTTCTAATCCCATTCAAGAGCCCCTTTCTTGTAGTCGTACACCAGCGCGATGACCAGCACCAATGCAAAGACCAGCATCGCCATCAGCCCGAAGGTACCGATGACGCCCAGCGACACGGCCCACGGAAAAAAGAATGCGATCTCGAGATCGAACACGATGAAGATGATGGCGACCAGGTAATACCGCACGTCGAACCGCATGCGAGAATCTTCGAACGCCTCGAATCCGCATTCGTAGGGCGAGAGCTTCTCAGCATCCGGGCGCCGCGGGCCCGCAATCCAACCGATCGTGAACAGCGCCAGACCCAACACGGTGGCCAGGCCCATAAAAATCAAGATAGGCAAATACTGTCGCAACATCATCAGCGTCGTTGATTAGTCCTGGTAATGAATCATATCAGGCGCAACCGTGCTGCGTCGCGTGCGTTACATCGAGTTACCAAAGCAATGCGCCACACGTACATTGTTGTTCATGTGCCAAAGATGGTGCCGACGGCCGGACTCGAACCGGCACAGGTTGCCCCACTAGCCCCTCAAACTAGCGCGTCTACCAATTTCGCCACGTCGGCTGAGTCATGGCCTTGCGGCCAGGTTTCAACGGGGTTCGCTCCGCGAACCCCAAAAAATAGCGGCGCTTCGCGCCGATCAGAAAACACTGTCACTGACGGATCACTTCGGAGGCGCCGCCGGAGCGGCCGGCACCGGCGCCGGGACCGGCGCCGGTGCGTTCAGCATCGACCGTTCCAACACACTCGCCGGTTCGCCCGACGTGCGCGTCCCCAAATAGGCCAGCGACAGACTGGTCACGAAGAACAGCGCCGCGAACACCGCCGTCAATTTCGAAAACAACGTGCTGGTGCCGCGCGCACCGAACACGGTGCCCGAAGCGCCCGAACCGAAACCGGCGCCGGCTTCCGCGCCCTTGCCACGCTGCAGCAATACAAGCCCGATGATCATGAGTGCAAGCAATACATGCACCGCCAAAATAAAACCACGCAACATAGAAAACTCTCAGTGGCGAACGGCCGCAGCCGCGCATATCTGCTGAAATTCATCGGCGCTCAACGAAGCACCACCCACTAATCCGCCGTCGACATCGGGCATCGCGAAAAGCTCTGCCGCGTTGCCGCCTTTGACGCTGCCGCCGTACAGGATCTGCAGGCGGCCTGCTATATTAGCATCTTGCGCGGCGATTCGACCTCTCAGGTAGGCATGCACGCCTTGCGCCTGCTGCGGCGTCGCCGTACGCCCCGTGCCGATGGCCCAGACCGGTTCGTAAGCGACGATGGCTTGCGCGAAACTGGCGATCCCGTTCATGGCAATCACCGCCTGGATCTGCCGCGCCACGACCGCCTCGGCCTGGTGCGCTTCATGTTCCTCGAGAGTCTCGCCGACGCACAGCACGGGTATGAGACCCGCCTGGACGACCGCGGCAAACTTACGCGCCACCAACGCGTCATCCTCGTGATACAGGCGTCGCCGCTCGGAATGCCCGATGATGACGTATCGGCAACCCACGTCCTTCAGCATGGCGACGCTGACCTGGCCCGTGAATGCCCCGCCGGCTTCCGCGCATACATCCTGCGCGCCCAATCGAATCTGCCCCCCGTCCAGCAAGCGCCCGGCATCGGTCAAGTAGACATACGGCGGAAAGACGACCACGTCGATGGGCCACTCCGGCTTCAGACGCCGCTCCAACTCCGTGAGCAGTGCCTGATTGGCAGACCGCGAACCGTGCATTTTCCAATTACCCGCGACTACCGGACGACGCATACGCACCACCTTCGGGCATTGGCCCGGCAGGAAAGGCGGCGAAGATTAGCTGCGCGGACCTGTAACTGCAAGCCTGTCAGGCACGTTACGGGCTTTTCGCGACCTCTTCGGCTGCCGCGGCATCGGCCGCCGCTGCCTCCACCACGGCCACGATGTCCCGTGCGCCTTTTTTGACGAGGCCGGCATCATAGCCCTCGACCATCACTCGAATGACCGGCTCCGTGCCCGAGGCGCGCAGCACGATGCGTCCGCGGCCGTTGAACTGGCGCTCGACTGCAGCCGCCGCCGCGACGACGCTGGGTTCGGCCATGGGATCGAAGCGTCTGGCCACGCGCACGTTCAGGAGAACCTGCGGATATCGACGCATGGGCGCCGCCAATTCGGCGAGGCCGGCGCCGGTGGCTTTCATCACCGCGAGCACCTGCAGGGCGCTCACCAGACCATCGCCCGTGGTGGTTTTGTCCAGACACAATATGTGTCCGGAGGTTTCACCGCCCAGGGATCCGCCCGCATCGTTCAACATCGCGAGCACATATCGGTCGCCGACCTGCGCGCGACGGAATTCGATGTCCCGCTCGGCGAGCGCATGCTCCAACCCGAGATTGCTCATCACGGTGCCGACAACGGGACCGCGCAGCTCGCCGGCCTGACGACGCGCCGTCGCCAAGATGAACAGCAGCTGGTCGCCGTCCACACAACGCCCCAACTCATCCACCATCACCACCCGGTCGCCATCCCCGTCGAGCGCCAGCCCCACCTGAGCACGAACGCCGGGAACGGTGAGCTGCAACAGTTCGGGTGCCATCGAACCGCAGCCGTCGTTGATATTGCGGCCGTTCGGTGAGCAACCGATGGGCACGATTTCTGCGCCGAGATCCGCGAGCACGCGCGGCGCCACCTTGTAGCCGGCCCCATTGGCGCAATCGATGACGATTTTGAACCCGCTCAAATTCATGCCGGCGGGGATCGTCGATGCGCAAAATTCCTGGTACTGGGTCCTGCTGCGATCGATGCGCACTGCCCGGCCGAGATGCTGCGATTCCTGGGTAACGACGGGCTCATCGATCAATCGCTCGATCAGATTCTCGATTTCATCGGATAGCTTGCTGCCCGTGGCATCGAAGAATTTGATTCCATTGTCTTCATACAAGTTATGCGAGGCGCTGATGACGACGCCGAAGCTGCACGACAAACGCTGGGTCATGTAAGCGATGCCGGGCGTCGGCAGCGGCCCGATCAGCATCACGTCGACGCCGGCGGCCACGAATCCCGCCTCCAGCGCCGACTCGAACAGATAGCCCGACAACCGGGTATCCTTGCCGATGAGCACGCGACCGCCGTGCGGCGCCAATACGCGTGCCGCAGCGCTCGCGAGCCGCAGCGCAAAATCCACGGTCATCGGCGCATGGCCTACGCGGCCGCGCACACCATCGGTGCCGAAGTAACGCATCGTCATGGAGCGTCGACGCTGCGTGTTGGCCCCTGCAAAACCGCACTGACCATCCGGATCGCATCCCGCGTCGGAGCGACATCGTGGGTGCGAATGATGCGTGCTCCCATGCTCACGGCAAGCGCCGCCAGCCCGAGGCCGCCGTACAATCGCTCATCGGTGGGCCGATCACCCAAGATGCGGCCGATGAAACTCTTGCGCGACACGCCCACCAGCAGCGGCGAGCCGAGAGCCGCCATTCGCGGCAGCGCCTTGAGCACCGCCATGTTGTGCGCCAAACCCTTGCCAAAACCCACGCCCGGATCGACTGCGATGGCCTCGCGCGCGATGCCGGCCGCCAGGCAGGCGTCGCGTTGTACAGTCAAGAATTCGCATACTTCGCCCACTACGTCATGGTACACCGGATGGTGCTGCATCGTACGCGGCTCGCCCTGCATGTGCATCAAGCACACTCCCACGCCGGCCCTGGCAGCCCAGTCGCGAGCGCCGGGGGCACGCAGCGCATACACATCATTGACGATGCACGCACCCGCGGCCGTCGCAGCCGCCATCACGCCGGGCTTGCTAGTGTCGATCGAAAGAGCCACATCCAGGGTGCGCGCAATGCGCTCGATGACGGGCACCACGCGCTCGATTTCCACGGATTCTTCCACAGCGTCCGCGCCCGGCCGAGTCGATTCTCCGCCGATATCGAGTATCGCGGCCCCCTCGGCGACCATGGCGGCGGCACGCTCGAGTGCGGCATCGGGCCGTGAATAACTGCCCCCGTCGGAGAAGGAATCGGGAGTCACATTGAGTATGCCCATCACCACGGGCTGGGTCAGGTCGATGACTCTATTAAGGCCGCGCCACTGCATGGGAGTCGGTACCGAGCACGTGAGTGTTTCAATGAAAAGGCCGGCATGCTGAGCCGGCCTTCGGTTTGCGCCAGTGAAAGCCCTGCGGACTTCCGGCTAGTGCTGCCCTGCCGGGTTGACCAGCGGGGGCGCAGGCTTCTCGGCCGTCGGGGGCCGGGGCGTCGCCGTGGGCGTATCGTCCCAGTCCTTCGGCGGACGCGGAACCCTGCCCTCCATGATGTCCTTGATCATTTCCTCGTCGATGGTCTCGTACTTGATCAACGCCTCGGACATGGTCTGCAGCTTGTCCATATTGGTCTGGATGATCTTGTAGGCACGCTGATAATTACTGTCGATCACGCGCCGCACTTCTTCATCGATGACGTGCGCCGTGACGTCGGACACCTGTTTGTGCTGCGTGACGCTGCGACCCAGGAATACCTCTCCCGACTCTTCGCTGTATGTCTGGGGACCCAGTCGGTCCGACAAGCCCCAGCGGGTCACCATGTTGCGCGCCAGTTCGGTAGCCCGTTCGATATCGTTGGAGGCGCCGGTGGTCACGGCATCCGGGCCGAATACCAACTCTTCCGCGACCCGGCCGCCGAACAGAGTGGCGATCCGGCTTTCGAGCTGCCGCTTGCTGGTGCTGTATCGATCCTGTTCCGGCAGGAACATGGTCACGCCCAGTGCGCGACCGCGCGGAATGATGGTCACTTTGTAGACCGGATCATGCTCGGGGACGCTCAAGCCCACGATGGCATGGCCCGACTCGTGGTAGGCCGTGTTGCGCTTCTCTTCCTCGGTCATGACCATGGAGCGGCGTTCGGCGCCCATCATGATCTTGTCCTTGGCGCGCTCGAACTCTTCCATGGTCACCGACCGCTTGTTGCCGCGGGCGGCGAACAGGGCCGCCTCGTTCACGAGGTTGGCAAGATCGGCGCCGGAAAAGCCAGGGGTGCCGCGTGCGATGACCGACGGCTTGACGTTATCGCCGAGCGGCACCTTGCGCATATGAACTTTGAGGATCTGTTCGCGGCCGCGCACGTCCGGCAGCGGCACTACGACCTGCCGATCGAACCGACCGGGACGCAGCAGCGCCGGATCCAGCACATCGGGCCGGTTGGTGGCGGCGATGACGATGATACCCTCGTTGCCCTCGAAACCGTCCATTTCCACCAATAACTGGTTGAGGGTCTGTTCGCGCTCATCATGACCGCCGCCCAAGCCGGCGCCGCGATGCCGCCCTACCGCATCGATTTCATCGATGAAAATGATGCAGGGAGCGTGCTTCTTGGCCTGCTCGAACATATCGCGGACACGTGAGGCGCCCACGCCGACGAACATTTCGACGAAATCCGAGCCGGAGATGGTGAAGAACGGCACCTTGGCCTCGCCGGCGATGGCGCGCGCCAACAAGGTCTTACCGGTTCCGGGAGAGCCGACCATGAGGACGCCCTTCGGAATCTTGCCGCCAAGTTTCTGAAACTTGCCGGGATCTTTCAGGAAGTCGACGATTTCGACCACTTCCTGCTTGGCTTCTTCGACGCCCGCGACATCGGCAAACGTAATGTTGACCTGGTCTTCGCCCAGGAGCCGCGCGCGACTCTTGCCGAAGGACATGGCCCCGCGCCCGCCCGATGCCCCCTGCATCTGGCGCATGAAGTAAGCCCAGAACCCGATGAGAATCAGGATGGGAAACGCCGAGATCAGCAGCTGCAGGAACACGGATTGCTGTTTCGGCGGCTCGCCGCGGAATTTCACGCCCTGCGACTGCAATAATCCAATCAGCGCGCCGTTGCTGGTTTCCGGATTGTAGGTGACGAATTGATTACCGTCGCGGCGTTTGCCCTCGATGATCTCCCCTTTCAGGGTGACCGAATCGATGCTGTTGCTCTTGACGTCGGACAGAAATTGGGAGTAATCGATGGTGGCCGGCTGACCGGTGCGCATGCCGAATTGGCTGAAAATCGCCAGCAGAATGACCGCCAATGCAACCCACAATAGAATTTGTTTCGTCAGATCGTTCAAGTTTCACCTATCATCCGCAAACCCATTACGACACATTATCTTGATGAGCGTTCACCCGAACTTACACCATCCCAAACTGCCGCGCCAACAGATAGATCTCAGGACTGCGAGTTCGTGACGCTTTCGGCTTTTTCGTCACGACCCGACCATAACGGCTGCGGGCATTCTTGATGATCTCCTCGAACCCCGCCCCTTGAAACAATTTCACCAGCAGATCGCCTCCGGGGGCCAAAACTTGGGAAGCAAATTCGACCGCCAACTCTGCCAGATACATGGATCGAGGCTGATCCACCGCGTCTATACCAGCCATGTTGGGGGCCATATCGGACAAAACAAGGTCGACCTTCGCGGCGCCGACAGCGCCCAATACTTCGTTCAGCACCGCCTCTTCGCGAAAGTCCCCGAGCACGAAATCGACGCCGGGAATCGCGTCCATGGGCAGTATATCGGTAGCGACGATACGGCTCGAACCGCCGACGATGCGTGCCGCATACTGGCTCCAGCCGCCGGGCGAAGCACCCAGATCGACGCAGCGGATACCGGGCCGCAACAACCGTTCGGTCTCCTGGATCTCCGCCAGCTTGAAGACCGCGCGCGAACGCCAGCCCTCTCGGTGCGCGCGTTTCACAAATTCGTCGCTCGCATGTTCCGCAAGCCACCGAGCACTACTCTTTGTCCGCTTGGGCATCACTTCACTATACTGGGCCGGATGAACCTGTCGGAAAAACAAAAGAAACATCTGCGCCGCTTGGCGCATCCACTGAGTCCCATCGTGATGCTCGGCAACGCCGGCCTCACCGACGGCGTGGTCAACGAATTGGACCGCGCCCTCACCGACCACGAACTCGTCAAAGTCAGCGCTCGAATCGGCGAGCGGGATGTTCGCAACCAAGCCCTGGCCAGCCTGGCGGCGCGCACGTCGGCGGAATTGGTGCAGCGCGTCGGTCATGTCGGCGTGTTCTATCGCCGCCGCAAGGAGCTACCGAAAATCCTCATTCCAGATTAATACGATCACGGCGAGACTGGCGATCAGATAGAGCACCATCGACACACCGTGCCAGGCGCCGAAGGTCAAGCCGGCCGCCGCACCATGCACCCGCGCCGCGTCCATGACGCGCCGTAGACCCCATTCATTGAGCGCCAGCAGCGACGCGGCGAAATAGCCCCAAGCGAACTTGAGTCGGCCCGGCAGCAACAGCGCCAGCGCAGCCACGCTCACCCCCACGTAGGTCTCGATGCTGAACAACTGTCCCGCCAGCACGCCGGCCAGATGCCGATCGCTCTGCGCATGGAACAGGGTCCAAGTCACCCAAGGCAATGACCAAAGGCTGCCGGCCCACAGCACCAGCAGCACGCGGAAGAGTTTACGGATCACAGGTAGCGTACGACGATGATCTCGTAGGTGCGCGTGCCGCCCGGCGCCGTCACGTCGACCACGTCGCCTTCCGACTTGCCGATGAGCGCCCGCGCGATGGGCGAGGAGACCGACAGCAATCCTTCCTTGATGTTCGCCTCGTCATCGCCCACCAACTGGTACACCACCTTGACGCTGCCGTCCTGACTTTCGAGTTCCACCGTCGCGCCGAACACGACGCGCCCGGTGGCGTTCAACTTGGTGACATCGATCACTTCGCTGTTCGACAGGCGGTGTTCGATCTCGTTGATGCGGCCCTCGATGAAGCTCTGCTGTTCACGCGCCGCGTGGTATTCGGCATTCTCGGACAAATCGCCGTGGGCGCGCGCCTCGGCGATCGCTTTTATGACGTTCGGCCGCGCCTCGCTCTTCAGCTGTTTCAACTCTTGCCGCAGCCGCTCGGCGCCGCGCAGAGTCATGGGAGTTCGTTTCACGCGGTAAATTCCTTGTGCAAATCCTGCAGTCGATTCACTTCGATGTCGCCCAGATGATCCAGCGCATCGCAGGTGGCGCGCGCACCGGCTACCGTCGTGTAGTAGGTTACCCTTCTGGCTACCGCCTCGCGGCGAATCGATCGCGATTCGCGCACGGCCTGCTTGCCTTCGGTGGTGTTCACGATCAGCGCCACTTCGTCGTTTTTTATCATATCGACGACGTGCGGGCGACCCTCTCGCACTTTATTGACGCGCCGGCAGGCGATGCCGGCCTCCTCCAGAGCCGCAGCGGTGCCGCCGGTGGCGGCGATTTCGAAGCCGCGGGCGATCAGCATCTGCACCAGAAGCACCGCGCCGGGCTTGTCCCGGTCGCGAACGCTGACGAAGCACAAGCCGCGCGTGGGCAGGATCACGCCGGAGGCCGCTTGCGCTTTGGCATAGGCCTCGCCGAACGTCCGACCCGTGCCCATCACCTCACCGGTGGATTTCATCTCGGGACCCAAGATGGGATCCGCTTCCGGGAACTTGATGAACGGGAACACCGCCTCTTTGACGGAGTAGTAGGTCGGAATACGCTCGACGGTGCGGCCCTGTTCCTTGAGCGATTTACCCGTCATGACGCGCGCCGCCACTTTGGCGAGCGGAATGCCGGTCGCTTTGGAGACGAACGGCACGGTGCGCGAGGCGCGCGGATTGACTTCCAAAATATAAATGACGCCGCTCTGAATCGCGAACTGGACGTTCATCAACCCCACCACGTTGAGCGCCTTCGCGAGCTTGCAGGTCTGCGAGCGCAGTTCATCCTGGATTTCCTTCGAGAGACCATTGGGCGGCAGCGAACACCCGGAATCACCCGAATGGACGCCCGCCTGTTCGATGTGCTCCATGATGGCGCCGATCAACACATCCTCACCGTCGCTCACCGCATCGACGTCCACTTCGATGGCGAGGTCCAGAAAGCGGTCGAGCAGCACGGCACTGTCGTTCGACAACTTGACCGCTTCGGTCATGTATTGGCGAAGGTCGTCTTCGTTGAACACGACTTCCATGCCGCGGCCGCCGAGCACATAGCTCGGCCGCACGACCAGCGGGAAGCCCACCTCGCGCGCCATCAGCACGGCTGCATCGGCGGTGCGCGCCAACGCGTTGGCCGGCTGCTTGAACTTCAAGCTCGTCACGAGCTTCTGGAATCGCTCGCGGTCCTCGGCGACGTCGATGCTGTCCGGCGTGGTGCCGATGATGGGCGCGCCGGCTAAGCTGAGTGCGCGCGATAATTTCAGCGGCGTCTGGCCGCCGAATTGCACGATCACCCCCTCGGGTTTCTCCTTCTCGATGATCTCCATGACGTCCTCGAACGTCAGCGGCTCGAAGTACAGGCGATCGGACGTGTCGTAATCCGTGGATACGGTCTCGGGATTACAGTTCACCATGATGGTCTCGAAACCATCCTCGCGCAGCGCCATCGAGGCATGCACACAGCAGTAGTCGAATTCGATTCCCTGACCGATGCGATTCGGTCCACCGCCCAAAATCATGATCTTGCGGCGGGAAGTAACACTGGCTTCGCACTCGTCTTCGTAGGTCGAATACAGGTAGGCCGTCGAGGTCGAGAATTCCGCGGCGCAGGTATCGACGCGCTTGTACACGGGATGCAGCCCCAGCTTGCGTCGCCGGGAGCGAATCGTCGGCTCGTCGCGCGCTACCAAGGTCGCAATGCGCGAGTCGGAAAAGCCTTTGCGCTTCAAGGAGCGCAGCCGCGCATGGTCCAAACTCTCGAACCCCTGTTCCTTGAGCTGCGCTTCCTCGCGCAGCAAGTCCTCGATCTGCGACAGAAACCACGGATCGATCTTGGTGGCCTCGAATACCTGTTTCAGCGTCCAGCCGGCGCGAAAGGCATCCGCCACGTACAGGATACGATCCGGCCCCGGCCAGCGCAGCTCGTATGCCAGCTTGTCGGCAGCCGCATCGGTGAGCGGCAAGGTCAGCTGCTCGTCGAATCCGTCGTAGCCCAGTTCCAAACTGCGCAGAGCCTTCTGCATGGATTCTTGAAACGTGCGGCCGATGGCCATGGCTTCGCCCACCGACTTCATCTGCGTGGTCAAGCGCGTGTTCGATCCCGGAAACTTCTCGAAGGTGAAGCGCGGAATCTTGGTGACGACGTAATCGATGGTCGGTTCGAAGGACGCCGGCGTACCGCCGCCGGTAATTTCATTCTTGAGTTCGTCCAGCGTGTAGCCC
>Ga0224558_1003226_pt1 | contig 13839 bp, 13 predicted proteins | sample 714S32024metaG_FD_180682 | JGI IMG/M metagenome (GOLD analysis project Ga0224558, IMG submission 180682) | Peat soil microbial communities from Stordalen Mire, Sweden - 717 S3 20-24 | ecosystem: Environmental > Terrestrial > Soil > Wetlands > Peat | place: Sweden: Norrbotten County, Stordalen... | reverse complement strand
CTCGGAAGAGGAGCAACGCTCGCTCGATTCAACCTGCCGCAAACTTTACCAATTCCTCAGTCAACCTCAGCGCTGAGCCCGCCAGTTACCCACAAATTTCCCGGACGAGGCTTTCTTTTTTCTTGGCGTAGTTTCCCCAAAGGACAAAAGCCAAGGGTTTAGAGTTTGTCTTGGCCTTTTCATCAACAAGAGCAATGATTTTGTCGGTGAATTTTTCCCAGCCTCTTTTTTCGTGGGAACGTGGTGCTCCTCTTTCGACAGTCATGATGCAATTCAAAAGTAAAACGCCTTGTTGAGCCCAAGATGTTAGGTTTCCCGAGGGTCCCCCTTTTTCGCCCAATTCCTTCAAAATATTCTTGAGAGAGCGGGGGAGGGCAACTCCCTCTTGAACGGAAAAGCAAAGGCCGTGGGCCTGACCGGGTCCATGATAAGGATCTTGGCCAAGGATAACGACACGAACAGCGTCTAAGGGGGTTCTATTGAGGGCTTCAAAGACCAGATCCAAGGGTGGATAGATCTCTTTTCCCTCCGCCAAAGCCTCGGTTAGAAAATCTGAAGGTCTATAAAATAAGGTTTCTGGAACTCGGGTTCCAGAGCGGCCTTCCAACTCGGGTCTTTGAGTTTCTCTGAGAGCTTCATGGCATACCTGCCATTGTCAACCCTATGCGGCCTGCGCCAGCGCTTTGTACTCTTCATCGGACTGCGAGGGCAGCAGCACCCAGAGCGTGTAGATGCCGAGCGCAGTACCGATCGGAACATTCAACAGCGCCACGAAGCCCACCACCAGGGCAACGATTCGTGCCCACTCCTGCCGCTGCAGCAAGCCCCAACCGGCGATGAAGCCGGCCGCGGCTTTCGCCAGGATCAACCATCCGACAAAGGTGATAAGAGGCCGCAGCCAGACGGTGACTTCAGGCGGCGGGCCGTTGGGAATATGGATCACGCGGCCGAAGATCGTCTGCGCGACAATGATCACCACCACTCCCGCAACCACATGCAACGCCGAGTACGCCATCCAGAGAATGCCCACCAGCCGGACGTGTTCGCGAACCCGGCTACGCCGTAGCTCGACGAGGCCAAGCACGGTTTTGCCGCAACGTCCGCAGCGTAAATCACCCGATTGCAACTGCGCACCACATTGATCGCAAAACATCGCCTGTCCTCCGAGCTAAATAAATTCTGCCCCGTGTGTGATACGGATGAAAGCACTCAACAGTTGCAATGCAGTTCTCAGTTCCCAGTTCTCAGTTCTCAGGGAACACCAGACCCGTAGCGAGCCAACTGAGAACTGAGAACTGCTCTTCTGCCTCCAAACAAAAAGGCCACCCGGCAACTTGGGCGGCCTTTTCTTTCAAGGGAGAATAGTTCCAACGGAGGTTCTCATCCATCAGAGCTTTCTGCGGGAATCTTATGAGCCTCAAAAGCGCAGTGTCAAGCAAAATTTTCGGCTTAAATAGTCTTATTTTCAATAACTTACAAGATGGGTCCACAAGTCGGCAAACGCGCCCAAAATGGGGCAAAAATCCTTCTTTTCGACTCTAACGACATTCGATTGAGTCACTTACCGCTCCCGAGGCAGCGGTCGGGGGGCGTCTTCCAGGTGCAGCGAGATGATTTCCATCGCTTCCCGGCGGTCGAACACGGAGTCGGGAAAAAGCCGTTTCACGAGCACTCGAAAGCCACCAAACGCGATCCCGGCAACCAGCGCCAGGCCGACCACAATTCCGCAAAGAACAATCGCGTTGAACAGAAAGTTCGCCAGATTGTCTTTCTTGCTCACGTAGGTGTTTTCGTTCCACGTGACATCGGCCTCGTAGCTGATCGACGACATCAGCGCCCGCGCTTCGCTTTTTGAAAGCGGTCCGGCCGCGATCACGAGGATCGGTCCGGTGCGCGTATCGAAGAACGGGCCCACATCGAGAATCGGCACAACCCCCGGTTGCTGCTGCGTGAGCTGGTGCGAGGCGTCGATCTGGCGCAGCCGTTCCGCGGCAATCTGCGGCGTCGGATATTCAATCACCATCAAGGTGGAATCGCCCGCGTTCACCGCATATTTCCCAATCGCTACTTCCGCGCCCGACTTGAAATCCACCATCGAAGCCGCCAGCGGCGAACCGGCCCGATCAAGCGCGATCGGACCCAGAATGTACTTCGCCGTGTTCTTCTCCCGATTCTTTTCGAACGCCCGCTTCGGAAGATACCCGGGCAGCAACGGCGGGTTGTTCTTGCCGCCCACAGCCTGCGGCAGCAGCCCGGCCAGTTGCCGCAGTTGCGCCGCCGACATCACGCTCATTCTGTCGAACACCGCATCCACCAGCACGTTCCCCTGATAGAACAACACGCGGTTATTCAGAAAAGCCGCCTGCCCGCCAATGGTTTCCTCCTCCATCTCGGGAGAATAGTAGTAGGTGAAGGCGCCGTAAGCGCCGCTGGCATCTTCAAACACCGCGGCTCGAATCGTCAGATTGCGGCCGTCGTCGCGAGTGTAGGCCGCCTTCTCCAAACGCACGAAGCCATACTCTTTCAGAACCGGCGCATTCACCGCATCAGCGGACGAGGGATCGTCGCTCCGGGCAACCGCGCCTTTCACCTGCCAGCCGCCAAACTCAGCGGGAAGGACAGGGGTCGAAGAACCAGCGACTGGAGACCCCGCGCCCGGCGCAGGCGGTTCGGCGGCCGGCGCCTCAGCACAAAAAAGGCAACCAAAGAGAAAGATAAAAACCACGGAGAACTGTAGCGGGAATTTCATTCGAAAAAAGGCGCACCTGTGCTACGGGATTAGACTACCGGCAGCCCCGGAAAGTTTCCACCCGCAAGCCGCCCACTGCCGGCTCCTCAACACCCCGCATTTAGCCCGGATCACGCGCGGAAAATATTTATTTTCGACCCGGTTTTCCTGCTGTTGTCCTCGTACATCCACAGGCGGCAAGGGTGCATAATGCGCGTGCTTGGCGTAGCAACGTTCATCGGCAGGAAGTTTTGAACGTTGCCGGTGAAATCGCGATGCTGCAGCCCGCGGCTGCCGGGCACGACCTCAGGGAAGCGCAGAAAAATTAGTCACATTCCGAGTCTTAGGGAAATCCGGTCTAAATTCAGCATAGTCTGCACCTTGGGAGGGAGCATGAAATCAACGGATCTAGCGGCAAGATTGTGGCGAAGCGACCAGGGTCAGGACATCGCCGAGTATGCGGTGATGCTCGCGGTGATCCTGGTGATCGTCATTGGGACCGTCCGTCTGATCGGCGGAAATGCGAATAATGTGTTCTCCACGGTTGGCAGCACCATCTCGCAACAATAGAGGCGCCCTTTGGCCGATCAAGCAGTTTGGCGAAGCCGGCGCCTCAGTTAAATGGGGCGACGCGACGCCGCCCAAAGGTCATTTCGCTGGCGACTGTCATCGCCGGCTCCGGACGGCCGCTTACTGTAACGGCGGTGGGGTCATGCCCTGGAATGTCGTCCCAAGAAATTTCCCTTGCGAATCGAAGTTCCAATTGAATATGGCGAGTCCAGCGCGGGCGCAGGCGTGGCATCCATTAAGCAACGGATAGGCGACCACGAACTTTATTCCGCCATTTGGTCCCGCTTGCGAGTCGGGCCAAGTCAAGCCGTCACGATCCCCTGGCTACACGTCGACCTGCGGAAACTGATTCTTTAGATCCTGAAACTGGAAGCTGCTTTTCATAGTTTTGACGTCGAGCAACTTCAGATCCTCGACGTTGACGATAGGCGGTCGTCCATTCACCAGCAAAAGACCGTAGTTAGTGTTGGCGCGCAAGGGATATGTGATCCATGCGAAGGCAACCCGCCCCTGGTCCTGGAAACCGGTCATGATGCCGAACTCGCCATGACTCTGCTTGTAAAGTTCACGCGTAAAGTTTACGGCCGCGGTGGGAGCGCCAGCTTTCGACATCTGGCCGATGAAACACTCCACGGTATGGGACGACTCGTCGCAGGCGGCGTGCGCTGCCGCGAGGAATTGCTGCGTTACCTGCCATACCGACGCCCCGTCAAGCTTAGCCGGGCCGGTCCCGTGTTGCGATTGTGCCAGCAGGCATTCAGCGAGGCAGACGACAGCAAGAAGTAAACGGAGCTTGCACATGTTCCTCTCTTGGAGCCAGCATCTGAATGAACGTTGGCATCGGCTAGATCATACGACCACTTACACCGACTTCAAGAACGAAACGTGGGCCAGCACTTCTCGCAATTCTTCCCGCGTCAGCTCACTGGCCTCGCGACATCGCCTTCAGAAAATCGTCTGCGGTGGTGCGATAACAGGGCAGCACCGCGTTCAGGTCGGACGCACGCAACGCTGCCGGCAGTTTTGGGTACTCTGTGGCTGGAAGAGTCGGGTCGGTGTGAACCTGCATTATCTGCCCCAATGACTCGTCACAGTTCGGATCTGGTGTTACGCGCAGCTTGATTACTCGCGGCGGCAGGTTGTTGAGATCATACTCAGACAGCCGCCGTTGATAGGGAAGAAATTCATAAACCAGCTTTATGAGTTGCAGTTGGTCCTTGCCGACCCGTCTCTTGGCGACGAAGACTTCGAAATTGGAAAAAAACGAGCTGCCCGGCGCGGCAAAAACCACCCCCAGCAAACCGAGAGGCAACTCTTCGATGGTGGGTGGGGTTTCGCTGTTGGCCGGTGGGTCCGAACGGGCGTCCATCGGCAGGGGATCCATTGGTTCCAAAATTTTTCTCGCGCCAGCGTTGCTCGCACCCTCCACTGCTGAAGGAGGCGTCAAAATCGGCGATCCATCTCCGGACCCATCTCCGGACAACGAGGGTAAGCGTCCCCTCGCGCCTGTGTGGCCCGCACTCTCAACTGATGGCGGAGGCGGCACCACTTCCGAACGCGCGCTGGAAAGCGAGCCCAACCTCGTACTTCCAGCAGGGGCGCCTGCGCCCTGAACTGAAGGAGGCGGCGGCACCACTTGTGAACCCGTGGGCGATAGCAAGTCCCTGCGCCCGGTTCCAGCAACTGAAGGAGGCGGCGGCACCACTTGCGAACCCGTAGGGGACAGCAAGTCCTTGCGCCCGGTTCCGGCAACCGAAGGCGGAGGCGGCACCACTTGCGAACCCGCCATCGAACCCAACCGTGCATCTCCAGCAGCATTGCGCGCGCCCTGAACCGACGGGGCAGGGGGTACGACATTTGGCCCCGCGCCCGACAACGAACCCAACCGCCCAGCCGAGTTGCCTGCGTTCTGAACCGATGGCGGAGGCGGCACCACTCGCAAGCCACCTGTATTGGGCGCCTTCACAGCCCTTCCTGCGGGACGCCCCCCCAACTCGGGCGCAGGAGCAACCACAGAAGATTGAGGCAGTGCCAGCCGCCGAGCTGTAGCATTGTCAGTGTCTTTGTCAACCTGGGGAGGCGGGGCCACCACCACCGACGGTCCTGTCAGCGCGTTCCGCCGCGGGCCCGCGGTGGCTGAAAACGGCACCATAGGTGTAACCGTATGGGAGCCCAGGAAATTCGGCAGTCTGGCCGTGGCCTGCTTGATGTCTGGTGGTGTGACCAGGCTCGGTCTTCGCTCTGGCGTCACTGGCATCGCCGGTTGATGCGCCGGTTGATGTGCCGGTTGATGCGCCGGTTCATGTGCCGAGGCATTCTTCGCTCGCGACTGCGCCCCAACGCTCGGCGCTCTGCCCTCAGCTGCTGGAAAGGCTTGTTTAAGCGGGTAGTAGACGATAGACCTGTGCACCGCATCTTGCTGCGGGAAAAGTTTTACCGGCTCCCATACTCTGGATTGGCCCCATACGCACAAAATCAGCAGCATCAAGTGCCATAGCATTGACTCCAGAAACGCGGACCAGGGGGCGCCGGAAGGGACGAAAACGTCGTTCCAGAAAGGTGCAGGCCGTGAGGTGAGAGGGATCTGCGGAACTCGCCGCGACAGGAGCAGGTCCGCCAGATTGCGGAAGAACTCACGGTGGCGAGGTTCCAGTTCGGTCAGCAGCCTGAGGCGGGGTGCGGGCGCTGAGCGCTGAACTCTCTGGTTTGCGATCAAAACCCCAGGGGCATTGTCCATGGACACACTATGGATACTCTATGGAGGGGGAGCAAAACTAACCCGATTATAAATCATTTCACAACCAGCGGCGGGTACCACGGTCACTGGACGGCGGCGCCTGCATTCTAAATAAAGCATGGGGTTCGGCGGTTGCAATCAATGCGGCTCGAAGCGGAGCTCAATCAGTTCCTGGGTCTCATCCGGACCAGGGGCGAACTTCCAGTTCCCGACAGCGTCTTGAGCGGCCTTAAGCAACACTGGGTTTCCGCCTGCCGGCTCGACTGCTCTGACTGAACCGTTAGGAGCGATGGTTGCGCGGAGCTTCACTACCCCGGAAATTCGATTCCGCTTGGCCAGATCGGGATAGACAGGACTCACCTTATACACGACTTTGCGCGCCTCGAAGGAGGCGTCCGAATCCTGCGCGGGCGACGCACTAGCCGCTATGGTCAGCAGCGCCAGCAGAAAGAGCATAAAGCGAACGCCCATTGAGTACTCCAGAATGAAGCTAGCCCGTGAATTCTAGTGTAGCCCGAGTCTGAACTGCGGCGAGGATTACGAAAGTCATGGGCGTTTCCATAACCCGTTGCCAGATAAGGAATAATCGATGTAAGCGGCGTCAGCACTCACGACCGGGGTCAATGCTCCGCCTCGACCGGAGCGCATCACATGACGGACTGTACGTCTTGTAACATGGGAAGGTGCGTAAGTGAAGGGCGTTAGTGAGTAAGTGGATTTTGTTGCAAGCCAGCGAATTGGGTGTAAACTTAGCGCTGTGTAAAGTCCGGCTTTCTCGCCGGGCAGTGTGAGGCATGGCCTGGAAGTGGCTTCTGGCGCCATGTTTCAGATCGGCATCTTCCGGGAAGTTGCCTCTTGTCAAGGAGAAGTTATGATTCGAAGGCTAAGTGCATCTCTGCTGACCGTTATCGCGATGGTGTCGATCGCGAGTGTCGTTGGTCGGGCGCAGATGCAATCCTTGATGACGCGTCATGTGCGTGAAGTAACTGTCAATGGGCAGGCGCCGTCCGTCGGACGCCTCCCCGCAACCGAAGTCATGCGCCTCGTCCTGGTTCTGCCGCTGCGTCATCAGCCCGAGCTGGAAAACTTCCTCCAGGAACTCTACGATCCCGCAAGCCCCTCCTACCGGCACTTCCTCACGGTGCAAGAATTCACCGCGAGGTTTGGTCCCAGCCATGAGGATTATGACGCCGTGATTCATTTCGCGGAAGCCAACGGCCTGGCCGTGGTGGGAACTTCCCGCAATCGCATGAACGTGGATGTGGAGGCGCCGGTGGCGGGGATTGAGAAAGCCTTCCATGTGATCATGGGCGTCTACCAGCACCCCACCGAAAACCGCACCTTCTATGCGCCCGGCCGGGAGCCCACCGTGGACCTGCCGTTCCAGTTGTGGCACATTGCGGGTCTGGACAATTATTCCATCCCGCGTCCCTTGTACCGGCAGGCAGATTTCCGCGTGAAGCCCAACGCCACGACTGGCTCCGGCCCGGATGCTTCTTTTCTCGGCAGCGACATGAGGGCGGCCTACTACGAGGGAACGGCCCTGACCGGCAGCGGGCAATCGCTCGGGTTGCTGGAGTATTACGGTGCCGATTTGGCCGACCTCAACACTTACTACAATAACGTCGGTCAAACGAATAATGTCCCGATCACTCTCTTATCCACGGACGGCACCAGCACGAGCTGCTTCTACGAGGTGGTCGGCTATCCGAGCTGTGACGACACCGAACAAATCCTGGACCTGACTCAGGCGCTCGGCATGGCCCCGGGCCTGTCCAACTTGGTCATGTATGTGGGATCAACCGATTCTGCCATGTTTAACGCAATGGCTACGGCCAGTCCGCTTAACGCGCAATTGAGTTCTTCGTGGACGTGGTACCCGGCGGACGCCAGCACGGACAACCCGTACTTCGAGGAGTTCGCGGCGCAGGGCCAGAACCTGTTCCAAGCGGCTGGTGACAGTGGTGAGTGGAGTTTTTTTGTTTACCCGGCGGATAATGTGTACCTCACGTCGGTTGGCGGGACGGACTTAGTGACAGGCAGCGCGGGCGGCCTCTGGGGTTCGGAAACCGCTTGGGGCGATGGTGGCGGCGGCATTTCGCCGGATAGGTTTGCGATTCCCTCCTGGCAGACGACCACGGCCAGCGGCTGCTCCCGGTGTTCCAAGACTTATCGCAACGGCCCGGACGTTTCGGCCAACGCGAATTTTACCTTTTACGTTTGTGCCAACCAAACTACCTGCACCGCCAATGAGTATGGCGGCACCAGTTTTGCGGCGCCCATGTGGGCCGCCTATCTGGCTCTTGCCAATCAACAGGCGGTTGCCAACGGCAATGGGCCGATCGGCTTCATCAATCCGGCCCTTTATACGATTGGCTTGGGTTCGAGCTATGACAGCGATTTTCACGATATCACCAGTGGCAGCAATGGCTATTCAGCAACAACCGGCTACGACTTGGCGACTGGCTGGGGCAGTCCGAACGGATCGGGCCTGATCAATGCACTGGCCGGAAGCCCGCCCAGTCCTGGCTTCAGCCTTTCCGGCTCACTGGCTTCGGTCTCGGTAGCGCAGGGCAGCTCGGGAAGCTCCACCATAAGTAGTACGGTGACCGGCGGCTTCGACTCGACCGTTACCTTGTCTGCGACCGGCCAGCCAACGGGCGTGACCGTGAGCTTCAGCCCAACTTCGATTACCGGGGCTGGAACTTCGACCATGACGATGGCGGTGGCTTCATCCGCAGTCACCGGCACGTATAGCATTACGGTGACCGGAACCTCGGGCAGCACCAGCGAAACGACTACGGTCTCCCTGACAGTGACCGTGCCTCCTAGCTTCACCATCAGCGCGGCCCCCGCTTCGGTCTCGGTGGCGCAGGGCAGTTCGGGAGGCTCCACCATAAGTAGTGCGGCGACCGGCGGCTTTAACTCGGCCATTGCCTTGTCTGCGACCGGCCAGCCAACGGGCGTGACCGTGAGCTTCAGTCCAACTTCGATTACCGGGGCTGGAACTTCGACCATGACGATGAAGGTGGGTTCATCCACAGTCACCGGCACGTATGGCATTACGGTGACCGGAACCTCGGGAAGCAGCAGCGAAACGACCACGGTCTCCCTGACCGTGACCGGGACGACTCCTAGCTTCACCATCAGCGCCGCACCGGCATCGGTCTCGGTGGCACAGGGCAGTTCGGGAAGCTCCACGATAAGTAGTGCGGCGACTGGCGGCTTTAACTCGGCCATTACCTTGTCTGCGACCGGCCAGCCAACGGGCGTGACCGTGAGCTTCAGTCCAACTTCGATTACCGGGGCTGGAACTTCGACCATGACGATGGCGGTGGCTTCATCCGCAGTCACCGGCACGTATGGCATTTCGGTGACCGGAACCTCGGGAAGCACCACCGAAACGACCACGGTCTCCCTGACAGTGACCGGGACGACTCCTAGCTTCACCATCAGCGCAGCACCCGCTTCGGTCTCGGTGGCGCAGGGCAGCTCGGGAGGCTCCACGATAAGTAGTGCGGCGACCGGCGGCTTTAACTCGGCCATTACCTTGTCTGCGACCGGCCAGCCAACGGGCGTGACCGTGAGCTTCAGCCCAACTTCGATTACCGGGGCTGGAACTTCGACCATGACGATGACCGTGGGTTCATCCACAGTCACCGGCACGTATAGCATTACGGTGATCGGAACCTCGGGCAGCACCGCCGAAACGACCACGGTCTCCCTGACGGTGACCGGGACAACTCCTAGCTTCACCATCAGCGCAGCACCCACATCGATTAGCGTTGCCAGGGGTAGCTCCGGCACCTCCACAATCACCACGGCTATTTCTGGGGGCTTTAATAAGGCCATTACCTTGTCTGCGACCGGCCAGCCAACAGGCGTGACCGTGAGCTTCAACCCAACTATATTTGCCGGAGCTGGGATTTCGACTATGACGCTTACTGTTGGTAAAAGCGCCGGGCTTGGGAACCACACGATTACCATAACGGGTAAGAGCGGAGGTGTGACCCAAACGACTACGGTCACCCTCGACGTCCTGATCTAGTGACAGTGAAATGTTTCCGTGCTCGCGGCCTCGGCAGCCAGCGATGAATGGCCCGGACCCATCACTGGTGAGGCGTCGGTCGGCCACTCCAAAAATGCAAAGCACGATGGCGGCCCTCTGCAACTTGGGCGCGAAATGCCTCGCCAAGGACGGCAGCATCCCCGACAAACGGGCTTTCCTTATCCGCGCGATCGAAGGAAATCAACGCCTCTTGCGGCTGGTCCAGCGCCAGTTGCGCGTAGCCCAATCTCAGGTAGAGCCAATGGGGCCGATCGGACCGTTCCGCCGCGTGATTGAGAATTCGCGCTGCATCGGCGTAGCGTCCGAGTTGTTGGTATCGCGCGGCGAGAGCCAGAGCCGCATCGTCGGAGCCGAGTTCGCTGGAGGTGTATAACTCGCGATCGGCCTCTGCCCATCGGCCGAGATTCTGGAGAGCGAATCCCCGTGCCAGGTGCAGGAACGCACTGTCAGAGAAAATGCTCCCCGCGCGGTCCAGGGAATCCAACGCTTCCGCGGGCCTCCCCAGGTCAAGAAGAATATAGCCAGCGTTCACGTAGTAGCGGAACGCTTCCGCGCGACCGCGATTACCGCCGATTTCAGGAGGGTGATCAAAGCGGATTTTGTTGCAATCAATCTGCAGACGGCTGAGCCAGGCGGCGGTCTCCGGTTTGGCGCGCACAAAAATGGCGGCATGGGTGTCAAGATACACCGGGCGCCATTGCCGGCTTGCGCAGAACGTTCCCAATTCGCCCAGCGATCCAGTCAGGTCATGATCCGTGGAGAAGAGAATCGTATTGAGATTGCGGCTCTCGGCCTCTAGTTGCCAGGCCGGCGAATCAAGCGGCTGGGCAAGCAATTCAATGGAATGGAGGAACAGCGCATTGCCGAAAGGGATGGCGCGGCCATCGATGTAGTCTGGGTACGATGGCCAGAGCGCCCAGGCTACAAAACCGCCGGCAGTGTAGTCATTGAAAATATTGCCGGGAAGCTGCTCACGCAACAGAAAGGCGGCTGCTTCGGTCGGATACCAGGAGGATACGCCCGGGCCGAATGCATTGAACAGTTGCGGAGTCTTGAGATAGTAACGGTTTGTAACAAGGTCGGAGACTCTAGCCGCAACGAACAAGACCACCGCCGCGAAAAACAGCGCCGTCGCGGCCCGGGCCTGAGTGCGCCGAATGCCTTGAAACGCCCGAAAACGCCGCGCCCATCCGAGCCCGATCGCGTCCGCCAGGATTGACCCACCCACGACAACGACCACGGTGGCAAATGGCGCCCTCATCCGCAGAGCATGGATCACGATGTAGACGGACGCCACAAGTAGAACAGCTGGAACGATTCGCCGCATATACGCTGCGAAAAGTGCCGCCACAATTGCTGCCAGAATCAGCCACCACAGGGCGCTGCTCGGCTCCCGCCACGCGAGCATCTCTGCCAGTTTTCCCGTGGCGATGCGCAACCCGGACCACTCGCGAATCCACTTGCTGTGGGTGCCAAGAACGTCGCCTTGCCTTGCCACAGCGACATAGATTCGCGCTCCCCATGGGTTCAGCAGGGTTGCCATGGCGGTTGCGAGCAACCAGGGGGCTGCATTTCGCAGTCGCTGGAAAGCGGCTGGCCGAAGGCTCGCGACCGCAGCATCGCCAAGCTCCAAAGCAACATAAGCGGCACAGATGCCCAGCCCGGCGATGAATCCCAAGTGCAGGTTGGCCCAAAAACACATGAGGATCGGAAGCAGCCACAACGCGCCCCTCCCGGACCGATGGTAGTGCCATAGCACGCTGAGGAACGCAGCGAAGAGAACCTCTGTGAACATCTCGGCACGGGGCGCGGTGCGAGCCGCAATCAGGGGGACTGCGATCACCCCCAGAAGCGCTGTGACGGCATCGCCACGGCGCAACAGCAAGGCGACGGTTCCTACGCAGGCTGCGGCACCCAGCCAGGAAAGCAGCGAATAACCACCCACGGCATACGCGCAATACAAGAGGACTTGCGCCAGCACCGGATAAATCCACTCCTGGCCACGCGCCGTGTAGGAGAGGACATCGGTAGACGGGATGCTGTGATGCTGGACGATCCACCGCCCAGTAGCCAACTGCCATCCCAAGTCCATGTCGGCTATGGTGCGCAAACCGGCGATTAGTGCATAGGCGAGCGCGAGCAAGCCAAGCATCATCGCAATGGAGAAAACGGGTTGACGGGAAGAGCGCGATTCTAGCGGAGGAGACTTTTGCGCCCTGGAGTCTCTGAGGCAACTCAGAACGCGGTCAATTGTGTCGGCACGGAACGCCATAAATGCATTATGCGCAGAGCGGAGCACGAGGTTCAACTAAGGGCCTCAGTTTCCGCGGCCGACAAACAGGAGATCGAATGACCGGCATTCGGCACGATGCCGCCGATGCTCATCGCATTCAGGTGGAAGAAGAAAAGCCACCGCGGGCAAGGCCACCATCTCCACCCGGGGTGGTAGCCAACGGAAGCACAGAAACGGGTCTGTCTCGAACGGCTTGTTGTGGAAGAACCCCAGTTCGGGCAGGCAAAGTTGCAGGAGCTCAAGAACACTCTTCTTCGTTGCTTACGGCTTTTCCTTTGCCAGTGGGGAGGCGAAAAAGAAAACGGCCGGGAAAAACTCCCAGCCGTTTCAAGATGAAGTGCTGCAACAGCTCTATCCAACGAAGCTATTTCAGCCCAGCCTTACCGCCCTTCAAGTCAGAAGCCATTCCTTTCGACTAGAAGTCGTAGTCTTCCGGCGTGCAAGAGCATGTGCCCTGTCCGCTGCCCAGGCCGGCTTCGTCCTCGGTGCCTACTATGAAGCCGCACTCTTCGGGTAGGAGCGATTTTTCGACCGCCCCGAGGTTCGCGTCGTTGCCATTGGTTTCGGTTAGGGCGTAGCCACCGCCTGCCGCCGCCAGTGACTGTACGTGCGTCGCCGATACCCGTAGTCCTGCCTTCGAGCTAACGGCGCTGCCAGCGTCCCAACCGTTAATATTCGCGTCCGAAAAGATCTTGATGACGCCACGGTGGTTGATCTTCCCGGTCAGGGAGTTATACGTGAGGTTTGAGTCGACGGATTCCGAGAGCAGACCGTCCTTGGATACGAGGCAGCCGCAGCACGCCTGCAGTTCCTGGCTGTCATCGAGTACGTAGATGTCAGCGTACAGGTTGCCGTCTGTGTTGCCGTCGTTAACGATACGCACGGTTGCATCCGGCGCACCAGCGTAGTTTGCGTTGGAGTAGTAGGTGGTGAAAAACACGCTGTTGTCTTGAGCGAAAGCATTTCCCCCCAGCATCAGCGTAATTGCCAGAATCGGAAGCAGCAACAATCCGAGTTTTTTCATTTTTGGATCCTCCTGTTTTTATGTTTCTTGTGTGTCTTTGTGTAGCGCCTGACTCTGGGGGAGGGTCAGCTCGTGGCGCGGCAACACATTGAACTTTTCTTGAGTTCTTTGCAAGTCCCTATTTGGCTTAAGTCAAAAACACTAGCCTCGATAGGCTACTGCGTATGGATTAGTTCCCCAGCACATACGGCAGAGCATCCTTGGGGGCCTTCGCGGGGTGTTCCCCGTGGGATGTTCCGAGCTTAGTCCCCGCAGGCGGGTGACCCGGACTAGCGCAGTCGTTTGAACTCACGAGGGTGCCCCTCGATAAGAGAGAAGGCTCTGTCAAGGGCAAACTTGTCCTGGGCAGTGCCGAGGCACCGCTTTTTCGCCAGAGAGGTTGAGGACCAAGACTCTGGAAATCTCACGCTGAATCACT
>Ga0224558_1003224_pt1 | contig 13841 bp, 14 predicted proteins | sample 714S32024metaG_FD_180682 | JGI IMG/M metagenome (GOLD analysis project Ga0224558, IMG submission 180682) | Peat soil microbial communities from Stordalen Mire, Sweden - 717 S3 20-24 | ecosystem: Environmental > Terrestrial > Soil > Wetlands > Peat | place: Sweden: Norrbotten County, Stordalen... | reverse complement strand
GACGATCAAGGCACTCCACTTCGAGTGTGACGTGCCCGTCCAAAAGTTCCGGGATGGTCGCCATTCCTGAATTCTACAAAAAGTTGCGGGCGAGTGCTCGTCGGTTTGAGGTCGAAGACCTCGCTAGCCGGGGTCTGCTGAACGAAGCCCGCGTTACCGTCGACTCGACCGCCGACGCGATCAGCATCCGCACTCGCTACGGCGACGGTTCCACCACCAATCCCGGCAGCGTGGAGTTTACGGTCATGGTGCCGCGGCGCGCGCGGCTGAGCGAAATCAAGGCGATCAATGGCGCGGTGGATATCGAAGGCGTCAGCGGCGGAATCAACGCGTCGTCGGTGAACGGGCCGGTGCGCGCGCAGAAGATTGCCGGAGACGTGCGCCTCTCGACCGTGAACGGAAAGCTGGAAGCCACCTTTGAGCGACTGAGCGACGCCAAGACGATCTCCATGAATTCGGTGAACGGGCCGATCTCGCTCTCCATCCCCTACGACGCGGGCGCCGAATTCAATGCGCGCAACGTCACGGGCGGCATCGATAACGACTTCGGCATTCCGGTGAGGCAGGACCACTCCGCCGGCAGCCAGTTGCACGGCGTGCGGAAGGGCGGCGGGACGTATATCGATCTGAAGAACGTCAACGGCACCATCTGCATCATGCCGGTGTCGCACGGCCGGCGCGTTAGATTCACATAGGTTCACATATGTTACCGAGCCGCGACCGTAAGGGAGCGGATTCAATCAGGGGTCTATGCTGCAAGATCTGCGTTACGCATTCCGCATGCTCCTCAAGAGCAAAGGGTACACGGCGGTGGCCGTGCTCGCTCTGGCGCTGGGTATCGGCGCCAACACGGCCATCTTCAGCGTGGCAGATGCCTTCCTGCTGAAGCCGGTGGCGCTGCCGAACCTGGAAAACCTGGCCGTCCTGATGGAGCGCGCGCCGCACCAGACGGCCAACTGGACCAGCGTGTCGCCGGCCAATTATCTCGATTGGCAACGCCAGAGCCGCTCGTTCGCCGCGCTCTCGCCGTACGAATGGGATGACGCCAATCTCACCGGTACAGGCGAACCGGAGCGCATCATGATCGCGAGCGCCGCGCCCAACTTCTTCGCGGTGCTCGGCGCGAAGCCCATGCTGGGCCGCGTGTTCGTCCCGGAAGACGAGCGGAGCAGCCAGAACCAGACCGTCGTGCTCAGCTACGGACTGTGGCAACGGCGCTACGGAGCCGATCGCACGATCGTCGGCCAGACCATCAAGCTGGATGGCCTCAGCCGCACGGTGATCGGCGTGATGGACAAGAAGTTCAACTTTCCGGTAAGCGTCGAAATGTGGGTCCCCTGGACGATGGACGCGCGGGAGAGCCAGGTGCGCGGGCGCCACTATCTGGAGATCCTGGCGCGGCTGAACCCGGGTGTCTCGATGCGGCAGGCCTCCGCTGAGATGGCCGCTATTTCGCGCCGCATGGCCCAGCAGTATCCCGAGACCAACCGCGGCTGGGATGCGCAAGTCATTCCCATCAAATACTTCGTGACCGGCGACCTGACTTACCGCTACACACTGATGCTGATGGCCGCGGTTGGGTTCGTGTTGCTGATCGCCTGCGCCAACGTGGCGAACCTGCAATTCGCGCGCGGTGCGGCGCGGCAGCGGGAGTTCGCGCTGCGCACGGCGCTGGGGGCCAGCCGCTGGCGCGTGGTGCGGCAATTGCTGACCGAGAGCATCGCGCTTTCGCTGGCTGGCGCGGCCGTTGGCCTGGCCCTCGCCGAATGGGGCGTGGAGCTGATCCTCTATTACATGCCCGCGGATATCGCCCGCTTCATCGCCGGCTGGTATGAGATCGGGCTCGACGCGCGGGCCTTCGCGTTTGCCTTGGGACTGGCGGTGCTGAGCGGAATTGTTTCGGGCCTGGCGCCCGCCATCCAAAGCTCGCGGCCGGACCTGAACGAAACGCTGAAGGAATCCGGCCGGGGAACCTCCGCGGGGCGCTCGCGGCAGCGCGTGCGCAGCGTGTTGGTAGTTTCGGAGCTGGCGCTCGCCCTGGTGCTGCTCATCGGCGCCGGACTGATGGTTTCCGGCGTGAAATCGCTGCTGGCGGTGCGGCAACCCTACGATCCCCAGCACGTGCTGAGCATTCAGATCAACCTGCCGGACTCGAAGTATAAAGACCGGCAGACGCGCGCGGCGTTCTACGGGCGGGTGTTGGAGCAGTTGCGGTCCGTGCCCGAGATCGAGGCGGCGGCCATGGTGCGCAGCCTTCCCTATGGCGACGGCCACCGCATCGTGCAGCTTGGCATCGAAGGCGTTCCCGTGGAAAAGGGGGAGTACCGTTCCGCGCAGTCGGAGACCGTCAGCGCGGATTACTTTTCGTTGATGCGAATCCCGCTGCGCGAAGGCCGCATGCTCGGCGAACGGGATGGCGCTGAGTCGTTGCCGGTGGCGGTGGTGAGCGAGCGCATGGCGCGGCGCTACTGGCCGGGCGCGAGCGCACTGGGAAGGCGCATCAAAGCCGGCGCGGCGGATTCGGACCAGCCTTGGCTCACGATTGTGGGAGTGGTGGGCGAGATCCAGTATGACTGGTTGGACCGGGAACCACCTCCGGTGCTGTATCGGAGCTACCGGCAGGCGGCGGAGGGTTGGACGACCCTGGCGGTCCGCACGCATGGCGATTCTATGCGCGTCGTGACGGCCGTGCGGAGCCAGGTGGCGAAGGTGGATCCCGACCAGCCGCTGGCGGAGATCAAGACGCTCGACCGGGTGATGACGGATGCGGTGCTGGGGTTGTCGTACGTGGCGGTGACGATGACCGTGCTGGGCGTGATCGCGCTGGCGCTCTCGGCCATCGGGGTCTCGGGCCTGATGGCCTACGCGGTGACCGAACGCACGCATGAGATCGGCGTGCGGATGGCCCTGGGAGCGCAGCGGGATTCCGTGCTGCGCATGCTGGTGGGCCGCGGCATGCTGCTGGCGGGCATCGGGCTGGGCATAGGCTTGGCCGGTTCGATCTTTATCGCGAGGCTGCTGAGCAGCCTGATCTTTGGCGTCAGTGCGACCGATTGGGGCACCTTTGGCGGCGTGCTGGCGGCCATGGCGGCCGTATCGCTGGCGGCCAGCTATATCCCGGCGCGGCGCGCGGCCAAGCTGGACCCGACTATTGCGTTGCGGCACGAGTAAAGGGTGCTATAAAGGCTGCCGTCCGTTCCGGAATAAGAACTCATATTCCACGACCGCGCAGCGATGCAAATGAATCGCGTAGAGCGCTTGAGGAGAGTAGATTTTAGCTGTGGGGCAGGCCATCGTTTTTCGTGGCCTGCCGAATTCGACCAAGGTGCGCAGACGACAAACAATGATCGTCTGCACCACGCCGGGCACCGGAACTGTACAGTCAATTCGCGGACACTACAGCTTTGGGCACGAGCACGACTGAAAAGAGGAGGCTCAACTGGGGCACAAGGTCCAGGTGGTCGAGAGCAATGACGCACGAACTGTCGATCGTACAGCGGAGCGCCCGCATTCGAATCTGGTTCAATCGGAAGGCGCCAAAATGAGCAGGCCCAGCGCAAGTGTACCCAACGCCAAAAGGGCCGTCTTTGCATTCTGCTGGGCGTTAATGGTTTTGAGATATTGCACTATCCCGAACTCCGCTCGGGCCGGATTGTCTGGGTCGATCTCGACGAGGTTGGGACCAAAAGGTTTTCGAAGCAGCGGTACGGAAGCTGGGTGCGACATTACGATCATGTGTTTACGAAGAGAGATGCCAGTGTTGAGTTCTTGGCGGCATGCCTCTGTCAGGCCAGACCCGACGACGCCCAAAACTACTTCTGCGTCATTCAGCTTCTGCGCAGCTTCCGGATCCAGGAGAGTTGCGAGACCTTGGCGCGTATATGCTGGCGGCACGTATACCGTGAGGCCATTTACGGCTCCCAAAGCTTGGAGACGAAGAGCCGTGACTTGATCTGCGGCGGCGCCGTATGAGATGAAAACTTTCATATCGTCCCGCTCTCAATTCTAACAGACCGTCCACGGTGTTAACGTTGACGCGAGGAGCCTCGATGCAATCTTCCGTCGTACTTTTCGCCTTGCTTGCCGCTTCGATGCCGTCCGCTTGGGCGGCGGCTGACGCCGTGGCGGCCACTCCGCCGATGGGCTGGAACAGTTGGGACTCGTACGGCACCACTGTGACCGAGGCGGAAGTGAGGGCCAACGCCGATTATATGGCCCAGCACCTGAAGCAGCACGGCTGGCAGTATGTGGTCATCGACATCCAGTGGTCCGAGCCGAACGCCCAGGCCCACGGTTACCGCCCCGGCGCGCAACTCGCCATGGACGAGTACGGCAGGCTGATTCCGGCGGTGAACCGGTTCCCGTCGTCGGCAGGCGGCCGCGGCTTCCGGCCTCTGGCCGATTACATCCACGGCCTGGGACTGCGCTTCGGCATCCATATTATGCGCGGCATTCCCAGGCAGGCGGTGAAGGCGAATCTGCCGGTCTTCGGCAGCAAGGCGCGGGCGAGCGATATCGCGGATACCGCCTCGGTCTGCCCTTGGAACACCGACATGTACGGTGTCGATCTGAGCCGCCCCGGCGCGCAGGATTACTACGATTCGATTTTGAAACTGTATGCCGGTTGGGGCGTGGACTACATCAAGGCCGACGACATCGCGCGGCCCGCGCATCGCGAGGAGATCGCCGCACTGCATCGGGCGATCGGGAAGACCGGGCGGCCTATCGTGTTGAGCCTGTCGCCGGGGCCGGCCATGATCAAGGACGTGGCATTTCTGCAGGAGAACGCCAACATGTGGCGCATCTCGGACGATTTCTGGGACGACTGGAAGGCGCTGCGGCTGAATTTCATTCTGATGTCGATCTGGAGCGGCGTGGGGCGGCCGGGCGCGTGGCCCGACGCGGACATGCTGCCGCTGGGCCGCATCGGCATTCGCGCCGAACGCGGCGAACCCCGCATGACGCGATTCACGCGCGACGAGCAGCGCACCTTGATAAGCCTGTGGTCGATCGCCCAGGCGCCGTTGATGTTCGGCGGCGATCTGCCCAGCAACGACGATTTCACGCTGTCACTGATTAGCAACGATGAGGTGCTGGCGGTGGATCAGCACGGATCCCGCGGCGGCGCGTTTGCGGAAGGCGGCGACAGCGTGGTGTGGACCGCCGAGGGCCCGGGCGCGAACGAGAAGTACGTCGCGGTGTTCAATGTGGGCGAGGCGGGCCCGATTGATGTGCGCGTCGCGTGGGCGGCGCTCAAGCTGCCGGAGCGGTGCGTGGTGCGGGATTTGTGGGAGCGGGAAGACATCGGAGCGATACCCGGCGGGTACACATTCCGCGCCGGGCCGCACGGATCGGGGATCTACAAGATAACGGCCGCCAAAAATTAAAGGCCCCGGCTGGGTAACCGGGGCCTATGCACTCAGAGGGTTGGCGGCGGGAGGGGACTCGCCGCCAGGGATGCTGTCTGTATTGACTTTAATATATCAGTTTCAGATCTGTTTGTCTAGTGCTTTGCCAGATTATTTTGAGAGTTTTTTTGGGCTCAAAAATTAAAGGCCCCGGCTGGGTATCCGGGGCCTATGCACTCAGAGGGTTGGCGGCGGGAGGGGACTCGCCGCCAGGATGCTGTCTGTATGGGTTTAATGTAACTCTTTCAGGTCCTTTTGTCTAGTGTTTGGCAAGAAATTTTCGAAAATATTTTGCCCGTGCTGTTTTGTTGGAAAAGTCAACAGCTTGAGGGCTTTGCATGGTTGTAGAAGTTTGCAATTGGAGGGCGGGCAATTCTGCCCGCAGCCGGCTTTCAGCCTGCCTCCGGCCGCCTATGCTTTGGAATGCTGCCACTCGATGACCAGATCGAACCGAAAGGACCTTGAGCAGAAGTCGCATTCCCCAATTGATCGCGAGGCCGAGCGCGACCTGCCGGTCCTCCTTATTGAGGTAGCTGACGCCGTTCGCGAGTGCTGCTTGATTGATGGCTTCAGCGAGCTCCTGCTTAAAGAGCACGGCTGGGCTGCCAATCTCCACCCGACCATTTCGGATTCCGCGCGGGCGCTCACTATCTGACGATGCATGTGAACCATATTGTGCACCGCCGCTCGCCAATGCCCGACACCCAAGGGGTCGCCAGCTTGCGGCATGCGGCTGCCAGGCAGAAACAGAGGGGGAGTAAAGCTCGCCTTGGCTATCGAGTTCGGCTGCAGATAGAATACGGGCGTTCCTTCTCAGGACATCCAGCACGACGGCGTCACGGTGTGGCCCTTCAGGCGCGATGCCGAACCGGCTCTCGCCGGTGGAATGTACTATGCTGCGGAATTGAGCTGCTCGGCAACGGCATCGAGGTGGCTCTCCATCAGGCCGCTTCCTCTGACAGAATGGCTTCGGCAGCCGAGCGGAACCTTCGTAGGCCCACTGCGTTGGCACTGACGCGGGCGGTGCATCGGCAAGGTCGGGAGGCAATGACGAAGGATCCGTGGGCCAGCATCTGGGCCCCTCAAGGCGCAGGAGTGCGCGCTCGTCCTCGATCAGATTCAGCCATATGTTTTCCATCTCGTCGAGAATTGCGTCTTCTTCCGCCGATTCCTTCAAGCTGACGGTAGTGCACCAGTTCTTTACTCACAGGCTTTGCTCCGGAGGGTGCGGGTACCCGCCAGATCTGTTTCGAAATGAGAGAGTGGGCATCGGCGGCCCGGCTCGATGAGGGCATGCGGGTAGCGGTCCAGGCGGAGGAGCAAAGGCGCCGGGACACCCACCGTGAACATTGTGAATACCGGGTCCCGCAACCGACATGCCGCCGGTAGCTGGCTCGACCGTGCCATCCTCTCCAACCGGCAGATCGCATACCGGGCCACCAATGCGAACGGCAAGCCCCCAGCCGGAGCGCTCGACCTTGGGCAGTCCATCCACTTCTTCCTTCATGGCTCGAAACATCGGCTGTCCAACGTTGCCGGAGGCTGCATTCTCCAGGGCATCCTGAATGGCTCTCGCACGGGGTAATTCTACCCGATGTATACCGCGACACCGAGGCGAACGATATTGATGTTGGACATTTTGCCGAAGCCGATATGGCATAATGTAGTTGAGGGATTCGGGATGAACGCCACCAATGTGCAGATGGGCGATTGGCTGGGCCTGCGAGTTCCGGCGACCGAGAAGGAGGTGCTGCGCATCGTCGAAGGGAAACTCGCGCCCACGGTTATCAAACGGCTGATTTCGCTGGGTCTGCAGCGCTCGGAGATTGACGCGGCCATCATTCCACTCAGAACGCTGCAGCATCGCCGCTCCCGGCGCGAAAAGCTGACCGTAGAGGAGTCCGACCGGGTGTTGCGGGTGATCCGGGTACTTTCACTGGCGGAGTCCGTTTACGGAAGCCGGGAACGGGCTTTAGCCTGGTTGCGAAACCCTCACACGCGCCTCGACAGCCGCGCGCCACTATCGCTTCTTAATACGGACACGGGTAGCCGGATTGTCGAGGAGTTGCTCGTTCAGATTGACGAGGGCATGTTCGTCTAAATGATCCTCTGGAGGATCAGCCGGCATCGCGACCTCAGTGGAGCGGGCGGACTGAAGGTTCCCGGCCGATGGCATGATGCGGGCCGGCCCATCGTTTATCTGGCAGGGAGTCCGTCGGCGGCGCTCCTCGAAGTGTGTGTTCACACCAGCGCGGATGATGTGCCGCCAGAGTTCACGCTGCTGAAAATTGAAGGCCCAGACCGGAAAATCTTTGCCATCAAGCCGGAAGACTTGCCCCCGGATTGGAGGACGCGTCTTGAATCAACTCGCGACCTGGGGACGGCATGGCTACGCAAGAAGGAGGGCGTTCTATTGCAAGTACCCAGCGCAATTGTTCCTGACACAGCCAATTTCGTTTTCAACCCAATGCACATCGACGCGGCGAAGTTCCGCGTCATGGACGTGTTGGCGTATCCATTTGACGTCCGCCTGAAAATGTAGCCCGTATTGTTGAAGGCGCAGCCGGACGAGGAGCTACCCGAAAGGATTGAAACCGGCCCAGCCAGCCTTGATGAGGACCAGAACAATCCACGGCAGGAGCACCGCAGTTAAAGCCTTCGAGAAAGGAAATCTGCGCGCGGCCGCCGATATACCAACGGCCAACAGAAGGATCGTCCAGAAGCTGAACAGATCGATCGAGGTGGCCAGGCTATAAAGAGCTTTCCCGGAATTGGGAGGAGGCTCCAGAAATGCGCCAAGGTTAAATGCCAGCGGGTTCTGGAGGTTAAAGTCCTCGGGATTCTTGATGAACACGACGATAGTCGCCAGGATGCTTGATATGAGTCCGGGCAGCATGGCGTAGGCGCTGATGCCAAACATCTGCTTGAAGCCTAGCGACGCACCCATCATCTTGCAAACCATAAGCAACACGCCGGCGACAATCAACGCCACCACCACGATGATGATCGGGCCGGCCACGTACGCTCCAATGGGGGAGTACTTGACCTGCTGTTGAATCAGGGTCTCGCGCTGCTGCGGGTCCATTTGCTGCATTTTCGAGTTGTTTTCCATGGCCTGGCGCATGGAATGTTCCCAGCCGACATGCGTGGTGAAACAATACATGAAGGCGAGGTACGCCACGACCACAAGAATGATCGGCACGATCCAACCGGGCCGGGCGGCGATATCGGCGAACGCCTTCTTAGGGTCGATGAACACGTCCGCGATGCGGCCGACTTCACCCAACGGCGGAGCGGCATTGTTGGAAGAGGCTTCAGGTGTCATAAGAATCGGGGGTCCGAAGGGGGGATTATATCACCTTCAATTCTTTAGCGCATCTTTGATCCGGTCGGTCAACATATCCACGAAGCGCTCGGGCAAGAACCCGTTCATCCGGCTGATCACCTGGCCATGGCGGTCCAGGACAATAGTGGTGGGCATGGAGGTGATGGCCAGGACCCGCGAAAGCCCGTCTTCAAAATAGACCTGCCGCTGGTCCCAGTGGTTCTCCTTCAGGAAGGGCGCAACCAGCTCGCGTTCATCGTCCGTGTTGACGGAGAGAAACACGACGTCCGGCGAATCGTGGAAGCGCTGCTTCACTTGCTCGTAGAGCGGGTGCTGTACGCGGCACGGGCCACACCAGGTCGCCCAAAAGTCGAAGACCACGGCCTTGCCCTTCAACGAAGCGATGGGCAGCTTAGCGCCATCCACGCCCGAAATCGTAAATTCCAGGACATTGCCGGCTTGCGCATTGGGATCGTTCTGGCGCAAGCGCAGCCGGCGGGCCGCCAGCAACCCGGTGGTGCGGTCGTAGGCTTCCATGACCAGATCGCCCAAACCCTTTTCCGAGCCGTAGAGTTTGCGGTAGGTGTCGCCCAGTTGCACGCGGTCCTTGGCCCGGTCGGTGTCCGTGTTGCGGCTATCGGGGATGGTGAAGGCGTCGGCATAAGGGCCGAGCGCATCCTTATCCTGGCCGGCACGGAGCAGCCAGCGGCCGATCTCCCGCGCGGCCTCGGCCGTGGGATAAGTTTCGTAACCCCGCCGCGCCAGCGCGATGGCCTCGTCAATCTTGCCCAGATTGCCGGTGGCGCGCGCTTCGCAGGCCAGCACGCGCCCCAATCCTTTGTCCACTTCTTCATGCCACTGCGCCTCGCTCATATGTCCCGGGGCCGGCTGGCTGCGAGTCTGGCGCAGCAGTTCTTCATACTGCCTGGCATATTTCAGCGCGCGCTCCGAGGTGTCGGCGGCGTCGGAAACCAGCAGGGCGCGGACGATTTTATCCAAAATCTGGGCATCGCCCGGTTCGCGCGCCAGCACCCGCCCGCCATACTCGACGATGCGCTTATCGTCCTTGGCTTCGATGGCGGCTTTGACCAGCGCCCGCTCGATTTCGTTGCGGCGCGTGGTGTTCGGATATCTCGCGAGATGCTTTTCCAGAGCGCGGATAAAATCTACCGGGCTGTTGCCGGCCTCGGACACGGCCTGACTCAAGGCCTGGCTTTCGCCGGCATTGGGATCGGCGGCAGGGGCGGCGGGTGGCGCATTCTGCCCCCAGCCCAGCGTTGCGAAAAAAAGAGCGGCACAGAGGAGCTTCATTTCGGGGCACGAAACTCGTCGGCCAGGCTGGCCGCCCGCAGGCGGGCCTGATGCATGTAGCTCTCGTTCTTCGCAATGCGGTCGAGCAACGGCAGATACTGCGCGGCGTCCACCACGCGCTTACGGTCGTAGGCCGATTCCAGCAGCAGCAACGCTTGCATCACGCCCAGCCGGTCGTACTTGGCCGACACTTCCAGATTGGTGAAGAGCTGTTCGGACTCGCTGATGCGCTCGAACGAGTCGGCCAGGGCCTGCGCCGCGGGGTCCTCTGAAAAATTGAATTTGACCTCGTTCTTCCTGGCGCCATCCACGAAGCGGAAGGTCTTGTTACCCATGAACGCGACCTTCAATGGCGATTCCAGCGGGTGGTCGAAATAGCCGAGACTGGCGGCCAAATCGAACATAGCGGCGACTTCCGGCTGGCTCAATTGAAAGCGCACGGGGCGGTCGTCATTTTCCTCCTCGCGGTAGTCGCCCGCGCCGGTCTTGTCCACATTGATGGCCACGTAGGCCGGCGTGCTGGCGGGGAACGACTTGGAGAAGTAGAGACGCGGGACGTCCGCAGCATCGGCAAGATGGGCCGCAGCTAGAGACACGCACCACAACAATGGCAAACACCGCTTCATTTCGAAATTGATCCCACCACCGCTCCCTTACGGTCGCGGCTCGGAGTGTCGCGGCTCGGAGTGTCGCGGCTCAGTGAGGCAAATCTGGCGTGCGTGACGTGGCAGATGGCCACCGCCAGCGCATCGCAGGCATCCTCGGATTCGATCATGGCATCCAACCCCAGCAGCGACTGCACCATCACCTGAACCTGCCGCTTCCCCGCCTGGCCATAACCGACCACGCTGGTCTTGATTTCGAGCGGCGAATATTCGCCCAATTCCAACCCGGCTTCCGCGATGGCCAGCAGGGCCACCCCGCGCACGTGCGCCAGTTTCAGAGCCGTTCTGACGTTGGCAGCGTAAAACACCTGCTCGACGGCGGCGGCCACGGGCGCATGGCGCCGGATCACCTCGCGCAGCCCGCGCGCGATTTCATGGAGGCGCGCCTCGAACGGATCCTTCACGTTGGTCGAGATCACGCCGGAGGCGACCAGCTTGTGGCCGCCGCCATCGGATTCGATGACGCCGTAGCCGGTCCGCCGCGTGCCGCAATCGACCCCCAGCACCAGCACCTTATTGGGCCAGCGCCTCCAACTCCTTTTCGTCGATATCGAAGTTGGAATACACGTTCTGCACGTCGTCCTGCTCTTCCAGCGCCTCGCTGAGCCGCAGCATGGCGCCCGCGTTCTTGCCTTCCAGGCGCACCAGATTCTTCGGCAGCATGGCGACTTCGGCCGACTCCGTGGGGAGATTGGCTTTATGCAGGGCCTCCATCACGGCTTCGTGCGCTTCGGGCGGGGAGACGACTTCCCACTGGTCGCCCTCGTCGCGCAGATCGTCGGCGCCGGCGTCCAGCACGATGTTCATGAGCTGCTCTTCGCTGGTCTTGTCGCGCGGCACGTAGGCATGGCTCTTGCGCTCGAACAGCCAAGCTACGCTGCCCACCTCGCCCAGATTGCCGCCGTTCTTGGAAAAGCAATGGCGGATTTCGCTCACCGTGCGATTGCGATTATCGGTGGCGACTTTGACCAGAACGGCTGCGCCGCCCGGCCCATAGCCTTCGAACATGACTTCGTCGATCTGGCCTCCCTCCAATTCGCCGGTGCCGCGCATGACGGCCTTTTTGATGTTATCGGCGGGCATGCTGACGTTTTTGGCGGCCAGGATGGCGGTGCGGAGGCGGGGATTGGCGTCCGGATCGCCCCCGTTGCGGGCGGCGATCATGATTTCCTTGATGATGCGCGTGAACGTTTTTCCGCGCTTGGCGTCGAGTGCGGCCTTCTTATGTTTGATGGTCGCCCACTTCGAATGACCTGACATGGCAAAACCTCTTCGTGGGGCCCGGCCTGCTAGGCCGGGTAGCTAACTTGTATGAATTCGACAACTGAAGCATAACAGAATGAGTTGAGTGGCGACAACCGAATTGTGGCTGATGGGTCGGACGGGTTGTGCTGGGTTGGCGAGATTTGCGTAACATCCGTTTCCAGATGGCGTTGCATCGTGTTGCATGGAGACCGCTCCTGCGCGGGCACAGCTCATGGCCGGGGCGCTGGCCACGGCGATTCTTCGGAAGATGCGAGTGCCACCCATTCCTCCATTTTCGGTAACATGCGTTGCATGATGTTGCATCGCGTAGCGTCGCAGCGATCCGGGACCGGGGCGCGGCTGGGCGTGCCGGTGGGATGCGCTGAGTTGGCCGCGGCGTGCTTTCGATTTCAAAGTAGCACGCCCTGCGCGGGGCAAGCAGGCAGCGAGGATGGGGTGATGGCTGTAAGCGCCTGAATTCTCGCGGGGAAGGGAGGTTTCGGAATTCTCGCGATCGCGGTGACCGGGCCGCGTGGGGCGAGACGGCTGGACTCAATACTGAACTATTGGATTCTGTGTGTTCGCCGCTCGCGCCGGCCCGGCCAAGAAGCGCCGTTGGCTTGCTGAAGGTGAAAGCCGCGAAGTCGAGGAATTTGAGGTGGATTTTCGGATCGGGGGCACCGAGCGCGTCCGTTATCGTTTTAAGCAGGGCACGCCTTTTCCAGGGACCACGCTTACGAACGATGGCAGTTATCGGGACCTTGCGCCCAACCGACGCCTTATGATTGCCTCGGCCATGACCCTCGGCGACAAGCGCATCTCGGCGTCATTGGCCACCGTTGAGTTGGCGCCAATATAAAGTAAGGATTAAGAATATTAGAGCGCCAGTGTAAGGAGGAAAACCCAAGCTCAGAATGCAAACACCGTAGCCGATCCAGAACAGCCTTGTCTTTCGAGGATCAGCCAAAACCGTCTCGTGAGCCGGGTTCACCATTCTGCCCTCACCCGCTTGCCGTCGTCGGCGGTGAACTCGATCAGCCGGGAGTCCATGCGCGACAGCTTTTGAGGAGGGTCAGCAAACAGGTCGGGCGTACAGGACTGATAAACGGAATCGAACGCTAGGCCGGGAACAAAGGAGAATGCCCCGGCAACGCATTTCCACACGGCCCCGTTCGGCACCCCCAACTCCGAACTGGGGAATGCCACTGAATACAACTCCGACGTTTGTTGGTCCCGGCGCACAAGCACACCACCGCCGCCGATCCGGCTACGATGGATGTAGACGGCACAATCACCGCACATCCGCCCATCCACCGTGATGTGCGCTTTCCAGACCTTCGGATAGAAGAAGAACTTCTGCCAGATCGCCACGCAGAAGAAGAGCATCAAGATCCCAAGGCACCACCCGATGATCTTCAGCGCCTTTCGCATCGTACCGGCCTCGACACCTTTGCGCACGATTAGACACCGGATCAGCGCCCGATGTTCCGCACAGAACCGGACAAGGCCATCCGCTTTACTTTAGCATTCGGCTTTGAGCGGAACGGCGCGTGCATCTTCGCAGTCCATATACTATTTATGTAGTGAGTGAATGGCTTTGCATACCGAAGGCACGGTTATCAAGTTCCAACTAGTGCGGTTGGCGCCTTATGAGATCAAAATCTCCCTTTCTGGCGGCTGGTCTTTAGCTGTGTATACTATAAGTATAGTATATTGACTTAGATGTCCCTAGGCTGATCGAAGACAAGTCGTCGCCAACTGGGACGACGCTGGCTCTCAGCATCGCGCCAGAATGCTCGATTGGGATCGTTTCTCTATCGCCGGCAGCTCCAAACAGTCAGACTCTCACCTTCCGATATAAGCTGCGCACCTCGGCCGCAGCAGGAC
>Ga0224558_1003222_pt1 | contig 13843 bp, 13 predicted proteins | sample 714S32024metaG_FD_180682 | JGI IMG/M metagenome (GOLD analysis project Ga0224558, IMG submission 180682) | Peat soil microbial communities from Stordalen Mire, Sweden - 717 S3 20-24 | ecosystem: Environmental > Terrestrial > Soil > Wetlands > Peat | place: Sweden: Norrbotten County, Stordalen... | reverse complement strand
ATCTCGTGTTTTGCCTTCCCCCCGGAGGCGCGCGCGTTAGAATCTCTGCTCCCGGCGTGAACTCGGCTCTGGTGTTTTGCCTTCCCCCCGGAGGCGCGCGCGTTAGAATACCCTCAGATAATCAGCCGATGGTAAAGACGTTTTGCCTTCCCCCCGGAGGTGCGCGCGTTAGAATGGCCGGGCTTCCACAACTCCGGCACCAACAGTTTTGCCTTCCCCCCGGAGGCGCGCGCGTTAGAATTCAGCGCCGCCACCACCAACTTCAATTGTTGTTTTGCCTTCCCCCCGGAGGCGCGCGCGTTAGAATCGATGGCTCTCCCGCCGCGAACGCCTCACCGTTTTGCCTTCCCCCCGGAGGCGCGCGCGTTAGAATAGGCTTGCAGGAAGTGGCTGGGCATGGTGAATTTAGGGTCAGTTGCGCGCTTCCGGGGGGAAGGCTTAACTGATACGGGGCCTCGCTGCCCACTGCATAGCACGGCAGCGAGGCCCTTCTTTTCTAATCCCAAAACTCCACTTGGTTGGGGACCTTCGGGTTCTTGGCGCGTTTCCCCTGGTCGTAATTTGGGCCGATGACGGTCACGCTCTTAGCCCACTGCTCGTCCGTGATGTACATGAGCCGCACATTGCCCGCAGCAGGGACCAGATCATGGATGCTGTCAATGTGCTTGGACAATTGCTCGAAGTTGACGCAGGGCCGGGCATAGACGCTGAACTGAATCATGAGGAAGCCATTATCGAGCAAGTCGTTCCTGAAGCGGGAGGCCACCTTGCGCTCCTCGTGCGTCATGACGGGCAAATCAAACATGGCCATAAGCCAGCCCATGCTGAACGGACTGTTGTTCATGTGCCACTGGCGTTCTCGGGCAATTCGGGGACCCAGAACCGTGCTGCCGACAGCTCAGCGTAGGCCCGGGCCAGGGAATTGGCCGAAGCGTCAATCGCATCCATGAGTTTCAAGGTGTAAGTGTCGTGCCGGACCCGGCGGTCTCGAAGCCCGCCGCCGACATGCTTGGCCCAGCCCTTCATCGAGACTTCCGGCTCGACCATGTACTCCGCCAGCATAAGCTCGACGGCGGCCCGGAAGGGCTCCATGAGGTCGTAGACAAGCGGGTCTGAGCGGTAGCGCGCCATGTGGTGGACGCCCAGTTGCGGGAGCAGGCCGTGGACAATGAGGCTGCGGTGGCACAGGGCGGCCAGCACGGCATAGCCGTAGTTGAGCATCTGGTTGGGCGCGGTGTCCTCCTTCCGGTCCCGATGCGTGGCAGTCCACCCAATCGCGGGGAAGTAAAGCTGCCAGTAGCGGCGGGCACAGTTGGCCTCGTCGAATTCTCCCTGCTTGAGGGCCAGTTCCAGGTGCGGCGAGCGGAGCTGCTTCCGTTGCAGCACCCGGGTTTGGTTGAGCGTCTTGCCGCGAAGCATCTCGCGCCAAAGCCGCTCATTCAGCCTGCGGGGACGCGCGGTTTGGTGCTGGAAGGCCTGTAAGTCCACTACCCGCCCCAGTGGAGCCGTCCATCCGCACGGCTGGTAGCGCTCATCGCAATGCAGGACAATGCCGTCGGTTTCCAGCAGGCCCGAAAGGAAATTTGAACTGAGCGTGACGCCGCGCGCCGCAATGATCACGGCGCGCACGTCCTCCAGGGGCAAGCGCCGGCTTTCTAGCCCGTCCACTCGGCAGGTGATAAAGCCCCGCTCTCGGCCCAGCACCGCGCCGTGCTGGAAGACGTGCAGGATGTGGTAGCTCATAGCTCATTCGACTCGTTCAAACCCGGCATCCAGGAGCAGGCGGAGCCCTACCGGCCCGATGTCGCCATATTCCGGGTGCCGCAACTTGGCGTTCCGATTGGCCCAAATGCTGGTGCAGATATATTGCCCTGGCGGATACGGCTTCCCCTGAAACACCCACGGCTTTGCCAACCGGACCAGACAGCCGGATTCAAAGTACGCATAAATCCTGCCAGTAATGCCGGCCGCGACGGCCTTCTTGCTCTCGTGAACATAAACCGGGCGCACTTCGAGTTGCTTCCGGTCTGGGTCCTTCTTCGTGGCGGCGAGGTGTTCATAGACGAAATAGCCACGGTGTTTGGCTCCCCGCCGGAGCTGTCCAGTGCCATCCTTGGAGACGTCCTTATACTCCTCCAGCGAGTCGGCTTTTGATTTGGTCACCATTACCTTTGCGACCCGAGGACCGTTGCCGCCCTGCTTGTAGGTGCTGCACCAGGCACCCCAGGCTTCCAGTGTCAGACCGACGTTCGCATCGAGAAAGGCCTCGACATCCGAACGGATGCGAGCATCAACAATCCGGTGGGTCTCGATGTCAGCCCGCTTCTTCAGCACGCGCTTCGCGCCCACTAGCCTGACGGCCAGCCCAGACAAATCCTCCCTGCCGACTGCAAACTGCTCGCCCTGCAAGGTCCGCCGCCCGTAGAACGTCTCCTCAAACGCGGCTTTCTCCAGCGCAACGTTCTTCGGAACCACGTCGGCGATTTCATTGGCGAAGAACTCCCCGTGCACCCCCTCCGGGAAACGGAAGAAGCCAGCCAGTTTCGCATTGCGCGTCCAGTTGGGGATGAAGCTGATGACCATGGCGTCCAGCGCGTGGTGCCGGTCGTCATCACGGTTCTTGGTCTCCGCCTCCTCCTCGGACGAGGCGTTTGGATTGAGCAGTCTATTGAGCTTGTACTTGCGGCGGATGCGGCCGGTAAGGCCGCCCGAGACGACGATAACCTTCCGTTTGCCGTCCACAATTCCGCCGGGCCAGCCAAACCGCAGGCCCACGATGGTTTGGGCGAGCTTGGAAATCCAGGCGGTCTCAGCGAGGGCGGTGTACTTCTCAACCAAGGCCGTGGCCTCCGGCGAGGTGAGCAACTGGACCTTCTTGTTTCGCAGTGTGGTGAGGCGCTTCTTGACCCGCTCGACGTAGGCGTCCCAGCGGTCCGAGCTGGCCAGCCACTCGTAGGGGGTGCGGTTGGCCTTCTCACGATTGGCGAGTCGAGTGGTCAGCACCTTATTCAGCAGGGCATCGGGGCCGCCCTGTGACTCCGGCACGATATGGTCAATATCGTAGTCATCCAGAGAAGTCACGGCCAGCCCGTCGCCCGTGTACAGACAGATGCCGCCCTGGGCCTTGTGCAGCTCCATTTTTAGCCCGGCGGAGTTCTCGGTCGCGCCGGCTTTGGCGGCCTCCTCGCGGGCTTCGGCCCGGGCCCGGGCGCGCTCGCGCTGGAACTTGAGATACTCCAGCTTGGCCTTCTGGCCCATGAAGTCCTCACGCACGAACTCGAGCACCACATAGTCCGGCGGACCGAACTTCTTTGTTACCGCAAGGTAATCCAAGCGCTTGGCGAACAGTGCCAGCCGGTGCCGGACAATGGGATCGTTCTGGGAACCAATCAGGCGGCGGATAGCTTCTTGCGGGTCGTCCGTCAAGCGCGCCAGCGCATCGAGCTTTTGGTTAGGGACGTAGATGCCTTCCCAGGTGGAACCCATTTGCTTGAGAAACCGCAGGTCGTCTGGGACCAATCCCTTGAGCGGGTCGGGGTTTCCATTCAGGCGCGCGACCTCTTTCTCATGCGCTAGTGGCGGGGCATCGCCCGAAAGGATAAGGCGCCTGAGGATTTCCAGGGCGGGACGGCAAAAGCGGCTGCGGCCTGAAAATCGAGGTTCCTCGACTTCCTCATACTGCCCTGGGAGTGGCAGACCGCCAAACCTCACGCACCATTTCTTCCATTGCGTCGGCGTCAGCCCCAGCTTGCTCCGCTTCGGGTCACCGAGAATCTTTCCGATTTCCGCTGCTGTGAGCCCGCGCGCGCCACCGTCTCGGTGCAAGCGCATGTTCTTGAGCTTCATGAGAAACACCACCTCGGCGGCCACGCGCGACTGCGGCAGGAGTCCTCCATCGGGGCCGGTGCGGATCTTACAGACGTTCAAGCGCGGAATGAGGACGCACTTCCCAATGATCCTGTTGTCGAAGCGCGGAATCTTCTGGCTAAGGACGCCCTGCCAGTCACTCGCGCTGCCCTCGCGCAAGCCGTGGCGCTTGCGCTCCTCCACGAAAAAGGAGGCGTAGGCTCGTGCCGGCGGGCCAAAGAGAAGGTGGTCAGCTTTGCTGGTGAGGGCCGAGATTTGCTTCGCGGCTGCCTCGACCAGAGCGCGGACTTCGTCCTCGACTATCCGGCGGGGCACGATTTGGTTGCGGGTAGTTTGCGCGTGGCAGTCCTGTCTCCGCTTCAATATTTCCGGCCTGGCCGGGTCCCAGAGTCCCATCTTCCACGCGTCGAAGTAGCAAGGCCAGCGGTACTGCGGGTGGTGGGGAGCCATGCCGGCCAGATGTTTCTCGAACTCCTGCATCCGTGTGAGGGTCGCCCCTTCCTCATCTTCCGGCTTTTCGCTTCGCCGCTGCTGGCGGGTCTTCCACGGAATCTCCGGGTCGTATCCGCGCCGCTGGATGGCGGAGTAGAGCGCCTTGTAGATTTGCCACGGCTCCAGCTTCTCCCCCCGCAGCAGCCTGATGCGCAATAAGCAGGAGGTGTAGCAGACATTTGTTCCGGCCTCATCCGAAGGCGCGCCGTCGCGGGTCTCTTGTCCAATTTTAGGGGCAAACTCACGTTCGAGTCGGTAATCGGCAGGTTGTTTTAACTCCCACTTGCCCGTGCTGGGGTTGTTCCAGACTTCCCGCTTGCGGAGCGGTTCAAGGCCGAAGCCGGTCCACACCTCGTCCAACCACTGCTCGCGGGCCTTGTGGGCTTGGCGTGTTCGGCACATGCGACGGCGGTTGGCGGCAGTTCTGGTTTCCGCAAACTCGGCGGGAATCAACAGGGACTCTTTGTGGAGAAAGCGGGTACCCTGGCGCACGGCTTCGCCGATCGAACCTTTGCCGAGATCAAAGGCCCAGACCGTTTCCTGCAAGTTTAGCTGCATAGCGGTTCCTTTCGTGTCAGATAGCGCTTATCAAAGGGGGTGGGCAATGGCAAGCCCTCGTTTGACGGGAGAGCCGAGTCTGCACCGCTGCTTTAAGAAACCTGCCGAACTACAAAGAGCCGCCAGCTATTCTCCGCCGAGACCGCCGAATCCCCGCGCACGCGTCCGGCGACGGGGGAACCGACATTGCCGAAGCCGTTGCCGCGATCTGGAGGATCAGCGACAGCGAGCTTCGGGACATCCAAGCCAGCTAGGCGGATTTGAAATAGAAAGTTTAGGGTTGGACCGTATTTGTCCACTCCCCACGTTTAGAATGAGGGCAAAACTATAGCGAATATGGGACTGACTATTTCTTACACATTGTCGTTGAAAGAGGGTGTTGCGAGCAGTGTGGTGCGCGAGCTGGTCCGGCGCACGGCGCTTTACGCCCGCAAGATCGGCTGCGCGGAGATCAGCCAGGTGTTGCGGGCAGATGGACGCGAGGACCTGGCGCCCCTCGGCATCTTCCTTGGCGAACCGCCACGGAATTTCTACACTTGGGTTGCGGCCGAGCAGGGCTGGCTGGTACAGGTATTGCCGGGGGCGGGCTGCGAGACGGCCACGTTTGGCGTCTGCCAATACCCGCGCCGGGTTCCCTGTAGCGGCGACTATGCGCCGACAGGCTACCGAGGCGGCTGGCGATTTCACTGCTCATGCAAGACGCAGTACGCGGGTGCGCAGGGCTGGGAGAATTCCCTGCAATGTCATTTGCAGGTCATCAGCCTGCTGGACTTCTGACGGGGGCTGGGTGCCTGGGTGAGGGTGAACGGCGAGGGGGGCTTTTGGAAGACGCGTTCGGTGGAAAAGCTCCGGGAGGGTTTGCGCGGTTACGACAGCCTGGTGGCGGCGATGAGCGGAGTGTTGAAGCACGGCAGCGGCGGTTTGCCGGTCAAAGCGCCGATCTTTGACTACGCGGATTTTGAGCGCCTAGAGCATGAGGGCTGGCAGGAGTTCGGCTGTCAAATCGGACGGCTGCGGGAGGAGTTAAACCAGTTCAGCGTCGCAGGGTCGAAGCGGCTGCCGCCGTCCAGGACACCGCCATCGCTACTCAGCAGTCTGTAGATCGCAAAGGACGAACTCGCTCTGTTCACCGAGCGGATTCGTTCCAGGCTGGAGAGGATCTTCTTGATGCCGGATCGGTTGCCGGGCTGGAAGCGTCCTCTCGCCGCCCCGGCGAGCTTTTCGCGAATACCCGGCGGATTAGCCTCCTCGATCCCCTCCAAGTCCGGCCAAACCAAGGCTTCCAACTCCGCCCGCTCGCTGGGCGAGAGTCTTTCTATCGCCGCCTTGATTTCAGCGACCGTCTTCATGGCAAAAATAAAGTCCAGGCCGGTTCGAGTGTGAATTTGAGAGAGATCGCGCGTGCAAGGTCTAAGTCACGGCAGGTAGGGCGGGCAGTCCTCTGCACGCCGCCGCTCGCCCACAATCCCGTCCGGGCGTGCAGAGGACTGCCCGCCCTACCTCCTCCGGCCATGATTGAGGCATTCCTCGCGCAAGGGGGACTTGCAGTTGGCGGAAAACCGGTCAACCTCCTGCGCACGCAAATAGCGCCTGGGAATAGTGCATCAACCGCTCGGCTTGACAGAGCACGTCACACCATTTCTTCAGCAGGCTCTCGGAACCGTAGAAAGCACCGGCCAACTGGCCGCAGATGGCTCCAATGGTGTCGGCATTGTCGCCGAGGTTGACGGCCAAGAGAATGGCTTCCCTGAACAAGGAGGCGCGGTCAAAGGCCCATAGGGCGGCTTCGAGCGATTCCATGATTAGCCCGTTGTCCCAATCGCGTACTGCGAAAATCCTTTCCCCGGGCGTGACACTGGTGTAGTTGCTAGACCATCAGAAATGGGTGCTCACAAACGAACCATCCAACCGGGAGGAACCCGGGGTACTGTTTTCAAATAGGTGTATCTTTGGATAACAGAGCAAATGATATGACTGCGACTGCCCGCATCCACAGATTGGTCATAGCCGCCATCCCTAAAGGCAAGCCTTTCAGGGTCATGTGGGAGCCAACTGGCCTTGGGAAATGGCGAATCCTGCGCGTGGTCACGCCGGCTTGGAAGTCTCTGCCACGGTCCGAGCGCATGCTTAAGATCCGACAGGGGGTTGAGCCGAGCCTGACGTCGCGAGAGCGCGCTCAGGTTTTCCGCTTTAGCGTCTTGACGGCGGCGGAGTTAAAGCGGTTGGAGGCAGCCTTGCCCACCGAACACCTTTCGGCTTCTGGCCGCGTCAGGGCCAACGGCCGCCAGAAGGCCGCCGCGTGACTTGTGGTTCACCTACCACGCTCCATGCTGAAGATTTGGCTCCAGGTAGTTCAAGCGTCAATTTGCCAAGTGCCACGCTTCGCCTGCCGTCACCCCCGCAAGAGGGCTGGCAAGACTCAGTAGGCAGGCATCCACGGCGGTTTGTGCTCCGTGGGTCGTGCGGGAGCTTTCGCCCGCCCGCTCAAGGGCCTCTTGAGGTGACTTGAAATAGAACATCGGCACGGGCGCCAGCCGCATCAATGAGCCGTTTCCTGCCTTGCGCGGGTCGGTGGGTCCGGCATAGGGATTGCCCGTGCGCTCGAAGGTCCGCAACGCCTCAGCCGTTGTGCTGCCGATATCAAAGCAATCGCCCGCACTCGACATGTAACCCTCGCGCCACCATTTGACGTAGCGCTGCATCTGGTCGCGCGCGTCGAAGCCACGGCATTCGGTGAGGCTGGCCGCCAGGCACGGCGCCAAAGAGGTGTCGTCTGTCCACTGTCCGGGCTTCAGGTTGAAAGGCCCGCCACCGACCATGTCAGTGAGGGGAGCAAACGAGCCGGGGGGTTTGAATTCGAGCGTGGTGCCAACGGCGTCGCCAATGGCCAACCCCAACAGACAATCTCTGAAACGTTCGACGGTTTGCATGATAATAGGTGCGCGGTACAACCGGTTCGTTTGTGCACTGCTCAAAGCCTCACGGGTAACTCCCGTTCTAATGCAATCAGCGAGGGCCGCAAGTCTGATTCACGGTGGGTGTCGCAGGAGCCCTGGGTTTTGGGGTGGAGGGAGTGTGCAGCCTGGGGGCGAGGGGGAGGTTGGAAGCGTGATGCGTGATGCGTGATGCGTGATTAGACGTGGGCGGCCTGGGGGCGAGGCGGAGGTTGGGCTGGGATGGCCACGAGCATGGGCGCTGCAGGCCGGTTGCATGGGACTTGCACTTAGGTATCCCTCATATTCACCTCTCGTTTAGCTCTTATTCTCCTCTTATTCTCCTCTAGTCCTGGCGGTTCTTCCCCAGGCTAACGCACTGCCAGCCTCCGCAGTCCCCTGGCGTCGCCACCGAGCAACCGATAGGGTTAGACAGCAGGCGCTTGGTCACTATTCAAATGAACACGAGTTCTCCTTAATGCCTGAGTGATGGCGGGAGGAGATTGGGCGGGCAGTACTCTGCACGCCGCTGCGCGCGGATGATCCCGGCCCGGCGCGCAGAGGACTGCCCGCCCTACCGGCCATGACTGAGTCCTTACCGTTCTCCCGCAATTCTCCGCCTATTTGCTGCGGCCCACGTTTGCCAGACAATCTGGCGCCTTCCGACTTCTCTATTTGGCCTTTGGACTTCCGGGCATAGGCGTTAGGTTGGGCGGCAATGATTGTCGAACTCATCAACACGGGCAGCGAACTGATGCTGGGGCGGGTGCTCAATACCCACCAGCAGTGGCTCTGCCGGCAGCTTGCGGACCGGGGCTATGTCGTATCGCGCCAGGTCGCGGTGCCGGATGTGGGCAGGGACATTGAGCAAGCCGTGCGGGAGGCGCTGGGGCGCGCGGATCTTGTTATCGCGACGGGCGGCCTGGGCCCGACTTCGGATGACCTGACGCGGGATTTGGTAGCGCAGTTGCTGGGGAAGGCGTTGCGGGAAGACGCGGCGGTGCTGGCACATATCAGGGGTTTCTTCGAGAGCCGGAAGCGGTATATGCCGGAACGCATCAAGGTGCAGGCCCTGGTTCCTGAAGGGGCCATGGTGCTGCACAATCCGCATGGCACCGCGCCCGGGTTGGCAATGGAGGTCCGACCCAACCCGTTTCGCGCGGGCAGCCAGGCGAGCTGGCTCATCATGCTCCCGGGTCCGCCGCGCGAGTTGCGGCCAATGTTCACTGACATGGTCGCGCCGCTGCTGCGGCGGGTGTTGCCGCTGGAGAGCGGGTTTGTGTGCCGCACTTTGAGGACGACGGGCGTCGGCGAGTCGGTAGTCGAGGAGAAGATCGGCGGCCCGATGAAGCGGTGGGTTGAGGCCGGGCTCGACCTGGGCTATTGCGCGCGGCCTGGGCAGGTGGATGTGCGGCTGGCTGCCAGCGGGGGCGACGCGGAGCGGCAGGTGCGGGAGGCGGAGACAACGGTCAGGGAACTGCTCGGCGCGCACATTTACGGCGTGGAGGATGAAGAGCTGGAGACGGTAATCGTGCGGTTGCTGACCGAGCGCAAAGCGACGCTCGCGCTGGCGGAATCCTGCACTGGAGGTTGTATCGCGAATCGGATCACGAATGTCCCAGGGGCTTCCGCCGTCTTGCTCGCCGGACTGGTAACGTACAGCGATGCGGCAAAGCAGAAGTTCCTCGGGGTGCAGGCCGAGACGTTGGACCAGCACGGAGCGGTCAGCAAAGCCGTGGCACGCGAAATGGTCGAGGGCGCCCGCCGGCAAGCTAAAGCGGATTACGCACTGGCGGTGACCGGTATTGCCGGACCCAGCGGCGGCACTGCCGAGAAGCCGGTCGGGACCGTGTTCATAGGCTTGGCCGGCCCATCCGGTACAGTGGTGCAGCGCCAGTTCAACCCTTATGACCGCGACACGTTCAAGCAGGTTGCGGTCCAGCAGGCGCTGGAGTTATTGCGGCGGGCGATTTTGTCAGGCAGCGTGGAAAATACGGCTTAACCGGCACTTGAAGCCGGGTAAGAGCCCGCCGGGTCAGCGCAGGACGAACTGCCGGTGCCGCTTAAACGTGCCGCGCAGGGCCAGGGACATTTCGTCCTGAATGGCCTGTAGCTCGCGATAGACCTCAGCGCTCTTTGGGTGCGGCTCGGCGCGTTCATCTGAGTTCAGGCCTACAAACTGGTCCGTGAGGTCGCTGATGGCGACCTTATCGCCTTGCTGCAGGCGCCAGCACCAGAGCGCCTGGAGGGCGGCGCCGTAAGCGGCGCCTTCGCTGACTTTGAGGGTGACTACTTCCGCGTTGAAGATATCGGCCATGATCTGGCGCCAGACCTTGGATTTGGCCCCGCCACCGGTAGCGCGGATTTGCGTGGGTTTGACGCCCAACTCCGCCAGCCGGCGCAGGCCGTAGTTCATGCCCAAGGTCACGCCTTCCATGGCCGCGCGGGCAAAGTGGCCGGCCTCGAAGGTCTTCTGGTTCACGCCGAACCAGACGCCGGTGCCGTCCGGGACGTTCGGGGTGCGCTCGCCCTCGAAATACGGCAGCAGCAGCAGGCCCCGCGAGCCCGCCGGAACCCGGGCGGCCTCGGCCGCGAACTTCTCGTGCGACCAGCCAAAATCCTCGCGCACCATCTCGGTGGCGACGGTGACGTTCATGGTGCAGAGCAGCGGCAGCCAGCGGTTGGTCGAGTCGCAGAAGGCGGCGATTTCGCCGCGCGGGTCCACGACCGGCTTATCGGCGCAGGCATAGATAGTGCCGCTGGTGCCGAAGCTGGCGGTAATAACGCCCGCGCGCGTGTTACCGGTGCCGATGGCGCCCATCATGTTGTCGCCACCGCCGGCGCTCACGAGGACGCCCGGGCTCAAGTCGAGCAGCTTGGCGGTTGAGGCTTGAAGTGTGCCGGCGGGTCGGTCGCTGGGTGTCAGCGGGGGCAACTTGCCGGCGAGTTCGGAGTCAATGGCATTCAGAACGGCGCTGGACCACTTCCGCTTGCGCACGTCGAGCAAGGCGGTCCCGCTGGCGTCGCCGTATTCCATGGTCTTCTCGCCGGTGAGCCAGAAGTTGAGGTAGTCGTGCGGCAAGAGCACGGTGGCCAGGCGCTGGTAATTCTTCGGCTCATGCTGCTTGAGCCAGAGGATTTTGGAGGCCGTGAAGCCGGGCAGGACCGCGTTGCCGAGGGCGCGGATGGTCTGCTTGAGCCCGCCGAGCTTCTCGGTGATTTGCTCGCACTCGGCCGCGGTGGAGGTGTCGCACCAGAGCTTGGCCGGGCGGATGACTTCGCCAGCCTTATCGAGCGGGACAAAGCCATGTTGCTGCCCGCTTACGCCGATGGCCTTCACTTCAGCCGCGACGGCTTTGGCTTGGCGCAGCGCACGGCGAATAGCGCCGGCAGTGGCCTCGCGCCAAGTGTGAGGGTGCTGCTCTTTGGCGCCGGTCGGCAGATTGGGAATCAAATCGTATTCCTGCGCCGCCGAGGCGAGGACCTTGCCGTCGCGCGCGTCCACGACGAGGGCCTTGGTTGACTGCGTGCCACTGTCAATGCCGAGTAGAAGTGTTCTCATAGCGGGTTTGTTTCAAAGACCACGCCTGAGATACCAAGAGCAAAGCGCCGGGGAAAGGGTTTTTAGAGGGTGGCTGGCAACCGTCAGCGCGTATGCATGAGAGGGGCGGGGACGGCTCGTCCTCTGCTTGCTTGCTGATCTCCATGTGGAGGATTCGAGGACGAGGCCGTCCCCGCCCCTGCGGCAGGGCTTCATGCATACGCGCTGCGCAAGCGTTCAATACTTCGGCACCGTGCAGTCAATCTCGTCGGACCAAGCGATGATGCCGCCCTTGACGCTCTTGAGATGTTGGAAGCCCCGCTCGCGCAGGAACTGCAGGGCTGTGAGCGAGCGTCCGCCAGCATGGCAGTGGATGTAGTAAGGCTGGGTCGGGGACAACTCAGTGCACCGCTGCGCCAGGTTGCTGAGCGGCACGAGTCGCGTGCCCTTTATGCGGGCAATCTGATATTCGTAGTCCTCGCGGACGTCGAGGACCTGGATGCCGAGTTGGGGGTTGTCCAGCGCACGCTTCAGCTCTTGAACGGTGACTTCGTCGGGATGCGCAGAAGATGGCAAGGATGGCGATGGGCCACCGCAGAAGTCTTGGTAGTCAATGAGTTGGGTAATGGTTGGGTGGTCACCGCAGAGGGGGCATTGAGGGTCGCGCCGGACCTTGAGTTCGCGGAATTGCATTTCGAGGGCGTCGAACAGGAGGAGGCGGTTAAGGAGCGAATTGCCTGTACCGAGGATGAGCTTTAACGTCTCGGTCGCCTGGATGACGCCGATCACGCCCGGCAATACGCCCAGCACGCCGCCCTCGGCGCAGCTCGGGACGGTGCCAGGGGGCGGTGGCTCTGGATAGAGGCAGCGATAGCACGGCCCCCCGAGGTGCGGCGCAAAGAGGCTGGCTTGGCCTTCGAAGCGAAAGATGGAGCCGTACACGTTTGGCTTGCGGAGCAGCACGCAGGCGTCGTTCGCGAGGTAACGAGTGGGGAAGTTGTCCGTGCCGTCCACCACGATGTCGTAGGGGCGCAAGATCTCAAGGGCGTTCTCGCTGGTGAGGCGGGTCTCGTGAAGGACGGTCTGGACGTGCGGATTGAGGCGGTGGAGGGCCTCAGCGGCGGATCGAGTCTTGGGGCGGCCGACATCTGGAGTGCCGTGGAGGATCTGGCGGTGGAGGTTAGACAGGTCCACGGTATCAAAATCCACGATCCCGAGCTTGCCGATGCCCGCGGCGGCGAGATACATCGCGACCGGCGAGCCGAGTCCGCCCGCTCCGATGCACAGGATGCTTGCGGCGCGAATTTTCCTTTGGCCCTCCAGCCCGACTTCGGGCAGACTCAAATGCCGCGAGTAGCGGCGGATTTCGTCGCTGTTTAATTCCATAAGCACGTTACGACCGACAAACCAATCCAATCGCACCATAGAGCAGGAATGAGCAAACGACAACCCGATCCTCGGGACGCGGCCGCGCGGTTGAAGAGAATGTCCAGGCTCCGGCCCAGGCTGGCGCTGGTTTTGGGCAGCGGCTTTCACCACGTTCTCGGTGAACTGAAGGTGGGCGCTCAGATTTCGTACGGCAAACTGCCCGGCTTTCCGCCGGTGGGCGTGAGCGGCCATGCGGGGAAACTGTTCATCGGTCACTTGGGTGGCACGCTGATCATGGTGCTGAGCGGGCGGGCGCACTATTACGAGGGGCGCCCGATGACGCAGGTAACCTTCGCGGTGCGCGCCCTGGCCGCCTACGGCATTCGGGCCTTGCTGCTCACGAACGCTGCCGGCGGCGTCAATCGCAGCTTTCGCCCGGGCGATTTCATGGTGCTGACGGACCATATCAACCTGATGGGGACCAACCCGCTGGTGGGCGGGTCGGTGCCGGGCTTGCCGCGCTTTGTTGATCTGACTTGCGCTTACGACCTGGGCTTGCGGCGCCTGCTGCGGCAAGCCGGGCAGAAGTGCGGCGCGGAACTTCAGACTGGCACGTACCTGGCGGTCTGCGGGCCCAGTTATGAAACGCCTGCCGAAATTCGCGCATTTGCCCGGCTCGGCGCTGATGCGATCGGCATGAGCACGGTGCCAGAGGTCATTGTGGCCCGGCAATGCGGCCTGAGGGTCGCCGCCATATCCTGCATCACTAACCTGGCCGCAGGCCGGAGCCGTAGGACGCTGTCGCACGCCGAGGTACTGGAGACGGCGGATCGGGTCAAGAATGTGGCAGCACAATTGCTCAAGAACTTTGCTGGATTGTATGGTCAAGATCAGCAAGCGTGACCTGGTGCGGGAGGCGGCCAAGGCTCGGCGGCGCGCCGTGGCCCCGTATTCGAAATTCAAGGTCGGCGCAGCGCTCCTCACCAGCTCCGGCGAAATCATCACGGGTGTCAACGTGGAGAGCGCCAGCTACGGGCTGACCTGTTGTGCCGAGCGGGTCGCCCTGTTCAACGCGCTGACCGCC
>Ga0224558_1003221_pt1 | contig 13844 bp, 12 predicted proteins | sample 714S32024metaG_FD_180682 | JGI IMG/M metagenome (GOLD analysis project Ga0224558, IMG submission 180682) | Peat soil microbial communities from Stordalen Mire, Sweden - 717 S3 20-24 | ecosystem: Environmental > Terrestrial > Soil > Wetlands > Peat | place: Sweden: Norrbotten County, Stordalen... | reverse complement strand
CCCCAGCGACAAGAACCCGTCGCTGGGGACCCCGGCCTACGCTGGAAGGCGCCCGCCGTGCTGCTGATTAGCGTGTTGCCGTGGCTGGCCGCCTGGCAGATGCGCAATTGGGTTGAAACCGGCTATAAAGGATTCTCGAGCATCACGGAAATAAACCTCTACCTTGATGAAGCTGCCGATGTTATCGCCAACGTGGAACACCGGAACTTCTTCGATGTGGGACAGGAGCTAGGCAATATCGGGTTTACCGATAACAGTGGACAGTTTTATCTATTTCCGCCTTACCTCGCGCGGCATCCTGAACAGGCCGGATGGAGCCAGGGCCAACGGCTTGCCTTCATGCGCTCCGAGGCTCTCCGTATCATCCGATCTCATTTCGGGTTGTACTTGCATTCGTGTCTTGTAACCACATATAAGACCCTATTCGACACGGGCGCTGGGCATATTGACGCTCTGGCGACTCAGGGAGCCCCCGTGCATATCTCGGCCTTACTAAAAAACGAAGGCGTTGAACGTGGAGCAATACGGCTCGCCAAAGCATATCCCTGCCTGGTAGTTGAGAAGATTGCTTTTGCAATCTTTCTGCTGGGACTGTATTGGTATGCGGCGCTAGGAGCCGTCCGCTGCGGCATGCACAACGCATGTCTATGGCTGCTGCTGGGAACCTCGCTGTACTTCCTCGCCGTCACGGGGGCAGCTTCGGCGGCGCCGATAGCAGGTGGGCGTTTTCGGCTGCCTGTCATGCCTGCCGTATGCATTCTTGCGGCTGCGGGATTCCGCCGCGCGAGCGGATCGCGCGCTGAAGATGCGCTGGAATAGCCCGATGGAAAACCCCGTGCGATTCCACACGTGAGGTTCTTTTGATTCGTCCCTTTCCGTTTTTATCAGTGAAGTTCGCTATAGTACCATGATCTCTATGAGCATCGAATCGAGGGGCTCCGCAGCGAATCTGTGCTCTGAAAATGAGTGGTGGACGCCGCGATTGGCTGGGCCGCTGATTGCCGCAGCTGTGGTTCGACTGACGCTGCTGGCTGTGGTGCTCGCCCGCGCCGGAACTAGCGCGCTTATCAACACCGACACCAATAGCTATCTCATACCAGGACGCAACCTCCTGCTGCATGGCAGCTTTGTTGCGGACGGCTCTCCGGATCTGTTGCGCACACCGGGGTATGCGCTCTTTCTTGCCGTTACCAGCCTTGCCGGCCTGCCCGCGGCGGCTTTGGCAAATGTGATTCTTTCGGTCTTCTGCGTGCTTCTTGTTTGGAAACTGGGCCGCGCAGTCTTCGATGATGGCCGCATCGCTCTCGGCGCAGCATGGATATTCGCTTTTGAGCCGATTGCGGTCGTTAATTCCGTCCTCCTCATATCGGAGACTCTCTTCCTGGCGCTTTTCCTGCTCAGCCTGGAACGGTTTGCTGCATTTTTGCGTGGGCGAAATCTGCGGGTGCTTGCGGCGGCTGGACTGTGGCTTGCCGCGGCAACCTTTGTCCGTCCGGTCACTTATTACCTGCCGGTTGCGCTGTCTCTGGGATTGTTTCTGGTGTTGGTGCGCGTGCCAGGCTTACGCTGGAAGGCGCCGGCGGTGCTGCTGATCAGCGTGCTTCCATGGCTGGCCGCATGGCAGATTCGCAATTGGGCCGAGACGGGCTACGCCGGGTTTTCAAGCATCTCCGATGTCAACCTGTATTTCTTTATTGCCCCCGATGTGGCAGCCCGCGTGGAGCACCGCAGCTACACCGATATGCGCAATGAGTTAGGTTATGGCTGCGCGCCGGGTTGCGGCGAACGCCTTTATCTCTATCCGCGCTATCTCGCGTTCCATCCCGAGCAGGCCGAATGGAGCCAGGGGCAACGCCTGGCATTCATGCATTCATCGGCTCTCAGTGTTATCCAGGCGCATTACGGGGTTTACCTGCGCCTGTGCTTCTCGCACCTGCTTGTGGCGCTCTTCAGCCCCGGTACGGGGGCTTTCAGGAACCTGCTGTCACCTGAAGGCTTCAGGCGCATGAGCCGCTTGATTGCTTATATGGGTCCGGTATCCGGAGAGATCACGCTCGCCAAAACATATCCGTGGATAGCGGCTGAGAAGGCCGCCTTTGTGGCCGTGCTGCTCGGACTGTACCTGCTTGCGGCGCGGGGAATCTACCGCGGCGAAATGCACCGCGCGTGTCTGTGGTTGCTGCTCGGAACGTCGCTTTACTTTTTCGCCGTCACAGCGGCGGCGGGGGGAGCGGGAATCGCTGCGCGTTACAGGCTGCCGGTCATGCCTGTCGTCTGCGTCCTCGCGGCAGCGGGATTCCTGCGCGAAGAGAAAGTCGCTCAACAGGGAGGAATCCTCAGCGTTCGAGAGCGAGTCTCCAGGGAGATTGGCGCCATGGAATGCGTTTGATGAGTTCCTTCCCAGGCGAACGCCGGGAAAGCCGGGTAGTCTGAGCCTTGGTAGAGGATAACTCGCGGCGTCACAAGTTTCCTCCCTTCTCTGTAGATAGCTTTGTCCAAGGGTGAAATTCTTTGACTGAACAGACGGCGATCATTATCGGAGCGGGCCCGGCCGGCCTGACGGCTGCTATCGAACTCCAGCGACGTTCCGGAATCAAGCCCATCGTGATCGAGGCCGGCCTGCAAGCCGGCGGCATCTCGCGCACTGTCCGCTACAAGGGCAACCGCATGGACATCGGCGGCCATCGCTTTTTTTCCAAATCGGATCGCGTGATGCGCTGGTGGCTGGAGATGATGCCTGTCGAGGTTAACGCAAGCGAAGACGGCCAGCTCTGCTACCAAAATCGGCAACGCGGAATTCCCACAACTGCCCAGGCGCATGATCCTCAAACAGAGGACCTGGTCATGCTGGTCCGCCGGCGCAAGAGCCGCATCTATTATCTGCGCCGCTTCTTCGACTATCCCATCAGCCTGACCGCGGCGACGTTCAGAAATATGGGCCTTGTCCGCACTGTTCGTTGCGGCATCAGCTACATGCGTTCGGCCCTGCTGCCTCGGCGCGAAGAACACACGCTCGAAGATTTCATCATCAACCGCTTCGGCCGGCAGCTCTACCTGACGTTTTTCAAGTCGTACACGGAAAAGGTCTGGGGCGTGCCTTGCCGCGAGATCAGCGCCGAATGGGGAGCGCAGCGCATCAAGGGGCTCTCGCTCAAAGGCGTGGTAGCGCACTTCCTCAAGAAGACATTTAGCCTGAAAAAGTCTGACGGCATCGCTCAGAAGAAGACTGAAACCTCGCTGATCGAGAAGTTTCTCTATCCCAAATTCGGCCCCGGCCAGCTTTGGGAACACGCGGCTGATCTTGTTCGCGGCGCCGGCGGTGAGATTCACTTCGGCATCCAGGTAGACAAAATCCGCGTGGAAGACAACCATGTCGTCTCCGTCGAGGGCGTCAACCAGGCCGGTGAGCGAGCGGCCTTTGCTGGCAGCTATTTCTTTTCGACCATGCCGGTCCGTGATTTGGTTCGCGCTATCTCCGCGACTGCCCCTGAGAAGGTCCCCGCCGAGGTGACCGAAGTCAGCGAAGGCCTGATGTATCGCGACTTCATTACCGTCGGGCTGCTTGCCTCCAGGCTGGCCGTCACGGAAAAGGATGGCTCGCTGCTCAAGGATAATTGGATCTATATTCAGGAACCCGATGTGGTTGTCGGCCGGCTGCAAATCTTCAATAACTGGAGCCCATGGCTGGTTGCAAGCCAGGATAAGGTTTGGATTGGCCTGGAATACTTCTGCAATGAAACTGACCCTCTATGGAAGCTCTCCGACGACGAGATGGCCAGATTCGCCATAGCGGAGATCGCAAGAATCGGCATTCTCAAGGCGGAGGATGTCGAAGACTCTCATGTCGTCCGCGTTCCCAAGACTTATCCCGCCTACTTCGGCAGTTATGACCGCTTCGATGTTATCCGCAGTTACCTTGACCGCTTCGAGAATCTATTTCTGGTGGGCCGCAACGGCATGCATAAGTACAACAACCAGGACCACTCCATGCTGACCGCCATGACCGCCGTCGAGAATATCGTCAACGGAGTTACCGCCAAGGACAACATCTGGGCTATCAACACCGAGATGGAGTATCACGAGGAGAAGGCAGCGCAGTGAGCGCGCCATCCGGTATATCCTTAAGAGTTGCCCCGGAACCAGACCAACCCGCGGCCGGAAACCCCAGGACCCTTACGCCCATGAACACACAGACCATCGCCGTACACCTGCCCGACGGAGCCATTCGCGAAGTGCCCGCCGGTACCACGCCTCTTGAAATCGCCAACTCCATCTCGCCGCGGCTGGCTGCGGCCTCCGTGGTGGCGCGGCTGACACCGCTCAGCGGCGCAAAAGAGCTTGCTTCCGCCGACGAACACGCCTCTGAGGCCGCCATGTATGGCGCCGAGGACGCGGCCGCCCCGCGGCTGGTTGACCTGACTACACCGCTGACCGCAGACACGAAGCTGGAGCTGGTCAAAGAAACGGACCCGGAGGCGCTCAAGGTGGTGCGCCACTCCGCCGCCCACGTGCTGGCCACTGCCGTGCTCGAACTCTTTCCCGAGACCAAGCTGGGCCACGGTCCGGCCACCGACTCCGGCTTCTTTTATGATTTCAATCGCCCAAAGCCCTTCACGCCCGAGGACCTGGTGCTCATTGAGGCAAAAATGGCCGAAGTGGTGGCCCGCGACGACAAGTTTGTCCGCGAATACGAACCCCGTGAGCAGGCACTGGCGGAATTTGACCGCGACGGCGATTTCATGAAGACTCACTTCGTGACTAAATTTACCGAGCCTGGCTCTCAAGTCAGCTTTTATCGCAATGGCAAGTTCGTGGACTTTTGCCGCGGGCCTCACGTGCCCTCGACCGGCCGCGTCAAGGCCGTCAAGATCACCAGCCTGGCCGGCGCTTATTGGCTGGGCGACGAAAAGAATCCGCAACTTCAGCGCGTCTACGGAACCGCGTTCTTCTCGCAGAAGGACCTTGACGCACATTTTGCCCGCTTGGAAGAAGCAGCCAAGCGCGACCATCGCCTGTTGGGCAAACAGTTGGACCTCTTCAGCATTCAGGAGCTGGCCGGCGCGGGACTTATCTTCTGGCATCCCAAAGGCGGCATCGTCCGCAAGATCATGGAAGACTGGATGCGCGAAGAGTGCCTGCGCCGCGGCTACTCGCTGGTCTTCACTCCGCACGTCATGCGCCGCGAGTTGTGGAAGGTCAGCGGCCATGAGGGCTACTATTCCGAAAATATGTATGCGCCGATGGAGTTGGACGACGCCGAGTATCGCTTGAAACCGATGAATTGCCCCGGCCACATTCTCATCTATAAAAACTCGCCGAAGAGTTACCGCGACTTACCCGTGCGCCTGGCCGAGTTAGGCAATGTTTATCGCTACGAGCGCTCGGGAACCATGCACGGACTGCTGCGCGTGCGCGGCTTTACGCAGGACGATGCACACATCTTCTGCACTCCCGGCCAGATTGAGGATGAAGTTGTCGCCTGCATCGACTTTGCCGAGGCGGTACTGAGAACCTTCGGCTTCCGCGAGTTCAAGGTAGAGTTATCGACCTGGGACCCCAACGACCGCGCCCACTATACCGGGTCGGATGAGAATTGGGCTCTTGCCAATAGCGGCTTGCAGCACGCTCTCGGCCGCAAGGGGATTGAATACAAGACCATCCCCGGCGAAGCCGCGTTCTACGGCCCCAAAATAGACATCAAACTTGTCGATGTGCTCGGCCGTCTCTGGCAGCTCTGCACGGTGCAAGTTGATTTCAATCTCCCCGCCCGCTTCGAGCTGGAGTATGTCGGCGAAGACGGAGATCGTCATCAGCCTGTCATGATCCATCGTGCTCTCTTCGGCTCCGTCGAGCGCTTCTTCGGCGTACTCATTGAGCACTACGCTGGAGCGTTCCCGCTCTGGCTCGCGCCGGTGCAGGTCGGCCTCGTCCCCATCAGCGAGCGGCACCACGAATACGCGAAGAAGGTCGAAGCCGAACTCAAGGCCGCTGGATTGCGTGTGGAAGTCGATACCCGCAACGAAAAGATGAACGGCAAGATTCGCGACTTCGCCAACCAGAAAACGCCCTACATCCTCGTCTTTGGCGACAAGGAGCAGGAAGCCGGAGCGGTCAGCGTGCGCACGCGCGGCAAAGGCGACCAGGGCTCCATGCCGCTGACCGAGTTTATCGCCAAAGCCAAGGCGCTGGTGGAAGGTCAATCCACGGAATTGTGAGATTTGTACCAGGGCACGAGTTCAGTTGCGCAGAAAAGGGGCCACTCAACGAGGCGTGAAATTTGGCAAAGGATGCAGGACGGCCTGAGCCGGATCGTCGGTACCGCCGGTTCTATAAATTGAAAGGCAAGCCATGAGTGACCAATTAAGAACCATCCCTTACACCGATGAAACCGCAAAGGAGATCGTCAGGAAGTTTTGTGGTCATGTCCACTGGCTGATCAGCGTCCGGTACATCTACAAGGTCCTTTTTGAGGACAAGCAGCCGTCCTGCCAGGCTCTTATGGAGAAAACCGCATCGTCGTTCTTCGTCGATCTAAACAGGATATTGCAGGAATACCTGCTCTTAGAATGCGCCAAGATTACTGACCCCGCAACGACTGGCAACGACACAAACTTCACGGTCGATTTCCTTGTCCAAAACATATGCTGGCCAAATGACAAGGCAATTCTGAACAAAATGACGTCATTACCTGCTGATGATAAGGACATACTGAAAGAATTGAAGTCATTGCAGGCCGTTACGGCGGGCTTCCGGAAGCACATAAAGCTCGCGAGGCACAAGCTTCTTGCCCACTTGGATATGGAAACCGTTCTATCCGAAAAGTCCCTTGGCGGATTCTCCGATAGCGAGGGCCGGTCATTTTTTGACGCGTTACAGAAGCTTTGCAATATTACCCACGAAGCTTGTTCAGGTACGATCTACGGCGAAATGATACCGACCAGGTCGGGAGATGTAATCAACTTAAGAAGAACACTTCAATGCGCAGTCGCATTTAATGTGGCATTATCAGAGAGTTCGGGCCAAAACATGAAATGGCTATACTCGTGTTTGGAGAAGGCAGGGCATGAAGCAGCCAGTCACAGCGAATATACTGCCCAACAATGACGGATGCTCTTTCTCCATGCTGACCTGAATTCACGGTTGTATTAAGCCATACTAAATCGTATCCCGCTAACCTACCGACTCACCAATATGCTATCTCCGCAAGCCCCGCATAGTCCGCTAACCCCTGCCCTTCACGCGTTGATCGCCATACCCCCGACGGCGCCATACGCGTCGAGCAGTGATTCGGCCAGCGTGGGGTGTGCGTGGATGGTGAACATCATTTCCTCCACCGTGCCTTCCAACTCCATCACCGTGACCGCCTCGGCGACCAGCTCCGTGGCTTGCGGGCCGAGGATGTGGACGCCGAGGATCTCGCCGTACTTTGCATCAACGACCACCTTCACAAAGCCGTCGTGGTTGCCCAGGATGGTGGCTTTCGAATTGCCGGCGAAGGGGAATTTGCCCACCTTGACTTCGTAGCCTTTTTCTTTGGCCTGCGTTTCCGTTAAGCCAACCGAGCCGATCTGCGGCTCGGTATAGGTGCAGCCCGGAATGCGGTCGCGCCGCACAGGACGGAAACTGCGGCCGGCAATCTTTGCCACGGCGATCATGCCGCTCATTGCGCCCACGTGCGCCAGTTGCGGAAGCCCGGCCACAATGTCGCCGATAGCAAAGACGCCCGGCTCGGCTGTCTCCTGCGCGTCGTTGACCTTCACCAGCCCGCGATCGAGTTCGATCTTTGTTTTCTCCACGCCGATGTTGGCGGTTAGCCCGGCTCGGCCAACGGCCACCAGAACCTTTTCGGCTTCTTTCACTTGCGGCTTGCCGTTAGCGTCGGTGAAGGTGACCCTTACGCAGGCATCGGTCTTTTCGACCTTTTCGACCTTGGCGCCGGTGTTCACGTCGATGCCGCGCTTTTTGAAGAGGCGCGTGATCTCCTTGGAAATTTCCTCGTCCTCGACCGGAACCACGCGCGGCAAGAATTCGAGGATGGTGACCTCAGAGCCGAAGGTGCGGAAGAGCGAGCCGAACTCCATGCCCACAGCGCCCGCGCCAATGACGATCAGCGATTTGGGAACCTGGGTCATTGCAAGGATTTCAATGTTGGTCAGAATGCGGTCGTCGGCTTTGAGCCCCGGCAGCATCTTGGCTTCGGAGCCGGTGGCCAGAATCACGTTTTTCGTCTTCACTGGGCTGACTTCTCCGCTCGCCGACGTGACTTCGACCGTGTGCACGCCGTCGCTCGCCGGGCCGGTCAATCGGCCGTAGCCCTGCATACGCGCGATCTTGTGCTTCTTCATCAGGAAGTCCAGGCCCTTGGTGTGCTTGGTGATGATGGCGTCCTTGCGCTTGAGTACCGCGGTCCAGTCGAGCGTGGGCGTGCCGATGCCCCCAATGCCAAAGTCGGCCGCGTGCTGCAGGTGGTCCCAAATCTCGGCGTTAAAGAGCAGGGCTTTGGTGGGGATGCAGCCCACGTGCAGACAGGTGCCGCCCAGCTTGTCGGACTGCTCGATCAAGGCGACTTTCAGCCCGTACTCCGCGCCGCGAATGGCCGCCGTGTAACCGGCCGGCCCGCCGCCAATAATCGCCACATCGTAAATCGTCTCTGCCGCCGTCTTTTCAGCCAAGGGGAACTCCATTCCGGGGCGCGCTGTGTTCCCGCAGCGCCTCATTCCATCGTCCAGTCTAATAGATGCGCGTAGCGGCAACTTCGCAGCCGTCCATTTAGAAGCGGATTCTCACAGGTTCGTCTGCACCAGTTCGTTTGCCGTGCGTAGCGCTTCTGCCTCGTCGCCGAAGCCTTCAATCCAATGCACCTCCGGCTCACGGCGAAACCACGTCATTTGCCGCTTGGCGTAGTTGCGATGGCCCTGCTGGGCAGCTTCTATCGCAGCCTCCGCGCTCAAAGTCCCCGCCAGCACGGCCAGTGCCTGACGATAGCCGAGCGAGTCGAGCGCCTTGACCGGCCCGAAACGGTCGAGCAAGCCGCGCGCTTCCTCTATCAATCCCGCCGCAAACATCTCTGCCGCACGCTGGTTGAGCCGGGCGTAAAGCTCCTGCCGCGGCGGGTTGAGTCCGATGCGCAGCAGCCGGAAGCCTGTGAGCGGGTCGCGCGCCATCACTTGTGAGAGCGGCTTGCGCGCCGCCAGGCAAACCTCGATGGCGCGAATCAGTTTGGAGACGTCGTTTGCATGAATCCGCGCGGCAGAAGCCGGATCGAGGCGCAGAAGCAGTCTGTGCAGCCAGCCTTCTCCGTATTTCTTGCGGCTGCGCTGGAGGCGATCGCGCAGTTCCTGCTGCCGCGCCGGTCCGGCAAAAAGACCGTCGGTCAACGCGCGCAGATAAAGTCCCGTTCCGCCGGTCACGATGGGCAGATGGCCCCGACTGGCGATCTCCCGCAAAGCCGCACGCGCCCGCCGGCTATATTCGCCTGCGGTGAAAGGCTGGTTGGGGTCAGCCACGTCGATCAAGTGATGCGGGAGCCGCGCTCGTTCCTCTTTCGTTGGTTTGGCCGTGCCAAGGTCCATGCCGCGATAGACGGCCACCGAGTCGCAACTGACAATCTCGCCGCCGAAGCGCTCGCCCAATTCGAGCGAGAGCGCCGTTTTGCCGCTGCCCGTGGGCCCGAGGAGCAGCACGACGAGTGGGTCAGTTTTTGCAGGGACAGTACTCACGGACGCCACCAGCCCGGCGGAAAAATCCACTTGGGATTGGTTCGCAACAGAGCCACAATCAGAATGGCCAGGGCCACCAGCACCAGCCCGAAGACCTGGTTGCGCCGGTAACGACGCAACTCGACCGCCCGCGCGGCTTTCTCGGCAACTTCCTGATAGTACGGTTTGATGCGGCGTTCAACCATAGGGCGTCACTGGGCCTGATTGTGTAAGCGGCGCATCTCATCGATTCCGTGGTGCAACGAATCTATGAGGCTTGCCGGCGGGTTGGCATTTGGTCTCGTCAATGTGAAGAAGGTTTCCGCCGCAGATGGAATAAGTTCATGCCACTTTTCATTCGACTTGATAGTGCTTTTATAATCATCTGTTTCGTTTACTGCGGTGGAGTTCAACGCCAGTATCCAAGTTTCGATATTGCGTCGAGGAACCAACCTGGCGATCGTTTCGTCCTGGATGCGCATGGCTCGAACGCGCGGCTCTTGCGCTTGTGCCAACGCCCTATCCATTTCGCCAATGCGTTGCGCAACCGTGCTGGTATCCGCGTCGACGACAGCGATCAGCCATGTATGCAGTCTTGCCTTTGTCAGTCTGTAGGCGTTCACTTGAGCGGGAAAGCTATTCACGACAAACGTAAATGCGCTTCCGCGCGGCGAGATTACTGGGCGAATATTGCGACTGACTCCGCACCTCTTCAAATAAGAACGAGTGAATGCGAATGTCTTATTGTCTTCACAAAGCACAACAACCGAAGTTGGCTTACTCATCTTCCCACCCGCGCGCGATGGTCTCTGCGGGGTCCAGCCCCGTGTCTGCTACTTCCCTGTACGGCTTGGCTCTTACGTGACCGTTTTCCTCGCGAGAGAACAGAAGCCCGTATTCGCGGGCCCAATAATTCATAATTTCAGGATGGTGCGAGATAAGGATAAGTTGCCCCTTGCTTTCTTCAACTGCATCCTCCGCTGCTAGTAGCCAAGGTTGAATCTCCCGTAAAGAGATAAAGTTGTCTGGCTCATCGAGAAAGACTGTGTCGCCCTTGGCTATGAGGAAGTGGAGGATCATGTAGAGAGCGATCAAGCAGCGTTGACCTTCGGAGAGTTCATCCAGAGCGAACGTCATTTCGCTCTCTGGCCCTCTGAAAGAGGCGGTCAGCTCTCCGCTTTGGGGCTGTGGTCCCCCTATAGGCTGCAACTCCCTTAAGTTGAGAGACTCAAAGCCGTCAAATAATTCTTTCAGGGAATCGTTAAGCGGTGAGAGTCCTTCATCTTCGGATTCCACAAGACGCATATACCAGTCCGCAAGATCCGACATATCAAAGACCGGATGCACACTTACGTCTAGAATCCCTGTAGTCTTCATAGCGTATGGATTGATTCTGAAGCAGAAGACCTTATGTGCTATCCAGTCGTAGAAAGGAAAAACCTCTGTCTCGAATTTTCGTAGGTGAAGCGTCGGATAACCTGGGTCCTCTCCAGCAGAACGCAGGAAAATTAAGCTACCTTCCACCTTCAGAAATTCCGCAAGGATAATCGTCCGGCTGGCATCTCCGTTTGCCTGGAATTCGATGTGATATATATACTGTCTGCCGTCGAGTTCCGCGTCGATTTCGAATACCTGTCGGGTTTCATCCCGCCCACGAGTTCTTCCGTTTTGAAGCATATCAATTGCGACAGTATCCCCGCCGCCTTTGCGGAGGAAATCTCTAACCGCTTGCAGAGCCTCCAGCAGCGAGGACTTCCCGCAGCCGTTTTCTCCCAGCAGCAATTGCTTCCGCTCCGGCTTGTACTCGAAGTTGACGAAACAGCGAAAGTTGTCGATGTAAATGCGTTTCAGCATGGCAGAATTATACGTCCATTGCCCATCGTCGTCCTCTCCCGCGTTTGACTTCCCACTCCCGGTTTGCTCAGATAACCTTTCGGGGTCTTGAACCACCAGAAAGAGCAGGGACGCAATCATGAAAGTGTTGATTTTTGGCTCGGGAGGGCGCGAGCACGCGCTGGCATGGGCGGTGAAGCGCAGTACGCGAGTAACGGAAATTGTCTGTGCGCCGGGCAACGGCGGCATCGCACAAATTGCGCGCTGCGTTCCGGTGGATCTAAAAGACGTGGCTGCAATGGTTCGCCTGGCCGAGGCCGAGCAGCCGGGGCTGACCATCGTTGGGCCTGAGCTGCCGCTCTCGCTGGGCATTGTGGACGCCCTGCAGGAACGCGGTCTGCGGGTCTTCGGGCCCACGCGCGCCGCGGCCATGCTGGAGACGAGCAAGGGTTTTGCAAAGCGATTCCTGCAGCGGCACAACATTCCCACCGCCAGCTATGCGGTCTGCGCGAACCTGGCGGAAGTGGAAAAGGCTGTTGAGTCGTTTCATGCGCCTATCGTGGTGAAGGCCGACGGACTCCATGCCGGCAAGGGCGTCATCATCTGTCCCTCGCGCCGCGCCGCCATCGAAGCCGCCCAGGATTTACTGAGCGGCAAGCTGCTGGGCGAGACCGAGCAGCACATCCTCATCGAGGAGTTCCTCGAAGGCGACGAGATCAGCTTCCTCTGCCTCAGCGACGGCAAAAACGTTGTTCCGCTCGCTCCAGCGCAGGATCATAAGCGCATCGGCGAGGGCGATACCGGCCCCAACACCGGCGGCATGGGCGTCTACTCCACCGATACCATGCTCGACACGGGCATGACTGAATGGATTTTGCACCACATCGCCATGCCCACCATCTACGGCATGGCCAGCGAAGACGCTCCCTTCACCGGCGTGCTCTATTGCGGGCTGATGATGACCGCTCGCGGTCCCCAGGTGCTGGAGTTCAACGCCCGCTTCGGCGATCCGGAGACGCAAGCCATTCTGCTGCGCCTGGAGAGCGATCTGGTGGATGCTCTGGAAGCCTGCGTCGATGGACGGCTGGCGCAAACTGAACTGCGCTGGAGCCCCGGCGCCTCGGCCTGCGTCGTAGCCAGCTCATCGGGCTATCCGGGCAGCTACAAAACCGGCTTTCCCATCACCGGCCTTGAAGACGCCGCGCGGGTTCCAGGGGTCCAGGTCTTTCATTCGGGCTCCGCGCATTCAGGCTCTTCTCAGTTGGGCGACAAACTGCTCACCGCCGGAGGCCGAGTGCTGGGCGTTACGGCCGCCGCGCCCTCGCTCGAAGAGGCTCTGGCCCGCGCCTACGAAGCCATGGCGTTGATTCGCTTTGACGGTATTTACTACCGGCGCGACATCGGTCATCGCGCTCTGAGGAGAACACCATGACACCTGCCATCACACTGGAAGAGCTCCTGACCTGGAACAAGGAAGCCTCGAACTTTTGGAAAACGCATCTGGACGCCAACCCGGCGCTTCTGGAATTGCCTTGCGGCATCGGCGGAGCCGCAAATGTGCAGGAGTTTGTCGGACATGTCTGGGGAGTGGAACTACGCTGGGGCCAGCGCATCGCAGGCCTGCCCGTACTGAAAAAAGAAGATGTCCCCGCCGGTCCGCTGGATGCTTTGTTCGGCCTGCACCTGAAGGCCATGGAGATCTTCCGCGCGCTTATGGACGACCCGGCCCGCAATTGGAATGAGACGATGAAGTTGGACGTGCCCTGGCTGCCGCCGGATGCGCCGGCTTTTTCGCGGCGCAAGATTGCGGCCCATGCGCTCTTCCACAGCCAACGTCATTGGGCACAACTGGCCACGCTGGTCCGCGCCGCCGGATTCCCGTCAGGATTCAAAGGAGACGTGCTTTTCAGCTCGGCTCTGGTATAGCCAAAGGCTCGGCGGCAATTTCCGGCGCCGAGCTCGGCTTCCCCTGGGCCTGCTGAAAGCAGGAGCGGCACAGCACCGGCCTGCCCTGAGTCGGCTTGAAGGGAACCGTCGTCTCCGCGCCGCACTGCGAACAGTTGGTCCGGGTCTCCGGGCGCACCCTCGAGCCCCCGCGGACGCGCTTCGCCTTGCACTGCTTGCAGTGCTTGGGCTCGTTCTTGAACTGTTTGTCGTGGAAGAATAACTGTTCGCCAGCGGTAAATACAAACTCGGCGCCGCAGTCGCAGCACTTCAAAACTCTGTCGCTGAATTCCATGGCCGGCTTCCCCAAAGAAGGGAAATTGATTGAAATCGGCCATGACCCCGAACAACTTGCCGGTCCCGTTTCCC
>Ga0224558_1003220_pt1 | contig 13847 bp, 14 predicted proteins | sample 714S32024metaG_FD_180682 | JGI IMG/M metagenome (GOLD analysis project Ga0224558, IMG submission 180682) | Peat soil microbial communities from Stordalen Mire, Sweden - 717 S3 20-24 | ecosystem: Environmental > Terrestrial > Soil > Wetlands > Peat | place: Sweden: Norrbotten County, Stordalen... | reverse complement strand
AAGCGGCAAGGCGACGCTTACGACTTCGACACTGCCTGTGGGCACCGACAGCCTCTACGCCGTCTACGGCGGGGGTGGCAGCTTCGCCGCCAGCACCTCGCCGGTCATCACTCAGACCGTCATCGGGCCACCTACCCAGTGCGCCTCGATGACCTTCGCCAACTTCATCATCGGCAACCTGTCCTTTCCGTTCCTCATCGGCAACAACGGCAACAACTTCATGTACGCCTTTGGCGGGGACTTCCTCGTGCTCGGCTTCAACGGCAATGACTGCATCTGGGCCGGGAACGGCGACAACGTCCTCATCGACGGCAACGGCAACGACGTGGTCGTGGCCGGGAACGGCGACAACGTGGTCGGCGTGGGTAACGGCAACGACAAGATCGCCGTGGGCAACGGGTCCAACAGCATCTGGGCGGGGAACGGAACCGACACCGTGACCGTGGGCAATGGCTCGTACAACCAGATCATCGTCGGAAATGGCAACGACACCGTCACCGTCGGAACCGGGTCACACAACACCGTCACGCTCGGCAACGGCACAGACACCGTCACCATCCAGAGCCCAGGCAGCTACGACACGATCTTTGGCGGGAAGGGCAACGAGACGATCTACCTCGGCTCTGGGACCTACAACACCTACAACGGTGCGGCGCACCGCACGAACACCTGTCATCTGCCCAAGCCACCGGTTTCTTACCACGGCACGACAGCTGCCTACTACCACGACACGATCAATAACTGCACGGTGGTTTCGCCATGAGGCACTTCTTCACACACGTTCCGAGAGCCTTCATACGGTGGTGGCGGCGTGCCCCACTTGTTGTCGGGGCGGCTGTAGCCCTAGTCGTCGGCCTCGCTGCGGGCGCTGCCTACGGATACTTCACTTTGGGTTCTGGCTCTGGCACTGCGAGTGTCGGGACCGTCCAGTCGGTCACGGTGCTCGCGGCGACCGGCACACCCACCTCCAAGCTCATCCCCGGAACAAGCGCGGACCTCGCGTTGACGCTGGACAACCCCAACAGCTACGCGGTGAACATCGTCTCAATCTCCCAGAACGGCTCGGTGAATGCGGTAGGTGGGATTGGGACCTGCTCCACCACCGGGGTCTCTGTTCCCACCCAGACGGGGCTGAGCATCTCGGTGGCAAGTGGCAGCAGTGTCAACGTCGACATACCTAACGGGGCCTCAATGAGTACGTCCTCGGATAGCGGCTGCCAGGGGGCCTCCTTCCATATCCCCGTCACGATCACGGTGCAAAAGTGATGAGGACCCGCCTTCACCGCCTGATGACCCACCGGCCACGGGGTCTCATCGGTCGCGTCCTGTTCTTTGCCGGGGGCTTCCTCCTCGCCGGTGCGGCTGCGGCTTTGGCGTACTGGGCCGTGATCATGCTCTACGGGACCGGCAACTACGCCCTGGCACAGGCGAACAGCCTGTCCGCACCTACGAGCGCCACCGCCACGGAGGCTTCGTCGACCTCCGTCACAATCAGCTGGACCCCACCCGGCTCCCAGCTTCCTGGGGCGCAGTACGAGGTGATCCGCAACCCCGGTGGTGGCCAGGTGATCGTCTGCACCGTGAGCGCTCCCACTTGTACAGATAGCGGCTTGAGCCCAGGCACCACGTATCAATACGCGGTCATGGCGGACCTAGACAACTGGCAGTCCTCGACAGCCACGACCTCGTTCACAGCCCTCGGGGTGACGACCAGCTCCCTGCCGAACGGAACCGTCGGCGTGTCCTACACGACAACTCTCACTGCAACCGGGGGCAGCGGCAGCTATACACACTGGGCACTCACCTCGGGGACCCTGCCGTCGTGGGCATCCTTGAACACCTCGACCGGAGCCATCACCGGCATCCCTAACGCGGCTGTCACGACCTCGGGACTCAAGTTCACGGTGACGGACTCGAAAACCTTCACCGCCACGTCAGGATCACTGTCCCTGACGGTGAACAAGGGGGGCACCACGACTACGCTCAATAGCCCGTCGGCTTCCTCGGTCGCCTATGGCAACGAGTCGTCGGTCACCTTCACGGCCACCGTGAGCCCGTCGAGTGGTCCCACTGGGACCATCTCCGTAGCGAATGGGGTCACGCCCCTCTGCACGATCACCCTCCCCGCCACCACCTGCAGCATCTCCAACACCAACGCTGGGAACGTCACCCTTCTCGGCTCGGCGACGCCCTACACGATCACTGCTACCTACAGCGGTGACAGCAACTACACGGGCTCGACAAGCAGCACCCAGTATCTGACGATCAACCCTGGCGCATCGAGCACGTCGCTTGGTGTCTCGCCCTCCAGCGTCACCTACGGGGCCGAGGGCACCGAGACCTTCACCGCCACCGTGACCGGGGTCCCGGCTGGGGCCACCCCCACCGGCACCGCCGCGATCAAGAACGGCTCTACTACTCTCTGCACCACTGGCAGCCTGAGCGGCTCGGGGAATACGGCGAGCGCCACCTGCCTCTTGACTTCCGTGCAGCTTCTTGGGGGTAGCTACACCCTGACTGCCGTCTACGTAGGCGATAGCAACTACGCGACCTCAACCTCCTCGGGTCAGAGCCTCACCATAACCAAGGCCACCCCGACGACCGCGGTGTCACTGTCGTCCTCGTCCATCACGTACGGGAACGAGACGACCGAGACCTTCACCGCCACCGTCACCGGGCCGAGCGGAGGCGTCGCTCCGACCGGCACCGTGACCGTCTACCAAGGCTCAACCTCGCTCTGCACCACGAGCAGCCTCAGCGCTTCGTCGAACGTGGGGTCGGGCTCCTGCCCTCTCACAGCTACCAAGATTGCTGCTGGCTCCTACTCAGGCTCGACCGGCATCACAGCCACCTACAACCCAGGTAGCGACCCCAACTACCTGACCTCTACGTCTTCACCGGCTCAGTCCCTGACGGTGAGCAAGGACTCGACCACGACCACGGTGTCGGAGTCCCCGACCTCGGTGGTCTACGGAAGCGAGTCGGGCGTCACCTTCACCGCCGGTGTCACCTCGCACTTCGGAGAGGCTATTCCCAGTGGCGATACCATCACGGTCTCTAACGGGGTGACGACCCTGTGTACCATCACGCTGCCAGCCACCACCTGCAACACGACGGCCACCGCGCTCGTTGTATCGGGAGCCCCCTACACGGTGACTGCCACCTACAACGGCGACACCAACCTGTCCACCTCCACACAGAACGCCTCAACGGGCCTGACTGTCACCAAGTACACCCCGACCAACGTGGTCACCAACTCGCCCTCCAGCCCGACGCTCGGCAATAGCGTCACCTTCACCGCCACCATCACCGGGCCAAGCGGTGGAACCACGCCAAGCGGGACGGTCACCTGGACACTCACCGGCCCGGTCACGTCGTGCTCGTCCAACACCGGGCCGACGGGCTCGTCCAACGTCGCCACCTACACCTGCGTCATCACGGCGTCGGGGGCGGGCACCTACAGCGCCACGGCTGCCTACCCCGGTGGCGGCAACTACAACTCCGTGACCTCAAGCGCCGACTCGTTCACCGTGGCCGGGTTCGTCCAGGCGAAGTACGACGCCTACGTGGCCGGTTCAAACCCCAATACGGACACGATCAGCATCTCGACCACGGCGGGTGACCTGATCGTCGTCTCTGTGTCGGAATACGATACTTGCCCTACCGTGAGCGACTCGGCTGGCAACACTTACACCCCGACGACGAAAACACCCGGCAGCCAATGCGACGGCATTTTCTACGTTCTGAATGCCGCATCCGTGACAAGCGTCTCAATCAAGACAACCCAAGCCAATGCCGACGTGGCGGTGACGATCGCCGAGTTCGCCGGGTACACGTCCGTGGACGAGGACAGCGCTAACTCCGGCACCAGTGGCAACTTCAGCGTGGGACCGACTACGACCACGCAGAATGCCAACGACCTATTGGTAGGTACCGTTGGTAGCAACGGCGGCCCTTTCACTATCACTAGCACTGGCTACACCGCCACGACATACAAATCTGACAGCCAAGCCCACGAGGAGCTTGCCTACCAGCAGGTCACGAGCAAGGGCACATACAGCTTCGCCGGTACCGGCAACGGCAGCTACTGGGGTGCGGTGATCTATGCCTTTCATTGATAGCGAGATGTCTCAGGAATGATGCCGTTGGACTCCGACCCGGTGGCTTCGCAGGGCTACACACAACAGATCGAGACCCGTACCACATCGACAGGGGGGTCCCACAGGACCAAGCTTCATGAACCAAAGGGGGGACATGAAGGGGGACAAGCACAAGACGAGGAGACTTCACCTCCTCACCAACCCGAATCCGCCCGATGTCTTCATGGGCATGGCCGATGACGCTGCACCCGAATCACCACGGGTGATCCCGACTGCAAGGGCGCGCTCCTACTGGGCACACCCATCACAGTCCGGCCTCTCAGCGGTTTCATAGGAGCAACACACAACAGATCGGCTGCGACACTGCTTCGGCAGGCGGAGGCGATCCGAAAGGATCGTGTCGAAGCAGCTAGCCAGGCTTAAGGGGGGTCCTCCAGGGGGGACCCCCCTCGGCCTGTCCGGGGCCATGTGCTGTCATGATGGAGGCGGTGGACAACGACTTCCTCGTCATCTACCTGGACAGCATCGCCGAGCGGCTCCTTGAGTACCTGGGCGACGAGGACGAGCTGAGCCTGGACACCGTCCAGCGCCTTCGGCTCTACACGAGCGCCCTGCTCGACGGTTCGGTCACCCCCGCTGATCTCATGGAGGACTGGCCGGACTGGTTCGACATGGCCCCAGCGTTCGTTGCCGCCTACGGCACCGGGGAGCTGGAGGAGCTGGAGTACGCGGCAGTGTTCCTCCGAGCGGTGGAGGAGCACGAGGACGTGAGTCTCACCGACGCCGACCGGGCCTACCTGGAAGCGCTGGAGTTGCAGCTCGACATGTATCCCGAGATGCGAGCGGAGTAGGGGAGCGCTAGTCCTCCACCAGCGGGAAGGCCCGGTCAACGGCGTCTGCCAGGTCGGTGTCGGACAGGTGCAGGTACCGCGTCGTGGTGGCGATGTTGGAATGGCCGAGCAGGCGCTGGACGACGTGGATGTCCACCTGCTCTTCAAGCCCGAACTGGGCGAATATTGACGTTCCGTGGTTAATCGCGCGCCTCGAGCAGCTATACGTAAGAAATGTTGCCAGCACCTGGGGGTTGGGGGCCGCGTCGTCCGATAGGTACTCCTGAAAGCGCAGAAAGCGCAGAAAGGAGGTCCTCAATTGGGAACTAGCCCGCTTGATGACATCTTTGACCCCGACCCGACGGCAAGTGCTCAAACCACCTCTCCGCCGGTTTCGGGAGAGGTGGTGCCGAGGACCAGGAAGACCAGCGAGCGCAAGCGTGCTTCAAACGCCGCCAACGCGACGAGGTCAACTGGCCCGAAGACCCCTGAAGGCAAGGCACTCAGCTCGAAGAACGCCACAACCCACGGTCTGTATCAACAGAAACTCCAGCCGATCCAGCGCGGTCCATTCGCCGAAGACCCCGAGGAGGTTCGTGAGTTCGTGGCCGCGATCACATCGGACCTTGAGCCTCGCGACTCACTTGAGGAGCAGTTTGCTGGCCGCATTGCAAGCGAACTGCTCCGAGGGGTCCGGCTTGAACGCGTCGAAGGCACCGTTCTCACCGCAGCGGGAGCCCTGACATCGCGCGAGTACGACAACTTGAAGCAACAGGTTGCGACAGCCACGGAGCTTGTTGACTACCTCGACAACCCCGACCACGAGCGCCCCGGCAGTTGGCGATACAAATTGGTGGAGTTCATCAACAGCCGCACTGATTTTTGGTCCGACCCGTCACGTCAACACACGGGGTCTCTGCGCCCGCCGCAAGCGTTGCAAGTGACCGTCACCCAGTACTTCGGCGAGGACGTCCAGGTGGCGCAAGATTGGGCCCGCGCACAACTTGTCGAACTTGAGGAGCAGCTCGCCGTCACAGCCCAATGGGACGAGGGCGGGGGTGCTGAAGGCATCGTTCGAGAACTTGTCAAGCTGGGCGTGATCGACACCCAGTCAACCCGGAATTTGCAGCGACTCCTCAGCGAGTATCGCCATCTTCAACTGCGCATAATCGAGACGGAGCGTGACGAAGCCGACGAGAGCAGTGGGAATTGAGAAACGAACCCAAATCGCCATTGAAGAGAGCTAGCGACGTCGAACCAGGGAGGGACATGAAGGGGGACAAGCAGCAGACGAGGAGACTTCACCTCCTCACCAACCCGAAGCAGCCCGATGTCTTCATGGGCATGGCCGATGACGCTCCACCCGAATCGCCACCGGTGATCCCTACTCCGAGGGCGCGCTCCTACTGGGCGCACCCGTCGCAGTCCGGCCTGTCGGCGGTCTCATAGGGCCACACGTCTGCAGATCAGCTCCAACGCTGTTTCGGCAGGCGGAGGTGGTCCGAAAGGACCGTGGCGAAACAGCGAGCCGGGCGTGACGGGAGTCCCTTTGACCAAGGAGAACCCCTCAACCAGAACAGACCGGATCCAAGGATGGGTTATACTGTTTGGTATGACTTATCGTGTCGGGCCAAAAGGCCAGGTTGTAATCCCAAAGGCGTTGCGTGACCGGCTCGGGATTGTTCCTGGAGACGAGGTCGACTTTGCCCTCGAGGACGATTCGGTGCGGGTCGAGCCGGTTCGGGAGCGCCCCAGTCTGCGGGGCGTCTTCGCAGGGCTCGGGTTGACCGCGGAGCTAGAAGCCGACCATCGGGCCGAATTAGACCGTTGACCGAGTGTCTCGACTCGTGGGCGATCCTGCGCTGGCTCGACGGTGCGGAGCCGGCCGCCAGTCGCGTGGAGGCCGCGTTGGCGAGCAGCCCGGTGATGAGCTGGATCAACTTGGGGGAGGTGGCCTACATCATCGAGCGAAGGGCAGGTGCGGAGCAAGCCCGTCGCGTCGTGCGAGACCTGCGTCGTCAGCTCACGTTGGACCTGCCGTCCGAAGCTCGCGTGCTCGAGGCGGCACGCATCAAGGCTCGCCACCCAATGGCATACGCGGACGCATTTGCTGTCGCCACGGCTGTAGCGCACGGCGCCACTCTGCTCACCGGGGATCCTGAGATCCTCGGTGGCGGTCCACCGTGGCCTGTGGTCGACCTCCGTTCCTGACCCTGAGCGAACGCGGTGTTCGCCTTCCGCGGGGGGGCCGGCTGAAACTTTAGGTTCACTGACCCGATAGTGGACTGACACGACGCGCTCAATGGTTCCCCAATTCGGATACTCAATGGTCTCCCAATTCTGATGGTGAGCCGTTGACCCGCCTCCGAAATGATGACACTGTGCCCGAAACTCACAACTCCTCGCGGGGGCATAGATGAAGACGACAAGGTTCATGAAGACCGCGATCGGGACCGGTGCAGCACTTCTAGTCCTGACGCTCCCGCCGACTGCCGTGGCCTACGCCTCAGGACCGATCAAAGTGCCGTGCTCGGGTTCCGGGGGTGGAGCCGCTGGACTGATCGCTGCCATCAACACTGCCAACGGCGGCGGGGGCGGGATCATAAACCTGGCTCCAAGGTGCTCCTACGCCCTTAGCTCTGCCGACAACGGCGACCCCACGACATCCGGTGCAAACGGCCTGCCGGTGATCACGAGCCAGATCAATATCAACGGCAATGATACGACGATCGCCGCGAACGACACGAGCTTTCGTGTCTTCGAGGTTGACGGCCCGGGCGGCAACCTCACGCTTCAGGGGCTGATCATCACCGGGGGGAATAGCCTCTTCGGAGGTGGCATCTTGAATGCCGAAGGCGCTGTCACCCTCGATCACAGCGGGGTGACGGGCAATACCGGCCAAATGGGTGGCGGTGGCATCGCCAGCGGCGTCGTCAACCCAGCTCACCTCGGTCCGATCGGTACGCTCACGCTCAATTTCAGCCAGGTGAACGGGAACAGCGCCCTTGGCGGTGGGGGCGGCGGCATCCTGAACCACGCCGGCACGCTCACCCTCAATTTCAGCCAGGTGAGCGGGAACACTTCGGCAGGTGGTGGCGGTGGTATCGCCAGCGGCACTGGTAACGGGGGCACTGCCGGCGGCAGCACGCTCAAGCTCTTCTTCAGCCAGGTGAACGACAACACCTCTACCGGCGGCCCGACCGCCGGCGCCGGTGGCATCGCCAACGGCGGCACAGCGACCATCACCCTCAGCCAGGTGAACGGCAACGCGGCTCCTGGTTCTTACGGTGCCGGCATCCTCAACCACGGCACGATGACCATCAACTTCGGCGAGGTGAACAACAACACCGGCCTTAGTGGTGGTGTTGGCGGTGGCATCGCCAATGTCGACTTCGGAGTACCGAACAGTGGAGTGCTGACGGTCAACCTGAGCCAGGTGAACAACAATTCAGCTTCCGCTATGGGCGGCGGAATTTTCGAAGCCGGTGCCAATACTGATGGAACGCTTACCCTCCCAGGTGGCCTGCTCACCCTCAATCTCAGCCAGGTCACGCACAATGCCAGCGCCTCCGGAGGCGGCATCTACACAATCGTCGGCAGCCCGGTGACACTCAAGCTCACCCTCGTCGCAAAGAACACTCCTGACAACTGCTTCCCGCATGGAAGCATCTCGGGTTGCATCGGTTGAATCCCGTTTGGCACCTCGAACAACGCGCTCCAGGGAGTACGGGAGTCCCGCTCTGTCGTAGCGCGGGTGCAGGTGGGGGAGAGGGCTCGGGATCCTCGTAGTTTCTCGATGGCCGTCCCCAGATGGGGAGCTACGTCTTCGCGTCCATGGCAGCGCTCCGGGCATCATCTACCGGACTCATGATCGCGGCTAGGAAGACACGATGGACATCGACGGAGCGGTTTGCATCGTCACCGGGGCATCTTCTGGGATCGGCGCGGCGAGCGCCCGGTTGCTGAACGAGCTGGGGGCACGGGTCGTGCTGGCCGCTCGGCGGGCTGAACGTCTAGCGGCCCTCGCCGTCGAGCTGCCGGGCTCACTCGCCGTCGCGACCGATGTCACCCTCCTTGGACAACTCCAGCGGTTGGTCACCCGGACCGTCGAAACCTACGGCAGGGTCGACGTCCTCGTGAACAACGCCGGACAGGGTCTGCACGTGCCGCTCGAGGAGCTTGACCCGACCGATCTTCGTGCGGTCTTCGAGCTCAACGTGGTCGCCCCGCTCGTGGGGATGCAGGCGGTGCTCCCCGTCATGCGAGAACAGTCTGCCGGAGCCATCGTGAACGTGAGCTCGGCCACTTCGTTGCGGGTCTTCCCGGGGCTCGGCGGCTACGCGGCCACCAAGGCGGCGCTCAACATGATCTCTCAGGTCGCCCGCCTCGAGCTGGCCGCTTCGGGCGTCGCGGTCTCGGTCGTGTACCCGTCGGTCACCGCCACCGAGTTCCACGAGCGGCTCCGAGCCGGTCACGTGCTCAGTGGGGCTCGCGCCATTCCACGCGACCCGCCCGAGCTGGCAGGCCAGGCCGTCGTCTTCGCCGTCCGAACCGGTGAAGCTCATGTACTTGTCGCCGATCCACCCCGGCCGATCGTCCCGGGGGATGACGAGGGTTGGGGCGCCCTGCTCGCCCGTCAAGTACCGCGCGCTGTCACTACGCAGGCGCCAGGTAACCAGGACGCAGAGCTGTCATGACCGGCGACGTCTCGACTTCACCGCGCGGGCACTTGGCGTGATGCGACCGAAGGCGGTGTCGTCGTACAGCCGTTGCACGGCGGGAGGCCCGAGAAGTACGCAGGCAAGGTGGGAGAGTCGCCCGGCGGGTTGGTCGGCAGGAGAGCAGGTGCTCGAGGCGCTTGAGCGAAGTCGAAGTCGTTCACGAGATCGCCCAAGATGGAAGCGTCTTCGCGGACGTCGGGCCGAGGGTCGGGTCGGCCGTCGGTGGCAGGGTCCAGGCGGGCGCCTCCCAAGAAGTCGTCCTCTATGAACTTGAGGTACGCGTCGCTGGAGAGAACCTGGTGGTCGATGAACCCCTGCTTGGCATACGGGGATATCACAATGCTCGGTACGCGAAGGCCGTAACCGTTGCTGTCGACCGTCGGCGGCACGACGTTGTCGTAGAAGCCTCCCCAGTCGTCCCACGACAAGAAGATCGCCGTCGAGTCCCAATCGGGGCTCTTCATTGCTGCGTTGATGATGGCTGTCACGTACGCCTGGCCCTGGTGGACGCTCGCGGGAGGGTGCTCGCTGTCGGCGTCCGAAGGGGCGATCCAAGAAACCTGCGGGAGCGTGCCTGCTTTCGCCGCCGAGAAGTAGGTGTTCAAGGACCGGACGTTGGACAACTGGTGGTCGTCTTGGACGTCGTTGAACAGCGGCAGGGGGTTCCATATGCCCGGGGTGGTCCAGCTCTGTGCAGGCTCGGCACACGTTTCGGCGCTGTCATCGGCACAGTCGGGCTGTGTGCCGGTCTGCACGTAGTATGACCAGCTCACGCGGTGGCGGTAGAGCAGCCAGGTGATGTCTGTCCAAGCCATGTCGATGTCCGTCGTGCCCGTGTCCACTTCTTGCTTCACGGCGTTCTCGATCCGTGCCGGGGTGTAAGGCCCGACGATCGCGTTCACACAGGAAAAGGGGTTCGCGTTCTTGCACTTGGCCGACCAGCCGGACACCAGGTACAGGTGATCCGGAAGGGACCAGGACTTGACCGGCTCGAACATGTGGTCATCGAGCACGAAGTCCTTCGCATAGGTCCAGTAGTTCGGTATCTCCGAAGCGTCGTGGTAACCCATCACGTCGGAAGGAGAACCCGGGAGGACTTGGCACGCAGGATCGTTCGGGGTGTTGCAGGTGCGTTTCGCCTTTTGGGCCTGGCCGATGAAGCCGTCCATCGCGCCGTGGTTGACGTCGGCGACCGCACTGGCTTCGCCGTGCGGGCCTCCGCCGTTCACGTCGGCAACGTCGTGGTAAGGCCGCTCGCAGGGACCGGGGGGGTTCGGGATGCAGACGGCCGCGGTGGTGCCGCTCGTCGGGATCCCGTCGGCTCCGGGGAACGTCCCGAAGTAGGTGTCGAAGGAGCGGTTCTCCTGCATGATGACGATCACGTGCTGGATCTTGTGGATGCCCACAGGCACCACGTAGGTGCCTGTGGGGCCTCGCGGTGCTCTTGTGGTAGCGGTCGAGGGCGACGCGCTGTGCGTAGTGCTGGCCGAGCAGGCTGTAAACAGGCCTGCGATCGCGATGATCGGCACGATGGCTCTGGGTCGCACGGCTTCCTCCCGTCTTGGCAGGATCGAAGCTAGCTCCCAACCTGCCCGAGAAAGGAGCAGGGGCAACCTGTCCTCAAGGCCGGCCCGACTCAGGTCGATTCTCCCCAGGAGACATGAGAGTCGAGCGACGGAGGGGCCATGGGACCACAGCAGCTGTGCGAAGTAGAGGAGTGGATCGAGGCGAACCCCGGACCGTCGCCGCCGACCCGGCTGAGAGAATTCTACGAGGCCGCTCTTGTCCATTCGCTCATACGGTTTCCCACACCGGGAGCGACTCGGGTTCCTTCCCAAGCCGAAATGGCGTTGTTGAGCGATGAAGCCGAACGAGACAAGATCACGTCATTAGCGGCTGCCGCCCACGACCATGTGATGAAGGTCCAAGGCGTAGGGGACCTGGCCTCGGTGCTCGGGATGTTGGTGGCCTACCTGGTGGACCTGCTGGGCGACGGCGAAGAGAGCGAACGCGAGGCCTTCGAGGGGCCGGTCTACATGGGCGCGACATTGGGCTACGTCGTCGGGACGATGGAGAACGCCAGTGGTGTCGCGAGGCCCGCCGAGAGCGAGGGGCACTACCTGATGGCGATGCACGTGGCTCAAGCGGGCCTGCCAGTGGACCTACAGACAATTGCATATGAGTACGCCAAGGAAAGTGGCTACTACCTCGCCCGCACTGGAGAGGCTTCCTTCGACGAGATTGTTAGCAAGGCAAGTGGCTGCGTCGATCAACTTCGCATGCGTTTGGAGGTTCCATAGCGGTGAGGTCGGCGCGCGTCAGCCTCGTGATGGCAGGGGGAGGTGCATTGACCAAGCCAGAGCCTGGAGGATGTCCGCGGGGGTGTAGTTGGGGTTGGGGGGGTGCTTCAGGTGCTGGTTGCCGAGGGGGGAGAGGAACTTCTCGAGCGTCGGGTCCAGGTGCCCGTGGAAATCTGGCGCGGCGTTGGTGACGAAGCGTTCGGTGCCATTCGGGTCGATGACGACGAATCCGTCGGAGTGGTCGACGTCATAGGTGAGCGGCTGGCCGGTCCACCAGTCGATGTCAGGCGGATTGTCTTCGGGGACCTTCTGATACCAGATGCCGAAGAACTTGGCGATCGTTTGCAGCTGCGCGGGGGTCTCGGTCACGAACTGCCAACCAGCCCCCGTCAGCCTGGCGTAGGCGGCAAGGCGGGCGCGGGTGTCACGACCGGGGTCCACGCTCAGCTCGACGATCTCGACCTTCGAGGAAGCCTCGTCGGCTCGAAGCGACCGCTGCACCTGTAAGAGGTTGCCGGTCGTCATCGGGCAGATGTCCGAGCAAAGGGTCAGGAACGGGACGAGCAACACCGTCTTGCCCGGCCACGAGCCCAGGTCGACGCTCTGGCCTTGTTGGTTCGTAAGCGGGAGCTGACGGATGGCCGGGGGTAGCGCCCTGTCCGAGACGGCCCCGACCGCCGCAGATGGTGGGCCCGTGGACGATGAAGAACATCCAGCTAGGAACGCGGCAAACGCGGCGACGAAGATCATGACACGGGCTCCTCTAGGCATCGAGGTCCCACTTCTGCTCGATCCGGCCGAAGTGCCAGACAAAGAGCGCTATCGCCCAGGTCAGCACGAACACACCCACGATGAAGTACCCGGCGGTGTTGAGGTTGAAGCTCGCCATGAAGGACCACAACCCGCCACGCAGGTGAGCGTCCTTGGCCAGCAGGGCGAGCACCTCGATGGCGCCGATGAAGAACGCCACGAAGACCGACAGTCCCGTGATGACGAGGTTGTAATAGACCTTTCGGACAGGACGGGCGAAGGCCCAGTCGTAGGCGAAGTTCATGAAGCACCCGTCCATCGTGTCGAACAGGCTCATGCCCGCGGCAAAGAGGATCGGCAACGAGAGGATTGCGTAGAAGGGAAGGCCGCCCACGACGGCGGTTCCGGCGATGACGAGCAGGGCGACCTCGGTGGCGGTGTCGAAACCCAATCCGAACAGAAAGCCGATGGGGTACATCTTCCACGGCGCGTCGACCCGGCGGGCGAACGGTCCGAAGAACCGCATCATGAGCCCACGATTGTCGAGCTGCGCCTCGAGCTCGGCGTCGTCGTAGCGGCCCGCGCGCATCTCCCGGAAGATCTTCACGATGCCGAGGAGGATGACGACGTTGAGCCCTGCGATCAAGAACAAGAAGAAGCCCGACACTGAGGTCCCGACGATGCTGGTGGTCTGCTGAAGGCCTGAGGTCGAGCTCTTCAGCTGCGCGTCAAGCCCTCGGATGCCGAAATTCAGCAGCACGGCCAGCAAGAAGACCACCGTGGAATGTCCCAGGGAGAAGAAGAACCCCACGCTGAGCGGACGCTCGTCGTCGTTGATGAGTTTTCGGGTCGTGTTGTCGATCGCCGCGATGTGATCGGCGTCGAAGGCGTGGCGCATGCCGAGCGTGTAGGCGAGGATCCCGGTTCCCCAGCCGAAGACCTCGGTTTTCGAGACGTGGTAGTGGCCGCCGAGGGCGGCGCCCAGCATCACCCAGCCCAGGACATTGAGCCCGAGGATCGTGAGCGCCATGGCGCCGGTTCGCGCCCATTCCGCAGGCGTGAGGGCATCTCGAATTCGACGGAGAGGTCCTGTCGGCAACGTCGGTGGTTCCCCGGTGGCAAGCGCCATGGAAGTGCTTCCCCTGA
>Ga0224558_1003219_pt1 | contig 13850 bp, 15 predicted proteins | sample 714S32024metaG_FD_180682 | JGI IMG/M metagenome (GOLD analysis project Ga0224558, IMG submission 180682) | Peat soil microbial communities from Stordalen Mire, Sweden - 717 S3 20-24 | ecosystem: Environmental > Terrestrial > Soil > Wetlands > Peat | place: Sweden: Norrbotten County, Stordalen... | reverse complement strand
CACCAGAGCCAGCGACTGGCGAGGAGCCAACGCAATCCGCTCCACCAGCTCCAGTCTTGACCGCGTAGGCCCGCACGCCTTCAGCCGTCCCAGCAGCCACCCCGCCAAGCCGCCAATCGGCCTCGCCTTTGTGTTCTTCTCCAGCTTCATCGTCCGACCCCTAGTCCTTAGTCCCTATTCCCTGTCTTTTTCACGCCAGCCGTGTCACGCGCACCGCCAACTGCGAATCAACAACCTCAAACTCGCTCCAGGCCAGTTGCACATTCCCCGCCGCCAGCGGCATATCCTCGCCGTGCGGCCAATGCGTCTCAATCACCTGGCCCGGCTCCAGCGCCAGCAGATTGCGCACGCGAAAATCCCGCACCGGCACGGCCACATCCAGCTCTACCGGCAATCGCGCCACCGGCGCAGTGAGCTTAATCTTTGCCCCTTCAATCGGCGTGTGAGTCGAAGCCACCAGCGCCAGCTCACCGGCACTCTCCGCCCCTCCCGCCAGTCCGGGCGGCTGCGGGCGGCGCACTTGCCTGCGGAGGCAGTGGACGCGCGCTGGCCGACGGCGGCAGTGGGTGTGCGGTTGCCATTCGCTGAGAAAATAAGCAGAAAGATGACCAGAAGCGAGACAGACAAATTAGAAAAAACTAAGAATGTCAGGGTGCCCCACCCTCGCCGCGTTCCTGTTTTTGCGGCTAGGGTGGGAACACCAAAACACCGTCATCCTGAGCGACCGGGCGAAGCGCAGGAAGTCGAAGGACCTGCATTTGTTTTTCGCTGGCTTCATAACAATGCTCCGTGCCCCATCCTTGCGACTTGTTTCTGTCGCAAGGGTGGGATAGCACGATGCCCGCAGCACAGAAACAGAAACAGGTGCCTGAACCCCACAGTGTTCCGCCCCGCTAATCCCGCGCGTCAACATCGCTGCTACACTGGTTAAAGAGATCAACGCGCGCTCTTCCGCGCCCCCGATCGAGTCCAGATCGATCTCGGCATCTCTCCCAGCGAGGTTGAAGTTTATGTCAGCATTAAATGAAAACAAAAATGTTGCCGCCACCAGCCTGCGCCTCAAGGTGGGCCTGGCCGAGATGCTCAAAGGCGGCGTCATCATGGACGTGATGAACGTCGAGCAGGCGCGCATCGCCGAAGAATCCGGCGCCACATCCGTCATGGCTCTCGAGCGCGTGCCCGCCATGATCCGCGCCGAAGGCGGCGTGGCTCGCATGGCCCGGCCCGGCCTCATCAAGCAGATCATCCAGGCCGTTTCGATACCGGTGATGGCCAAGGCCCGCATCGGCCACTTCGCCGAGGCGCAGATTCTTCAGGAGCTGGGCGTCGACTTCATCGACGAGAGCGAGGTCCTCACCCCCGCCGACGAGGCCCATCACATTGACAAGCACGCCTTCACCACGCCCTTCGTCTGCGGCGCGCGCAATCTGGGCGAAGCTCTCCGGCGCATTGCCGAGGGCGCGGCCATGATCCGCACCAAAGGCGAAGCGGGCACCGGCGATGTGGTCTTCGCCGTACGCCACATGCGTCAAATTATCCGCGAGATGCGCGCCCTCACCGTCCTCAGCGAGCAGGAACTTTACGCCGCCGCCAAGGAGCACCAGGCCCCCTACGAATTGATTCGCATGGTCGCCCAAACCGGCAAGCTGCCCGTGCCTAATTTCTCCGCCGGAGGCATCGCCACACCGGCCGACGCCGCTATGATGATGCAGCTCGGCGCCGAAGCCATCTTCGTCGGCTCAGGAATTTTCATGAAGGAGCGCGCCACGCCGCTGGATGTCGAGAACGATCCCAAGGAGCGCGAAGAAGCTGTCTCCCGCGCCAAGGCCATCGTCATCGCCACCACCCACTTCAACGACCCCAAGATTCTCGCCGAAGTCGCCGAGCAGGTCACCGGAACCATGAAGGGCCTCGCCGCCGCCGCCCTCGAAGAGAAGGACCTGCTCCAAACCCGCGGCTGGTGAGGACTGGCCGTCCAGGCAGACGCTCGCTATCCGCTCGCACAGACTTCATTGCTTCCCCTCCTTGCGCTAGAAAAAAGCGCAAGGGGCACCCAGCATTCTGTCGTATAGTACCTTGTAGCCATGGAACCCGAGAATGTTCTAGAGAAAGCGCTGTGCGAGCGTCCGTCGATGCCGCTTTATCACTACACCACTGCACAGGGACTCATTGGAATATTCAACGAAGGATTATGGGCGAGCAGCGCCTATCATCTGAATGACTCGAAAGAGTTTGGTTATGCTATCGATCTTGTGAGAGACACATTGCAAAACAATCTTCGACATGAAAAAGGTCCTAACAACGAGGCTTATGGAAAGATCCTAGAATATTTTGAAACGATTAAAACTTCTTATCAGGTGTTTATTGCCTCACTTTCTGAAGAAGACGATTTATTGAGCCAGTGGCAGTCTTACTGTAGCGGTTTGGATGGCTATGCTATTGGATTCAAACGTGCACACTTTCGTCCCGCGCTTTCCAACGGATTTTCCTTCATCCGATGCAGGTACACCCCCGAAGAGCAAACGGACATTGTTCATGGAGTCATTTCTTTACTGACCAAGATGTTAGTGAACGGAGAAGATGATCAAAGACAGCTATCCATGGTCTTTACAGGCCTCGCATCGATCAAGCATCCAGGTTTTCGTTCAGAGAAGGAATGGAGATTAGTGAAGGCGATTGCAACGGCCTTCGTGGATCAAAGCGAAGAAGTGAATTTTCGGCAAGGTAGGGGTGGAATTGTCCCATTCCTCGTTGCAAAGCTATACCAAAGTCGTGTTGCAAAGCTATTCCAAAGTCGTCGCGTTGGATTCCGTCCAGTCTCTATTACTATCGGTCCGAATACTGATCCGCAAGCTGCGAAATCAGCACTCGAGATGTTTTTAGCAAAGAAAGAGCTGTTTGGCTTCCTTAATTCGAATCTCGTAAAGATTAAGGTTTCTGAGACGCCTTTACGCCCGTAAGGAACTCTGGTTATAAGGCCGGGGGCCTCTCAATCCTACGCGTTTTTCGCGGAAGGAAGGGAAACCATCCCGCGCCGAAGGCAGTTGGCCGCACCGCAGATGCGGGGTGGCCCACCTTTGCCTCAGCCTGACAGTGGCTTCCCATCCCCGCTTGCTTAGGGCGACCTCGTGAAAAACAGGGCAAAAGCCATAGCCACGTCTTCAAAAGTGAGCTGTTTTGACCACTTTTCATAATTGCACCTTTTTAGCCCCTTGACACGGAAGATTCCGGGCGCTGTGTTGCTCTTATCCCTTCTAAACCCAAACGGCAAAGAAACATGAATGGATTCGTGTCTTCATTGACCGATTTGGAGATCACATGACGCGAGTTAAGAAACGCGGCTTCGAGTTGAGCGCCCTCTTGGTGAAAGCGCGTCTTTGGGCTATCGAACTAGCGACAACAGTTGTCTTTTTCGTGTGGCTGTACCATGCCCTGCTGCATGAGCTAGGTGTGAGATGAAGTGGCCTTTTAAACCCGCCGGGTGCCCCATCCTTCGCTTTTTTCTAGCGAAGGGTGGGAAAGCGATACCGTTCGTTCTCCGAGCCGAAGGCCGCTGGCCCCACCGCAGGTGGTGCAGATTATTCCCCTCCCCACGCGCACAATAAAAACATGAGACCACACTCCAGCCAGCTGCTATTCTCCTACCGGAGGGAGGCGACGAAAATAGCCCAGCATAAAGCGCAGCGAAATGCGGGGAATGCCGAACCGCAAACAGTTGCGTCCCGTGGGGCCGCATCGAAACTCCTCTCGCCCGCAGCCGAAACAACCTGTCAGGCATGTGACCGGTCCATACCCGTTTTCAGGTGCCCCTCCCCTCCCTATACCCCACTGGGGTATAAATTTCCCTGGAATCCTTGCAGATTATTTTTAACCCGTTTGAAATCAATACCGCTTGTAAGGCGCACAGCCAAAATTCTCCCGCATCGTGAGATTTGGCCTCTGAAAATCGCCGGAAAAATCCATCTTTCGCCAAAAAATGCCCCAATCACACCGGAATCTGAAAAACTCGATCCCGAAAAGAGCAGCGCAAACAGCCGGATTTTTCATAACCGTGCCGGCGATTTCACCGAATAGGTCGACTGCGGAACGGCTGGCCGAAGGCAATTGGCCTCACCGCAGGTGACGGATAAAATGATCTTTAGCGGCGTCATTCGGCGATAAAAAGAGTTGTCGAATATTTTTGCCAGAGGTGAAGCGTTCAATTGACGGAAACCAGTAAGCGAAATGTGTCTTCAAAGGGCGATTTGGCCGACCGCCCGAAGATCGGCGTCCTGGCCATTCAGGGCAACTACGCCAGCCACGCGGAAGCTCTCGCAGAGGCCGGCGCGGAGCCCATTGAAGTGCGTAAACCGGAGGAACTGGCCGGCCTCGATGGCCTCGTCCTGCCCGGTGGCGAATCCACCACCATGCTGCGGTTTCTGGAAAAACACAATTTTTTTGAGCTATTGCAGGAGTATTGCCGCACCAAACCCGTCTTCGGAACCTGCGCAGGCGTGATTCTGCTGGCGCGGGAGGTTCTAAACCCAGAGCAGCGCAGCCTGGGCGTGCTCGACGCAACCGTTGAGCGCAACGCCTATGGCCGCCAGATCGACTCGGCTATCGTGACCGCGGAAAGCACCCTCGCCGGAGGGCCGCTGGAGATGGTCTGCATCCGCGCTCCACGCATCATAAAGTCCGGCCCGGGCGTCGAGGTTCTGGCGCGGCGCGATGGCTTCCCGGCGCTGGTCAGAGAGCGCAACATCCTGGCCGCCACCTTTCATCCCGAACTCTCGCGCGACCGGCGTGTTCATCGGCTCTTCGTCGAAGCCGTCGCGGCAGCAAGAAAATAACACTTCGCCAGATAAAAATTATCCAACCGATTCTGGATGCGTCCAATCCAAAGTGGGAGTAATCTCAAGCTCACAGAGGCGCTCCATGCCTGCCACCTTTACGCACAAACCGGCGAAGGAGCAGCGGAAAGAGCCGGGACACGGCGGCCAGCCCCCGCCTGTCCGGCGGCCGACAGGCGGCGGAGGCAACGGAGACGACAACTGGGGCAATCAGCATAGAGGCCCGCGTGAACTTCTGCTGCGCATCCGCTTCTTTGTCTTTTCTGCCCTCGCGGCCGATATGCTCTTTTTCGCCGTGACGGTGATGCTATTCTTCGCGCGCCAGGCTGGCACGCACATGGATCCGCGCACCCATGAGCAAATCGGCGACTGGCATCCGGTGGCGTTGCCGCCCATTCTCTTTCTCAACACCGCCGCGCTGCTGCTCAGTTGCCTGACCATGGAGTTGGCGCGGCGAAATATCTTCCGTGAGATCGACGCGCTGGAGGAGTGGCTTGGATTGGGCCGCCCTGCGCTCAATCGCGCCCTTCCCTGGCTGGGTGCGACGCTCGCGCTCGGCTCTCTGTTTCTCGCCGGGCAATGGATGGCATGGAGGCAGTTAGCGGCGCAGGGCTTTGCCTTCGACCAGTTCTCCACCCCGGCCAGTTACTTCTTCTATCTCATCACCGGCCTTCACGCCGCGCATCTGCTCATCGGCGTCGCCGCCCTAATTCTGTGCCTGAGCGCCTTGAGCTGGCTCAAGCGCGTCGAGTACCGCCAGATCGCCGTGGACGCGACAGCCTGGTACTGGCACGCCATGAGCCTCGCGTGGATGCTTTTGCTGGCCGTGCTGGCGCTAGGACAATAGAGGCGCGCGAGCGGCTATTTTATTTTCTGTTCCCTGCTACTCCAGCATCTGCAAATCCAGCGGCGCTTCGAGCAGGTAGTCTCTGGTGCGGATTGCCTCAAGCGCGCGTCTAAGCGCAGAGGACTTGCACGGCTCGACGGTGACCACAAAAGGCAGCGCATGTTGCGGATAGCCGGGCTTCTGCACGATGGCGCGAATGTTGATGCGCTCTTTGGCCAGCGCTCCGGTAATCTCGGCTACGATTCCCGGACGGTCGGCGACCAGGAAGCGGATGTAATGGGGAACCTCGAATTCGGCGCTCACATGCGCAGGGGCTGAGGGAATCTCCACACGCCGGGATCCATGCGCCAGAGCTAACAGGTCGCTGACCACGGCCACTGCAGTGGGATTTCCGCCGGCTCCGTGGCCGGAGAACACCACATCGCCGCCGTAGTGGCCTGTGAAGATCACCATGTTCTCCGTATCGTGCGACCAGGCCAGAGGCGAATGCAGATCCACGAGCATCGGTCCCACCGTAGCCGCGATCTGTCCCCCCGTGCGGTCGGCCCGTGCAATTTGTCGGATGGTGCAACCCAGGTCGCGCGCATAACTGAAGTCCACGGATGCAATTGCCGTTATGGGCAGCGGCGTAATCTCCTCCAGGTCCACCTCGACGCCGAGCGCAAGCCGCATCAGAATGGCCAGCTTGGCGCGCGCGTCAAAGCCGCCTACATCCTCGGTGGGGTCGGCCTCGGCATAGCCTTTTCCCTGCGCCGCCACCAGCACCGTGGCGTACTCCGCGCCTTCCTGCATTCTGCTCAGAATGAAGTTGCAGGTGCCGTTCAAAATGCCTTCAATGCGCTCAATGCGATCCCCGGCCAGCCCCTGTTCAAGCCCTGGAATCACGGGAATTCCGCCGGCCACCGCGGCGCCATACTTCAAATGTCCGCCTGCGGAGGCGGCCAGCCGCTCCAGCTCGACACCATGAACAGAAATCAGCTTCTTGTTAGCGGTCACCACACTCTTGCCGGACTTGAGCGCCGCGCTCACCCAGCTTCCGGCCGGCTCGAGGCCGCCCACCAGTTCCACCACCACGTCCACGTCCGAGGCCAGCACTGCACTGGCGTCCTCGCTCCAATGCACGCTCGCAGGCAACCAGTCCACGCGCCTGCGTGCGATGCTGCGGACGTACACGTGGGTCAATTCGAGGCCCTCCGGCCGGGACTCGGCCAGAATCCGCGCTACCGAATTGCCCACCGTTCCAAAGCCAAAAAGCGCAATGCGCAGCGGGCGTCGTACGCGAGACTCCTGCGCGGCCTGAACGGAACTCTGATTGGGCGATGGGGAAGTCTTCATTTCAGACACGGGCATCTCCTCTTGAGAATGGATAAAAGCTGACGATAATCCGATGATACCTGAGATGCATTTGTTGCCGCACGGTGCGTGCCTCGTCACGCTCCTCGTGTAGCATTAGTTCGAGATGCGGCGCTCTATTTCTCCTTTCCCAGCCCTGTATGTCTTCCTGGCCGCGGCCTTGGCGCTGACCGCGGTTAGTTGGATTGCGACCGCTGGCCCCGCGAACGCCAATGTTTTCGCCACCGTGCGTGGCGTCGTCCACGATCCGCGGCATCGGCCGCTCCCCGGCGTTCAAGTCATGTTGCAAGCCGCCAACTCGGCCTTCATCCTGCAAGCCACCACCAACAACGACGGAGAATTTGAATTACCCCAGGCGCCCATCGGCGTCTATCGACTGAAGATCACAGCCCCTGGCTTCGCCACGGTTGAGCAGCCGCTGAGCGTAGTCTCGGGCACTAACCCTGTTGTGCACATCGCACTCCAGCTTGCGCCAACCGTGCAGAGCGTCGAGGTCGAGGGACTGGGAATTTCCCTCTCCACCACGGATTCGGCAACCCCCACCACGCTCATCACCCGCGCAGACATCGAGCTGACTCCCGGCGCGGACCGCACCATCGGCATGGAGATGATTACCGACTACGTTCCGGGCGCTTACATGACGCACGACATGCTGCACATGCGCGGCGGCCACCAGACCAGTTGGCTGATTGATGGAGTTGCGATTCCCAACACCAAGATCGCCTCCAACGTCGGCCCGCAGATCGACCCCAAAGACATCGACGCACTGGAAACCCAACGTGGCAGTTATTCCGCGGACGTGGGCGACCGAACTTATGGGGTCTTTAATGTGCTGCCCCGCAACGGCTTCGAGCGCAACCATGAAGGTGAGTTACTGGTCTCCGCCGGCAATTTATACACGGGCGAAACGCAGCTCTCGCTCGGCAACCACTCCGCCGCAACCGCGTGGTACGCAAGCCTTGCCGGCTCCCGCTCCAACTATGGCGTGGCCACGCCGGTCACCGCTATTTATCACGATGCTACTAACTCCGAGAGCGGCTTCCTGTCACTCATCCGCAATCAGACGCCGAAGGACCAGTTTCGCCTCAATGGGCAATACCGCCAGGACTATTTTGACGTTCCTTATGATCCCAGCCAGACTGACTGGGAGGCGCTGAGCGGCTATTACGCTTCCTATGGATTGCGCGACGCACAGCTGGAACGCGATTCTTTCGTCATCGCCAACTGGATCCACACACTCTCTCCCAACGCACTGGTTTCCGTTGCGCCCTTCTTTCATTTCAACCAGGCAGACTATGACTCACTGGCAAGCGACAATCCCGTGGCAACCACCTGGCACCAGACCTCGAATTACTTCGGAGTCCAGGCAGACCTGCACATTGACTTCGGCAGCAATAGTTTCTCCGCGGGACTCTATTCGTTTTTTCAGGCAGAAGACGATCTCTTTGGCGTCGTCGTCGACGACGGCATCGCAAAGTCCCAGCCCAACACTGTGGCCAACCTCAACGCCGGACTCGTCGAGTTCTACCTCGCCGACCATCTCCGCGTGGGCCAGTACATTACGCTGCTCGGCGGAATGCGCTTCTCCGAATACCGCGGCGGACTGGACGAAAGCGCGGCCTACCCTCGCATCGGCGCGACCGTCGAAATTCCCCGCCTTCGCTGGGTGTTTCGCGGCTTTTACGGCCACTTCTTCCAGCCCGCGCCGCTGCTTACCGTCTCCAGTTCTGTGCTCAACTACGCCGGCAGCCTGCCGTCCGGCGAAAACACCTTCACGCCTCTGCCCAGCGAGAGAGACGAGGAGCATCAGTTCGGCCTGCAAATTCCTTACAAGGGCTGGATGCTCGATGTGGCCAACTTCAAGAACCACGTCAATAACTTTCTCGATCACTCCAACCTAGGCGAATCGAATATGTATTTCCCCATCGCCGTCGATGGAGCGCTGATCCGCGCCTGGGAGATGACCTTGCGCTCCCCGGAGCTGGCTCGCCTCGGCCAATTCCACCTGGCTTACTCGAATCAAATCGCCCAGCAGCGCGGCAACATTATTGGAGGCTTTACCTGCTCGCTGCCCACCGATCCGGCCTGCGACCTCGGCCCCAACTACATTGCGTTAGACCATGACCAGCCCGAAACGCTGAACACCGGCTTCACCGCAAATCTGCCTGCGCACACATGGTTCTCGACAAATGTTTACTATGGCTCCGGCTTCTCGAATGGCCTGGCCGGTAGTGGCCAAGGCCCGTACCAAGGCCCGTATCTGCCTGTGCATACAACCTTTGATCTGTCAGCGGGCCATACCCTCGGTTCGCGCTGGAGGCTCTCGGCCAGCATGCTCAACGCCACAAACCATCGCGTCCTGCTCGACAACTCCATCACCATCGGCGGCTTTCACTTCAACGACCCGCGACTGATCTCCGCCGAACTTCGTTATCGATTCCACTTCTGAGCGCAGCTCGGGCAACAAATTTGCAGATTATTTATTGAACTTGGATATTATGAGAATCCATGGGCGGAATCTTCGAAAAACTCAACCTCAAGGATCAGCAAGAGATCCTCGTTCTGCACGCACCCGAGAGCTTTCAACCGCAGCTTGCGCGCCTTCCCGTTATCACCATTCACCACCACATTGAATCTATTCCTCAAATCGGCTTCCTGCTTGCGTTTGTGACCCGCAAGGCCGAAGTGGACGCGCTGGCCGGGCCGGTGGCCGCGCGCGCCGTGGGCGACGCGACGGTGTGGTTTGCTTATCCCAAGGGAACGTCCAAGAAACTCAAGTGTGACTTCAACCGCGACACCGGCTGGGACGCTTTGAAGGCCGCAGGCTTCGATACTGTGCGCGCTGTCGCCATCGACGAAGATTGGACCGGACTGCGCTTTCGGCGCAAAGAATACATCAAGGCGCGCTAGCAACGATTTCTCAAGACTGATTGAACCAACAGATCCGGCCCATTATGGCCGTACAGAAAGAAAAGGAGAAAGACAAATGCAGACCACCCCAACACATTGCGCCCTGCACAAGCCGAGGTGCATCGCACCGCGCACGATCAAGATTTACTCGAGGTTCCCAAGCGCGCAAGGCTCGACCGGGAAGCCGAGGAAAGAAAGAACCAACTGCCTGCATTGGCGCGGACAGAGAAATAGAATTGTCCTGCGCCTACTACGCGCAAACTCGGCGATTTGCCAACACCACTAAAATTGCTCCACGTGGAACATTCTTGGCAACATTTCTCCTGCCCGGCCTTCGACGACATGCGTAAAAGCTGCTGCATTCAGCGGCGGCTCAGGTCCCACATACACAGTGCGCGCCCCGCTTAGCCGCGCCCAATGGACAAAGTTGGCCGCGGGATAGACCGAACCCGACGTGCCTACAACCAACATCAACGTTGCCTTCTGGATTTCTTCTTGGATGCGATCCATCTCCAGCGGCATCTCGCCGAAGAAGACGATGTGCGGGCGCAACCGTCCGCCGCACGGGCAGCGGCCCACCTCATCCAGGCTGCGATAAATTGCATGATCTTCGACCGGCGCGCGGCCGCAATTGTCTTCGCAGTGCGCCTTGGACAACTCGCCGTGCATATGCAGCAAACGCCGAGAGCCGGATCGCTCATGCAGGTCGTCCACATTCTGCGTGCAAAGAAAGAAGCGGTCGCCCAAGCTCCGTTCCAATTTGGCGAGCGCAACATGCGCTGGATTTGGCTGGGCCTTTGCGCCCGCCTCTCGTCGCGCCGAGTAAAACTCCCACACTCGCCAGGGATTGTGTTCCCAGGCCTCCGGCGTGCATACGTCTTCGATGCGGTTGCCGGCCCATAAGCCGTCCGATGCGCGAAATGTCGGCAAGCCACTCTCCGCGCTGATGCCTGCGCCGGTCAAAACAAAGACCCGGTCTTCTACTGCAATAGAAATCTTGCTCATGGATTTATTCCCTGTGAATCCGCCGTCAAGATTTTACAATCCCCAGCTCTTTCGGCCGCGACCTGAGGTGTCCGGATAAGGCCATCATAATTAGTCGCTGCTGGCCGTGTCGATCATGGGCAGGGCGCGAAAAACGCACCCCGAATGGTGTGCTGTGTGATTCTTCCTGAGCTGCGGCCCTTTTAACTTATCTGGCTGGATGATCAAAAACAAAAATATTGCTGCACGCGCAACTATTCTTGTGGCACGACGTTAAAATCATCAGCAGGCCGGAAAAGTGGCATCGTTCCGGAAGCTCGAAGTCAGAATTCAAACTCAGGAGGAGTTGATTCATCGTGAAAAAGATTGCATTGGCACTGCTGCTCGCTTTCACACTGTTTCCTGCGGCGTCAATTGCGCAGATTGTCGTCCGCATTGGACCCCCGCCCCCGATCGTTGAACGCCGGGGTCCGCCTCCGGAGCGGGGATTTGTGTGGATTGACGGTTATCATCGCTACGAAGGCGACCACTACGTCTGGACCCCCGGCCGCTGGGAGCGCCCACCCCATCCGGGCGCGCGTTGGGTTGCGCACCGCTGGGTACACCGGGGCGATCACTGGGAGATGCAGGAAGGACACTGGCGGTAGGCTGCCATCTCAACCAAAAGAAAAGCGGGGCGTAAGCCTCGCTTTTCTTTTTGCATCATGTCTGGCAAGGGCAGATGGCCCCACAGCAGGTGGTCAACTGATCTCGATCACGTCGGTGGCAGCGGCTGCGGCGGCTTCTGCGCGGACCACCAATTTCTCTGCCACGGCGTAGAACTCGGTAGCCTGCGGGCTCTTGGGGCCGGCCAGCGTAACAGGCAGGCCGCGGTCGCCGCCCTCGCGGATGGCCGCGACCAGCTCAATCGACCCCAGGAAGGGAACGTTGAACTGTTGCGCGGTGCGTTCGGCGCCGCCTCTGGAGAAGATGTCGATCTCCTTGTGGCAATGCGGACAGGTGAAGTGGCTCATATTCTCGACGATGCCCAGCACCTCGACGTTGACCTGGGCGAACATCTCCAGAGCCTTGCGCGCATCCTGCAGGGCCACGTCGCTGGGCGTGGAGACGACCACCGCGCCCGTCAGCGGCACAGTCTGCACCAGCGAGATGACCACGTCGCCGGTGCCTGGAGGCAGATCGACGATCAGGTAATCCAGTTCGCCCCACTCCACCTGCTGCAAAAACTGGCGGATGATTTGGTGGAGCATCGGCCCACGCATCACCATTGGTTTGTCGCCAGGGGAGATGTAACCGATGGAAATGGTTTTAACGCCGTGGGTCTCGTTAGGGATAATGCGATTGCCTTCTCCCACGGCCGGCTGCTGGCTTGAGCCCATCATCAGCGGCACATTGGGTCCGTAAATGTCGGCGTCGATCAGGCCCACGCGCTGACCGAGCCGCGAGAGCGCAATGGCCAAGTTGACGGCGACCGTGGTTTTGCCCACGCCGCCCTTGCCAGAACCGATAGCAACGATCTTCGAAATGCCCGGCAGTGCGACGGGCGAGGGCATGGCAGGTGAATGAGCCATTGTGTCTGGTTACTCCTTTTGAAAATCCTGGGTTCAGAGATACGTTTCAATTCGATTACAGGTTGGCTGCTGCCGCGTCTTCGCCGGCGGCAGCGGCGATCCGTCCCTGCTTGCGGCGAGCGCTCTCGGCCTCACGATGTTCGCGGCGCAGCAGAGCGTCGGCATAGCGACGCTGTTGATCGGCGGTTTCCGGCAGTAACCTGGGCACGCGCACACGCTGACCATCTTTATCAATCGCCACAAAGACCAGGTAGGCACTGGCTACATGCAGCCGCCTGCCGTCGAGCGCGTTTTCCGCCCAAACCTTCACGCCCACCTCCATCGAGCTGGCGAACGCCCGGTTGACACTGGATCTGAGGGTGAGCAAGCTTCCCACATGCACTGGCCCAATGAAGTCGATGTGGTCCATGGCGGCGGTGACGACGAAGGAGCGCGAGTGCCGGTAGGCGGCTATGCCCGCGGTCAGGTCGATGAAGTGCATCAGCCGCCCGCCCAGCAAATTTCCCAGAACGTTGGCGTCGTTGGGCAGGATAATCTCTGTCATCTCTGACTGCGTGCTGGCAACAGTGCGAGCCGGAGGGGTGGTTTCAGTGGAACTTGTCGGACTCATGGTGGGTCTGCTCCATTCCTTTAGTGCCGTTCGGATTCGCGTGGCGCCGGATACAATGAAGCTGGCGGTCGCCGTCCTGAAGAAGCGCTTGAGTTCCAGTTTCGGCAATCGCCGCCAAATACGCAAATTTTCCCTGCACGAGATCGCTGCGAATTCGAGAAAAAATGGACAAGATTGCAGGCCTGACAGAAATACTGGAGTTGGACCCCAAGAACAGTTTTGCCCGTTATGGGCTGGCCATGGAACTGGCTGGCCGCGGAGCGACGGCCGAAGCGCTTGCCGAGTTTGACACGTTGCTGGTCAATGACCCTGACTACACGTCAGGCTACTTTATGGCCGCGCAGACGCTGGCCACCGCAGGCCGTATTCAAGAAGCCAGGGAGCGCCTGAAGGCCGGCATCGATTGCGCCGCGCGCGGAGGCAACTCTCATGCCATCAGCGAGATGCAGGCCATGCTCGACGAACTTGAGAAGTAGTTTTCCACAGGGCTCTATCTTCTAAGTAATGCGTTTACATACTGTAGGGCCATTCTCTGAAAGTAAATGTAATCCTTTTGCACCGCAGCGGAGTCTACACAAACGATATGGCAAAATATTCGATTGTCGTCCCATTCCATAACGAAGAAGAAAATGTGACAGTTTTGTACGCGCGCCTGAAGCAGGTGATGGAGCAGGTGGGCGATAGTTACGAGCTGGTGCTGGTGGACGACGGGTCCAACGACCGCACCTACAAGCTGATGGGAGAGA
>Ga0224558_1003218_pt1 | contig 13852 bp, 13 predicted proteins | sample 714S32024metaG_FD_180682 | JGI IMG/M metagenome (GOLD analysis project Ga0224558, IMG submission 180682) | Peat soil microbial communities from Stordalen Mire, Sweden - 717 S3 20-24 | ecosystem: Environmental > Terrestrial > Soil > Wetlands > Peat | place: Sweden: Norrbotten County, Stordalen... | reverse complement strand
TCTCCCATAATTTACTAATACTTATCAAAAACAACCCTTTAATACCAGATCGAATGGGCTTGTCAATAAAAAAATGGTGCTTCTGCACCAACCTTATATATCTACCGCGCAGCGGTTTAGTTCTTCTAATGGAAATCATTAAATACTATGGAACTCTAACTTAAAAATGTGGTACAAGTATCTGAGACAGGTCAGATACTGCTAACGTTTAAGCAGATATATAAAGAGAAGGTTTGTTATGAAATCTAAATATTTGATGATATTATAATAAATCCTATTTGTAATGCAACATAGATAATGAGATGACCAATTTATTGAAGTGTGTGGTTGCAATTAATTTTTGCATGACAACTAGAAAATGATATTAGGAGTTACAATCTTCACATTCGTTTTTTTTAGCAAACAAATACATGTGCACAAGACTCGTCACACGAGCTGGGAGGTCTACCTGCCATTGGCGCAAGCATACTTCTTTATGATGGCCCGCGCCTCCTCACTGCCCCTCCATCCCTCAACGCGGCTCTCCTTGCTCTCAAGCATCTTGTAGGTCTGGAAGAAGTTCTCGATCTCCTCGAGCCAGTGCTTCGAAAGATCGCTAATGTCCTGTATTTCGTCGAACTTGTTATCACTGACGGGAACGGCCAGAATCTTCTCGTCGATACCCTTCTCGTCCCGCATCCGCAAGACACCGATTGGCCTGATCTCAATATGGCAGCCAGGGAAGGTCGGCTCTTCAATGATGATCAAGACGTCCAGTGGATCACCGTCAGCCGACTTTGTGCCTGGTATGAATCCATAGTCCGTGGGGTAGTGAACCGAAGAGAACAGCACTCGGTCAAGCCAAATAGCCCCTGTCTCTTGGTGTACTTCATACTTGTTCCGGCTGCCCCGGGGAATCTCTACAATAGCCTCAGTCATCCAATAGCCTCCAACTAACCATTAGTGTACCACAGAGCCAGGCCGTAGTCCAGCACCTTTCGAGGGCAAACCCCCTGTCATTCTTCTCATCTTCAGCGCTGGGGTGCTTGTTTTCCTGACTACCATGGAGATGTACGAAATGATTCATTTGGTCTCAATATGCGGCATGAAGAACGAAAAACTCGCTGAATGACACCTAAAGATCATCCCCCCGCCACCGGAGGAAAAAGAGCGATGACGTCACCGTCGACCAGAAGGGTACCCATATTATCCAGGAATGCGATGTTGCGACCATTGATAAAAATGTTGATGAATTCTTTTAACTCTCCCGTTTGAGCAAACATCTGGCGCCGTAATTCCGGATAACGTTCACAGATATCTGAAAGTAATGCTCCGATTGTCTTTCCTTCGGAAAGAACCAGCTCGACTTCCTTGCCTATGATTTCTCGGTAATCGGCAAAGGCCCTGATGGTAATTTTCATCGCAAATCCTTCCCTTGCGCTAGCCCATGTTCACCGCATACCTCACAGTTGGGGTTACGTTTCATGATGATGGTCGTCGCCTCACCATTAAGGCCGTCCCAGAAGAACAGACGGTCCGCTAGAAGATCACCCTTGCCCGTTACTACCTTGATCGCCTCCGTGGCCTGCACAGAAGCAATGACGCCACACGTTCCACCAAGGATGGAAAACTTCTCCGGGGGTGGACTCTTGGCAAAGAGGCATTGTAGACACGCAGTCCGGTCCGGAATAAAGGTGGTTGCCTGGCCTAAAAAGCCACGTACAGCCCCGTGAATAAAGGGAATACGATGGGTAAAGGATGCTCGATTCAGAATAAAACGCGCCGAAAAATTATCCAAGGCATCCACGATCAAATCTATTCCCTGTACGAGTTCATCCACCGTTTCATCCGTGATCGTTCTATTGATCCCTTCGATCCGTATTCCTGAATTTAGAAGACTTAGCCTTTCCTTGGCAACGGTGGTTTTCTCGCGTCCAACGTCAATTTCCTGAAAAACAACCTGACGATTGAGATTGGATATTTCTATCCGATCATAATCCACCAGCCGGAGATAACCAAAACCTGCTGCTACGAGATAGGCGGCAAGGACGTTGCCTAATCCCCCGACACCAGCCACCAGAATACGGGATTGTCGCAATAGTTCCTGACCATCTGAGCCGATGATGAGATTTTGACGGTTGTAACGCTCATCGTCAGGTTTGTTTACCTTTTCTCTTTTTTCTCCCATGAAAGGGGGTAACAAACATACTCCTTTTAGTGTCGCCACTCGATGGAAACGGGAATGACATTCCTAGCTAATGATTCACTACAATGGGCTACGGTATCGGCTTCTAAGGAAACCCGGTTTTGATTCATCCCGTTGGTTTGTTTGTAACGAAAATATTTTATAGCATAAATGGATTGCTTTTGTGTACTTTTTTTCGATCGTGGACTCATCGATTACCCTCCTTTTTTGGAGTCGGTGTTTCGATAACACCTATTTATGAGTCAAGGATCCTTTTTTAAACCCGTCTTGGTAACATTTAATTTGAGGCAATTCGGCAAACATTGGCACGACACCACATGTTTTGTGATAAAATTTCCTTGACATTTAAAACGCCTTTTTGTATTTTCAACACACAAAAGCGAGTAATTATCACATTCAGTACAAATCACGTGGGGCTGCTCGATTAAGCGGGGGCCAGGACAGAAATATCCACCGCGTGACTTGCAGCAAGCCATTTCAACCAGCCGGGGCGGGAGATCCCTATCAACGGAGGGAACAGGGATGGATCAATACACAAAATACACAATCGAGCACGGCATCTCACGCCGGAGCTTCCTATCGCGCACCGCTGTTGCAGCAGCCGGTGTTGGCGTGCTTGGTCTTTCTGGCTGTGCACCCAGGAGCGCGACCGAGGAGACTGCGGACAAGAGCATGGCCTTTGGCAAGAGCTCTGACGGAGCAGCGACACTCTCCTTCCTGCCAAAGCCGGCACCGATCGCGGACGCCGATATCAAAGACACGAAGACATTCGACGTGGTCATAGTCGGTGCGGGTGCTGCAGGAGTCCCGGCAGCCCTTTCCGCCGCCGAGAACGGTGCCAAGGTTGCGGTGCTCCAGAAGGAGAACATCGTCGTTTCGCAAGGCAACTCCGGTACCGGCATTGATTTGAAGAAGAGCGATCCGGCCGGCATTGAGGCGCTAGTCGCGAAAATCATGAAAGACAGCGCCCACCGCTGCCACCCTAAGCTCATCAGACAGTGGGCGTACAACTCTGGCGAGGCCGTCACGTGGGTCATCGACCGCGCTAAGCTCGCCGGCGCGCAGGTCATCGACCAGGGCAACCTCCAGCAGCCGGCAATCCTCAAGGTCAACGGCTACAATATGAGCTACAACACATCGTTCTTCGGTCCGAAGCCTTACACCACAGGTGACGGCATGCGCGCTCTGGCCAAAACGGCCGAGAGGGCTGGCGTCAAGTTCTTCTTCAGTATGTCCGCTGTTCAGCTGGTTCAGGACAAATCCGGCGCAGTCACGGGCGTGATCGGTAAGAGCGAAGACGGCAAATACATGAAGTTCGTCGCGAAGAAGGGCGTCATCATGGCGAGCGGCGACTATCAGAACAACAAGGCGATGTGCGACTACTTCATCCCCGACGTGAAGAACTTCGGCCGCAAGCAGTTGAACAGGACCGGCGACGGCTTCATCATGGGATACTGGGCGGGCTGCGTAATCGAACCCATCGGCCACACCAAGATGTTGCACGATTTCGACGCGGGCCCGGCCTCAATGTGCGATATGCCGTTCCTCGCTGTCGATCAGAATGGCAAGCGGTTCGTTAACGAGACCGTCGAGATGTCGGAGCTCAACAACTACCTGCGTCAAGCTGAGAATACTGGACAGTATTCTCAGATATTCGACTCGAACTACATGACGCAAGCCGCAACCTGGCCAGGCAAGCTGGTTCCCCCAGACGGCCTGAAGGACTACATGCCCGATGAGCCGGGCCCACACAAGGGCGTCTTCGAAACATTCATCAATACGCACAAGGCAGACACGCTGGAGGAGCTCGCCAGGAAGATCAAGGTCGACCCCAAGACTTTTGTTGCTACCGTCAAGCGCTACAACCAGATTGTTGCCTCAGGCAAGGATACCGACTTTGGCAAGCCCGCTGATCTGCTTCATCCGGTCAATACGCCGCCGTTCTATGGCATTCACCGCACTGTGCGCCTGTCGGCAGTCTGCTCCGGTCTACTCGTCAACGAGAACCATCAATGCCTCGATGCCGATGCTAAGCCCATCATGGGCCTATATGCGATCGGCAATCTCGGCGGCGGCTTCTACGGCGGAGTCGATTATCCACTCACCGTCTTCGGTATGTCACTGGGTCGTTGCTATACCTTCGGTTATCTCGCTGGCAAGCAAGTCGCGAGGCTGTGATGATCGCAGAAGAGCTATAGCAACACAACCTTATAACCACATGCTCCGGCTGCGGATGAACCCGCGTAGCGACGGCAGAGACTTTAAGGAGGAAAGATAGTCATGACTGATGTGAGCACGGAGAAGGGGAAGAAGTCACCCCGCAGGACGTGGCTCACCCTTGGCGCGTCAGGTGTAACACTGGTCGTACTAGTAGCCTTCGTAGTCATTATGGCCGGCGGTTGGGTTTGGCACAAGAAGCCGAGCTTTTGCGCTGTCTGCCATACGCCGATGAAGAGCTACGTTGATGGCTACAAGGGTGGTGATGACACTCTCATGATTACCCCACATGCGACAGGAGAGACCATACTCCATCGTGGTGATAAGACGCTCACTACTACTACCCCACCTGCAACAGGAAAGACCGTAGTCAGTTGTCTCGACTGTCACGAGCCAAAGATCAAACAGGAGACTACAGAAGCTTTTCACTGGATGACAGGCAATTACGTGTTTCCGCTGAAACAGCGAAAGTTAGGAACCAGTGGTTTCTGCCTGGCGTCGGGTTGCCACGATGAAGCCAAGATCATCAAGGCAACGAAAGACTACGGCGGCGTAGCTCCCTACAACGTGCATGACCCGCGTCATGGCAAACAGGAATGCTATCGCTGCCATTTGACGCATAGGAAGTCAGTGCTGATGTGTAACCAGTGCCACAAGCTCAAACTGCCGAAAGGTTGGGTCGCGCCCGCAGTAAACGGTGTGGTACCCGCCAGGTAACAACTGTTTCGCTAACCCTTTGAAGAAAGTCGCGTATCCATGGGTATTTAATGGGTTATGTCCTGAGATAACTGTGTAAACCGGGAAGATAATTCACACCGAGATAAGTGAACAGAACACAAGCAAACCCGATGAGAGCAAAAATGGCCATGCGCTTTCCCCGCCAACCTCGTACATGCCGCGCATGCAGTATGATTGCATAGATAAGCCAGGTGATAAGCGACCATGTTTCTTTGGGGTCCCAACTCCAGTAAGAGCCCCAGGCATAGTGCGCCCAAATTGAACCAGTCATGATTCCGATGGTAAGAAAAACAAAGCCAAGAGCAATGCTCTGATAAATTAATGTATCCAGTGTTGCCAAGGCGGGAAGTTTTTCTAAAAAGCCCGCTGGTTTTTCTGTCTTATCTTTATCCAAATTTTTCAACAGATAGATTAAACCGTAGCCAAAGGCAATGGCAAAAGCGGCATAACCCATAAAACAAGTTATGACATGGCTTGTAAGCCAATTGCTTTGCAGAGCAGGAATGAGCGGCTCTATGCGATTATCGATCCCCGGGGCGATGGAGGCATAGGCCATAGCCAGAAATGCTATTGGTACGACAAAGACACCGATAATCTTGCTTTTAGTCCGCCATTCAATTATCAGATAAATCAGCATAATGGTCCAGGCAAAAAAGACCATGGATTCATAAAGGTTGGCCAATGGAATATGTCCAATGCCCAGACTGTAAGATGTTCTCCATCTTATAATCATGGCAATTGCCTGTGCAGAAAGTCCCCCCCATGCTAAAAATGAAGCGGCACGTCCCCAAAATTCTTTTCCGGTAATTAATCTGAACAGATATAAGACAAAGGAGATAAAGTAAATAAAAGTCACCCAGCTTAAAATCATCGTGTGGCTCATGTTTTCATCTCCTCGTTGATTTGTCTGCACAAAGAATCGATTCTCTTTTGTATTTGCTGGTCATTCCGGTTACTCCTGCCGGCAATGCTGATTCTGATTTTTGCGCCTTCTTTTTCCACCCGCACCCAAAACTGTTGGTACGAAATAAAAAAGACGATTATTAAACCTACGATCATCAGTAATCCTCCCAGCGCAACAAGGGGAATACCGGGATCGCGGACAAGGTGCAAACCGGTGTAATAAGTTTGTTCAACCCTGTCGATAGAAAAAACAAAGGGCGTGAAAAGACCCGGATTGAATATAGGCATTTCTTTCAAGAGATCGGGCTTCATGGCTAAAAGATTATCAAGCTGCTGAAAAACCCAGAACTGTATATCCTTCTTTTGTGAAATAATTCTTAACTTTATGGCTGGTCCCATTTGCATAAAGTTTTCTTCAACACGCAGTACAACGCCTCTGGCTTTGCTGTCCGGCAAATCAAAGGTATCTCCGGCAGCAAGCGCCAATGAGCCGCTCTTTTTGCCGGCAACTGTGTACGTGACTGTTGCCTTGATTTCAGGCGCTGCACCGAAGCTAGATTGGTAAAAACGTATTTTGTCGAAGGTTAGGGGATGATTGACCAGCAGTGTTCCCCGCCGCTGGACTTGTCCGTTTTTAATAAAGCTCAGGTCAGAGCGATAAGTTTTCGGAGTTCCGTCTTCGTAAAATTCGACGATGAATTTATCACAGCGGACGGAAAAATTAAGCTGTTGTATTCCGTCGCCCTTCGCAAGCGTGGCAATATTGACAGATTCACCTTCTTTAATATTGATATTGGCCTCCAAACCAAAGATTGATCCGATAATCGCTCCGGCAATCATCACTAAAATGCTCAAGTGAACAATGCAAACATCGAAGAGAGAGAAACGCCCTTTTTCGGCATAAAAAATGGATCCTATTTCCGTATCAACTTCTTCGCTGGATCTATATTTTTTTTCTAGGCATGATTTTACGATAAGTTTTATTTTACTGACTTCTTTTGCTTCAGTAACAATCAGGCTTTGAGGAAGATTATCAAAACTATCCGCCGGTTCCGGAAAATGCGGTGCTTTGTATTGTCTCCATAATGCGGGGAAACGATTTATTGAACAGATTATCAGGTTAAGCGATAGAAGTGTCATCAGGAGATAGAATAGCGGAGAATGATAAAGATCGGACAAGTGAAAAAAGAGAATAATCTCAGCTGCACCCGGTGAAAACTGATGGGCAAATGTTTGAACAACATCATCCGGAGGTAGGAAGGTGGCGGCAATGAAGACAAGGACAATTAACACGAGAGCGGCAATTGTCAGTTTTACGGAAGAAAAAAATGACCACATGGTGTGCTTCTCTATCGACAACTAACATGCTCCTTGTATGCGTTAATGTTCAATTAAACCAACCATTCAGTATATCGAATCTCAAATCGTTCATACTCTGATCACGAATGCTTAAGAATTACTTGCTGGTTCCCGGCAAAGTCAAAGAGTAATCATAAATGAGTTTCATCTCTTGATCGGAGATTTTATCCTTGGGAAAAGCAGGCATCACGCCTTTTGATCCATCGGCTTTTAAAGGATTCCTACTATAAGCGGTGAAGGCGGCAAGACTTTTAGTCTTGGATGAACCTGTAAGCGGTATAGCGGGATTGATTTTATTTCCGCCATGGGGATGACAGGCGCCGCAATGATGGGCATAAAGGTTTGTCCCGTCTGGCGCCGCCAAGGCAGTGCTGCCGGAAAAAATCATTGTCACTCCGAAAAGCACCCATCCGACGATGGGTAAAATAAACAAAAACCAGATTGTTGATTTTTTCATAATACCTCCAAATTTTTAGTTAGATGATGGCAGCTTTTTAGTTTAGCAGCCTGACTCTTTCGAGCATCTTAATAATATACTCTCCAGAAACATCCTGTAAAGTTAAATTTTTGAGAGTCAATAAATCGAGAAGATATTCAAACAGAAATTGTTCGCTTTTTAATTTTTCTAATCCGGCCCTTTCGTCTGCAGCACCGGAAAAATTTTATTAAGAATCCAGAAGAGGATGAAGGGAAGCACCGCGATGAGCAGAGCACCGCCTAGGCCCTCTTTAAAAGTTTCCAAGCCATGGGGGATGATGGGCAGTTGGTAATCCATATATCCTGAAAAAGTCAAAGAAAAAGATTGGCCGCCGATGACCACGTTCCATCTCATCATGAAGACCCCAAAAAGCACCAGCAAAAGCGCCGGAATTAGTCTGCGGATTTTCAAGCCAGGGAGCAGAAGGAGGATGAAGGGAACCAAGTTCCCCATGAGATATTGGAGCAGGAAGATATTAATAAAATCTGTTCCATAGATGACATTTCTCAGAATGTCCCATGATTTTACTGCCGTATAGCCGCGAAAGACCAGATCCAATAACTCCAGACTGATCGAAAATATCATGAAAAATATAAGGTATTTCACAGAGGTCTGTACCGTGCTTATTTCCTCGCTATTAATTTCTTTGAGTGTGGAGAGAGCGGCAGAATCGTTTTTCCGGGAAACGATAAATTTTTTCATTCCCATAATGATAATGTAGATCAGCATGCAGAGAGCGACGCCGGAAACAATAGCCGACATGATAAAAATAACCGGCATGAGAGGGGTCATCCATAGGGCGTTGGCTTTTACCGAGCCGAAGATGAAACCAGCGTACCCGTGAAGGAAACAGGCAATCGGCACACCAACTCCCGCCAGAACCTTGATGGCTTTCGCGTCCAGCTTCAGGCTGGCATCGCTTACATCCATAGCGCCGAGGGTAAGGATTGTGTGTACCATATATTTTATTTTTTCGGCCAGGCTCTTATTCGTCTTGCTTTTGAGTTCTATTGATACTTCAACTAAGTGTTTCCGGAAAAGAAACCAAAGTTCGGCGGCTACAACCGATCCATAAACAAACAGTACGACGCCAAAGGCGGCGATAGCCGAAGTAAAGTGAGGCGTAAGGCCAACATAGAGACTTCTTTGGGGTTGCGCAAGGTGCAAAAGGAGAGGCAAGGGCGCAACCATCAGCAGGGCGAAAGAAAAAACCAGGGCGAATCTGGCGATTTCCTTCAGTGGTTTTATACCGAAGAGATGATACAGGGAGGAAAGAACAAAAGCACCAGCCACGAGCCCTGTCATAAAGGGATACATTACAATTTGAATGGCCCAATAAATGTACTCATTGGGATAAACGAAAAATTCCTTGACCGTCCATAATGATTCCAGAACCATTTTTTACCTCACCTCTTCGCCAAGCCCTACATAGTAAACTTGGGGGTTAGTTCCATATTCCGGTTTGTGGACTGCTACCTGTTGCGTGCGGATGATCTTTTCCACCGGATCTCCGGGGTCTTTGATATTGCCGATCAATCTTGCCCCTGTTGGACACGCCTGGACGCAAGCCGGCCGCAGGCCCTGGTTAATCCGGTGATAACAGAAATTGCATTTATCAGCCACACGATGGACTGGATGGAAGAACCTCATACCGTACGGGCAGGCCATGATGCAGTAACCACAGCCGATGCACCACTTCCGGTCAATCAACACCACCCCGTCGGCATTCTGGTAAGTCGCGCCCACCGGACATACCTGGACACAGGAAGGCTTTTCGCATTGGTTGCAGAGTTTGGGAACAAAAAAAGCTTTTTTTGTTTTTTCCTGAGGAATATCTTTAAACTTACCACGCCCCAGATCTATCCGGCCGGTAGTAAATCCGTACCGCGCCTCTTTAGGAGTATCGGCGAATACTTCTCCTTCTCCGTTAACTACATATCGTTCAACCCAGGTCCGGGAGACACCGGCATCAAAGGGGATTTCATTTTCCAGCTTACAGGCTTTTACGCAGAAACCGCAGCCAATACATTTATAGATATCAACAAGAAATACAAAGCGGCGTGGCGATGTCCGGGCATGGACATCGGGGGGCTGGAAAATTATGTCCAGTCCGTTGACCAGCATCACGGCGGCGGTCCCTTTTATTGTCAATTTTATAAAATCTCTTCTGTTCACCGGTACCTCCTAACGGGGTTTGGATGCCTCATGCGGATTGTGACAGAGAACACATTCTAACCCTGGATTGTGCTGATCCGGGTTGATACCTTTGATCTGTGATCTTTGACTGTTGGGATAGAAAAGATTTGTATGGCACCTAAGGCAAAGCTCCCGGTTCCGGTCCAAGACGAGTTTCAGCGGATCAGCCGGATGGGAAAGAGCCGGTCCGTGACAGTTTTCACATTCAATATTTTTATGTTTTGAGGAAGTAAGCTTTTGCACCTGTTCTGCGTGACAGGTCACGCAGAACTCCCGGCCTTGATATTTTACCGTGAAATTTTTCCATTCCTCAATATTGGATTGCCGATACCAGCCATATGTATACCCTCGTTCATGAATTCCAAAATCAGAGGGAATCCAAATGCTCCTGGCAATTAAAATGATCGCCGCAATAGCCAGAACTACAAACAGAGGCCGCAGTATATGCATAAGCTAAAGTTCTCCAAGATTGTTCGTAATAATCATAATTGACCTCTTGAAATAATGTGTAGCGCTCCTCACTTATTTAGAAACGGTAAGAGAGAGTAACGAATCCGACATTAGATTCATAAGAAGGATTATTGTAAGCTCCCGTCAAATATGCCCCGTTCGTTCCGGTGGTGGCCGGAACATATTGATACCCATCATACTGCGCATCATTATAATCATACTTTTCATAGACATAACCTGCCGCTACAGATATCGCTTTTGTCACAGTATAGGAAAGTTTGATGCAAAAACAGGAAACCTTGTATCCATCCCAGTTGGGAAGATCGATATTGTCCTGATTTCTGCCCGCCGGGAGGGGATTTGCGCCTAGGAGATAGGTGTAATCTACTGAACCATCGGCCTGCATATAACTGTACTGGAGCAACAGAGTAATTTTTTCCGGAATGATAAATATTTCTGCGCCTGCCGTGTAACTGTAGTTATCATTTTTTAGCGCTGCCGTCCAGTTGAAGTCTGTTGGTGTCGGCGGCAGCGACGGGTCGACTGCGCCTATTGTCTGCCGCTGGAATTGGTCCTGCCTGGCGGATTCATAATCGAAAGAGCCGAATAACCTGATTTGCTTGTTGATCAGATAATCGACATCGACCAGGAATTCATCATCCCTGTCACCGGTCAGTCCTAAAACAGTATCCGGATAAGTCGTTTCCTTGTGCTTGTAACCAAAACTGATGCTGAAGTTATCGGTGGGGGAAAAGTCCAGGTTGACCTTATAGGTATTCCGGCTTTTGCCGGCGGCATCAAAACATCTGATGAAGGTATCAATATCGGTCGGGTCAGTCAGCTGGAAATCCGCTCTTCTGTCCAGTCTTTCGTATCCAACACGGACGGTAAGGAAATCAAATCCCTTCCACCTTAGTTCAGCGCTGAAGAGATTATCCCTGTCACCAGGGATGTCTTCTCTCTCTCTGTTGATTGTTGAATGATTGTAAGTGCCAAGGAAATAAAAATTTGCCGGCAGTTGGAAACCAAGTTCAGTGCCGTATTTTACTCTCTGGTAGTTGAATAAGGTGTTGGTAAAAGTTGCAGGCGTCTGGGTTGCATCCGTTATTGTAATAATATTTGATTTATTTTCCCGGTCATCATATTTAAAGAAAAGTTTGGCATCGAGGAAAGACAACGGCTTGGACGTGAATGAAGTGGCAATGTTGTTTGTGATGACTTCGCCATTAAAGAACGGGGTGCTTAAACCGATGCTTCTCAGTCCTCCAATGACATCGTCCACATATGAATTACGCAATATAGCATCCGATTTGTTGTCGGCTGTAGCCAGATCAATATTTAACTTGCTGTTTAGAGGCAATTTAAGCGCACCCTTGAGATTGATCTTATAGAACTGGTTATCCGGCGGCAGTGAATATGTATCCGTTACCGACGTCGTATTGATTGTAGAGGGATTGCGGAAATTAAAGCTCGTGTTGGAGTCGGTGAAGTTACTGTAAAAATAGCCTAGAGAAATAAACAGGGGATTGCGGACATATCCGGCAAGCAAATTAACGCTGTTTGTTTTGTAATCAATTGGCGCTGGAAGCTCTAAGGAAATACCGCCGGGTGATGTTCCTGCTGCACCGATGGGATAAATGCCCGTCCGCTCATCTATAGCAGCGGAGAAATCCAGAAAAAAAGGTTTCAACACATCCAGCTTAAATCCTGCACTATAATCTTTACGTTCTGTTGAGTAATCAAATTTATTCCATGTGCTAGTATCGGTGCTGGGCGGATGGGTGGGATAGGTCAGATTGGCAGTACCCGCACCCGAATATAATGTTTGCGCATCATAGGTGAAGTTGTGAGGGATTTCATTATAGTTAATGTTGAACTTGAAGGCACCCCATTTTCCACCTTCCAAGTCATAACTCTGTGTATCGTAGAACATATTACGGCTGTAGAAATCCACATAATATTTATCATCATCATATTTGAGTTTAACGTCGCCATAGACACCATTCTGAATGTCTCCGTATTCGTTGAACTTAGCCTTGTTGCCGTTGATATTGATTAGAGTGCCTTGCGTCGTGATTTCACCAGAAAATTTATCCTCTTGGTCATCGGCAAAGGCAGGATTCAAGGAAAACAAACCTAACAAAAGAAATGGTAAAAATATTTGTCTTCTCATAATCACACCTTTTACCGGATAAAGTATTGTCCTCTTACCGAAGGCCCATTGCTTCCATGAATGTTCGTATGGCAGTTCAGGCAGCCGCGGGCAATTATCCTGTTTTTCCCGGATGTGGCAGAGCCGGAAAATGTTTCAAACCTGGTGTAAATTGTTCCGGGATGTCGAGTGGCGTCGTGGCAGCTCTGACACAACAATGGTGGCTTCGAAGACAGAAGCTTTCCATGGTTGCTACCGTGAGGCACATGGCAAGTCAGACAATTTTCGGCAACCGGCGGATGTTCCCACATAAATGGTCCGCGCTTTTCGGCATGACACTTGAAACAGAGTTCATTTACCGTATCAGCCTTCACCATCTTCGGCCCTGATCCGCCATGCGGGTCATGACACTGGGTGCATTTTATCAGTCCTTCCTTAATCGGATGATGTGATTGTTTGTTGACCTGGGCCCGGATAGAGGCATGGCAGGTGAAGCAAAGCGCCGGCTCGGCCATTTTTAAATTTTTTTTCATTCCGGAGTGCCCGCTGTGACAATCACTGCATGAAACTCCGTTGATTTTATGCCTGCTCAGATCCCAGAAAGGCACGATTCGCGAATCCTGATGACAGGCAAGACATCTCGCCTGCTTCACTTTCGGATCATCTTTTTTACTGAAGGCAATCATGCCCGTTCCCTTAGCGCCGCCTTTTTGTACATGCGTAAGACCCGGACCATGGCAGGATTCGCAGGCGTTGCTATTGGCCGGGTTTCCTGGAATTGCCGCTTTGGAATGTGATGATTTCAGATAATTATCATAGTTTTTTTGGTGGCAGGCCCTGCATACGTCTATACCGGCATAATCATCATCCGCAACTGCGGATTGTTGAAAAATCACAGTTAGAAATACCAGTAGGGAAAAGGTGAAAAGAGAAAAGAACCAAACATCGATTTTTTTTATTTTCATGAAATTATCAATATATGAATTTTCTTTTTTCCGTGTATCAATATAAGAAAACTTATCTCGTATGTCAACTAAATATTGAACCTACGAATTGACTCAAATAAAATGTTACCGAAGGAGTAGATAAAAAAGGAACGATGACTCATAAATCGATGTTACCGAAGGAAGATTCGGAAACGGAGGTATAAGTATATGAGTCCCCAGTCCAAACA